>Ga0116191_1000567_pt1 | contig 32255 bp, 22 predicted proteins | sample AD_UKC111_MetaG_FD_89897 | JGI IMG/M metagenome (GOLD analysis project Ga0116191, IMG submission 89897) | Active sludge microbial communities of municipal wastewater-treating anaerobic digesters from Hong Kong - AD_UKC111_MetaG | ecosystem: Engineered > Bioreactor > Anaerobic > Digestate... | reverse complement strand
CGCCATTATCGTGGACAACTGCCAGGACATGGTCTTCGGTGGTTTCGCGCCCAACAGCGAGTCCGCCGAGATACTATCCAAGGCCCTGGGCAACAAGACGGTCATGAGCGGCTCCATCAGCCGCGGCAAAAACGATCCCAGCCAGTCCCTGCAGATGATCCAGCGTCCTCTCATGACCTCGGATGAACTGAAAAGCATGAAAAAGGGACACTTCATCGTCACCAAGACCGGGACCAATCCCATGCGTACCATCCTCAAGCTGTTTCTTGAATGGGGAATCACCTTCGGCAAGCCCTATGAGATCGCGGAGAAGTCTGCCCGGAAGGTGGCCTATGCCGACAGGAAGGAACTGGAGCAGGAAATCATCCGGAGGCATATCGCCTGTGTGGATATAGACGAGGAACCGGCAGCCCCGGCGCCACCGGCACAGGGCGGCATGGTCCATACGCCGGTGAAGGGACCGGAGGCTGGGGGAAAAATAAAGACACCTGTTCGTGTTGAATAGGAGGTGAAACTGTGAGTTACTTTACATCCCTCTATGCTTCGGAGCTGCCCCACCGGGCGGTATCCGTATACATGTATCTCAAAGACCGGGCGGACAAAGACGGCAAATGTTATCCGGCGATTAAAACAATCGCTGCGGAGCTGAAGCTGTCCCGTAGCACCGTCAAGCGCGCCATTGCCGACCTCATAAAAAGCGGCCGCATCAGAAAAGAGCAGCGGTGGCGCGAAAACGGCGGTAAAAGCAGTTGCATGTATTATGTGCAGTAACCGGCTGCGCGGTGGGGATGGTCAAAAACTTTACTGCCGTACCAGGGGGGAGGTCTGCCCTTTTGATGAACTCAGGGAGAGGCCATGATGAACCGTCAAGGCAAACTTCTCACTCTAAGAATTTTCCAATAGCAGAGAAAGAACAACTTTTATCATTACACTTAGGCGTAAATAGACCATCCTAAGCCGCAGTGGTCAATTATTTCTTGCTGTCTTGTATCAGCCTAATCACCAGTTCTCCATACTTTTTCACTTTGAAATTGACTCTGTCTCCAACGATAAACCCAGCATTTTCAAGCTATTTTCTGCTTATGCATATAGGCAGTAGTAATGCCGTACTGGATGGCATTGACTTGGAGAATCTGGATACCCGCATATCGGTAACGATATCTTCCGTTCCCAACCTGAAGAAAAAAGAATCATATGCCTTGCATCTGTTAATTATAAACACATGGCCTTACGCATAAACCAAAGGCACTGTTTGCAGTAAGAGATATCGCCCGAGCATTTTCAATAGTAATAAAGCCAATGATCAAACCTTTCGGCTCACGCAGAAGTCTATCGCTTCATGATAGGCGGCGCTATATGCGATACGCTTATGTATGGCCCAATGCGCTTCAAATTCAGAGAGATATTCCCCATTATATAAAGCTATCACCTTTTGAGCGGACTCATAATTGCTTTGCCGCTTGAATTCCGCTGCGGCTTCCTCAAAAAGATCGATATCTGTCACGATTTCATCCCTGCAAATGCGATAGTGTTTTTCCTGATTCAGTATAGGATTTGCAACCCCAAGCGCGCAGAGGTCTTTTTTGAGATGGGCAAGATTTACGCCTATGAGCTTTTTAACGTCATTGGATTCAGATTCATACCACAAAGCCTCGTAAATCTGTTCTTTCGTCGCGCCCTCACTGCCCATGCATAAAAGAAAGGCCAAAAGCTCCCGTTCCTTTTTGGTGCGCATTTTCAGCGGTTCCTGCCTGTTTTCATACGAAAAAACCGCAAAACTGCCTAAAGTTGTGATATAAGCTTTTTTCACCGTGTAACCCGCAAAGTCCATCATTTGTTTTGTAAATTCGGTTTCGATATCATGAAGCCAGGCGAATTCAAGGATCGGATCGTATGCTTTTCGCATCCTGAAATATTCATAGATGCCGTTCTCATTGCAAAGCTGCAGGAAACGCCGGATGAGCAGGGAAGCCTCAGCATCCTCTTGCTTGGACAAGGCAATTCTGGCTAAAAAACCATAAGCCATGGTCGCTATCATCATGATATTTGCCCTTTCGCCTATTTCAATAGAACGCTTTGCACATTCTGCGGCTCTTGGGAAGTCGGATATGCTCCCCAAATAATTGTAAAGCCTGCCCAGCGCGACGGTTTTAAAATGATCGCTTACGCGCGGGATAGTTTTATAGATTTCTTCAATCATCTTTTCTTTTTCAATGTTTGCAAACATCAAACCATATATATTTCGCTGCAATGTTGCCCAATCCATCTGGAATTTGGATTTGCGGTACAGTGGCGCATACTCATCCGCAAGCGAAAAATATCTGATAGTAGTTTCAAAGCTTTGGCTGCAACCGTTTGCCCTGTCTATGGCTGTATTCTGATAGTGGATTTCTGCAGCAAAAAGGTATCCCAGCCATAATTCCTCATACCTGCCTGTGATTCTAAGCCTTTGCAGTCCCGCTGTTACCATTGCAACTGCTTTTTCGCGCTGACCCATCATCTGATAGGATTTTGCTACATAGATATCAACACTGTGCATGTCTAAGTATAGACGTTCGTTTTCCGGAATATTTAAGGATTTTTCATAGCAGTAAACAGAATCCTTCATCCTGCCCGCAACATAATGTATAACGCTCAAATACCGTTCATACCATGCCCTTACCCGTACATTTCCCGCCTCGGCGCAGATCTCAATCATACGGTAGGAAAGCGCATAGGCTTCATTGATCTGTGAATTCCAGCATAGGTTATAAATTTTTTCTATTACGACGTTGTAGACCTGCTCAGAATCAAAGCGGTTAAGCTTTAGGAGCAGCTCATCCAACAGATTGTTTGATTCCTCAAATGAAATGAAATTTCTAAGCACCCGGGCTTTATGTATTGCCGCTTCAAGATAAAGCTCGCTATCCTCACCAAGCAGCGGCATGACCAAATCCAGACATTCTTTCGCCTCGGTGAAATGTCCGATGCTGGACAAAAGAGAGCCCTTTGCTACCAAAAGTTCATGGTTCAGACAATCGGCTTCGTCTTCAAATACCTGAAGCCACATACGCAGTTCATTAAACCGTCCGTTTCTAATATAATCCCTATAGCAGGCAATGATAATTTTCCCTAAAATCGTCTGATCACCTGATTGCATCGCATATTCTGCGGACTTGGAGTATTGCTTCTGATCAAAGTAATAGCAGGCGGCTTTCCGGCGCAGTGCGGCCGCCTGTCCGGAATCCGTTTGTTTTCGAAGATAGTCTTTAAAAAGCGGATGATAACGGTAATGCCCTCCGTCTGTTTTGCTGGTAAAAATATTCCTCAAAGCAAGGCTTTCAAGCAGAAGCTTTGCATTTTTTTTATCCGCAACGACGTCCAGCATTTGGGGATCCAATTCCTCGAAGCAGGCGGAGCTTTTCAGAAACTCAACCGTTTCCTGCGAAAGGCGGCTGACGCATTCATAAAACAGGTAAGAGTGGAGCATTTCACTTCCGCAGGATGGGATATCAGTGGTGGATACGCCGTTTTCCAGCAGTACCTTGAAGGAGGCAACGGCGATTGGCCAGCCTTCGGTAATCCGGAAGATATATTCGTCGTCAATCCCCAAAAATTCAGTCAACTCCTCACGCGTAAAAGCAAGCTCTCGCTGGGTAAGCTCCAAGACGCTGTTCCGAAGCCGGAAAGGGATCAATTCCTGCCAGGGCGCTTCGCGGCTGCTCAGGCAAAACCAGATGTTATCCGGTTTGTATTTGATGATACAGGAAATCAGCTTTCTGATTTGTTCGTTCTCTATGGTATGAAGGTCGTCTAATACCATCACAAAACACTTTTCGTATTTCTCAATACTGCTGATAAAGGCATTCGCAAGGATCGTGACAAAGCTGCTGTGATTTTCAAAGGGAAGATATTCGGAAGGATTGAAGAGGAAATTTGGGAAGGTTCTGTTCAGCGCCTGCGTGACCGTATTCAGAAAGGAAAAAACATCGTTTTCACCATCGAACGTAACCCAAACGGTGCAATCCGCAGTTTTGGCAAGCTGAGACAATAGTGTCGTCTTGCCGTAGCCTGCTCCGGCGTGAATATAAGAAAGCATTTTATCGCTGTGAAGAATGAACTTGACAAGGTCACGGCGATAAACTTCTCCGGCAAAGGCCTTGGGAACTGAAAGCCTTGCGTTTGATACATGAAGCATGGTAGATCATCCTTCCTTTTTGTTAGTTAATATATTTTTATCATAATATCGCTAACATTTCAATAAAAAATATCGAAAAATGTGTTTTTGTTAGCGGTTTTGTTAGTTATTGCTATGTTATCATTTTATTATATATAAAAAAATGAGAGGTGCGTTGATGTCAGAAAACAAAGTACAGGCTCAAATAGAATGTGGGATACGCGAAGAATCTTTTCCCGTTTTAAACGTTTGCTGCGAAAAACGCATGCCTTTGTGGGAAGATCGATACGGGACGCTCTGTCCCTGCTGTAAGGTTTGGACGTCTATGCCCTACGGAGACCAATTAGTTGTAACCCATATTATAGAGTGCCTGCGCTATGGATATGGAAAGAGAATCAAAGAATAGAACAAATATAAAGGGAGAGGTGGAATTTTTTGTGAAAAGATTCAGAAAGATTTTGGCACTGGTGTTAATGGCTTCTATGCTCTTAACGATACTGCCTGTTCAGGCACTAGCGGCGGGCATGGCGGCGGATACGGAGGATGACGAGCAGCTCAGGCAGGTTCTGCGGGAGACTGTGAGCGAAGCCGTATATTCCAACGGATTGTTCGAATTTCTGACGACGAGAATGAATACCTCGGAGGATTTGTCTTTTGTGGAGATCGCCGTTGTGCGAAAGGGCGGAACGGCGGGAGAAGCGAGCGTCACCCTGAAAGCAATTGACGTGACGGCCAAGTACGGTGAGGACTATACCCTGAGCGTGCCCGCCGGGATTTTCGACAAGACGCTGCCGGAAAACGAGAATGCAAAACCGTTGATAGAAAGCCTGGCAAACAGCGATCAGGCTGTGACCGCGGAGGATGATCCGTCCTCCGGTACGCCGGATGAATCTGTAACGCCGGAGGAGTCCGGTATGCTGGAGAACTCCAACACGCCGGAGGAGTCCAGCGTAGCGGAAGCTGTTTACGCCCAAGACGATGCCCAGAACAGCCCGGGAGAGGAAACGTATATCACCCTGCCCGGCACCGATAAGGAGCGGGGAGAAGAAGGCGGCCTGCGCGCAGCCCGGGACGCCGCGCTGGGGCAAACGTCCAACCGAAAGAACTGGCGTGAAGTCGACGAGACGGAAAAGGACGAGGCCCTTGATTTACATAAGGAGCTGTATGAGGGACTTGAGGGGGTCAGCTATACCTTCCATTTTGCGGACGGTGAATATATAAAAAAAATCCGCTTCAATACCATCGACGACAAGATCTCGGAGGACGAAGAGCAGGTCCTGTTCGCCCTGACCGACGCCAGGGGCGGTGTTACAGGGGAATCTCTCAATGCATTTATGAATATTGAGGACAATGAGGAGAAGGAGTTGGTGCGCTTCGAGATGGGCGAGAGCGAGGTCCGGGCGGATCCTCCCACAGGGTATGCGGAGGTCACTGTAAAGAGGACGGCGGGTCTCTACCGGTACGGCTCAGTGTCCGTGAGCACGGCGGCTGTTTCGGCTGTGCCGGATGTGGATTATGAGCCGATCGTGACCGAGTTGCGCTTTGTCCCAGGACAAAAATCGCAAAAGGTGCAGGTGCCGCTGCTGGGCGAAAGCCCGGAGGAGGGGCTGCAGTTTTATGTCCGGCTGGACCCGGAGAGCCCCAACCTCTCCGAGGACGGACCGACCCAGACCCTTGTGACAATCGAGGCCGCGGCAAAGACCCGGCTGAGCGATAGCGCCGGCGCCGCACGCTCCCTGAGCGCACCCTCGGACGCGGACGCCCTTTCGGTCGGCGCTGCCAACGTCGGCCTTCTGTCCTCCGAGGGCTACGAAGCGGACAACAATGGGTGGTGGTACAAGACGAAGACGCTGACGCCCGATGATATTACCGACGGGCGCAATTATGGGGTCACAAGAGGCTCAACAACCTGTTCATATATTCCCATTTCCCAGAAAAATACCCGGAACTGGATCTATTACAGGGCCGATCTGAGTATGGTTGAAAAGATCAGGATCAACTGGGCTAATACGAGCAGTGGGACCCGGTATGGCGACAGTTACAATACCAATTTCTATTCCAACGTATATTTTGGAAGCCTCTTAAACCGGATAGCGCTGGAGAGACAGGGAAAGTTTGGCTCCACCCTGGACTGGATCAATCTGAATGACAGCGACCGGCAGCAGCAATACATCTACTGCGCGACTCAGACGTTCGGGGACTGCTACGACTCGGCGTTGAACGTGGGTGATATTACCCTGTTCTACAAGCCCATCAAGGTCACCCTGAAACTGAATACCGAGGACCCGGACGCGCGCGTCGTCCCCAAAACCTGGACAACCCCCACCACCTCGACGAACGGCACCAGCCAGCTCGTGGGCGGGCTTTCCTTTGCGGGCGACACCAGTAATCTGACTTCCCAGACATATTTCGACGGGGACACGGTGTACCTCGCCCCCAAATTTGACCCCGCGAGCCCCGACACGTCGAAGGTCTACCTCTGGGGCTATAAGATCGAGCGGATCGGCACAAATGGATATTATTATGTCAAAGGGACAACCCTGAATATCCGCGACGTCTACATGGGCAATATGAGCGACTCGATCACCGGGGAGCTGATCCCCCGCGGCCAGATCATGATGTCGGGAGGCACCGAGATCGCCCTGCACCCCGTCTATAAGCAGAAAAATGCCTTTGTGCGCATCAATTTCGATTCGACCAAGGGCGGCATGGAACATAACTGCTTCGAAAACGGCAACGTTCTGAAGGTCGGCATGCTGGATACCATCCACTTTAACGCCTACGCCAGGACAGGTTACAGCGTTTCAGGCTACAGACACGGGAATATCAATTTCTATGAGCGCGAGGTCAGCAGCGTCCCCGACGAATGGTATCTGGAATCGCTTAACACAGAGACGGGCGGCGCCGTCCTCGCGGACTATCTGCGGGCACTGGACGGCGCTACCGGAACGATAGATTACTCCCTTACGCACGCGTGGTTTGTAAGGCCCGTGTCCGGCATCCGGATCAATCCGGCGACGCCCGGCATCCTGGATTTTTCGCCGGAGAAGAGTTTTACCGACCTGACCGTGCAATATTCCTATCCCTATCTCAAGGCGAAGGTCGATCCCCAAAGCGGCGACCAGGATAAGGGCAGCATCTTCTACCACCCGGAAGAGGCCGAGGACGAGGACGATCTTCTGATAGGAGACAGCCGTACACCGCTGATCATTTCGCCGATCGAGCGGGGGAAAGCCTATAACCTCACCGGCGTGCCCGACGACGGGTACCGGGTCGTTTGGAAAAACTGGACGGGAGATATAAACGAGGACGGTATCATCAGCAGGGAGGAAGCCGCCGCGATCAGCGATTACGCGAACCTGTTCGAGCGCAAAGCGATAAACGGCAGCATTTACAGCTATAGGGCAAATTACGACCGGCCGCTCATCTACTACAGCTTTGAGCGCAAGCCCACGCAGGGAAGCCCGGGACTGGTACACGGACAGGTCGTCCTCAAGGGCGGGACCGTGCTGCAAAATTCGGGAGACGGAACGGCGAACCAAAACGTCTCCATCCCGGTTCGGGGCGCGCAGGTGATTATCAACGGGCATCAGACGGCGACGGACGACGAGGGCAATTTCAGCCTGAGGGACAAGGATTTTACCACAAACGAATACCATTCCCTCATCGTGCACTACAAGGACAGAGACTATATCGGCTATATCGACGTAAACGCCTGGGAGACCATCGGGATCGACGCCTACGACGACTTTGTGCCCTATAACTTCAAGGGCTACGAGATCGTACGGGCCACGGTGGCAGGCGAAACGCAGGAAACGTACAAAGCACTCGGCAATCTGAAAGCGATCGAAAACAAAGACGCCGATATGGCCTTTCAGTTTGACGTCAAATCCAACCAACCGGGGCTTTCCGCCGGCAGCGCAAAGATCAGGTTCTACACGAAGGACGGCGCGCTGAAAATGACCGAACCCATCACGGTGACGCCGCAAAACGGCCTGTTTACCTTTACGCTGAACCCGGCCGCGCTCGGGATCGTGCCCGGCGACACCATTACGCTCCAGATATTCGACCAGGACGGCAAGCCGGGACTCGAGCATCCGGTGGGGCTCGGCTTTATCAAGAATTTAGACTCCTTTTCCCTGCTGACCTCCTTTCGGTCGCCGGCCAGCGGCTTCATCGACACGGTGGGCGCCATCGATACCGCGTTTGACCTGGGGCTCGCGGGCAAGGCCGATCAGTACATGCAAAAGGGTGATGAGGAATGGGTCATCGCCTTCGGCTTCAATAAGGACTGGGAGAAGAGCCTCCTCGACGGCAGCGGCAAGAAGGAGGAGCTGAAGGACGCGGCAAAGAGCGCCGACGCGAACAAGACGAAGGACACGACAACAAAAGCGGTGGACCAGGGCAATAATGAAAAGAAGGGTGCCAGCCTGACGGCGGACATGAAGTTCGGCGTCTCCACATCCCTCTATCTGCGCATGACGGTGAACAAGGACCCGACGAGCGAATATTACGGCTACGCGTATTTCAACGAGATGATCATCTCCGCCAAGGTTTCGGGCGGCTTCAGCACCAAGGTGGAGATCCAGACGCCTGTCGGCGTGACCGTGTTCGTGGGGCTGGACCTTAGCGGAGACGTCACGGCCATGATGGTCGTGGAGAAATATCAGGATCATTATAAATATTTTGACGCAAACGGGGAGATCGACTTTTCCCGGGCGGACGACGACGATCCTAACCGGGACTTCACCATCTACGGCAAGTTCATGGTCAACCCGAGTATCAAAATCACGGTGGGGGCCAAAATCCCCTTAGCGGAGGTCTCCATCAGCGGGCAAGCGGACTTTAACATGAATTTTACCACGCTGGGCGCGGGCAGCGGAGCGGTGACGCTGACCTCGGAGCTGGCACTCACGGTGGCCTGCTTTGAGTTTAAGTGGCAGGTGGCAAACCAAATGTATGATCTGTTTAGCTACTCCAGGATGAGCCGCCTCAGCGCCGGCGGGCTTCTCGGCGGCGACAGCTATCTCTACGACAGCGCGGCGGAGGCTTCGCCCCTGTCGCGGGACTATCTCGAAAACCGGGGGACCTGGCAGGGCGGCGGAGGAAGGCTTTTAAGGGCCATGGCCGCGGGAAGCGGAGCCTTGAACGAGCAGATGCTGCTTCAGGGCGTCTACCCCTATCCCTACACGCTCCTCTCAGACCTCGGGAACGGCCGGCAGCTGCTCGTATTCCTGGACGACGACGGTTCCCAGGACGACAGAAACCGCACCCAGCTCTACTATTCCATATATGACAACAGCGAATGGAGCAGGCCCGAAAAGGTCGATGACGACGACACGCCGGACGGCATCCCCTGCGTGTACGACGTCGGGGACCGGGTGCTTGTGGCGTGGTCCAGCACCTACGATATGATTGGCGAAGAGGACGACGTGCTGACGGCGCTCAACAAGAACAACATCAAGGCGCGGTTCTTTGATAAAGACGATCTGACGTTCGGCCCGGTGCAGGAGGTGACCCGGCAGACGGAAACGGATACCTATTCCGATTCCTATCCCTACGTCGCCTACTGGAAGGACGGAGAGCATGACGAGGAGCACCTGATGATCGTCTACACCAAGTCCGATTACAGCGCGTCGGATCCGGCAGAGGGCGCTGTGGTGGGGGATGTTTTGAATCCGTATACAACGCTTGCCTACCGCTTCTATGACTTCGAGCATGATTGCTGGCTGGAGAGCGGCGGCGCTCCGAATTATTACGGACAGAGCTTTCTTGACGCCTCCCGGTACGCGCAGGTGGACGAAAGCGAGATCCTCATCAGCGAAGACGACGATTACGCCCAGGCCGGCTGCTGGACCCGTGTCCCGACAGAGGGCGAAATATCGATACAGGAGCTTGGCGACCCGCTGATCGTGGACAGCGACGCCATCGGCTACGAGGGTTACGCGGTGATCGCCTACACAATAGACGACGACGGCATCACGAGTACGACGCAGGACAGGGAGCTGTTCATCCAGCTTTACGATTTTGAAAATAATGTATTTTTCCCGCCCATCCGGTACACGGGTGCGGGCGAGGGACTTTGTAACCTGGTGTTCGACCAGAATAACGACAACGTCTATCTCTATTACCTGAGCGCCGGGGATATCCGCTCTATCGATATCGGATACCTGGTCAATCAAAACCTACTGTACTACGAGGATGTGGACGACGAGGGTACGGACGTCTTCGTGGTCAACAAGCTCGCGGGGTTGTACAGGGGTCCCGAGACGGTGGTCAGGCATCCGTACGATATCGGCCTCGACGCTGACGGCAACAAGGTCCGGCAAAACGAGAGGCCCATCGATGAATTCATGGTGGAGTCGGACGAAAACAACGTCTACCTCGTGTGGGGCGAGAGCGGCGTCACCTACCGGGACGGGATAGACCCCCATTCTGAGGAGGCCGCGCTGCCCGAGAATTATTACCGGGAGCACCAGATCTACGCTGCGAGGCAGACCATCGGCACCGAACAGGAAACTCCGCTCTATGAAGAAGACGGCGTTACGCCGGCTACATACCCCTCATTGGACGAAAACGGGGTGCCAATCGATTACAGCACCACCCCGGATATCAATAACGACGTGGGAGTGGTGCAGGCCGGCGACCCGATTATCAGAAAATATAGGCCCACCGAGTGGTCCGAGCCGGTGAAGCTCACCGACGAGCAGGGCGCCAATTTCAACGATCTGGATTTTGTGACCCTGCCGGACGGAAGCCTTAGGGTGGTCTTTGTAAAGGGCCGGTCCACGGTCCAGCGTGTAGCAGGCGGGGACGGCAAGGATATGTCGGTGGAGGACGTGAACAACAGAACGCTGATGACGGCCGACTTCGACATTCATACGCGCAAGGCGGAGGTCGAGATCGAGCCGATGGACGCGCCGGGCCCGGGCGAGCTCATGCCCGTTTCCGTTAACCTCAAGAACCTGGCGCTTACCGCGCTCGAAGACGCCGAGGTCGAGCTTCTGCAGATCAAAGATGACCAAAGCGAGACGGTAGTAGCTACGCAGGACGGCATCACGCTGAAGGGCGGAGCGGAAGCAAAGCTTAACTTTTCCTGGCAGGCGCCCGAAGACCCCTCGGGTATCAGCCTGCGGGCCGTTGTCCGGGCGGACGAGGAGGTCCTGTGCAGCGCGGAGATCGCCGTCAAGGCGGCAAGCGCGGTAGATGTCACGGGTGTGGAAACACAATTCGTCGACAGAGACCAAATCTATATCCGGGGCACGGCGATAAACAACGGCAACCTCGCGGCTTCGGCCGCGGTGGTCCACGCCAAGGCGAACGGCGCGGAGATCGGCTCTCTGAGCCTCGGCGCCATGGCGGTGGGAGAAAGGCGCCCCTTCGAGTTCTATGGCAACTTAAACGGGGTGCAGTTTGAGAGTACCCGGAACGCCGACGGCTCGGCCACAGACAAAATCCCGCTGAGCGTGTATTCGGACGGGACGGGCCAGAGTGTTACTTGCGAACGCAGTGCAAGCGCGGAAGAAATGGCTCTGATGGACAACGTTTCAAACTTTTCGCTTCAGGTTGGCGGTCGGACCATATCCGATTCGATTTCGCTGGAAAGGGGTAATTCGGCGGTCATCGCGCCCGTCCTTGCATACGAGGATGAGGACCTACCCACACCACGGGTGGTATATGTTTCCGGCAACGAGGCGGTGGCCGACTTTGGCGGCGATCAGATGACGCTGCGTGCCGAGAGCGCAGGCAGTACCACCGTCACGGCTTATGTGCTGCCGCCAAAGAGCACGCTGACCCTGTCGCAGGACGGCCCGGCCTGGGAGGAAAACCTGAACACCCTGCCGGACGAGGCTGTGCTGGTACAAAGCTTTACCGTCAGTGTAACCGAACCGGCATCCCATAATGGTGGATCCCACGGAACGCCGTCGCCGGGCTCGGCGCCGCAGAGCAGCACCCCGGCCCAGAGGGTGACCGCAACCACAGTGGCGACAGTCACCAACGGCAACGACGGAATCACTACGGCGTCAGTGAACGCCGGTCAGATGCGCAGCGCGGTTAGCAACGCCCTTAAGCAAGCCGGCAGTCAGGCCGGTCAGACGCCGGTGGAACTTCAGGTCCGCGTGGAAGCGCCCGATGACGCCAATGGGATCGAGACAGAGATTCCCCAAGCCGCCCTGAGCGCCGCCCGGGAAGATGGCGTTACGGCGCTGACACTGTCTACAACACTAGGTACGATTGCTTTTAATGAGGATGCCTTTTCGACCCTTTGCAGCCAGGCCGGGGAGGATCTCAAGCTTACGATCTCCAGGGTCGAGCTCGCTGCCCTTACCGAGGCGCTTCGACAGACGGTAGGCGACAGGCCGGTCCTTGACTTCAGCGTTACCAGCGGCGGCAAAATAATCTCACAGTTTGCCGGAGACGTAACGGTATCCGTCCCCTACTCCCCGGCAGAGGGCGAGGACTTAAACGCCATCGTTGTCTACTATATCGGTGATGACAACACGTTTAAAACAGTGACGACTGGCCGGTACGACGCCACGACAGGCCGCGTGGTCTTCGTCACCGACCACTTCTCCCGGTATGCGGTCGGATACAATAAGGTGAGTTTCAGCGACGTGAAGGCAGGAGACTGGTACTACAATGCGGTGTCCTTCCTCGCCGCCCGCGGCATCACCATGGGTGTGGGCGGAGGCTTCGATCCGGGCGGAAAGCTCACCCGCGGTCAGTTTATAACCCTGTTGCTGCGGGCCTACGGCATTGAGCCGGATGAAAATCCCGTGGACAACTTTGCCGACGCGGGAGACATTTATTATACCGGCTATCTGGCGGCGGCCAAGCGGCTTTCCATCGCCGACGGTGTGGGAGACAACCGGTTTGCGCCGGAGAGCGACATCACCCGGCAGGAAATGTTCAAGCTTCTGTACACTGCGCTAAAGATCTTCGGCAAAGTGCCGGAGGGCTCCTCCGGCAGGACGCTGGCCGACTTCTCCGACAGCGGAGAGATTGCCAACTGGGCGAAAGAGTCCATGACGGCGCTGGTAGAGGCGGGAAGCATCAGCGGCAGCGGTGGCCGGCTCCATCCGACCGGAACCACCACTCGTGCGGAGATGGCTCAGGTGCTCTATAACCTGATAAACAATTAAACAATTCGAAACAGCTCAGGGCTGCCCCCATAGTTATGCGAGGCGGCCCTGAAATTATCCGAAAATAATTATGTTCCCACGACCTCATGCCGGTCCCGGCGGCCGGGATATACCGCGCGTGGGCGCCTGGGTGTCGGGGCCGATCTGTGTCAGGCATCCGGATTTGAAAGGGCTTCCACCGCATCCCGGTAAGCGTTGTGGTATAAGATGATATTTATATCACTTTAAAAGTTCGCAGCATACTAAAATTTAATTCAATAGCTTAGAGTAGAGATGGCCTGGGCCAAAAAAAGTTTAACAGGCCATCTGCTTTTTACATACTACAATTGAATTTTCAATGCTAAGGGCAAACCTGTCGAAAGGCAGGGACGCAAAGCCACAGGGTCTAAGGTGCTTACAGGCACTATGATAGCCAGGTTGCCGCAGGACAAATGTGTTTATTTTCCCTGCCCTTTTTTCTTAGCGGCAGGTTTTTTCGTATTTTTATGAGTAAAGGGTAAGCGGTCTTGCTGGTGATAAATAGCAATATTTTGAACAGCAAGGCCGCTTATTTTTTCGACAAAATCTGACAGTTATATGGGTGTGACAAATCTATCATTGCTTTTGTTTTTCATTTTAGGTAAGTGAGGTGCTGACAATGAAAAATGAAATTTTGTTGAAAATAAAAAAGTTAAAATAGCTATAATAGCTGATTTAGAAAGGTATAGAGGCTATACCTTTATTGAGGTCGGCTTCATTGAGCCGAAAAACCTTCCACCTGCCTGGAAAAGTGAGCGGCTCTTGCTTTTTCTACAATTCAATATAACTCGCAAAGACTGGAAACCCGCAATTTGTGTAAAGCAGATTGCGGGTTTCTTATTGACAAAAAATCCATATTTTCGACTTTGGGCATGTCGAAAAATCTCATCCGTTTTTATTCAATCCTTTGAAGCGAACAAGCCTGGGGTTTATGAAACTTTACGGTATTTTTCAGGCTGCCGCTCCCCGCCCCTTGTTCTTCATTTTTCAGATTCAAAAAAATCTCGAAATGGAGGACAAGCCCTATGAAAGAACAGGAACGGAAATATGCAATCGTTATAAAGAAAGAACGGGTCGAGGTTACAGAGGAAGTCTATAAAAGCTATTATAGGCTCGTGGAGCGGGAGCGGTATCTGGACAAGCTGGCGGAGAAAAAGCATGTATCTATCGAAGCCTGCCAAGAAAACGGCGTTCAGGTGGAGTACATAATCTCACGCGCCGAAGAATCCATCGAAGATAGCATCATCAAACAGGAACTGCTGGATAAGCTGTCCCAGTGCCTGATGATGCTCCCGGAGCAGGAGCAGATGCTGATTTATGCACTGTATTTTGATAATAAGACGGAAACCATGCTGGCTGAAGAATGGAAGATCAATCAGTCCAACATCAGCCGGCGAAAAGCAAAAATCCTATGCAAGCTAAAAAAATTTTTAGAAATTTAAAAATTTAGCGCATAGCCCCCTCACTTTTTTCCTTAAGAAGTGAGGGGATTTTTTTATTCCCTTCTTGCTCTTTGAAAAACGCCGGCCAAAAGCCGTCCATATCCGGAAGCTCAAATACGTTAGCTGTCCAGCCGTGATGAGCGGTAGCGACATTGGTAAGCACGCGGAGACTGCCTCGGATGAGTGACAGGCATCCGAAAAAACGATGGCATCGAAGGTGACGAGCGATAAAGCTTGACCATAAAACAGTCTGTGGTGGACTGTTTCGCAATGAAACGGACAGTGGACAATGATACTCCTGCACAGTCGAGGTTAGGTCCCAGAGTGCAGCCCGCTCGTCGAGGGGGAGGTGGAATTCCTGTGATATCTGCTGACCACAGATAGTTTGAGCTTCCGCCATCAGTGCTTGGGAAGTAGTGTCGAATTAAGCACAGCGTCTGGAAATGTTACTCAGACTTGAAATGAAGAACAAGCATTTTTGCTTTGATCTTAGAAACTATGCGGCAGGACGGCTACGCCCTGCCGCATCCTTGTGAGATCAAAAACTAAAATTTTATTGAATATGGAGGGATCTGAACATGGAAGAAAAAAAACGCGCATGGACTTACTGCCGCATTGATGCCCCGGAGGATCAGCATGGCTGCCTGAAAGGGCAGAGAAAAGAACTGCTGGACTACGCAGAGCAAATGGGCTTTGAGGTTGTCGGGGAATCCCAGGATACCGGCAGCGGCTTGAACTTTGACAGAAACGGTCTGACCGAGGTCATGGAGGCCGCGGAGAAAGGCGAGATGGATGTGCTGCTGGTCGTGAATGTCTCCCGCCTGGGAAGGGATGCGGAGAAAACATTGGATCTTCTCTGCGGCCTGGCTCAACTGGACGTTGAAGTCTATTCCCCGCTGGAAGGAGAAATCCATTTAACTGAATTAGGCCATTTGTATTCCGGCATTGCCGGCATGAAATTGGAATAGGAGGATGCCGAAGATGAACGGGCCGAATGATAAAATCACCGCAAACGCCGATTATATCGGAATCCTCAACGCCCTGGACTGGCTGGTTTCCACCGGAAAAATCACCCCCGAGGTAAGCAGAAAAACCGCTATGCGCATCGCCGAACAATTGGGCGCTTCCATTCTGGTTATTTAGTGCTTTTTGTGATAGCTATTGAAACGGTTGTGTGGTAGTATCTGTTGTTGACAAGAAGGAGGCGAAAAGCCGTGAAAACAAGCCAAATCATGACCGACGGGGCACTGGCAAAAAAACTTCAGCCGGTACCTCCACAGGTTATTGTGATTGACCCGACGATACAGGTCAAAAGCGGCAAGCTGCGCACCGCAGCATACGCCCGTGTCAGCAGTGACTCCGACGATCAGCTAAACTCCTTTGCAGCGCAGGTGGACCATTACACCACGCTCATCGGGGAAAATGAGGATTGGGAACTGGTGGACATCTATGCTGACGAGGGCATCACAGGACTGCGGATGGATAAGCGGGACGATTTCCAACGCCTGCTCCGTGACTGCCGCAAGGGGAAAATCGACCGCATCTTAACCAAATCCATCTCCCGTTTTTCCCGGAATACCAGGGAATGCCTGCAAACCATCCGGGAACTCAAGTCCATCGGCGTGACCATTTATTTTGAGAAGGAAAACATCGATACCGGAAAAATCAGCAATGAAATGCTCCTGACTTTCTTCTCCGGCAATGCCCAGCAGGAGTCTGTGGCCATATCCGGCAGCATGCGGTGGAGCTACCAAAAGCGCATGAAAAAGGGTGAATTCATCACCTGCAAGGCGCCCTTCGGATACCGCCTGGTGGAAGGAACCCTGCAAATCCACGAACAGGAAGCCGAAATTGTCTTGTATGTCTTCCACAGCTACTTAAACGGGAAAAGCAAGGAAGAAATCGCAGACGAGCTGACCGCGCGGGGTACCCCCACAAGGGACAAAGATGGCAGGTGGCAGTACAATACCGTTGACTACATGCTGAAAAATGAGCGGTACATGGGCGACGCCCTGATACAAAAACGGTATACCACCGATACGGTGCCCTTCCAGAAAAAGCGCAACAACGGCGAGCGGGATAAATACTACCTCAAATACTCCCATCCCCCCATTGTTCCTCCCCACATTTTTGAAAAGGCGCAGGAGCTGAACAGGAGCAGGAGCATCCCCGCCATGTCACAACGCTCCGCCTATCCCTTGAGCAAGAGAATTCGGTGCGGAGAGTGCGGGTCGCTTTTCAAACGGAAAACCTGCGGCGGCAAAACCTATTGGGTATGCTGGAATCACACCAGGAGCAAAGACAACTGCCCGGTTACCCAAATTCCCGAACCGGAGATTTACGAAGCCTCTCTCCGGCTATACCACAAGTTGAAACAGAACTATGACCGGATTATAACTCCCATGCTGGAGCAACTGCGAGAACTCAAACGACACCGAAATTTGAGCAATCTGCAGGTGGCAGAACTGAACCGGCAGATTGCGGAACTCACTGAGCGGAATCATGTGCTAAACGGACTCAAGTCCAAAGGCATCATCGATTCCGCTCTTTTTATATCCCAAACCGGAGAGTTGAACCGGAAAATCCGGGAACTAAAAGCAGAGAAAAACAAGCTGATGGAAACGGACGAGGATGACAGCGTCATCACCGAAACCAAAAGCCTGATCGAAATACTGGAGGACGGACCGGAGCAACTGGAAGCCTTTGATGAAAGCCTCTTTGACAGCATTTTAGAGGTAATCACCGCCGAGTCCGGAGAAAGGCTGAAATTCAAGCTGATCAACGGGCTGGAGCTTGCCGAACCCATCGAAAGGACGGTGCGTTAATATGAAAAACCGCTACATCGCATTCGGATACTGCCTTTCTGACGGGACCATCATAGCTCACGATGTGGAGGCGGAAATGGTGCGGCTGGCTTTCCGGCAGTACATAGCCGGCGAATCCTACAGCAGGATCGCCATCCTGCTGGAAAAAACGGGCTGCCCATACAGCGAGGGTGCCTCCCCCTGGAACAAGAACATGGTGGGGCGCATGCTGCAAAACCGCAAATATACCGGACAGGACGGATACCCCATGCTGGTCACAGAGGAAGAATTCAGACTGACCATCCTGCTACAGCAAACAAAATATACCCGCAAGGACATCAGGACATCACCGGAGGTAACGGCCTTAAAAGCAAAAACGGTCTGCGGCGAATGCGGACAGTCCTACGAAAGGCTTCTGGACAGCCGGTACGGTGAGAAATGGAAATGCAAAACCCCCGAATGCCGCACCGCGGTAAAAATCACCGACTCCCTGCTGACCGAACAGGTCACAGCCCTGATGAACCATGCCATAGAGAATCCGGACATCATCGAAATCCCGTCCGCAGAGGCGCCCTGCCATGATCTCGAAATAACAAGGCTCACCAACGAAATCAACCGGCAACTGGATAAGACGGACTGCGATGAGGAATACGTCAAAATCCTCATCATGGCCCGCGCCACCGCCCAATATGGGAGCTGCACAGACGGCCTTCTGCCGCAAAAGGCACGAAGAATCAAAGCAGCCTTTGAGCAAAGTGAACCTACGGAAACATTTGATATGGAGCTGTTCGAATACGCCGTGGACAGAGTCCTCGTCCGGCAGGACGGGACGGTATCCCTGACGCTGAAAACCGGACAGTGCCTTGATATAGAAAGGAGAGGAATGCCATGCTAACCGCACCAAGCGTTATGGAACCACAAACGATGCAGATTATCGTCATACCCGCCAATCCCCTGGCAACTCAGCAAAGCGTCGTCACCCGCCAGCTTCGCGCCGCGGCATACTGCAGAGTCTCCACCGACCAGGAGGAACAGCTCAACAGCTACGATGCACAGGTAGCGTATTATACCGACAAAATCATGGGCAACCCCGAATGGACACTGGCAGGAATATTCGCGGATGAAGGAATCACAGGGACCTCGGTGAAAAAACGCTCCGATTTCCTGAAGATGATCCGCCTGTGCAGGAAGGGCAAGATCGACATCATCCTGACCAAGTCCATCAGCCGGTTTGCAAGAAACACGGTGGACTGCCTGAATTACATACGGGAACTGAAGGAGCTGGGCATACCGGTCATCTTCGAGAACGAAAACATCAATACCATGAAAGAGGACACGGAAATCATTATCACCATGCTGGCAGGCTTCGCCCAAGCCCAAAGCGAATCCATCAGCCAGAACGTCCGCTGGGGCAAACGCCAGAGCTTCAAAAAAGGAAAGGTTTCCTTCCAATACAAAAGAATCTATGGATACGAGCGCGGCGAGGATGATAACCCAAGGGTAGTCCCCGAGCAAGCGATTGTGGTAGAGCGGATTTTTAAGAGCTACCTTGCCGGAAGCAGTGTGAAAGAGATAAAAGAAAGCCTGGAAAAAGACGGCATCCTGGCGGCAGGCGGAAAGACCCAGTGGTCCATCGGCGTCCTGCAGTACATGCTCCAGAATGAAAAATACTGCGGCGATGCCCTTCTCCAAAAAACCTACGTGGATAACTGCATGACCAAAAAGACCAAGAAAAATAACGGCGAGCTTCCCAAATATCTGGTCAAGAACCATCATGAGAAAATCATCGACCGCTGGCTGTTTGACAAGGTGCAGGCGGAGATGGCCCGGCGTTCGGGAAAGAGAAAAGTCTCCGACAAGACCCTGACCGAACAATCCAAATACAGCAGCAAATATGCCCTGACCGAGCTTCTCATCTGCGGCTGCTGCTGCACCCCTTACAAGCGGGTGACCTGGTCAAAAAAGGGCAAGAAAAAGATTGTGTGGCGGTGCATCAGCCGTCTGGACCACGGCACGAAATACTGCAAGGAATCCCCCACCATCGAGGAAGAACGGCTCCATACCGCCGTCCTGAAAGCCATCAACGACTTAATGAGCAAGCGTGACCAGCTTGTAAATATCGTCAAAACCAACCTGGCGGTCACGTTATCCGGACAGGACAGCGATGACCTCAACCCTCTGATCATAGAAAACAGAATCCGGGAGCTGGAGAGCCTCACACTGGAACTGGTGGACATCATTTATAAGGAGAAAAACGCCGCAACCTATGAGGATAAACTCAGGGCAATCACAGAGGAAATCAAGACCCTGAAGGAAAAGCAGGAGCAATACCAGGCAGAGCTAAATAGCAGGGATGACCTCAACCTGCAGATGGACGATATCAGCCGGGCATTAGAGGACGCTCCCTTTGAAATATCGGAATACAAGGACAATATCGTGCGGCAGTTTATCGACACCATCAAGGTGCTGGATGAAAATAACCTGTTGATTATTTTCAAAAACGGCATTAAGGTGGAACAGCCATTAATCGCATAGGAGAGTGAAAAAATGAAACACCATAATACCACCACGGATGCAAACACCAACCAGCAGCGTCCGAAATTAAAAGTAGCGTTTTACTGCCGTGTGGCAACCGCCGCACAGCTTGAGGAACCAAAGGCCAAGAAACCAATGACCGGATTGGATATCCCTGCCCCGGTATATCGGCCGGAGGAATTACTCCGGAAGAACCTTGCCATGGAGCTTGCCGGTGATACGATCCGGCCGGTATTAAGACTGGAGGAAATCCTCTGGAAGAACAGTAAATAACAAAACCATGTAGCGGAGCCAATGCAGCTCCGCTTTATATATATATACGGAAATGTACATGTAGGAGGTGAAAAATAAATGATCCGCGCAATACTTTCAAACCCTAACCGCCCCGACTTGGACGCGGTACCGGTTTGTTTCCCTATGGCCGAAGATGCGGCCATCATCGAAAATCTCCAGGAAATCGGAATCGGCAGCGCCACAAAACGTGATTGTTATGTCAGGCAAATTGATAGCTCGTATCCTGTGCTAAAAAGACTGGATGAAAGCCTCACCAATGTCGATGAATTGAACTACCTCGCAAAAAGGCTGGAGAGCTTTGACAATTATGAAATAGCAAAATTTCAGGGCGTGGTTGTCAGTGAAGGGCTTTCCAATATGACTGACCTCATCAACCTGACCTTTTGCGCACAGGAAGTTACGGTTGTGCGTGATTTCTCATGCCTGGAAACTATCGGGCGGCATCATTACCTTGACAAAAGAATCGCTGTCAGCGAAGAAGAAATGCGGACGGTGGATTTCAAAAAAGAGGCTCTGAATCTGCTTCTCAACTGCAACGGGTCCGTCACACCTTACGGCGTGGTCTATCAAAACGGGATGGAGCTGGCACAGGTATATGACGGGTGTGTTTTCCCTGATTATGATTATACCTGCAACAGCGTTTTAACCGTTGCCATGACACCCTGCAGTGAACCGGAAAACACCAAAAAGATCACATGGCTCCGCCTTCCCATGCCGGACATCTGCATTGAGCGCAGTATGCTCCGTGCCGGGATTGACACCCTTGAGGACGCTCGTATTGCCTTAAGCGAGAATGACCTGCCGGATGAGGTTGCAGCCCGGATCACACCGGAAAACGAAACGCTGCAGAGCTTGAACTCCCTGTGCGGGGCTGTGGCGCGGTTGAACGGGTCAGAACGCCAAAAGCTGAAAGCAGCCATCCAGCTCACCGATAACGCCTCGAAGGTTTATGCTGATTTGTCTGCCCATTGCCCCGAGCTGAAAGCTACCGCTCAGAATCCTGCCCCAAGAAATATAACGGAAATTATACACCTGGCAGAGCAGCTCGAATTGTTTGACTTTGTGGAAGGGATCACCACACCGGAGGAATATGGCCGGTACATGATCAAAGAATCCGGCCACTTTGAATACGATGACAACCTGGCTGAATATTACGATTTCAAGCGTTATGGAGAGCAGCGTGTTTCAAATGAATGCGGTGCCTTTACCACATACGGCTATATCAGTTATCACGGCTTCATATCCTTGGAGGAACTGCTGGCAGGCTGTGAAAACCACAGGATGGACATGACCATGGGCGGGATATGAGATATAGAAACTTTATTTATTACCTGAAAAGGAGGACACGATGGGATGAAGGATCAACAGAAAAAGAAATATGAACTGCACGCCGCCGACCAAAACGAGTCGGCTCTTTTCTTTTCCGGGCAAAAGGATGACGATGTCAGGCTCGGATGCGTGGGGCATTTTCGCTGTGACTTCGGAAATAAAGGAAAGGAATTCTGGCACAACTGGTTTGACCATATTTCCGAACTTAATACTCCGGTATTTAAAGAAGATTTCCAGTCCGTGATCGACGAGCTTCGCAGATGCGGTCCACTCAAAGACCTGAAAACAATGGTGGAGTTTTGCGGTGCCCATGCGGACGCCAGGCTTGCGAGTCAATACCATAGTGAAGCGTATGGTTTCAAGCTGGAAACTGAAGCCTACAGCTATTACCTCCGCTGCTTCCCCCGGCAGGGAGATTACAACGTCTACGTTTACTGCTATGACAAAAACCAGCAGCAGATGGCTATGGGTGAGAATGAACAGACAATGAACCAGGGCATGAGCCAGCAGATGTAGGAGGTGTAAAAATGGTTTACAGTCACGAAAAGGTACAGAGAATCAAAGCGCAATATCCTGCGGGTACCCGCATCCGGCTCCAGTCCATGTTGGGAGAAACGGATATGCCCTCCGGAATTATAGGAACGGTGGACTTTGTGGACAATATAGGGCAGCTTCAAATGACCTGGGATAATGGCAGGACACTCGCCCTTGTCCCCGGCGAGGATACATTTACTGTTATCTCTCAGCCAAAGTACGAACCTTGTATGAAAGAAACATCTGAGCTGTCGGAAAAACAGCATCCTACCGAAAATGATGGACAACACACACAGGAACAGTATTGGCAAAAAATTCGCTTTCCTGTCGGACTAAGCTGGACGGCATCCCCGCAGGAGGATCTGTTCATAGAGAACCGGATTATGGAAATGTCTCCTAAAGAAATACTCCTGCTGGAAGCGGCCATGCAAATGGCGCCGGTAAAAACAGCGGCTGATTTTATCAACCTGTCGTTTCAACTCCATTGCTATGAAATATGCTATCCCGCAAAAGATGACCGGGAATTAGGTGAATACGTTGCCCGGTATCTGGAGTACGGCAAGGACAGCGCCCTTTCTTATATTGATAAAGAAAAGCTGGGGCGGCATTACCGTATCCGGCAGAGTCCGGGTGTTTTTACGGGCGGCGCTTATGTATTCCCGACAGGCCAAACCGCCCAGCCGGTATATGACGGCACCAATCTGTCGGAGCTAAAAGATGATGAATACAGCGTTAAACTGAAATTGGCGTCCGCTTCAAATAAAGAAGGTGTCTGGCTTCGCCTGCCCGATTATACGGAGGTAGACAGCGGCAGGCCCGATGAGCTTCGGATCGCCCTCGATACGCTGGGCGTATCCTCCCTGCAGGAGTGCCGGGCGCTTGAAGCGGTTTGTGTGCTGCCGAACATCCAGAACCTGTTAGAGCAATATGACTCGCTTGACAAGTTGGTATGGGATGGCAGTAACCTCGGCTATGTTCTGGACGAACAATGGCAAGGAAAGCCCCACGCCATGGAACACTTTCAAGCGGCAATGGAATATGAAGGCTGCGACCGTTTGGACTTTGCGCTGGACATTTCACAAAACCTGCACTGCTATGATTTTCTGCCGGATGCCGCCGCAGTGATAGAACACGGTAAAAAAACAGCTATCGAAAACGGTCTGGTTCGCCCCGGCACATTAACGGCGGAATCATTTGATTATGAATTTTACGGTCACCAGCAAGTACAAGACGCTGGGATGGTGCTGACGGAACACGGCTACATCCGACGCAACGAAGAATCCTTTTACTATGATTGCAGCCAGGCGCCAACAAAGCCGGAAATGAAAATGTGACAATCAGCAGTTCCACAGCGTCATCAGGCAGTAGGTTATATGCGATGATCGAGCGTCGGATATCCCGCCATCCCTTGACATTATATCGGAACGCCGATATAATAGACATAGGTGATGAAAATGACAATACAACAGCTTATGCAGGACATGCAGATGTCCCGCTACCGTTTATCAAAAATCAGCGGAATTCCATGGGCAACCCTTGCAGATATTTATTCCGGAAAAACCCACCTGGACCGATGCGGCGCAGGGACGCTTTCCAAGCTGTCTAAAGCACTCGGTCTTTCCATTGAAGAACTGCTGGCACTGGAAACAGAGCCGAAAAAAGATACGGCAGACGGGAAACCGAACAGTAAAATGTACTTGGAAACCGGATTGTCCGGGAGTATCCAAAAATCAATCACGCAATACTTGCAAGGCGAGAAGGAGCAGGTGCTGCATCTGGACTGCTTATGGGATGAGTTATATGGAGCCATTAATGCCGACCTTTGGTCGGGCTTAATTACGGAGGAACAGGCAGGATACCTGCGTGAGAAATATCTTGGTTTAGACGGAAAGGAGGATGGTCATATTTATGATTGATTTTACCTCATGTGAAGTAAATAAATTCAGAGCCTACGGCGGAGCAAACGGAAATAAAATCAATATCTTGTATAAGGGCAGCAGCTACATGCTGAAATTCCCTCCGGTTCCCAGCCGTAATAAAGCAATGAGCTACACCAACGGCTGTATCAGTGAATACCTCGCCTGCCATATCTTTTCCGCCCTCGGATTTAAGACCCAGGAAACCCTGCTGGGGACCTATACCGATTCGCGCGGAAAGGAAAAAGTAGTCGTAGCCTGCGGTGATTTTACTGAGGGTGGCAAAAAGCTCATGGAGTTTGCTCATCTGAAGAATACCTGTATCAGCAGCGAACAGAATGGATATGGCAAGGAGCTTTCCTCCATCCAGCAGGCAATTGACGAACAGACCCTACTGCCACAGGATCAGCTTCGGGATTTCTTTTGGGATATGTTTATTGCCGATGCACTGCTCGGCAATTTTGACAGGCACAATGGCAATTGGGGTATTCTTGTGGATGAGCAGTCTAAGACGGCTGAAATTGCTCCGGTTTACGATTGCGGCTCCTGCCTCTACCCGCAGCTTGCCGCCAGCGATATGGAAGCTGTCCTGAATAGTGAAGATGAGCTCGACAAGCGCATCTATGTTTTTCCTGCTTCATCTATTGAGGAAAACGGAAAGAAAATATCCTACTTTGAATTTATCTCTTCTCTAAAAAATCCAGACTGCACGGCGGCGCTTAAAAGAGTTTCTGCACGGATCGATATGGAAAAGATACAGGCGCTCATTGATGAAACGCCGACACTGCTTCCAATACAAAAGGAATTCTACACGGTGATAATTTCAGAGCGAAAGGCAAAGATTATTGATTACAGTATGGAACAACTCATGAAGTTGGAAAGACAGGAACCGGAGCAAGAGGGACTGGAAAACCAGGGACAGCAGTTTTCTATGTGACCTGGACGACGGTTTTAGAAGGAGGATAAAGATGATTTCAATAGAAAGTATAATGTCAATTGATAAAAGCAATATGCAGGAAGCGTCAAAGACCGTAATCAAAGATGATATCCCGCAGCTTGTGGATTGGTTGTCCTTAAAAGATGACAATATCAGATATCAAGCACTCCTCCTCCTGCAGAATAGATCAGTATTATTTGATGATGTTTATCCGTATTGGGATACCTTCCGAAATAAACTTAAAAGTGATAATTCATATCAAAGAAGTATCGGGCTTATGCTTATTGCCGAGAATACCAAATGGGATACGAAAAACCAAATGGACAATACCATTGATGAATATCTGGAACTTCTGAACGATGAGAAACCCATAACGATACGCCAGTGTATTCAAGCATTAGGTAAAGTAGTGCCATATAAGCCGAACTTAAACAATAAAATAGCTGGCAGACTTATTTCATTTAATCTCATGGCTATTAAGGAAACAATGCGCAAATCCATATTGCTCGACATATTGAACATACTGCTCGTAATCAGAAAAGAACTTAAAACAGATGAAATAGAAAGTTTTATATTGAATGCGCTATCGGGTGAAATATTGGATAAGAAATCAAAGAAGCAGATTGAAGCACTTTTGTCATAGCAAATCAGTCATAGAGATTAATTTTAGTCTGAAGCGAATGAATTTTAAGCGAAATGAGTGGCATCTTTTTTCACCTAACTTTCCATCTGGAATGCCTACAGTAAATTGGACAGTCTTTTTCGGACAGCCCAATTTATTGTAGGCATTTCTTATTCTAGCAAGTTGCGTTCTACTTGATTTGGTGTTTGGAAACCCATACGCTGATGGGGCCGGTAGTCGTTGAAGTATTCGATATACTCTTGTACAGCAGTCCGCAATTCCTCTTCCGTGTTGTAAAAGCTGCGTCTGAACTCCTCCTTTTTGATTGACGCAAAAAAGGATTCGGCAACCGCATTGTCAAACGGTGTACCAGGTTTAGAAAAGGATTGTGCCACATGATATTTCCGTAGCAGAGCACGGAATTCATACGCCATGTATTGAGCGCCCTGATCGCTGTGAAACATCAACCCTTGCGGCTGATGCCGGTCGATAAAGGCTTTCTCGAAAGCGGCCGTTACCAATTCTGTATCAATACAGGGTGAAATTACATAAGACAATACTTTACGGGAGAACAGGTCTATAACGATGCAGAGATAATAGAACACCTCACCGACTCGCACATATGTAATGTCACTGACCCACACAAGGTTAGGTGCCTCCTGAAGGAACTGCCGTTTGAGTTTGTTGGGGTAGTATTTGTATTCTCTGTCATTGGCAGCGTTGGGATATCTGCGTGGCGCTTTGCTGGACAGTTCCATTTCTTTCATCAGGCGGATAATTCTCCGTTCGCTCACTATATAATCATTTTCCATCAGCTTTGCCCGGATTTTTCGCGCACCGAAACGACGTCCGCTTTTTTCGAAAATCTCAAGGATAATAGGCTTCAGCACTTCATCTTGTTGCTGAATCAATGTTTTCTCTGGTCTGCGAAGCAAATAGTTATAGAATGTCGCACGATTTACATCAAGGGCAGAACATAACGCGTGAATACTGTATTGATCTTTTAATCGTTCGATGGCCTGTAATTTTTCTTGTAGCGGAGCTGTATTTGAGCAGCCGCAATTTACCAATATTTCATTGATAATGCGTAGTCGCTCGACCTCCTTTTCAAGCAAATATATCTCTCTTGCGGATTTGCTTTTGGCCGGCACCACTGAATACTGTTTAATCCAACCGTACAGACTACTCCGGGACATTCCATATTCTGTACATAATTCCGGGGCAGCGGTGCCGTTTTGATATAACGCTACAATGTGTGCCCTTTCTCCTTCGGTATAACGCTTTACCATAATAAATCTCTCCTTTTTTATTTAAGATTTATCATAGCACAGTTGTAGTGGTGACTACTCTTTTTGGGCATATATGCAGGCAATTACGTATCAAGAGATTATCACCAAAACGAAGTCCAAATTTAAAGAAAATGCCTTTTATTACAAAATATTTTATTTTAACTCGTTAATTATCCTTATAAAATACCAAAAATAATTGACATCACAAATTCAATAGAATATAATATTTGATATTAATATTTGTGAGGATATTTGCTATGGAATTTATGGAACTCAAGGAACGATTTTTGCTAAATAACCCTGACTATGCTAATGATATTAACAATTTTTTGAATTACATGCAAATTGTTCGTGAATTTAAACTGCCGGCTCAGCAAGATTTTATGGTTAATGGAATGAATACAGAGCAAGTTATAGAAAGCCTGAAGCATTATGTTGATCTTGAGCAAATAAAAAAGAAAGAACCTGCTAAAAAATATTTTGTTTCTATTAAGCAATTATTCGAATATGTGCTTAACAATTCCGAGTATCAGAATGATGATTTTTTACGTGAATTAGCAAATCCAGCAAGCCGAGAGAAATCATACAGTAGAAAAACTAATGATTTTATTAATGAATACGATAAACTCAAAGATAAAGATCAATTTTTAAAATTGGATAACGAAACACTTTGTAAGCTTATTGATTGGTGCAATATTGTAATAGACAAAATATATCTGGATGATCAAGAAATTGATGAGACAGAATTTAGACGTTTTTCAGCAGCACTATGTATGAAATTGATGATTTTAACAGGTGTAACCTATCGAGAAGCGCGCAAATTAAAAATTAATGATTTGGATGCATTTCGAAACACGATTGTAATTAATGACTTTAGAATTAGGTTGCCATTAACATTATCAGTTCAATTTCAGAAATATGAGCGTTATCATAGACACTTTATAAAATCAGAAATTTTATTTGTTGACTCCCAAGGTAATCAATGGGGTGAGGCCACCAGTGATTCAGGTATCCCTAATTTTATGAAAACAGCAATACAACAAACTAATTTAACCGGAATCGTGAAATATGGAATTACACAACTTATAAAGAGTGGTGTAAATGATAGTATTATAATGAAATTAACTGGTGCAAGCAGAGAACTTTTAAATAGTTGTTTAATTGATGTGCAAAGCAACAATTTGGAGTGGGAGCAATATATAAATTCTAAGATAGTTACAACTGAAAGTTACTATCAATTATAGTCTATTAAAGCGAGGTTTAAAAAGGAGAACCATAGAATGGAAATGCCATCTAAATACTTACAGAAAATAATTAATGAAATTGATTACGATGAGGATCAATTTAAAATATACTTTGGGGACGATCGCTACGTAATGGGGTTTAGTTCTCCTACAATGGTAAATGTTAATAAGTTTTTCTCAATAAAAACAATTTATGATACTATTGTAGATATTGATAAAAAGATTAAATATTCGTTTAAAGAAGTAATGGATTTGAATTTACCACAAACTTTAGATGGGTATAATCCTTTTAGTAAGCAAACTGATGATGAGTATTGGGCGATGTACTATGTTGAAAATATAATATTTCGCACCTCAACATTGTGGGATTTATTGGCTCAGTTATATAATATTCAATTTGATCTTAAGTACGATATTGATAAAGTTTACTATCGCACTTTATTTAACAACTGTGCACAGGGCAAAAAGGCAATTCCACAAGCTAAACACATTGATGCTTATTTTAGGGAAATAGACAATATGGATACTATCCCATGGGGTGGAAATCATACCTATGTTACTGAGTTTAGAAATAAAATGACACACCGCAATGCACCCAGTATCTCTGCAATCAATCAATATGCTAAAGAATTACGGCCACCTGCGATGTATGTATTAATCCGAGTTATCGAAGATTATGCCCAAGTTTCCCAATATATCAAAGAATTACTAAGCCAAATTAATTTTGAAAAACTGCTATCACAGATATTGCCATAAAGAATTAAGCGTAAATCAAAAGATTGATTGTGAGGTGCTACAAATGGAGGATAGAATAAAGTTTAGTTATATTGAGTTGATAAATTCAGATTTTGAGTTTATAGTTTACAGGAAACCATACGATCAAAATATTATTCTTGAAAATGAATATAGATATACATTACCTCTATCTGATAGACAGCTTGATATAAAAGATGATTATGCTGTTTCATTTATTGCCCAAGAAGATTCGAGCGAATTCTTGTGTAGTTCATCATTTAATGTGCATCTAACAAAAAAATGGCTTATGTCTATGCTGATTAATAAGATTGCAGAAGCTTTTAAGCCTAAAGAATATATATTAGGCAAACATTTTATTCCCAATATATCTTTCATTTTATCCTCACAAAAAGAGGGAATGAAATTAATTCAAATTGAGCCCTATTATTTAGAAGTAAATAAAAGTTTCGGGTTTATATTAGATTATAAATTTAAACCTAATAAAGAATATGAAAAAACTCGTGAAGAAAAGCTTTTAAGCTTATCCATTGCACCGGATGGCAGCAAAAATAAGAATTTTTACTCAGATAAACTGAAAATAGTAAATAATTTTATTGAAACAATTATTCCAGCTGTTTTCCCTCTTAATATAGGAAGATTGTCTATTGATGTAAAAAGAGAATTAACATCATTAGAAACTAAATTGCTTAATGAGAAAACCTACATTTTCCACGACGGTGAAGCTTCAGTTCAATTTCAAGGAATTAGAGATTACAAACCTTTACGTACCTTTTCAGACAAACCAATATTTATATTTATATTTGAAAAAAGCAAAGTTAATACTGCTCGTGAGCTTGTTAAAGCACTTCGTGGAGAGCTTTATTCAACATTTACTGGAATGCAAAAAATGTTTGGAGTTGAATTTACAAATAATAATATTTTCTCTATTCAAGTCGATAGCTTCTCTAAAAGCGACTTAACGACTATAGATACAAAGATAAGTGAAATTGTCAGCGACAACTCTTCTTCCCCAATTGTCGGAATATTTGTTGGAATAGCAAGAGATTTTGATGAAGGTAAAGACTATTCACCGTACTATACCTTAAAAAATATTTTCTTGAAAAAGGGGTTAGCATTACAAGCTGTAACTATAGAGCAAGCATTGAAGAGAGATGGATTTAAGTGGTCAATATCTGGAATAGCTTTACAGTTATTTGTTAAACTCGGGGGGCAACCGTGGAAAGTTAAGCCTCAAAATGAGGATTGTATAATTTTTGGAATCTCATGTGCTCATATAAAAGATGAAAATCAAAAAATCAAAAAATATTTTGCGTATTCGTTATGTTTTGATTCAAGTGGGATATATAAAAAGCTGGATATACTTGGTCAAGCTGACGATGAAACTACATATATAGAACAGTTAACTTTTCAAATTAAGAAAAATTTGCAGGACAAACTAACTGAAAACATTAGAAAATGTGCAATACATATTCCCTTCAAGATTAAAAAAAAGGAAATCAAATGTATTAAAGATAGCGTTAATGAGATAAAAAAGACACATGAAGATATAGAAATTGCATTTATTAAAATTAATGTTCAAAATAAATTCTTTGGATACTCGAATTATAACAGTAGAATACCATTGGCTGGAAGTTATATTGAATTAGGACAACGACAATTCCTGATATGGTTTGAAGGTTTACAGCAAGGTAATACTCATGTTGTGTCAGCACAAAATATTTCAAATCCAGTTTACATTGAATTTATTGATTGCCCCAATTTGTCTGAAGATCAAATTAAGTCTTACCTTCAAGACATCATTAATTTATCCGGGGCAAATTGGAGAGGTTTTAACGCAAAGCATGAGCCGGTAACTACGTTGTATCCAGAATTGATTGCAAAATTTGCAGGGAAATTTGAACAATATGGACTTGAATTATCTATTGGTGAATCAGCCATAGATAAAGTTTGGTTCATTTAAGGGGGTACTTGAATGAGCGTTGGAGAAAAATCTGTTATATTTTTATTAGGAGCAGGCTGCAGTTGTGATGCAAATGTCCCGGCATCTAAAGAGATGATACAAAAGCTGGAAGGCCTTCTGGAAAAAACTTATGCCAACGATTTGTATCCACTATACAGGTATGTAATGTATACAATGCAATATGGTAAGAATCTTGCAGGTAAGTTAACGGATTTTAATATCGAATCATTATTAGTTACACTACATACATTAAACGATTACAAAAGTGCCATACTTTATCCATTTGTTATGGGGTATTCGCAAGATTTAATTGAATGTGCAGGGGAAAAATTTAAAAATATTGAGCGATTAATTGATATTATTGAAAAAGAACTTCCAAAATGGGTTACTTTGGGTTCTTATACTAAAGCGTCATATTATAAAGGGTTTGAAAAATTTCAAAACGAGCTTACTTATGCCATAAGGTTGTTTTCCTTAAATTATGATTTGTGTTTAGAGAAAAATGTTACCGCTGTAGAAACTGGGTTTATAGGAGACGAACCTTGGGATGGCAATAGATTTAATAAAACTGATAATGAAGAAGAAACACCAATTTATCTCTATAAGTTACATGGTTCAATAGATTGGGAAAGGACGAATAACCAACTTAAGAAATCTGAACAAAGCGGTATAAAGCCAGATATTATTTTTGGTACAGATGTGAAACTCCAAGCTATTGATCCTTATTTGTTTTATTTATATGAATTTAGAAAATACGCGCTATTTTCTGAGATTATTGTTGTTATTGGATACAGCTTTAATGATAATCATATTAATGATTTGATAGGACAAGCCATGGAAACGGATAAAAATAAAAAGATTATTAGCGTTTCACCCACTAAAGATATTAAAGAAGAGCTTAAACGAATATTATACAGATTGAAACTAGAAAATAACGCTATAAACCAACGACGAATCATAATAGAGAATACCGGAGCGAAAGATTTTTTAGAAAAGAAATTAACAGTAGACTATATAAGTCAACAACTATCTCAAACAGAGTTGCCTTTTTAAATTATGGTATAACTATGATAGAAAGCAACAATAAAGTGGCATCTTTTTTGACCTAACTTTCCATTATGAAATTAATAGCCCCCAACTTTATTGGGGGTTTTTTTATTGCATAGGAAATTATAAAATTTTTGCTCTGCAAAAATTAGTTCAAATACTGTAAAATAAATAAGTGTAGAAGAATGTAAAAGAATGGCTTGGAATAAATGGAAGTGTAGTAATGGGT
>Ga0116191_1000563_pt1 | contig 32349 bp, 27 predicted proteins | sample AD_UKC111_MetaG_FD_89897 | JGI IMG/M metagenome (GOLD analysis project Ga0116191, IMG submission 89897) | Active sludge microbial communities of municipal wastewater-treating anaerobic digesters from Hong Kong - AD_UKC111_MetaG | ecosystem: Engineered > Bioreactor > Anaerobic > Digestate... | reverse complement strand
GTAGCTGTTGTCGAATGGTGTTTCAGAATAAACGCGAACGAAAACAGAGTCATCGGTAGATTTTGTGCCTTTTGTAAACTCTTCTAATTTTTCGCCTAAAGACTTTAACACAGCAGCTGAATCGGCAGAAGAGGCAACGATATCAAATGCAGCGAATTGAATTTTTCTAGTTTCTTCTTTTTGTTCGAAGCGAGCAGGGTGTGCTTTAAGATAATTGTTCAAGTCATTGTCCGTGTATTTAATATCCGCCTCATTCAAATCACTATACGGCAAAGCTAGGTATTTAAAATCAGCACTTCTGTTAGCATCCTCATAAGTGCGTTCTGCCATCCATGAAGGAGTATTTAGCCCTTTAGCTACAAGTGCTGCATATTTTTGCGTCAATTGGTTTTTCTTGATTTCTTTTTCAAGATTGTTCCATTGTTTGCGTTTAGTTCCCGGCTCGGTTCCTTTATCGTCATTATCCAAATTTTGGATAAACATTTTTACGAATTGAGGTTCAAACTGTTGAGTTTGCGGGTTAGTGAACGATTGACGGATGTAAGGGTGAGCATTAGCACCAGTCGTTAATTCAACCATTTCATCATCTGTAACAGCAACGCCAGATTTGTCGTATGCTTTTCCCATTAAGATAGTGTTTACATAATCGTCCCATGTTTGCTGACGAATATAATTGCGCTGCTCATCGGTTAAGCCACCACGGCCGCGCATTTGTTCTTCAGCGTTCTTCTGGTTGTCTTCATATTTTTTCATGAACTCGTTATAGTCCACTTTTTCGCCATCAATAGCGCCTACGTTGGTTTGTCTGCCTTTCAAAACACCAAACTGATTGTTGGTAGCATCCATAATTAGAAATCCTAGGATACTGACTGCGATTGCACCGATTATGATTCCCGAGCGCTCTCTTAATTTTCCAATAATTGCCATAATACTATACGTTAATTTAGCTTTGTTTTTTTAACAAAATGAGGCGCAAAATAAGGATTTTAGGGGAATATTCAAGCGAAGCCGAGAAAGTATCTGATTTTACTTCAATTTTTGGGAAATCACCAGCCCAAATCGGTGATGATTTGCCAGATACGGAACTTGAGTTTATCGGTGAGTTTATCTTCTCCATACATACTTTCTAACTTCAAGTAGGGTTTATACTTGATTAGATTCTGAAAATAGCGTTCGAGGTGTGGTTTTAGCAGCGGTTCTCGTCCTTGAACAATGGAGCGGATGGTGGTATAATTAAAATGAATAAAGATGAGCGGGTATTGATCGGCTAGTAAAAGCTGTTCTCCACGCATGGTACGGGGTATTTCCTGACGGTTCCAATCGGCTACATTACATCCTTTATGGCGGAGAATGTGCACTCGTTCATCCATCACCGGTAGTAGGTCTAAATAGCGCTGATCGTCAAACGTGCCGCGAATAGGGTTTTTTTCACAACGATAGGCACAGCAGGAAGCCCACCATTGCATAAGGGGAATAGCGTCTCGGTTAACGCCCACAAAACCGGCATTGTAGAGCCCCACTCTAAAATTGGCTTCAAACCAATTTTGCTCTTTGTTGGCATTTCGCGAATAGTGGTGCGGGGTAAGGAGTGTATTGTGCGTATCCAAGAGGTCAAAAAGAAATTGGAACGCTCCGAAAAAATAAGTGTCGGTATCCAAATAGATTACTTTGGTATCCACTTGCTGCAAAAGATATTGAAGCATGATGGGTTTAAGACTCCATCGAAATTTGTCGCTGTACTTGCTATATTTATAAGCAATGGTTTTGGCGTTTTCAATCCCGAAAAACTGTTCCGGATGGTATAATGTAAGTTCGGTTTGTTCTGGAAAATAGCGACAAGTATCAATGGAAAGGATATGAAGATGTACATCACTGTCGAGTTGACGAAGTGAATCATAGAGCGCCAATGCTTTATGCAAATGGTCGCCTGTGATGATGGTACAAAAATGCTTCATTACATCGGAAAAATAGGTTTATTTTTCGGAATCACTCAGTAAACCTAAAATTTGTTTGGCGTAAAATTGATGACCGGCATTGTTTAAGTGGGCATCCGGATAAGGGGTGTAGTAATCTTTATTGATGCCGGAAGGTAGCACTACAAATGGGTTGAGGCGGGGATCGGCAAAAAGTGTTTTGTATCTGCGTTTCATAGACACGGCATCTTCATCCGCTTCTTTGCGTTCCGGAATAATAACAATGTGGAGTTGGCTGTGGTTGATTTCGCAGTACTCGACAATTGGATAGAGATACTTCTTTGTATATGTCATCTCCTCGATACTTTTATTAAAGCGTTGTTTCTCCTCCCATCGAAGATGAATCGCATAAAGCAATGTAAACAGTGCGCTTTTTGTAGCTATTTTTTGGATTATTGTTTTCGGATGAATCAGAAAATATTTTTCAGCAACATAGTAATGATAAGCTTCGTTGGCTGTTGCAAAAGTTCTGTTGCCATCGGATGCTAACATAGCCCCTGCATTGGTATAAAAGTAGAGTGGTTTATAGGGGGTAATGGTTCTATCGGTAAGCATAATGTCGTTCCCTAAATAGAGCATTACATATACATTTTGTGGTTTCAATTTGGGGATGTATTTTTTAGCCAGCAGTGCATATTGCAAGGGATCGGCTACCGGAATACCAAGGTTAACGGTATTATTTGATGATTGGTTTCGCACTAAGTCGACAAAGCACGCAGTGATAGGATTTGCCGATAATCCCCAAGTGAAACTATCGCCAATGAAGAGGTCTGTTTTTTTTGATGAATCGAGGGAAGACCATTCCGGAGTGCGAAAACCATCCGTATTAATGTTGATGTGAACAGTATCAAAGTACGATTTGTTGGCTACAATCAGTCCATTAGAATCGGTGTAAAAATGCTGATATTCGATAAGGCTGTCAACAGGTTTGAAGTTGGCCCAATTGGGGGTGAGGTTGCCGGGTTGATGGTTGGTAAGGCGAAGTAGCAATTCAACCACTATCAGCAAAACTGCTAACAGTGAAATGTTCCCAAGAAGGTATTTTGTTTTCATGGAAGAGAAAGCTTAGCGTAATAGGATTTTGGCTCTATTGTTAAAAAATCGGTTAATCCCCTTTCCCAAGTTTTTGTATACAAAGCATAGCTTTCGCCATCTCTGCATATCCTTTTGAATTATGATGACCATCTTTTTGCCAGTAATAATTTTGATAATTATTTTTGTTTATATGTAGCGAGTCTTTGTATATCGAAAGTAAATCAAAGGTGTTATTACCATTTAAAAACGACATGTCTATATCGTATTTCTCATCTACGAATTCGTGTTTCATTGGCAAGATACATATTGCTAACTCACATTGGTTTCTATGAGCTTCTTTGGTATATTGATTGAAAAGAGATGTAAAGTCGTTGTGCATCTTTTGTATACTTTTTAGTTTAGGTGCATCTTCACAGTTAAAACCAAACAGATTAAAAAATATACGGGACCCATAACTAATGGCATACAAAGGTTCCCAAAATGGCGCTTTTGTATATTTAACTATGTCTGATTGAAATCGCTCAAGCCCTCCTCTTATGGAATAATCTACGAGAATGTCATGTGTTGAAATGGTTTGAAGGATTAACTTCGGATTATACTTATAAAGTAATGCAGAAAATGATTTGTAGTTGTAAAAGGGATCACTTCCGCATGTACCTGCATTCATAACTTCATACTTGTTGGGGTAGGTTTCATCTAGTAATTTTTGCAATAGCGTTGGGTAACATGAATCTGTTGGAGCGCCATCTCCTTCAGTAAACGAGTCGCCTGAGCATAGTATTCTAATTTTAGCATTGTTGTTTTTTGTCCATTCCTTGTCACAATAGCCTAGTTTGTTCGTTTTTCTTATATAATCAAATTCTTCAGTTACAAGATGATGCATGTTGCTTTCTTTACCCCAAGTGTGAAAAATGTTATAGTTGTTGACTCTATAAATGGAAGAGTAACTTCCGATATTTAATTCAGATCGGGTTTTGTTGATGGGGATGATTACTAAAATCAGTTCAAGGAAAAAGACTGTAAGAAAGATATTAAAGACTACAACAGATATTTGATGGAGGGAGTACGGTTTTTTTAAAAGTGTTTGAGCAATTAACAGGCATAGACAATAAAGTTCAAAAAGTAATATCGGAAAGGCTATATGGGTATGCCATTTTATACAACTTAACCCAACAACTGAATACCAATAAATCTCCCAAAAGCAATAGATAACCGATAAAAAAACAAAAGTGCGGATTAATAGTTGTTTAAGCGTAAAAGATACAGATACAGTTATCTGTTTGTTCAGTAGATTATTCATGCGTTGCTTTTTTGAAATAACTTACTTACATCTCGCCATACCTCCCATTGTTCATCTCCCCAATGATGGTATATATGGGCAAACTTAGGAGAGTAGGTTTTTTTCACGCCTCCAAAACTGAATTGCAAATTACCTTTGTACAACATCGTGGGGTGATTGTAATCTGCTAAAAAATTGAATTCTATGGGCAAAAGTGGCTGTTTTTGCAATTTGTATTGCCAAGCAGAAGCGATTAGTGTTCCCTGATCTCTTGTTTTCCATTTCGGGTCATTGAAAATAGCTAATGTCTTTTCATGCCAAGCGGATAAAAAATCGGAAGCAGTGTCATCAAAAAGAAATACTCCGCCATTCCAATGTTGCCAGTTTTTTTCTTTTACTTCTATTTTGAATTTTTCGCTTATGTAATCGGTTAAATGATTGCACTTGAGTTCATACACGTCATCCCCTTTACTAGAGATCCATCTTTGTCTAATGCTATTCCAACGCCATTTAGAGTTTTCTTCTATTAGTTTGTAATAATCCTTTGGTTTGTCGTATAGAATAACTTCGCCTTTACTATCGAACCAATGTTTTTTCCATCGATTATAAAATATGTCTTCATCCAATTTAAATGTTTTCCATGTGGTAAGAAAACGCAACGAAATGAAAAGGTAGTTAAGTTTGTTTCGTTTAATCTCGTTAAACTTTTTAAAAAGAACTTGTTGTTTAGCTAAAAGCGTTGAATCTGTTATGGTATAGTTATGGCTGTATTTCTCTTCCAGTATTTTTAGCTCTTCTAAATCTTTTTTATTTTGTTCAAAGCAATTGCAATTAACAGCATGGGGACTAAAAACAGTTGTTTTACAATGGTCGGATGCAAAAGTAATGGGTGCTTTGAAGTGGTGGAAGATTTGGTCCACATCAGTTGAAAGTGCCACTACATCTGTGTCGATATAGCAATAAAGGTTTCCTTTTGGTAAGAACTTATGTATTCCGGTCTTAATATAAATACTAGCTTGGTGGTGGTTAAGGTGTTCTGGTGTTTTGGTGTCAATTACTCGATCGAATTCAATGGGTATTTCGTTTCTAGAAAGGTCAGTAATCACAATTATTTCTTTCTGAGAAAATTTCCGGAGTGCTTTTAAAGAAAAATGAAGTGTATCTATGTGTTCTCTACCTCCACATACTACAAAAACAAATATTGATAATTGGTTCTGCACTTTTGTTTTGCTTTTTTTATTAAAGATCAGGGGCTAGTTGTGAGGATAAAGCATATAACTCTTCTTCCGAAAATTGTTTAAAATATGGGAATATCATACTAAAATCGGAACGATACATTTGGAGTAAAATTTTTCTTTTTTTTCCGTCTTTTTCGAATCGATACATCATTCCTGCAAATTTAGATTGAAACTGCTCGAATTCTAACTTCGCTTCGTTTGCATCATTGCTATTGTTATTGAAGAATTGCTCAGCTTGTCTAATAACGATAGTTTCCATTTCTTGGTCGGTTAGGTTTTCAACAATAACTGTACTAGCCTCACTTTCCCATTTTTTAAATAGCGTTAAAAGATATTGAAAGTGCTTTGCGTTTTTTTGCTGAAGTGACGTTTCCGTTTGTAATGTAACGTTGCTTAAAAAGGCAGTAATTTCTTCTAATTCACCTTTCGATAAAGTTTGTAATGAAAACTCCATAGGGTGGTAAACTTTGTGAAAAGTGGCCGTAGCATTTAGAGAATTGGCAAAATGAACAAACTCGGGCATTTCTTTCCAGTTTTGCCTCATAACACACATGGCAATACTGAACTTCATTTTTCTTTCTTTGCTGTAGTTGCTGAAATAGTGGATGTTTTCAATCACTCTCTCTAAACGCGCATGGGGTCTAATCGTTTCGAACACTTCTTTTTTCAAAGAGTCTAAAGAAACACCTATCTGAAAATTTCCTCTAATTAATAAATCCTTTATTCTGCTGTTTAGCACAGTACCGTTGGTTTGTACCATGATAAGGCACTGGGGATTAATTTCAAGAATCATATCCCAGATTTTATAATTAGCATCGATTAGAAACGCTTCTCCCGATCCACTAAAACGAACTTCCCTTAAGTGAGGAATGAATGGCCGGAGTTGTGAAATAAAGGCATCATCATAAACATTAGCTATGGGTGGAAGCTTTTCTCTGTTCTGACGAATCAATGACGAGAATTCTCCTTTACACATTACACACTCTAAATTACAGGTGTTGGTTAGCAGAAACTCCATCATTGTAGGATAAGAGGGATGAATGGGGAGTGAATCAAAATGTTTGGCACTTACTTCATCAAATGCGCCAATTTCCAGATCTGCTTTACAAATATTACACTCTTTAAAAAGGGAGTAATCTTTCATGTCTTTCCGGATTTTTTCGGCAGCCTCACTGTTCCAAATCTCTTCAATAGATTGTTCAGGATATCTACCAATACTATATTCCATGTTATGACAGCAGAGTTTCACTTGGCCATCTTGAGCAAAATACATATTTACTGATGGAGCATGGCAAAATGCCGATAAGTTTTTTGTATAACGTGATTTATTGTATTCCTGCATTTGAATCGGCAGGTTTTCAGGCGGTTTATTGTTATTTCGAAAAAAATTTAAAAATGAAAACATGTATGGCGTATAGTTAATTGTTTATCAGCAATCGAGAGTAAAGAATTGTGTTTCTAAAATCAGTAGACCCAAAAAGCAAAGTCCAACTCTTAGTTTGTACCGATTTTAGTGTAAAAGATAGCATATAAATCTAATTTACAAATAGAAGAGCTATTTCAAAACACCCCCCATGCAATTTGATTGTATACGGCTTTACAGTTTAATCCAATCATTTTTTCCGGTAAAGCAAAATACAGTCAAGCCGCCTAATGTTTGTGTTCTCTTTTATTGGTGTTAAAATTTAATCTTCTTTATTTGATCATTACGAGGCTCCTACTAAACGTTTAATCTTTGCATTCTCGGTGAATTTGCATAAGTGCATCAAAAACTTCCCTGTTGAGATGTTTATATATGAATGGGATTTGTGCTATAGTTTTTTTTGCTTTTGTGTAATGTCCAATATGCCTATAGGCCATAGCTTTTGCGGCAAGAATTGCAGGTTTATTACTTTTGCCTACCAATGAAAGCGAGTAGTTGAAAGCAGCTTCTATTTCTTCTTGTGAAATTTTTTCGAATTGTTCAGGGAAAAAGTGTTCTAGATTCGGTAGAGGCTTAGTGTTTAAAAAAACCATTTCTGAACTGTTCTTAAGTGCGTTTGTTGGAGTAAAATAATCGCTTAGTCTATAGTGAATGATATGGATCCAAGATGTGTAATGATGGCAAAAATCTTCGTGAATAATAATCGATTTTCCGGGAATAAGTTTAGTGTAAAATGTATTGAGAATCTGTAACGTTACATCCCAGTCTTTCATGGCATCAATGAACAGATATTCTATAGCCTCACCATTCCATTCAACGTTTCGTAGGTCGCCCTTATGTGTAATTATGTAATCGCGATATGCGTGTGTTTGCCCTTCAAATTCAGGTAGAAAATCGTCTCCTGTTTTGTATTTGTTTTTTATGGAAGTGTTTTTGGCGCTGTAGGTCATGTTGTCGTACCAAACGAAAGCATCATATGCATGAATTTTTGCGTTGTTTGCTAATGGATTTTCATTTAGTCCGCTGGCTAAAGGAATAACAGAGGATCCAAGCCACGAGCCCAAGTCTATTAATGCTCCTTCGCCTGTATATATTTCTTTTCCATACTTGTAACAGTAGTTTCGGAGTTCATTGGATACCATACCGATCAAATGCTCATATGTTGTTTCCTTATCTTTCCCAGTTAGATTACGTTCTAACCAACGATACTTTGACGATATATATAAGATTTTGAATCGTATGAAGTTAATGGTAGACAATAGTCGCATAGTGTATTCAGCCTAATCGGGCGTATGGAATTATTGGTGATTAATATAAAGATAAAAAAGGGTGGATATAAATCGATTTATTTGTTGGTGGTATGGTGGCATACATCATTCCAAACAGCCCAATTTTTGTCGCCCCAATGGTGATAAATATGAATGAATACAGGTGTTATTATTTCATTTGTGTTCGGGAAAAAAAACTGGCAATTGCCTTTGTAAATTGGAGTTTTATTGTTGAAATCGGCTATAAAATTAAATTCTTTAGGTAACGTAGGGTGATTTTCCAATCCGTTTTTCCATGCCGTATATGCAAGTGTTCCCTGATCTCTGGTTTTCCATTTTTTATTTTTGAAAACAACCATAGTGGATTGGTGCCAATCATCTAGAAACTGCTCAGATTCATCATTAAAAAGGAATAGACCTCCATTCCAATGTTGCCAATCGGAATTAGCGATATTGATACCAAAGAGGGTATTTATCTCATCTCTCAGATGGTCGCATTTCAAATTTAAAAGACAGATATTGTCCGGTGTAATCCAGTCTGATTTTTCAGTAGAGTAGACGTATCCGGTTTTCGATTCAATATAGCTGATGAAGTTTGTGTTGTTAGTTTGAAGGATGTTGTTATTGTTGTCAAACCATATACCGGATTTTTTGTGTAACTTATAATCCTTATTCAACCGATAATATGCTCCACCAAAAGCATACTTCAATTTGTGGAACATATATATCAACTTATTTTGTTTGGTTTGTTCAACGATGGATTCGATTTCTTGTATAGCTATGGTAGTGTAGATATTGTTATACTGCAAATCTTGATGGACAATTTTGTTAAAGTTATCCATCTCGTTGAGGAGTTTCTCTTTTTTTTCTTGACATCCACAATGTATGGCAGACGGGCTAAATGCCGACAGCTTGCAGTGATCTGTACTGAACGATATTGGACTAGAATAGTGGTTAAATACTGCATCAACTTTGTCTGACAACGCAACAACATCAGTATCTAAATAACAATATAGGTTTCCTTTAGGGAGAAACAAGTGAATACCTGTTTTGAGATAAATACTTGCTTGATGATGGGAAAATTCAGCAGGTGTTTGTACGTTAATAATGTTATCATACAAGATTGGTGTTTCATTTCTTGAAACATCAGTGATAACATAAATTGTTTTTTTTGAAAATTGCTGAAGCGCTTTTATTGAGAAGTGAAGGGTGTCGATATGTTCTCTTGCTCCGCAAACCACAAAAACAAAACATTGTTTATTATTTTCCGTCATCAGTAATTGAATGTTTTCAAGTACCAATCTACTGTTTTTAATAGTCCTTCCTCAACTGTTGTTTGAGGCTTGTATCCAATGTAGTTGAATAGCTTGTTGCAGTCGGCAAATGTGCATACCATTTCTTCTTTATTCATCGGAGCATAAGTGATAAGCGCCTTTTTATTCAAAAACTTTTCAAGGAGTGAAACATATTCTTTAATCAGAATGGGTTTCCCTTCGCCAATGTTAAAAATCATATGTTTTTCGATAGGCGTATCATACAAAAGCTTACTTAATAGTAGGTCAATGGATAAGATAATATCGTCAACATAAGTAAAATCTCTTTTCAATTCACCATCATTGAAAAGTGTGATGGGTTTCCCTTCTAAAATATTTTTTATAAATGTGTACGTAGCCATATCCGGTCTAGTCCATGGACCATATACAGTAAAGAATCGCAATCCAAAAGCATTGATATCGTATAAGTTCGCATAGTTTTCAGCAGCTAATTCGTTCATGCGTTTAGTAACTGCATAGTAATTTAAGAGATTGTCGATAGTGGCTGTTTCTCGAAATGGAATTTCCTTATGTCCACCATACACCGATGAACTTGACGCATAAATCAATTTGGTGACATTAAAAGTTTTGCACGCCTCAAGAATTGATAAGAAGCCATTTACATTTACTTTCTCATACATCGAAGGGTTTTTAATGGATTCTCGAACACCGGTCAATGCAGCTAAATGAATAACCGCTTCAAATTTTTCTTTTTCAAACAAGGCATTCAGAGAGGATTCATCTTCAATATCTATTGTATAGAACCGAGAATCGGTTAAGTTGTTCCCGAACAACAATTGAGCTCTTTGTTGTTTTATAGCGAAATTTGAAAATGTTGAGAGGTTGTCAATAGCAATAACATCGTGCTTTTGCACAAGTTTATTGTAAAGATGCGAGCCAATAAAACCCGCTACACCTGTAAGAAGTATTTTTGCCATTTAATATGCCCAGTAATTAAACCATTTTTCCATCACCAAAAGTTTCCAAAGTCTCCAATGGTCTTTTTGTGCCAACAGATGAAGATAATACTCTTGATTAATAATTCCCTCTTTAATTAAAGTCGATGACTTTAGATTTTCTTCATACCATTTCATATTCATATAGAATTGATCCGGACCTACAAAGCCTTGTTTTTTTCTATTAAGAATTTCTGAGGGTAATGCATTTTTTATGTTTTCGAATAGTAATGGTTTTGTAGTAGTGTTGTTGATATAGCATTTCTCGTTATAGGCTAATACTAATTCGTAGAGTTCGTGGTCTAAGAAGGGCACTCTTACCTCTAATGAGTTTGCCATGCTAGCTCTGTCAATTTTTGTAAGTACTAATTCTCCCATAAAACACTTCATGTCCATGTGCTGAATAGCCTGAAATGAAGAAAGGGAATCGCTTTTATTGTTTTGACGATAAAACCAATGACAGTCATCGGGGATGGAATGATGATAGTTTTCATGCAGTAGTTTTTTTTGTTCCATGGTATTAAAGTTGCCCATAGCCATGGCCTCAGCATAATAGCGAACAATTGTATCCGATGAATGGTTGTCCCAACCCAATAATTTATATTTCCAGTTGGAACTATTTTTTCGATACCAATCTTTTTGCCAAGTATAGCCGCCCAAAAGCTCATCGGCACCTTCACCTCCCATTACGGCCTTAACATGTAATTTGGCATTTTTACTCACCAAATATGTTGGTAATATTGATATGTCTGCAATAGGCTCATCATAAACTTTAGGCATAATATCGGCTAGGTTGAGGTCGTTTTCATTAACAACGAGCGCATGATGCTTCAATCCAAATTGTTTTGCAACAATGGCCGCATATTGATCTTCACTATTGTTCCAATTCTCAAAGCCAATGGAGAAGGTTTCCGGTAAATAATTGTTTTTAGTCAAAAAGTATACGATTGCGGAACTATCGTAACCTCCACTAAGAAACGAACCAATCGGTACGTCAGCTCTAGCATGTAGTATAATCGACTGCTCTAATTTTTGGCCGTATTCTGCTGCAAGTTCCTCTTTTGAAATATTCTTTCGGTGGTAATTTACTTTCCAGTATTCAGTTACCGTATATTTTGAAGTAGAGATGTCAAAATCTAAAAAATGAGCAGGCGGTAACTTCGAAATATTTTGCCAAATTGTTTTTGGAGATGGGATGTAACGATATGTGAAATAGTCGGCAAATGCAGTAAAGTCTATGTTGTATTTGTGATTCGAATTTTTTACAATGGCTTTAAGTTCAGAAGCAAAAATAAATTCGTTAAATGCGTTTGAATAATATAACGGCTTAATTCCGAAGCGATCGCGAACTAAGAGCAGTTTTTGCTTGTTTAGGTCAAGTAGCCCAAATGCAAACATTCCTTTGAGTCGGTTGATGATGTCTGTACCCCAATATTTATAGCCTTCAATGATTACTTCAGTGTCTGTTTCTGTATGGAAATGAATGCCTAATCGAATCAAATCTTCTCGTATTTCTCGGAAATTGTAAATCTCTCCATTAAAGGTAATCCATACCGATCTCGTACGATCACTCATAGGTTGAGTTCCATTATCGGAAAGGTCGAAAAATGCTAGTCGGGTGTGGCCTAATGCTATGGTATCGTTTTGAAAAAAAGCGGCACCCTTCCCATCCGGCCCCCTATGAAGTAATGTATCTCGCTTCAAACAGAACGTTTCCCGTTCGATAGGCGATGTACTGATTTGGCCAATTATCCCGCACACTATTTTCGTCTATTTAGTTGTTTTACAATGTAACTTTTGGCATCTGTTTTTTCCTTTACTAGATCAACGCCTACTATTCTAAAGCAAATGTAGATAAACCAATTTCCTAAAATTCGAAATTGATTGAATAACGATTGAACGCCATAGCCAATGTTGTAATAAATCCTTCCTGCATAGAACTTAAACCGAACATTTTTATAGAAAAAAAGCACAATTGATTTCGAGAAAAGTACTGCATGTAAAGGTACTAGTATCAAAAATCTGGAATCGGAGAAAGCAAGAATAACAATAAAAGCATAAGGGATAAATTGTTCATACAAAATATTGGGAAAGTATATTCTATATCCATTATTATGTTGCATTGTAAGCATTATAAACGAACCCAACAACGAAGTGATCAATGCAATTACAAACAATTGATTCATTACGCAAAGGCTTGTTAATAAAAGGAATAAGAAAATAAGTTCAATAGATTTAAGGTAGGGTAAAATTGTTTTAGGCGAATGGCTAAGTGTTTGGATAAATGTTATTGTCCCTGATTTTTTGTCGCTTTCTAGGTCATTCAATTGATGTTGGATTACATTCCTAATTCCTAAAAAGAGCTGCCAGCAAACAAGAGGTAACAAGAATAAAGCAGGTATAGGTTCTTTTGCAATTAAAGCGTATGTATGAACGGCAATAACTGTTGGTAATACGTGTGCGTATAAAGCGTCTGTTACAATGCCCCACAGTCCTTTTTCTTTAAGTCTGATAGCCGGTATTGCGTATAAAAAATAACATCCGATTTGAGCAAATGACAATATTAGAATAGTTGAATTGTGAGGTAAAACAATCCAAGGGAGAATTAATAGTAGCAAGGCAATAAAACATAATGTTATTTGGAGCGATTTTGTTTTGCCCAGCAAGAAGTTTTTTTTTCCAGCAAGTGCATCTTTCGCTTGGTCGAAGTAATCGTTTACCCAATATCCCAATGAAGCAAAACCAATAATGGTAATAAGCGATAGCGCCCCCCATTTCCAAAAAGAATTAAACGGGATTGCAAAGTAGATGGAAAACAGATAAACTAATCCAATCAATAGTGAAGCTTTGCCTGTCCACCAATCATCTGCTCTATATAACCTTGTAATACTCATATTAACTTATGAGTTAGGTCGGTTTAAGAAATACAAGTGTTTTTCAATGTTGATATCGAAAGGAGGTTTCATTACTTTAATTTCGTAAAAATCGATTGGGAAAACATAGTTTTCCCAAGTAACAATTTTAGCAATGTCAAACAAATTTTGAAAATCATTCGAAATGGTTAGATGTTCAAACTCTTCTGTTCTAACTTCAGGTGTTTTAATGGAAAGCAATATAAAGTTTAACCTGCGAAGAGTTTTCGTGATAGTAGAGAAGTCGGCAACATTATAGCAATAAGCCTTATTAATTTCGGAAATGATATTCTCTATCTTTATTCCGTCTTCAGGTGTAGGAGGTTCTCTTCTGAATAGGTCTTTGATATACAATATTCCTCCGGGTTTAAGACAATTGTAGGCGCTTTCAATCAACTCAATTTGGTTGTTGGAATGCCCGAATGATTCTAGAAATAAAATTCTGTCGAATCTATTGTGACCAAAAGTAGCGCACATTTGATGGTAGTCGCCTTGTTGGATATTTACTGTTCCTTTAAGCGTTTTGGCGGCAATAATTTCTTTTGATTTTTTAGACTGAACATCTGAAATGGTTATTCCTTCAATCGTTATATTCAGTTTTGACGCAAAATAACTTGCCGGACCACCAACGCCACAACCCGCGTCCAGTATGGTTTGTCCGTCTTTTAGTTCGGCACTATCAATGGTGTAATCTAAATAATCGTTGACATTTTTGGTGCGAAAGGCTTGGATGACTTCGCCATAGACTGCCAAAAACTTATCGGTTGTTTCGTTGTAAAAGTCGCCAACGTGATTGGAGTGGTTTACTGTTTTGTTGTGGAGATTCAATTCAGAAATACTACTTTGAGTATTATATCTTCTTGTCCACAGATAAGCAATGACGCACAATGAAACAAACAAACAAAAGGAAAGAATATAAATGATAAGTTGTGCCATTCGCTTAAAAAATTACAAACTAAAATCTAATTTGCAACTAAAAATAGTAAAGTTTTTGGCCGAATATCAATGCCAATGAATTTTGTAGGACCGATTTGCTATATTTGACGGAATTGAAAGTGATGGCAAAAGCAAAACATAGCAGTTCAAATAAATATAGCAATTCTGGTAGCTCAATTTCTCCGAGTACTTTTAGGGAAAGAAAATATTTCTTTGAATTTCTTGTTTTCGGTGTTTCGTTTTTAGTGTTTGCTAATTCAATTTTTAACGATTACAACCTAGATGATGAGTTGGTTACCATCAACCATCGACTTACAGCTAAAGGAATAGCAGCAATCCCTGAAATTTTTTCGTCTCCCTATTATCAAGACCAATCTGGATATGCTTATGAATACAGACCAATAGTTCTAGCTTCATTTGCGATTGAACACGATTTATTTGGCGATAATCCGCATTGGAGTCATTTTTGGAATGTAATACTTTATTCGCTTACTTGTGTTGTTCTCTACAAATTGTTAAGAAAGATCCTAAAGGACAATTCTTATGTTGTTCCTCTTTTTGTAACCCTTCTCTTTAGTATTCATACGTCACATACTGAGGTCGTATGCAGTATCAAAAACCGAGATGAAATTTTAGGGCTGTTATTTGGCTTATTATGTTTTCATTCTGCAATTAACACACTAAGAACAGGCAGTAAAGTAAGCATGGTTCTTGTTTCCGTATTTTTCACACTGTCGCTTTTAAGTAAGATTACTTTCATTTCGTTTGCGGTTATTGTGCCTATTTCACTTTTGATTTTTGAAACGTTTTCCTTTAAATGGTTTATCGCTATTACAATATCGCTTTTACTTCCTGCAATAGTGTTAGCCGATGTAGGTAGTTCCAGTAATCGTTTGTTTATTCTCTTGTTGGGTGTAATTGCTGTAGTTATTGTTGCTTTAACGCAACATGCAAAACAGATTCTGCATACATCCCGCAAGATGATTGCGACTTTGTTAAACAAGAACAATTACAGTCTTAATGATAGCCAAGTAGCGGAGGTTGATTCACAAAAATTTTGGAGTCAAGTAGTGTCTCCATTTAAGGAAGTTACCCTTCCTTTTTTAAGTGGCTTCATATTGATTACAATCATTTATGCAATAGCGGTTTATTATAGTTATTATAATTTGCAAATTGCATTAACACTTTTGCTTTTACCTTTATTTTTTGCTAGAAATGAAAAGCTGAAATGGGGCGCAACCGTTATTGCCTTTGTGTTTATTTCTATCCGTTCGTCATATTTACAGTTCATGCAGTTAGATTTGTTTCATGAGATATTGACATTACCATTAATTTACTTCGTTTTAAGCAAACATAAATCGCTTTTCCTCCCTAGTATTCTGTTGATCCTTATTTCAACGACAGCAAATGTTGTTTTGTCTCATTCCTCTACAGGGATTTTTTTTGTGCTTATGCTTATAGCATCCATGAAGTTACAGCGATTTAAGTTTGGATGGCTTGCAGCGGTTATTTCTGTTGTTATGGCATTTCCCGGTTTTCCATTATCAATTACTGCTTTTATTGAATCAGAAACTTCGCCAGTACTTACCTCCATACTTTTACTCTCCATATATTTCAAAAAGGGAGAAGAAACAATAGCAAAACTCTTTGTTGTTGGACTTTTGATAGCTTCTCTGTTTATTCATCCGCAACAGAACACACAGGTGAGTATAGTAGGGAAATTAGTGAATACAGCAAATCAAGTCAATATCCAAGTGAAGCCGATAAACGATAATCGACCTATAAATTATGTTGAAAATTGTATTGACTTTCGCACGAGTTCTTTAAGCGTTAGAGCTGGAACTGCTTTTGAAATTTTATTGAATTATCTTCAAAAAACAGCGGTGCCGTTTCCGCTTTCATTTTACTACGGGTATAGTGTTATTTATCCAATGGAGTTATCTCATCCAGTTGCATTGCTAAGCATAGGACTACATTTGGGCTTGCTTTTATTGGCATTTTATTTTTTGAGAAGAAGTAAGTTGATTAGTCTTGGTTTATTCATATATCTAATTGCTATAGTCGGAATTTCTAATTATTTCACTCCTATTCCGGGCATGATGGCCGATAGGTTTTTGTTGATCCCAACCTTGGGATTCTCACTCTTTTTTGTTGGATTATTATCATATTTCTTGGGAGAATCCACATTTGGAAATTGGACAACATTTAAAATTGTTCCCAATAAGGCTAAGGTGCCTTTTTTTGCTCTTTTTTCATTTTACTCGCTATTAACATTTCAACGCAATTTCGACTGGAAAGACCATTTAACCCTTTATCGTAAAGATATTAAACATGTAGAAAATTCAGCGCAAGCACATAATCTGTTAGCGATTACGCTGATGAAAAATGCCTATAACGTTCCGGCACAAGAACAAAGTGAAATGCATTTGGAAGCTTTGCAACATTTTAAAAAGGCCGTTGCAATTTATCCTCCTTTTTTTAATGCAACTTATGATGTAGGTAGGGTATATAGCATTATGAATCTTCAGGATAGTGCCTTACGCTATTATTTGCGAGTTATTCGGCTGAATCCAATGTTTACAGATGCCTATATTGCTGCGGGTGATATTTATTTCCAGAAAGGGGAGTTGGATTCGGCAAGAGTTAAATACGAAGAAACAATTACTGTTTTTCCTCAACTTTATTTTGGTTATGATAAAGTGAGTTATATCTATTTCATGCAAAAAAAGTATGAAGAGTCGTTAATCGTTAATCGAAAAGCAATGATTAATATTTCTAATGATCCACAACCTTTCATTGCTATAGCTAAAACCTTTCATGCTATTAATCAAGATGATAGTGCGCGTTATTATTTGCAACGGGCAATTGCATTAAGCCCAACTCATCAAGAAGCAAATGCGTTACTGCAAAATTTAGGGAGTCGTTGAAATTACTTTTCAATTCTGTAATACCCTAAATACAACACATCTAAGCCGCTTGAAAAAAAGGAGGCAATAGCTTCTCTCGGAGTATTTACAATCGGCTCATGGTTTAAATTGAAACTAGTATTCAGTAATACACCAACACCGCTCTGCTGCTTAAATGCCTGAATTAGATTATGGAAAAGGGAATTATCTTGTTCTGAAACTGTTTGTATTCTACACGTTCCGTCAGCGTGAACAACGGCCGGAATTGTATCTGCCTTGTTTTTTTTGACATCAAACACCAGTGTCATATATGGTGCTGCGTTAGCTTTGCCTTCAAAAAACAGTGCTTTGTCTTCAATCAAAACAGATGCGCCAAATGGACGGAAAGATTCTCGAAACTTGATTTTTTGATTTACTAATTGCTGCATGTTCGGCAAACATGGATTGGCTAAAATACTTCTGTTCCCAAGTGCTCGCGGACCAAATTCCATTCTTCCCTGGTACCAGGCTATTACTTTTCCTTGAGCTAAATCGGCAGCTGCTAATTCAACAAAATTGTTTTCTTTTTTGTAATTGATCCCACAAATTCGAAGTGTAGATTCGATAGCTTCTTCATTAAATTCGTTCCCTAGAAAAGCATTCAGAGGGGCTTTAGGCAATTTGCCTAAATCGATTGAGCCGAGCCATGCCGCACCCATAGAAATGCCCGCATCGGTGGATGCCGGTTGAATAAATAAGTGGTCGATGCCATTTGCATTCATCAACTTTTGATTCATCAGGCAATTTAAGGCTACACCACCGCTCAAACATACATTGCTTATCCCTGTTGTTTGTGTGTAATGATCCAGAATATGTAATACCGTTTTCTCTAATTGAAATTGTGCAGATGCCGCTACATCCTTATAAAATTGCGAAATCGAACTATTCGGAATTCGCTTGGGTTGTCCCATTTTTTCGATGAACTTTTGATTATAGTTCATCTCATCTCTATGCGGTGAAGGTGCTTTAGGTGCAGGAATTTCGATGTAATCGATGTTCAATTGATATTCACCGTTTGAAAAGGAAAGCAACCAAGAAAAATCATATGCATATTTATCGCCAAATGCAGCAAGTCCCATTAATTTATACTCCTCGCTGTCTTTGGTAAATCCGCAATATTGGGTAATTAAGGAATAGAAAAGCCCTAAACTTTGTGGGCGTTCAAATCGTTTGATAGTGACAATTTTATTGTCTTTGCCAATAGCTATTTGTAAGGAAACCCCATCTCCGGAATAATCCATTGTAACAATGAGCGACTCTTTGAAACCTGAGCTGTAAAAGGTTCCTGCGGCATGACAATCGTGGTGATGATATCGCTTTACAGGAGGAACATATCCAAAATGATTGCTAAAGTATGTTTTGATTTTTTCATCGAAATCATCGCCCCATGTGGAACCATGAAAAGCGACAAGGTCGACATCCTTTATTGAAATATTTCCCAGTTTTAAAACTTCTAAAACGGAAGTATAGGGTAGCTTTCCTGCTGAAAATTTAATTCTACTAATTCGCTCTTCCTCAACAGCTGCAATCACTTCACCATCACACACTAAGCAAGTGCTAACATCTTGATAGCCTTGTCGAAATCCTCCATTTATACCTAAAATATACATCGTTTATAGACCGGAAAACTGAGTTCCCTTTTTTTTGATTGGTTTAATAGTAATATCTACTACTTTCAAATCGCCTGCAAATTCATTGAATTCACCTTGCGCTAAAATCCCCGTTTCGTCAACAGCTAAAGAGCAACCTACCATTTTCTTTCCTTCGTAAGGGCCACCAACAATATAGCCTACGCTAGTTGTACTAAGCACAGGAATTTGATATTTTTTGGCAATGATAGAAAGTGGTTCGATCCATTTTGTTTTATACGGATCCATTTCCTCGGTAACAAAATGATCTACTGTCCATGAAGAAGGCGATAAAATAATTTGCGCTCCCATGCGCGCTAGCATATGTCCGTTGTAAATTGAATCGATATAATTGTCGGCACAAATGTTCAATCCGATTTTCCCGAAAGGAGTGTCTATAACTTCTAGTTTTTGTCCCACCTCATAGTAAGGAAATTCTACTTCCAAGAGATTTACTTTGGCATACTTCAACACAATGTTACCCTTAGGATCTATTAAAATTGCAGTATTGTAATTTTTATCTCCTGAGTTTTCAGTCAAACCTAGGCACAGCCAAATATTCAGTTCAACGGCTAATTGAGAAAAGAATGTACTGAATCTACCCGGAATTGGTTCTGCTTCTTTTAATGCTGAAGGGTGAGTCCAAGCAAAATCAAGCGTCTCGGGTAATAGAATTAAATCGCAACTATCCTTTTTACCTTGACGGATAAGTTGTTCAGCTCGTTCAAGATTGCGTTCAGGTTCTCCGCCTTCCACTAAAAGTTGCGCCATTCCTATTCGCATTACTCATCGAAATTTTAAGGTAAAATACTTGTCGTAAACCACTTGTGTAAAGATACCCAGCTTGGTTAAAATCCAAACAGGAAACTGCGCTAGCTTCATCCAACGGTAGCTATTGGGGTAATCCCACCAGTTTTTAGGTGGAAGTTGCATGTATGCATCGAAATCTTCTTGTGTGATACCTAATCGTTTTATGCAGAGCGATATAATCTTAGGGTCTTCAATTTGATAGGGTTGCAAGGATTTCTGTAGTGCTGTTTCACGCGCTAATTGACCGCTCCTAACAAGTGCAGAATATTCAATAAGTCGGAAATTAATTTTGAACTTAGTACGATGAATATAAGTAATTAATGCCCAGTACAAATCATCAAAGTAGTGAGCTCCGGGATACTTCCATTCTAACTCGCGCGACAGAATTTCTCCCGACTCTTCACGTGAATAGGGGTAGTTGTATAAAGGCGAATGCACGCGAATACCATTCAGCACCGTGTAAAAAAACATTTCTTTGATGCCTAGATTATAACCGGCATCTTCGGGTTTCCATTTTCGGAGGGTTATGGTTCCAAACTGTTTTTGAATAGCGCGCAAGTGGTCTCCATCAAAGTAAGCCCATGCCAATGGACGTATACCTTCGGTACGAAAACTTTGTCCGAATAAAATATGCTTAATGTTTTCTTTGTACGCCACGGAGTAAAGTGCAGCGCCAATACCCACATCCGTTCCATTGTTTAAAAGTGGGGTGGAAGCTTTTAAATCGGTAATTTTTAAATCTTTACATTCTCTAAAGTCGGAAGTTATAGTTCGTAGTTCTACATTCAGTTTTCGAACCGCTTTGAGCATATTTTCACCGGCCACCGGATTGTCGAAGCCGTCATTAAAGTGAACAGCCAAAGGTCTTAGATTCCATTTAGTAACGGCCAGATACAAGAGGTAAATACTATCTCTTCCGCCACTAATGCCAATGATGCAATCGTATTTTTTGCCTAGTCCGTCTTTTTTTATTCCCGCAAACTTTTTTGCTAACACATCATTTCCTCTATTGTCGTTTGGGAAAGTAGCATCAAGTTTATCGTGCATCTCGCAAAGCGAGCATTCGCCTTGTGTATTAAACGCAATGCCCGGGATAGTATTGTCGCAAATACAACGAATGCACTGTTGATAGGCGATGTTTTTTTGAAATCCACTTACAGTTATCATTGCTTCATTTGGAAGAAAGTTAATAATATTTCTTTTACTCGATAGTGGCAAAACAAAAAATTGTAAAATCTGCGTGGTGCCATAAATTTCTATATTTTCAACTATAATTTTTTTTCTGCATGGCTGTTCCTTTTGTTGACTTAAACGCAATTCATGCACCTATTTTAGGTGAAATCAATCAAGCTATGGCTGAAGTGATAAGCAATAATAGCTATGTAAAAGGAGAAGCTGTAAACGTGTTTGAACAAAATTTTGCACAGTATATTGGCGTGAAATATGCAGTAGGCTGTGCCAACGGAACCGATGCGTTGGAATTGGCTTTGGAGGTGTTAGATTTGGAGGCTAGTGATGAGGTAATTGTGCCTGTGCATTCATGGATATCAACGGCTAGTGCTGTTTTGAGAGTAGGAGCTAAAGTTGTTTTTGCCGATACGTTATATCACGAATTTACAATTGATCCATCAGCAATTGAGCAAAAAATTACAGCTAATACCAAGGCTATAATTGTGGTTCACTTGTATGGAAATCCTTGTCGCATGGACGAAATAATGGCAATTGCAAAGAAACATAATTTGGAAATTATAGAAGATTGCGCACAGGCACACGGAGCCCTTTATCGAGGACAAAAAGTGGGTTCTTTTGGTGTAATGAGTTGTTTCAGTTTTTATCCAAGCAAAAACCTTGGAGCATTGGGTGATGGAGGTGCTGTGCTTACTAACGATTCCATCTTGGCGGAAAAGATAAGAGCCATTGCGAATTGTGGTCAATCGAAAAAGAATATTATTCGTTATATCGGCAGAAATAGTCGATTGGATAGTTTGCAAGCCGCAGTACTTAATGTAAAGCTGAAGTATTTAGATGAATGGAACGAGTCTCGCAGAGAATTAGCCGCATTTTACAACAACCTGTTAAAGCATACCGATCTGGAGTTGCCTACAGAAGAAAAGGATACTAAACATGTATATCATCTTTATGTTGTGAAAGCAAAGCACCGAGATATAATGGCGGAAAAGTTTGCTAAACACGGGATTGAAACGGCAATACACTATCCATTTTTGCTACATGAAATTCAGGGAATAAATGATAATAATACTTACAAGAATGCACAGCAATACAAAATGCAAATTTTATCATTGCCTATGTATGCTTCGCTTGGATCTGCTCGTCAAAATGAAATGGCGGCTTTTATAAAAGGATAAATTACTTTGCCTTGAATGTTGTAACAACCCACCAAAGTTTTATTAAATCTTGAATAGCTTTTTTTAAGGTATGCCAACTGCCTCCTTTGGGTTCGCCATGCGTTCTTTGAAGGTATTTTGAAGGTATTTCAATGGGTGTGGTTCCTTTTTTATAGAGTTTAGCACAAATTTCACTTTCAATTAAAGAACTCGTTAATGATAGATTTAATGCGTCAAGTTGATCTTTTCGATACACCTTTATCCAATTCACATCTCTAAGGTAAATTCCAAGAAAATGCTGATTAAAGAGACGGTTAAGCCAACTTAGGGTTTTCCGGTAGAGTGAATAGCCTGTAATTGTACGGTAAAAGGAATAGTATGTTGAATAAGAAAAGGGTCTTATAATGGCAAGTTCGTTCACATCAAATTGTCCGTCACCCGGAATAGCACAAACATACTCGTACTGTGCGGCAGAGTAGCCTGTTTTCAGCGCTTGACCTATGCCTAAATTTTTAGGATGGCTTATCAATTTAACTTCCGGATGTTTTGCTTTGAATGCTAGACAAACTTCTTTTGTGTTGTCACTACTTCCATCATCAACAATAACTAATTCAGAGGTAGCCGCATGGTGATGAAGAAAGGATAATGCGTCAACAATCACCTTAGGCAGCGTGTTGGCTTCGTTATAACTAAATATGATGATAGAAAACGTCAAGCTATTGGAACGTTTAACCCTCCTAATTTTAGGGATTCTTGGGCAGATTCTAAAATTTTTATGACTTCGAGAGCGTTTTTCCCATCAGCAAGTGGGGGAATTCCGGAAACAACTGATGCATAAAACGAACTAATCACATTTTTCAGCGCTTCCTCCGGTTCATATTTTGGCAGAGAAATATTACCCAGTCTATAATCTGTTAATTTGCTTTTATTTCGATCGTCAATAACTTTAGATTCATAATCGTAGATGGTCAGTTTATTCGTAGGTTCTATATCATCATAAATAATCATTTGTTTGCCACCGCCTATAATCATTTTTCGCATTTTTACCGGACTTGCCCATGAAGAATTTACCTGTACCAAAAGGTCTGAAGGGTATTGCATAAACAGATAGGCGATATCTTCTACTCCGTGGTGAGGGTTAATTCTTCCAATTGCTCTAACACTTGTAGGTGTTTCATGGATAAGATAGTTGATAATGGAAATGTCGTGACAAGCCAAATCCCATAGTACGTTTACATCTTCTTGATAGATACCAAGGTTTATCCTAGTAGAATCGATGTAGTTAATAGGACCAATTTTTTGAGTGTCATTTATAAGTTGTTTTAGTTTTAGTACTGCCGGATTATATAGGTAAACATGGTCAACCATTAATATTTTATTTTTTTCTTCAGCGAGAGCTATGAGTGTTTTTGTCTCTTCTGAAGAAGTTGTCATTGGTTTTTCAACGAGTACATTTTTTCCGGCATTCAATGCTTGGTATGCAAGCTTAAAGTGTGTTTTTGTAGGTGTGGCAATAATTACGTTGTTAATGTCCTCATTTTCGAAAACTTTTTCCGGATTTGAGTAGCCGCCTGTTACTTTATACATAGAATCCGCGGCATACATTCTATCCTGATCCGTATCGCAAATAAATAGTTTACTTGTTTGATGATTTAGGACCACGTTACGTAGCAGATTTTTGCCCCAATAACCAAGTCCAATTATTGCTGTGTTCATTTCCATATTTATTGGCATCTTTTCTCTTTTTCTGGTAATGTATTGTACAAGTTAATATATTCAACCAGTTCATCCAAGTGACCAATATCGTCAATTACAAAGAATTGCCCTTCTTTTACGAGTTTAATCTGGAGTTTAATCGGTTTTCTTGAAGAGAGTTTTAAATTGTATAGTATTGCGCTGTCTCCAATAAAAAAATGGTTTTCATTTTGTATAGAAAAGGATTCGGTTAAGCGACTTAACTGACCAATACAGTTTGCATCATCATTCCAAGCGGAGTCTTTTGTATTGTCGATGTTTTCTAGGTGTATGCCTAAAGGTAGCAGTTGTTGCTTAAAAATGGTTTTATAGTGTGTTGTAAAAAGAGGTCTGTTTCCCATTCCTTTCCTCATAGATAATAGCTTTTGCAAGTGTTTAAACTCGCTATGGTATTGGAACTGTATGCATACTAAAAAAGTAATGAACCCAATCAAAAGAAGGTAAATCGTTTTCATATGTTTTCTTTGCGTATCGCGAATCGAAGTGAAGTGTCGTTTGGTGTCTTTACTTCGTCAATTCTAAAATAAGCTTCAATATATTTATTCCATTTTGATTGATTCCGGTTGCTTTCTAAATCTGGGTGCGTGTATAGTGATAGGGGATAATTTGTTAACTCTTCGACACAAACGAAACTGTATTTCTTTTCCTCCTTGCCTTTTTGCGCAAGTAATTCGTATCGCTGCGACATAAACTGATTAAAATGAGAAAGTTCACCTGTTCTATATTCTTTCACAAGAAGCCCTATACTTCCTTCACCTTTGCTAATGGATACAATATTTAGTATGCCAATAAAAATAGTAGCAATCAAAAGAAAGTTTGAAACACGAAGACGTTGCATAATTGTTTTCAAACTCTTTGATACAGCTGGAATGATAGCCCAAAATAACAACAGAAAGTGAATAAATCGGACAGGGATATAGACACGTGTAGGGAAACCGCTCACAAATGATTTTGTAAAATAAAAAGGAAGCGTCATAGCAAAAGGCAGTACTATGAAACCAATACAAAGAAGTACTATGTCAATTTTTCGTAAACGAAATATGCTTTCAATGGGAAAAGTTGTATAAATCCAAAAGGCAGAGATAGTTAGGAATAATGCAGGCAACGTGAAAAGTGAATCCCTTGTGGCCGTCAAGTAGTTTACAATAGCATTTGACAGTACTCCAAAGCTGATTTGACTATCAAATGACTTCCCTTCAAAACGGGGAATTAATCCAGGCGTAAGTAAAACAAAGCTCACACAGCATATAATCACAAGCCCTATAGGGATAAAAGCTTTGAAGAGTTGCGGATAGAACTTTTTTAAATAAACAGGAGTGGCAATTGCAAAAAAGAGATAGAACGGTAAAAATAATTCACTGAACCCTATTCCAATAAACAACGTTAAGGTTGCAACAAAGAACGGAAATGTTTTTTTATGCATTTCACTCCTCAAATACCATAGTATTGATGAAAATGAAAAAAGCAAAAAGATACAAGGATATAAGTAAACGAAGCTGCTTCCCATCCAATACAAACAATAAACTAATGACGGACAGGCCATAAAAAAGCAGCTTCCAAATAGGATGCTCAAGCCCATAATTTGAAGTTTAGAAATGTTATGTAAGATGCATTTCGCAACAGAAAACAGCCCCACCCCAAAAAGTGTTATTGAAAAAAGAATTACTAAGTGATAATCTTGGACTCTATCTAGAACTAACGGATTAAAGCCTTGGAGGAAATTTGTAGAATAACGTCCATCATAGGTTATGGCGAGGTGGACAAACGCCTTCCATAGGCCTAAGTCTCTGGCTAAAATAGCTAACTCTAAATCTTCAACATTGGGCTGAGCATAAAAAGCGCCTATTACTAAAATTGACACAATGACAATACATGTGCCAAGAATAAATCCTAATGTAATATTACGCATTGTTTTCATGGACAAACACTAGCTTGAGTTTGAGCGCTATGAATCTTGGAAACAAGCAACTCTAGGTTTCCTATCGAGTCTAAGCGCCATTTGTTTTGCTCAAATGTAAATTTAAAATCAATTAAAATTTGCCGATTTGGTAATTGTCGTCTTGCTAAAACGGTTTCCTTATCTGCATATACATCCTTAAGAATAGATCCGTTTTTTTCAAAATAAGAATACACCTCCTGTAGAGCAACAATAGTGTTTGAGTTTTTGAATTGCTTAGCCAGCTGTTTACTCATTTTAGGGGTGAAGGAAGAAGGTATGTTTGCTTTCTTGGAGCACTGTAAATATACATTTACAGTAGTTCGAAACTGTCTATTGTATTCGCGCACATTGCGGTGTACGAACAACAATATGAAAGTAGTGCAGAATAATATGGCTAAGTAATTCCTCAATTTCGAATATTAGTCTAATGAATCAGTTGTAAGCATAACCCTGTCTATGTCGTAATACAACTCATAGGCAGCGTTCCAATATTCTTTTTTTCGATTTTGGACGATATCCGTGTTGCTATAAATGCTTTTAGGGAATTGAGTGATTTCACTTATCCTTGCCTTTTTATATAAACAGTTTTGCTTGGCAACACTATCTAGTATATTTTGTCGATTTGCAACTTGGAGCCAAAACGCGGCTACCTTTCCCGATTTAAAATCGCTAATTATTTTGTTGATATTGTTGTTGGAATATAGGAGTACAAAGCCGGTAAGACAAACAGTAGTTAATTTTAACCACGAAGGAACAACGAGTTGTTTTGCAAAATAAAGTAAACTAAAGATTAACGTAAGCATTGAAAGGGTGTTCACGGTATTGAAAATTCGATCCGGGAAAACAGAACTGAATCCTATAGGCAGATAATAAGGAAGTGTCATGCAAAACCCGAGAAGGATACAAATGCCCACAAATTGAATTGGCTGAAATGGCGGAAACAAGTGGCGCACGTTAGCTTTGATCGAAAAATTGTTAGCAAATACTACCATCAAGATGGCTGTGCAAATAATCATAGGATGGGTTACAAATTCAAAGAGATACCTCCATTGATGTACTATACTTGTTTCCAATCTTTGAAGGATTGAAACTTCAGGGGCTCCCATTTTTTCTATAAATACACGTTCTTGAATTCCGGGTGAAGCAATAAAAAAGAAAACCAGAGTACAAGTTAATAGCGCAATGAAAGCCACAAATGGAGTGAAGTGGCTTAGTACGCGTTTATAAATCAATAGCCCTATTACAATAACAAATAGCGGTAACATCATCTCATTGATACCGAGTGCAGCAAACAAGGTGATTGCAGAAAAGAAGACCCAAACCTTTTTCAAGAACCAATGTTTAACGTTTAAGGTATGTAAAACTGCTCCCCAAAAAAGTAATGTAAATGTCCAGGACCATAGATAAACAAGACTGCTACTCATCCAAAATAGTTCGTGAACAATAGAGGGTACTGTTGCAAAATGAAACATGGTAAAAATCAGCGACAAAAAAAATACTTGCAACGGATGTCCATCTATTGTCGATGAAAAAAAGAACCAAGCGGAAAACGAAAATGAGATAATACCTACAATTCCCACAATAGGATACCCTTTCGTAAATTTAAAAGCTAACGGAGTGATAGTGTGGAGTAAATTAACGAAATATCTGCCATCATAGCTTGCAAGGGTATATCGGATAAACGACCAAGCGCCAATGTTAAAACGCGGATGAGAGAGCGATAAATCTTCTGCATTCGGATAGCTACTCATGACACCACATACTAACCAATAGGTAATCCAAGTAAATGAAGCAACAAGGATTACTAGGATTGATAGTTTTACCCCTATGTGCTCAGTATTATTTGTCATTCGCTCCTTTTAATCCTGAAATAACAAACTGTTTATCCCAAAACAAATAACGTAGCATATCTATGCCGAAACGGCACAGTTGACCGAAATTATTTATGAATGATTTTATATTGCCTAAAAAGAAAGATGGACGCAAGTAGAAACCTTTGTAAAATCGAAGTTTATCCTTGTCGAATTTTACATAAACAGATTTATCCTTCCATTCGTTTGTGTAAGGATAAATGTTGAAATGGATAAGTTCTTTCACTTCTTCAAACAAAGCTGTTCCTGGGTATGGAGTTAACGGATTAAAAGACGCAAAACTGAGTTGTGCTGCTTTGGCAAAAGCAAGTGTTTCTAAAAAGTCGCTTTCTGTTTCTTCCGGATGTCCGGCCATAAAAAAAGCGGCAGTCTCTATTCCTACTTTTCTACAGAGTAAAAGAGATTGCAACGCTTCAGCAGTGTTTACATTCTTTTTGTAAATATTGAGCATTCGCTGGCTTCCGCTTTCCATACCGAAGTAAATTCTTTTACAGCCCGATTTTTTCATCCATGTCAGTAATTCTTCATCTAAATTATCGGTTCTACTAAGGCAAGCCCATTCTACATCCATTTGATTGTCAATAATTGCTTTACACAATTCGATGGTTCTACGTTTGTTGATAGTGAACGTATCATCAATAAATCGAATAGACTTAACTCCATGTAACATTTTCCATGTTTTCATTTCATCGATTATGCGATCTACAGAGAGTTGTGAAAGTTTGGAGCCATAACTTTTTACACAATAGTTGCATTGATACGGACAACCACGCATCGTTTGAATCATGCCGTAGGGCCGAGCTAAAAGGGGTTCATAATAAAAAGACCCAACGGGTAATAAATCATAGGCCGGAGGAGGGAGTTGATTTGGATCTTTTATTCTGCCAGATGCCCCCTGAATAAGGAGTTTAGTGTCCTTAATATAGGCGATTCCGTTCACCTCTGTTGTGTCTTGTTTTTGTATTCCCGATAACAGATCATGCAATACCATTTCTGGTTCACCTAGGATTATAAAATCGACATTTGATTGTTTAAGGGTAGATTCTGCAAAATGAGTTGCATAATGCCCAAACAAAACAACAACAATTTCAGGGAACTCATTTTTTATAGCTTTTAGCGTATCCATATCTTCATCAAAGCACTCAAAACCTGAAAGTGTAACGATAAATTTAGGTTTGAATATCCTGATATCATTAATGGTCTCCGTTAACGTCTTTTTTTGAGCAATAGCGTCAATAAGCTGTGTATCCATTTTATGCCACGATCTTGCAATGGCAGCACAGGATATAAGCTCTAACGGAGGCATAAGACTTTCCGGTGATACGTAGCTACACATGTATCTTCTTGTGATTTGCTCTGCTGCAGGAAGGTTGAGTACAAGTAGTTTATTGTTGTTCATATCACTTCAGAATCCGTATTTGCGTTAACTGTTTTAATTCGTTTAGCTTCAGAAATTTGGTATTCATTCCACTCTTCTCTTGCCTGAATAAGTATACTTTTTTTAGGGGTATATCCACTATAGATTAAGGTTTCATAATCATCCGGTTTTAGCTGAAAATGGGCGGAAATTGAATCGCGTCTAAAAATAATTTTCTTCATCACTTCAATAGCTGCTTTTCGATATTCCCAAACAAATTTAATCAAATCGTAGAAACGGTAGTTAAAGAGGTAAACCTTCAGGTAGGCTTTTACTTGAAACCATTCAATTTGTCTGCGACTTAAACTGGCAAATGCCATTGCTCCTCCAATTTGCTTGTTATACTCGTCCCAATTGGTAGATAGCAGTTTGTAGCCCCCCTCTTCTTTGGCTGCGAGCTTTGCCACTTCAGTGCCCGGATAGGGTGTCATTAAGCCAAACATCGGGAGAAACGGATTTAGTTTAACGGCCAATTTAACGGTGTTATTTAAACTTGTAATGGTTTCGTTGGGTTGTCCAAACAGAAAAAAAGTTCCAATATTTACCCCTGCCTTTTTTCCTGCTTTTATTGCCTTATGAATTTTATCAAGGTTAGTTCCTTTTCCCATTTTACGCAATGCATCTTCATCACCGGTTTCAATCCCTAGTTCAACCCGATCAACATTTGCTTTTTTGAAAAGGGCAAATAATTCATCGTCAACATAATAAACGTGCGTTTGAACATCCCATTTTACTTGTTCTCCAATTTTATGTTCAATCATGGCAAGGAGAAGCGATCGCGTTCTTGGCACATCAATGCTGAACAGCTCATCTCCAAAGCTTATACGTTCAGGGTGGAAAGCCTCTATAATCCACAGTAATTCATCTATAACGTTTTGTACACTCCTTTTTCTTGCCACTTTACCGTTAGGATTCATGCAAAATATACAACTGAAAGGGCAACCTCTTTCGCTTTGAACGTAATATGTTTTTGCCTTTGGAAGTAGGTCCCAAGCCGGTAAAGGGATGCTATCTTGGTCAATGATACGTGGACGTGGTAATGTTTGAATAAATGTGTTGCCGGCTCGATAAATAATCCCTCGTATTTGTTGCAAATCGGATTGTTGTTTTATGGCATTACACAGCTCGAGCAACGTTTCTTCTCCTTCTCCAATCACTCCAATATCAAAAGAGCTGAATTCCATCAACGTTTCTTTTGGAATCGCAGTTATATGAACACCGCCAATAACGGTAATACAATCAGGCAATTCTTTTTTTACTTGAGCAGCAAGATAGGCAGCGGGTTTAATTTCATTCGTATAGGCTGTTAATCCTACCATTTGCGGGTTGAACTGTCGTATACGTTGAACGGTTTGCGCAAAATTCAACCGTTCGAATTTTGCATCAATAATTAGTACTTCAATATCTGAATGTTGTCTGAGATAACCGGCTAAATAAGCTAATCCGGTGCGTCCAAAATCAGGCGTATCATACCATGGTTCCATGATACCGATAATAGGCGGATTGATTAAACAAATTTTATTTAGCACATTACACATCGCTATTAAAAGTAACAAATCAATCTGTTATAGAAAGCTTCATTTTCGCGTTTTGTAAAACAGGCTAAATGAATTTTGTATGGGCAGGTAGGCGTACCAAACTACTGCAATCGTTTTATGAAAAAAGTTCAGTAATGGTGAAGGTAAATGTTTAATAAGGTTAAACTTTTGGTCGAAAAACTTTATACTAAGAGCTGAAAGACTTTGTGCATTTACCCAAAACTTCCGTTGGGTAAACTCATCTTTAGTTATATCAAATACTAATACAAAGCGCCTTTCGTTAGTGTCGTTCCATACCGTATGACGATGGCAATCACTAAAAAGGACCACCTTGCCATTTTCCCAACTTCGTTCTTCATTGCCTACCCGAATTCCGGCTAACGGCAATTGCCCTGGAACGGAAATACCTAAATGCCCTCGAATGGTAGTATTCGTTTCACCAATATGAGGTAATACCCTACTATGCGGTTCTAACACTGTTAGTTCCGCAAAAGTAAGATTGGGAATGCTTTTTAAGAGTGAATATGTTTTAGGGTATTTCTTACAATTCGCATGATATTGCCACATGAAATTGAAAAAATAAATGTTCTTCCACGCTTCGGGTGTAGAAAGTGAGGGTGGATAAGGACTGCTGAGTTTAATAGTTTCATTCCCGCTAATAATGGCACTCATTTCGTCTGCAATAACCCTCCATTGCTCTTCCAATGCTTTAGCCCATGGATAATTGGTTTTATCGTAGAAGTATGGTTCTGCCCCCGTATAAGACTGGTTTTCATCTAAAAAGAAAATGGCTTTGGTAGACATATTGGATGCAAATAAATAATTAGCAATGTAGAATTTATGCAAGTTTAGTCAGAAATGAACAAATCCTATCTTTTTTTCTTTTTGTATGCGTTGAATTTTTTGTGTAAAGAGCGGAAAAGTCAATTGCATTTTTGCTTTCGGTAAGATTTCAATTCTGGGATTAACGGTGGGAAAAACATTGCTATTATTGCTTTAGCTTGCCACTTTCTGCTATTTTGACAAAAATAGAATAAGCTACAAGATATTGGTATTGGTCGGTAATATGGCAATCATCTTCAAATACGTTATTGGGTGAGTTGTCGAAAATGGATGTAAGATTGGTCAAGTACTGAGCGCTATCTGTTTGTCGAATTAATTCCGGATAAAAAGAGGCGTAGCGCTCAACATTAATGTGATATTCGTTTTCTACTTTGGGCTCAGAAATTTTTCCAATACCTAAAACAGGCTGGAGAAAACCATAAAACGAATAGTTGTTTGCCGTTGCGATTCCACTCATGGCTTTCATGTTGTTTATCCAATATTGAGCAGCATTGTTCCGTTGTTCATTATAGAGTTCCATTTCATATGTTTCTTTTTGAAATAGATGTCTCAGCACAGTTACGGCATTTGGCATAATAGCCGGAACCGCATTGCCACTGAATGCTTTTCTATAGAAGTTCTGTTCTTGTTGACTTACATACATTGGCGATATAAATTCGTTAGCACCACTATACGAAATATGGATGTCGGGATGCAGCGGAACTACATCTCTGATTGTTTTTAAAAGCTCCTGACCGCTACTAAAGCCACCAATAGCAGCAACATAGATAGTAGCAGATAGACTACTGTCATTAAAAATTTTGGTTATACTAAATGTTTTGTGAGACAAATATAGCGTAAAAATTCTTTACTTTGTCAAAAAAGAGTGATTGAAAATGGAATTCATAGATTTTTTAGGAGAAATGCTGGGCATAACTAAGGATTT
>Ga0116191_1000550_pt1 | contig 32882 bp, 34 predicted proteins | sample AD_UKC111_MetaG_FD_89897 | JGI IMG/M metagenome (GOLD analysis project Ga0116191, IMG submission 89897) | Active sludge microbial communities of municipal wastewater-treating anaerobic digesters from Hong Kong - AD_UKC111_MetaG | ecosystem: Engineered > Bioreactor > Anaerobic > Digestate... | reverse complement strand
GGGCGGGGCGGATGGTGACGAAGAATTTTCTGCTGGCTTTTGAAAAGGGGCTGGGGAAAGGCGAGGCGCCCTTGTTCCCCAACGTGATCTTTAAAATCAAAGAAGGGGTCAATTACGAAGAAGAAGATCCCAACTATGATCTTTTTAAACTGAGCTTAAGAGTAGCCTGCACCAGGCTGCAACCCAACTTCTCCTATCAGGACGCCAGTTTTAATGCGCCTTACCGTGACGAAGAGGTGGCCTATATGGGTTGCCGGACAAGGGTTATTGCCAATGTGAATGGACCGGCGGTATCCAACGGCCGCGGTAATCTGTCCTTTACGACGATTAACCTGCCGCGGTTGGGGATTGAGTCGGGAGGAGATCTTACTGTTTTCTGGCAGAAGCTCGATCAGGTGCTGGATTTAACGACGCAACAGTTGCTGACCCGTTATAATCTTCAGAAGCAGCTGAAAGTAAAGGATTTTCCTTTCCTGATGGAACAGCATCTCTATCTTGACAGTGAAGGCTTAAAGCCTAATGATCCGGTGGAAAAGGCGATTCGTCACGGTACACTCAGCACAGGCTTTATCGGCTTGGCTGAATGTCTGGTAGCGCTGACCGGAAAGCATCATGGCGAGAGCCCGGAGGCGCAGGCTCTTGGCTTGGCCATTGTCAGTTATATGCGGCGCCGCTGTGATGAGGCGACGAAAAAATATGGTCTAAACTTTACCTTGCTGGCAACGCCTGCCGAGCAATTAAGCGGCAAATTCACCAAACTGGATCAGGAGCGGTACGGCTTGTTACCCGGGATTACCGATCGGGAGTGGTACACCAATTCCTTCCATGTGCCGGTCCAATACGAGATTACGGCGATGGAAAAAATTGCGATTGAAGGACCTTATCATAAGTATTGTAATGCCGGACATATTTCTTATGTGGAATTGCCTTCCGCACCACATCATAATCTGGAGGCATTTGAGAAATTGATCCGGGCGATGTGCGAAGCGGATATGGGCTATTTTGCGGTGAATTTCCCGGTGGATATTTGTAAGGAATGTGGCTTCAACGGGGTAATTGATACGAATATCTGTCCGAAGTGTCACACCGAGGGGCAGATCAGCAGGGTCCGGCGCATTACCGGGTACCTTTCGACCCTGGATATGTTCAATGATAGTAAACTGGCTGAGGAAAGGAACAGAAAGGTACATATGCGGTTTTGATATTTTAGCTTGAAAAAACTGCACTGCCTGAAATTGCTGATTTAAACCTGAAATTGCTGATTTAAATATGTAATGAGGATGGTGCTAAATTGAAAAAAACAGCGGCGTTCTTTTTAACGGTCAGTATCTTGCTGGTTATTGTCAGTATGGATTTTGCCCGTCAATCACAATTGATCGCTGACGGGTTAGGTGTACCCACTATTCTGGGCTTCTGGCTCTTAGGAGACGATCTCGGGTGGACGCAGCCTCAGTTTCTGACGGCTTTTTACTGGACCGCCAGAGCAGCCGTTGTCTCCGTGATTCTCTTTTTTATCACCAGTCTCTTTGATCTGTAAAAGATAGAGCTTTTTTGCATAAGGTAATAGTGGGGCTTAAGGAGATATATCAATCGACACTCTGGGGGGAGCAAAACATGATCAAGTATGCCGGGATGATTAGTGATTCAGTAGTTGATGGAACAGGGATCAGGTTAGTAACTTTTTTACAGGGCTGTCCAAGGCATTGTCCGGGTTGCCATAATCCGGAGCTGATTCCCCAGAACAGCGGACGGGAAATTGAGGCGAAGGATTTTGCCCGGATGATCCTGAAAAGAATTACGCCGCAGCATTCCGGGATTACCTTTAGTGGCGGGGATCCTTTAATGCAGGCGGATGCGCTGTATGATGTTCTGACATGGATCCGGAAAAAGAGACCGGATCTGAGTATCTGGGTTTACACCGGGTATAACTTTGAGGAGGTCAAAGATTTACCGGTGATGAAGCTGATTGATGTATTAGTTGACGGGCCATTTATCGAACAGCAAAAGGATTTAGGGCTGGCCTTTCGCGGTTCGTCCAATCAGCGGATTATTGATGTGCCTAAGTCATTGTTAAAAAGGGATCATGTGATTGAACTAAATTTGGATGGCGGGCGAAGCGTAAGATGAATAAAAAGCTCACCTTGTTGATCCTAACCGCAGCCTCTTTTCTTACCCCGTTTATGGGTAGTGCCATCAACCTGGCTATTCCGGCCATTGGACAACAATTCAAGAGCGATGTTTATCTGCTTAGCTTCATTTCGACCAGCTATTTACTGGCTTCTACTGCCTTTCTGCTTCCCTTGGGCCGGCTCAGTGATATCGTCGGCAAAAGAAAAATTTTTGTGCGCGGGATAGCCCTTTTTTCCTTTTCTTCCTTACTGTGCGGATTTGGCTGGTCGATGCAATCATTGCTTGCCTTCCGGACGATTCAGGGGATCGCGTCCGCCATGATTTTTGCTACTTCGGTTTCTATTCTTACTTTGGTGTTTCCACTGGAGGAGAGAGGCCGCGTTTTTGGGATTAATTCCGCCGCCGTGTATCTTGGTTTATCGTTAGGGCCGGTCATCGGGGGAAGTATTACTCATTATCTGGGCTGGCGGTATATTTTTTTCCTGACAACCTTCATCAGCTTTTTGGTGTTTTTGCTGGAACGAAAATATCTGCGGAAAGAATGGATTAGTGCCGCCGGGGAACATTTTGATGCCCGGGGCGCTCTCTATTATCTACTGGGCGTCTCCGCCTTCATGTACGGGGCTTCGTCATTGGCGCGGTGGTCCGGCGCAGTCTATGTTTTTGTTTTGGGCCTCAGCATGATGATTTATTTTGTTTATCATGAGTTGAAAGAAGAAACTCCGTTAATTCATTTAAAGCTCTTTCGCCGGAATATTACCTTTGCTTTTTCCAGTTTGGCGGCCTTGATAAGTTATAGTGCCACAGCGGCGGTCGCTTTTTTGCTTTCTTTGCATTTACAGGTTGTTAGGGGACTTGATGCGCAAACAGCCGGAATGGTTTTGTTGTGTCAGCCGGTTCTGCAGGCCCTGTTTTCCCCTTTTGCGGGAAGATTATCCGACCGGGTTGAACCGCGGATCGTTGCTTCGTTGGGGATGCTGATTACGACCGTGGGTCTTTTCTTTTTCTCGTTTCTTACCGCAGAAACGCCCGGGTGGCTTTTACTGCTTAATTTTGCTTTGTTGGGGATTGGTTTTGCCTTTTTTGCCTCGCCGAATAATAATGCCATCATGAGCTCCGTCGAGAAGAAGGAATATGGAGTTGCCTCCGCTGTACTGGGGACCATGCGGCTGCTGGGGCAATCATTGAGTATGGCGTTGATGACTTTCATTACGACCCTTTATCTGGGAACGGTCACGATCACTCCGGCGTACAGCGATTTACTGGTGAAGAGTACGCGGGTTTCATTTGCCGTTTTTACCCTGATTTGCTTTGGGGGTATCTTTGCCTCGTTAGCCCGAGGCAAACTGGGCAGAGCTGAGGAAGCGGGGGACCAACAGTAATCAGTAAAAAGTAAATGGTAACCAGTAAATGGCAAACAGTAACAGTAAACAGACAGGGCGCGGTATTTTTAAGCAAATCGAGACAAATTCTTTATTTGCGTCAAGCTGGTTCCCGCGGTAAACTGAGATTAGACAGAATGTTACAGAGTTTTGAGACAATTATCTTTTATATTAACGCGGGCGCATCAGCATAAGGAGGCTTCCGGGATGATTACTGACAAATTGGCCAAAAAACTGGTTTCCGGTATTACTTTAGGAATGCTGGTAATGCAGTGTTTTCCAGTGACGGTATTTGGGGCAACTAATGATCCTTGGGCGGGGCTTAAAACAAGGTTTGAAAGTATATACAGCAAAGCTGTTTACACAATAAATAATCCCGGTACTGTAGCGCGGCAAACCGGCTCGAAAATTAGCAAATATGCGGATTTGAAAACGAAGAGCCTTTTGACGAAGTTGAATAATGAAAAGGAAGGGATACTCACCAACTACCAATCATTGAAGAATAAACTGGGAAGTTTGCAGTTAACCAACACCCTGAGGGCTCCGCTGAACAATTACCTGGCTGTTAAGCGTAGTTTGTATACGGGGAATAAGTCACAATCTGGGATAAACCAGTCCCAGTTGGCGCTGCTCAGGAATGACTCTTCACTTCAAGCGATTAATTTGACAGATGAAGAATGGTTAAGGTTTGCGACACTTGCATACGCTAATTTTGCCAGGAACGAAACCGAATTTGATACTATCTATCGTAATATGACGATAGCACAGCTTGATCAGTACCTGGACAATAATAGTCAGCAGAATATTGGTTTTGGCAGTATTCCTGATGAGTATCACAGAGCCAACCTGGATGCAATGGCCAATAACACCAAGTTAGCAAATTTTACTCTGGCGGCTTATAAAGACAATAATGGAGATGACGGATTTGTAGGTTTAGCTTTCCGGGTCCCTTATTTAAATAACAGCACCTTTTTTGCTTTCCGGGGTTCGGAAGGGAGCCGGGCCAGCGAAGGGAAGGAGAAGAGTGATAGCGCCGGAACTTCCGCAGCAAGCCAACAAAGCAAGGATATATTTAATGGAATTTCGCAATGGATTAAAGGTAAACTTCAGTTGGTTGACGAGTTGACAACTCCGGATTGGATCGACAGTTATCAAACCGGATTTAGAAGTAAATCAAAGCAGTTTGACAGTGTACGTGAATTTGTAGAAAAAAACCGGGACTCCGGGCAAATCTATGTTACAGGGCATTCGAAGGGAGCAACAAACGCTGCCTATGCCTGTGCCGCTTTTGGAAACTGTTCAGGGGTAGCCTTTGACGGGATTGGGATCGGGCATACTCTCACCGATGACCAGAGAATGAATCTGACAACAGCGCCTTTCCTGAATTGGGCCAGTTATCAAGATCCGCTCAGTGCTTTTCTCTTCCATAATGAAAATCGAGCTTTATATAAAAATAAAAAGGAGCTCAATGTTACGGTGGTTAAGAACGGTAAGCTGGCTAACGAAACAGTGACAGGGCCGATTGCAGGTCATTATGTGCAGGCAAAGTATGATCTTTTTGATCAGAACGGCTATCTGAATGTTACTAATGAGTGGGGGAGTAATTCTTTGTTGACGGAAAACATTTCGCAGCTGCTGTATTTTGGCAATAAAGCGACAGGCGAACCCTTAGGAATAGCCGTAGACTGGCTCGACAAAATCAAAAATAAAAAATGAATGAATAGTTTGTTCAATAATTTATTGTAGAACCACAAAAAAAGGGGGTACGTTTTCAGGACGCACCCCCCTTTTTTATGTCGCAGTTCCTGCTGCTTTAGAAACATTGGGCCGGTGGAGTTGGTGGGCATACCCCCGGCAAAGTGATGCAAGGGGCCGGAACACAGAAGCCATAGCTCGGGACAAGCAGTTGTACTGCCAGAATGCACTTGATGACTACGCAGACCTGTAGCGTACAGGAAATGGTGGCCGAGCTGCTGGTCACATTGGTCACAACACAGTTGCAGAAGAGTACACGGCTTTCCGAGCAGTCGGGTGAAACACCTGGTGGGCAGCAGAGGGTAGCGGTTTTGGTAAAGGTAAAGGTCCGTTCGACTATGCCAAGGGGCTCGGTGCTGATTGTGAGAGCAACCGGGACGGAGACTAAAATGGTTACGGTAAAGAAGCCGCCGCCGGCATCGACACGGGAAATCTCGGTACAGGTGATGTCGCCGTTTTGCTCGCAGGGAATTACATCTCCTTCACTTAAGTTTGCAATAAAGTCGGTAATCGTAACATCCCTGCTTAGATCGTTAATCTGGAAGCAACTGTCATATACTTTATCAACGACGATACACTCTATTCTGGTCGGAGGCGGACAGCCCTCCGGCGGGCACATACCGGGTGTTATTTGACTGATTTTAGCTTCTTCCATTATGTTTCTTTCCTCCTTTTTTCTCATAATTATGTCTGCTTTATCTTATTAGACATGACATCTAATTGTTACTGTTTCCGAAAGAAAAAGTTTTTTCCTGATAAGACCTGCCAGGTCCTAATGACAATTCCTTCAGCTTCGTTGCACATAATGATAACCCAGGTTGGAAATGGTATAGGCGATGGTTTCAACCCGCACCAAATCGGGATTAAATGTAATAAAAAGCTGTTTCTGCGCTAAATTTGATTTTACATCAGTAATTCCCGGCAGTTCTAAAAGGGCCTTTAATATTTTTTCTTCATCGAGGGGTGAATCCATATTAGTTACGGTGATGGGGAGAAGGGTTCTTTTCGGGTTGACACTCTGTGCGCCGGGTGTAATTAGGTGAAATTTATCCTGATACCAACTCATGCTTTTTCCTCCTTGTTGCTGGGCAGCCAGTTATTATTCTTTATTGTATTCAAGAGGAGGAAGCTGTGTTCTTCAATCCTTGGGCCGGAAAAATAAGGAAGAAGGGAAAGAAATAATAAAATAGGCTGAAAGACGGCCTGTTCAGGATTTCCTTCCAGCAGAGAAAATGACAACTTTATTTTGCTCATTTGTTGTTGCTGCGGAGATTAGATATAGTAGAGGGTGAAAAATGCGGCCCAAAACATCTTATACGAGGAGGAAATTTATGCAGAAAAAAACAATGAAAAGATGGGCTTTCGTCGGACTCGGTGTGTTCCTGGCCTCGCAGTTTTTCTTTGTCGGTGAAGCGCAGGCATCCTGGGGGGCCGCGAAGCTCCTGGAGCTTCGTCGTCAACAGGGTAGTATTACTCAACCGGCTCCCACAACCCCCAAACCTACCACGCCGACTCCATCGCCGGAGCCGACCCCGCAACCTGAACCAAGTCCCACTCCTGTACCTGACCCTGTTCCCACACCTGAACCGCAGCCTGCTCCGGGGCAAAATATCAATGGCGTGTTAGCCGGGCAGGAGCAACAGATGCTGAGTCTCCTTAATGCGGAGAGAGCCAAAAATGGTTTGAAACCGCTGTCTTTAATGCCTGAACTGACTAATCTGGCCAGGTTGAAAAGTCAGGATATCATTCAAAACAACTATTTTTCACATACCTCGCCGGTTTATGGCTCTTTTGCCAATATGGTGTATAATGCCGGGATTCGTTTTTATTCGGTGGGGGAAAACCTGGCGAAAGCCAGGAATGGTCAGCATGCCTTTGCTTTGTTGATGGCCAGTTCCGGGCATAAGGCGAATATGTTAAACCGCAATTTCACCCATATAGGGATCGGGATAATTCAGGATACTTATGGCGTAGTCGTCACCCAGTTGTTCATTATGAAGTAAAGAAAAGAGAGATGTTTTTTCAGACATATGATCGGGACGGTTTTACCGGCAGCTCTTTGCTTTTCATGAAAGCGAAAGAGCTGTTTTTTTGGCTAACAGAATGCAGGGTATTTTCATATAGTGGTAAGTAGTGACTAAAGTAAGGTGGGAAAGAGTATGTCTGAAGAGCATGTTTATTCAATTGTTCCGCGCATTAATGGCGTGACTCTGACCTTTGGTTCTTTACCTGACGGCGTAACCCGGCAGGGGGCCATTACCTTTAATGTGGCGGGAACAGCCTCCTTTGAGCGGCTATTAAAGATGATGAACCTGCAGGTATTGCTCAGTTTTCAGCGGCAGGAAGGGAACGGGGCAGCTCAGGAATCAGGTCAGGCTTCCGGAACACAAGCTTTGCAGGAGGAAGAGGCGGAGAAAAACAGCAAGGTGCGGTTATTCCCCTTTCTGGGCAACCGTCAGGAGAACTTAAAGCTGACGGCGGCCATTATTAAACATTGCACCCGGTACAAAAAAGAGCTTGCTTTTGAGCTGCCGGGCTTTATCGCCTGTATAAGGAAGTGGCGGTATTGCCGGTACTATTTTTCCAGTGTTCCGACCGTGCTGCTGGAGGTGATGAATATCCCCAAGAACGAGGAGGAACAATTCTGTCTTCAGATCTATCAGGTCTTAATGGAATGCTATGGGATGAATCTGTCCGCAGAACGGGTAGAATTATTTAAGCGGGAAATACATAATGTCAAAACTGATGAGCAAAACGGGGTAAAAAAGGAAATCTCCGCGCCAGCGGGAGAGTCCGAACCTGCCCAAGCTGCGCCTGCGGGGTACTCCGGCCAATTGCCTGAGCAAGAAGTTACGGGTGCCACTGCCGAAGGGTTCGAACAAAATCAGGCCATTTTCCGGCAGGACGACGCAGCAGGTCCGGATCAAGCACAGGAACTGGCTCAGGAGGAAGGCTGGGCAGATCGACCTTGCGGGCAGACAGAGGCAGACGCAGGGGAAAAACAGATTAGCGAACGGGTGAGCGAACAGGACAGCGAACAGGTTAGTCAACAAGAAGACAACATCCTGGACAGCGAACGAGACAGTGAACAGAACAGTGAAAAAGTCAGAGAAGATGATGGCGAAATAGATGTCAACGCCACCAAAGTGACCCCAAGAGTCAGGAATAAGATTGCAGGCAGCCGGGCGAAACAGGCCAAAACCAAAGGCAAGGGCAAAATAAATCTGCAGTCACTTTTTTTACCGCCGGATGGGCCCCTCTTTCAGTTTGCGTCAACGACACCTGCGGAAAATCTTAAATACCCCTTGCCACCGCATCTCGACAGTGACAGTGTCATGCCTTTCAACGTGAGTTGTAGGGGCAAAGAATGTGGCTGCGGCGCGGTTGCCGAAAAAAGCGCTCAGAGCAAGCCGGACGAGGAGAGTATACCCGGCGTAAAATTCATTCCAGTCGAGCGGGAGAACGTGAAGCTTCCTACTATTTCTTCCTGATTTTCTTGAGACAGGTTAGGAAGGTTTCCGCCCGCTGACGATAAGTATGTTTCGCTAACACCAGTTTTTGCCCGTGAAGGGCAATTTCTTTTCTTTCCTTTTCATTTTGCAGGTAATAGTCCACTAAGGCCAGGGTTTCTTCCGCCGATGCGGACATCACCAGATGCTGGCTGTGCACAAAGAGTTTCTCAAGGGCAGGGGTTCGTGCCGTGAGTTGAAAACCGCCGGATCCGGTGATCTCAAAGGTACGGCTGGTTACCTGCGTCGGAAAGGCGTTTTGGTTTTGCAGATTAAGAATAATCTTCGCGGTTTTATATACTTGAAATGTATCGGCAAAGGGAATTGCGCCCTGATAAGCTACCTGAGAGGGTGTATATTTCTGAAAGAGCACGGATTTTTCCCAGTCCTTTCCGTACAAGGCAACATCATAATTCTTTTCCAGCAAAGGATAGAGCAGTATTTCCAGGCACCGGGTCCGAAATTTATGAGGTGCCTCCAGGCTGGGATAACAATTGGCGATTAAAGCGATCTCATGGGAAAAACATGCAACCGGTTCTGCAGCGGGGCCCGCAGAAACATCCGGATTATAGCCAAAGTCGAGATGAAAGGCTGGGATTCCTAACTCCCGATAGGCGGAGATACAGGCCGCATTGATGGTAAACACCACATCGGGCTGCAGCTTTTTCACGAGTGGGATGGACCATTTCCGCAGGTGATTAATATCTTCAGTTGCCCAGTAGGCTTGCAGACAGCCATATTGCCGGGCTGTTTTTTTGAGCAGGGCTATTTTCGCAGGGGTATATTCACTAATCCAGCCCACCGTAAGCACGATATCGGGTTTGAAATTACGCATGGTCTGGCTGAGGCTTTTTTGCTCAATCAACGGGAGAATCTCAACGGGATGGTTTAATTGGCGAAATCCCCAGGGTAGGCTGTTCGCCCAAACAGGGCACCCGTTGGCAAATAAAATGCGCATGGACAGTTGCACATCCTTTCTAGCGTGTTTTCTTCCTTTTTTCTATGTCTAATTTCACTTTGTATCTCATTTCAATTTTTGTAGGGCAGACAGAAGTGCCCCCAGGGCTTCTTTTCATTCATATCATATGTTTACGGTCAAAGGATGCCACAGTGTCACAAAGCGTCCAAACAGTTCATAAGATATAGCAATATTAAAGGGATTACCGTAGTAAGAGGGATAAATCCGGGTTTGGTGAGGAATTGATGAAAAAGCTGGTTATTTTCGGGGCGGCTTTTTTTGATGTGATTAAATTAGTCGAGGCAATTAACCGTGAACAGCATCTCTGGAAACTGGTCGGCTTTATTGACGACAACCCAAAGCTTAATGGCAGTAGTTTTGGCGTTTATCCGATTCTCGGCACGCGGCAGCTTATTCCGCATTTGGTGAAAGAGAATGCTTTCTTTTTTAATAATATTTCGACCGATACAGCGAAGATCAAGGAAATTGGTGACTTGCTTGATGCCTCCGGCTGTGCGGTTGCTTCCCTGGTTCATCCGTCTATTGATTTGCAGTATGTTGAATTGGGGCGCGGCTGTATTCTGCCGGAAGGCTGTCTCGTCGGGGGTAATACCAGAATCGGGAATTACGTCATTGTAAGATTGGGGGTCTTAATCAGTCATGATGTGACCATTGAAGATCATGTCTTTATCGGTCCGGGCGCCGTAATCGGGGGCGGAGCAGTATTAAAAGAAGGCTGTCTGATTGGGGCGGGAGCTACGATTATGGGGCAAAGAACAGTGGGAGAAAAAGGTGTGGTGGGGGCCGGAGCCGTGGTCGTTAAAGATGTGACTCCCGGAACAACAGTTGTGGGGGTACCGGCACGAGTTTTGCGGGAGGAACGGCGAGATAAAAAAAGCGGTAAAAAAGCTGATTATTAATTTAGCTCCGACGGGGATTATTCCGACGAAAGAAATGACGGAATACGTGCCCATCACCCCGGAGGAGATTGCGCAGGATGTTTGCACGTGCCGAAAATGGGGTGTCTCCATGGTGCATCTCCATGCACGGGATGCCGCCGGGAAGCCCACATATCAAAAGGAGGTCTATGCCCGGATTATTGCGCAGGTGAGGGAAAAATGTCCTGATTTAATTCTGATTGTTTCAACCAGTGGCCGCGTTTTTAATGAGTTTGAAAAGAGGGCGGAGGTCTTGGACTTGAGTGGTGATGATAAGCCCCAGATGGCCAGTTTGACCTTGAGCTCTTTAAATTTTGTCGCCTCCGCCAGTGTCAATCAGCCTGATATCATTATGCGTTTAGCTGCCAAAATGCGGGAAAAAGGGATTAAACCGGAGTTGGAGGTTTTTGATCTGGGGATGGTGAATTACACCCATTATCTGATTAAAAAGGATATCCTCAGTCCCCCGTACTATTTCAATATTCTGTTAGGAAATATCGCGTCGGCGCAAGCCCGGTTAACTCATCTCGGGCTGATGACTTCGGAATTGCCGCCCAAATCATATTGGTCGGCAGGAGGAATAGGCGACTCGCAAAAGTGGATGACTTCCGTAGGGGTAACGGCTGCGGACGGCGTAAGGATTGGGCTCGAGGATCAGATTTGGTGGAATGAAGCCCGCACCAGGAAAGCAACGAACGAGGATTTAGTGAAACGAATCCATAATTTGGCGCAGGTTTTGGAGCGACCGCTGGCGACCCCGCAAGAAGTAAGAGCATTACTGGGTTTATCTTAAAATTGTCAAGTTTACCCTCATGATTGGCTGGATTTACCGGCTGATTTTTTTTCTATCCCATGTTATCGTAGTAATTACGGTTCGTCCTCACCATACTTTGACAAGGAGGTAGAAAGAAATGGGTAAAAAATTAAGAAGAGTTTTCATGCCTTTGCTTCTTTTCTGTTTCGTTTTTACGATTTTTGCTCCGGTTGCTCAAGCAGCAGTACCGGCATACGGAAACACTGCGCAGAGTAAAAGTACGGTTATCGCGAAGATAGGCTCATACGGTTCATATATTCAGGAAATCAAAGCAATGCTGAAGGAGTTAGGATATTTAAATTACTACGGTAAGCCCAGTGGTTTTTATGATACAACTACCGCATACGCGGTGAAATATTTCCAAAGCCGCAATGGCTTAACAGCTACCGGCGTTGTTGATCAGGCCACTTATGATTTACTGAAGCAGCAATATGCGGACAAGGGCGGAGATACCAAACCAGCCGATCCGGCACCGGCACCACAGCCGGAACCTAAACCAGAGCCGCAGCCGAAGCCGCAGCCGAAGCCGGATCCTCAGCCGACTCCGCAACCAAAGCCCGATCCGACACCGGCACCGCAGCCTAAGCCTGAGCCGAAGCCGGAACCCAAGCCGACTCCTCAGCCGGAACCTGTGCAGGGATTATCCGCTGATGAACAGCAAATGATGAATCTGATTAACCAGGAAAGGGCGAAAGCGGGTGTCGCCCCCTTGAAGGTTGATTTAAGAATGGTTCAAAGTGCGCGCGTCAAGAGCAAGGATATGATTGATCACAATTACTTTAGTCATACTTCACCTACTTTAGGCGGCTTCGCCACCTTAATCCGGAAATATGCTCCTGATTACAGGTATTTAGGTGAAAATTTAGCAGGAAACAGAAGTGTACAAGCAGCGCATACTGCTTTAATGAACAGTGCAGGACACCGTAAAAACATCTTAAATCCCAACTATACCAGTATTGGGGTGGGAATCGTGAATGGCGGACCTTACGGAAAGATGTTTACCCAACATTTTGGCGGTTAAGAAGAGGACAAGCTATCGTATTAACAAAGAATCTCAGTGAAGATATTTCGCTGAGATTCTTTGTGCGCTATGGCGATTTACTTCGTAAACGCTTAATTTCTACCAAGGCCAAGTGGAGCTTGTTTGATTTAACATAGGTTTAACAATCTTTTAATTTGTTCCTAAATAAGCTCTTTTACAATGAAGCATGTAAAGAGTTTAAAAGGGAGGTAAAAGAATGATTAAGGAATTTACCGGAGTAAAAAGAGAAAAAGGATTAAATGAGATAAAAAGGAAGAACTGGGGAAAGGCTTCCGCTTTATTGGCCACGTTTGGCCTGGCTTTAACGATTTTTGCCGGTTGTGGGGCGGAAAATTCGGGTGACCAGGGGAAGACGGGTGATGGTGCCGCAGGATTAAGTGGGAAAATCACTATTATTGGTTCCACCTCCGTCGGGCCTCTGGCCAGGAGTTTAGCGGATTCGTTTATGGAACAAGAAAAAGGGGTCAGTATTGATATTCAGGAAATCGGTTCTACGGAAGGGATTCAGGCGGTAATTAACGGGACAGCCGATATCGGAACCGCATCCCGGGAATTAAAGGATGCGGAGAAGGAAGCCGGATTAGATGTGCAGACTATTGCTTATGACGGGATCGCGATTGTGGTGAACCCTGCAAATCCGGTGGCGGATTTGACCAGTGAGCAAATTGCCCAAATCTTTAAAGGCGCTATTACCAATTGGCAAGAGTTAGGAGGGGTTAATCAAGAGATTACAGTGGTGAACCGTGAAGCAGGATCCGGAACAAGAGGAGCTTTTCAGGAGTTACTAGAGCTTGAGGAAAAACAAGCAGATGGCACCAAACGCTCCTTGCTGACAGATCAGTCCCTGGTGATGGACAGTACCGGGGCGGTGAAAGCTACTGTCGCGGCCAATAAAGCAGCGATCGGCTATATTTCGCTGGGTGTGCTGGATGAAACGGTCAAAGGGGTCAAAGTAAATGGGATTGAACCTACTTTGCAAAACGTGAAAAACAAAACCTATGCTATTTGGCGGCCATTTCTCATGTTAACACCTTCCGGTGAATTAAAGGCAGAGGTGAAGGCTTACCTGGACTATATTAAGAGTGTTGAAGGGCAGAGAATTGTCGAAACGGAAAAGTTTATTCCGGTCAACTAAAGCTGTTTTTTTAGGATAAAGTTCGATATGTATAACGGTTAATAATGAGAAAATGAGGATTAGAATTAGAGGATTAAGTGTAGGAGGTAAAGCATTGAATGGGGGAGAGATAAGTTGCCAACAAAAAAGCAAGTTTAAGACTAGCAGAAGGAGCTTAATAGAGATGATCATCGAAAAAAGTTTTTTCATCAGTGCCCTTGCGGCCATCTTGGCGATCATCACTATTACTCTATACATTCTTACGCAAGGCATTCCGGCCATCTGGAAGATTGGTTTAGGGGAATTTGCGCTAGGGCAAGTTTGGAAGCCATTGGAGAATCAGTTTGGGATTTTCCCGATGGTTATCGCGTCCTTACTGGGTACTTTTGGCGCGGTGGTGCTGGGAGGAGTCGTCGGCTTATTTACGGCGGTTTTTCTGGCCGAGATTGCTCCTTCTTGGCTGGTGGCTATTTTCAGACCGGCCATTGCCTTACTTGCCGGGATTCCTTCTGTGGTCTATGGCTTTTTCGGGCTGGTCGTTCTCGTCCCGATTATCCGTAATACATGGGGCGGGCCAGGAAATAGTTTGTTAGCGGTGATCATTATTCTAGCGGTCATGATTTTGCCGACGGTGATCAGTATCTCGGAAACGGCTTTGCGGGCGGTGCCGTCTGAATACAGGGAAGGTTCGCTGGCGTTGGGCGCTTCGCCGCTCAAAACGATTTTTCAAGTGCTTATTCCGGCAGCCCATTCGGGGATATTGGCGGCAATCGTTCTGGGAACAGGGCGGGCCATCGGTGAAACCATGGCGGTCATTCTTGTTGCCGGTAATACACCGCTTCTGCCAGACTCGTTGTTGGACCCGGTCCGCACTTTAACAGTCAATATCGCGCTGGAAATGGGGTACGCTTATGGACTTCATCGGGAGGCGCTTTTTGCGACCGGAGTAATTTTGTTTATCTTCATTATGGTGTTAAATATTATTTTTAATTTGGTTGTGAATACCAAAGAGGGCAGGTGTGATAAATGAGCAAAAAAAGGAGACGTGTGCAGGAAAAAATCTTAGAACTGTTGGTTTGGCTGTGCTCATTTTTCACGCTGGGGATTCTGGTCTGGATCCTGCTCTATATTCTGATGCAAGGGATTCCGCACATTTCGTGGGAGTTTCTTACTACATCGTATCGCGGGGAAAGCAAAGGAATTTTCCCGATGGTGCTGGCGACGATTTATGTAATCTTGCTTTCTTTGGCAGTGGCTGCCCCCATCGGGATTTGTGCGGCGGTTTATCTAACGGAATATGCCCAAACGGGAAGATTGGTGCAGATAATCCGTTTTGCGACAGAAAGTCTCGCTGGAATCCCTTCGATCATTTATGGGCTGTTTGGTTTTGTCTTTTTTGTGTCGGCGCTAAAATTAAAATTTTCTTTATTGGCGGGTTCTTTCACTTTAAGCATTATGGTGTTACCTTCCATTATTCGGACTACGGAAGAAGCTTTACGCGCAGTTCCTTCTACTTACCGGGAGGGTAGTCTGGCTCTTGGCGCCACCAAACTGTGGACGATCATTCGAGTTATTCTCCCTTGCGCCATTCCCGGGGTTCTTACGGGGATAATCCTAAGTATCGGCCGGATTGTTGGGGAAACGGCAGTATTGATTTTTACGGCCGGAACAGCTATTCAAGGTCTTGATGTAGCCTTAAACGATTCCTCCAGGACGCTTTCCGTGCATCTGTATATGCTGGCGAAGGAAGGATTATCTTTGCAGGAGACCTTTGCCACGGCTGCCATTTTAATCATAATTGTCGCCGTCATTAACTTTTTGGCCGGTCGGTTGGCGGCAAATCTTCAGAAAGGAACGACAAGCTTATGACGATAAATATTCAACCAAGCAAGAATACGGCGCCCATAATTATGCAAGCACAAGGGATAAATCTGTATTATGGAAATATCCATGCTTTAAAGGAGATTAATCTGAGCATCCGTGAGAAAAAAATTATGGCCTTAATTGGCCCTTCCGGTTGTGGCAAAACCACTTTTTTACGAACCTTAAATAGAATGAACGATTTGATTCCGGGGGTTAGAATCAGTGGTGAGGTATCTTTTGGCGGGTTAAATGTTTATGGTGAGGATTGTGATGTGGTAGAGCTACGTAAGCGGGTGGGCATGGTTTTTCAAAAGCCTAATCCTTTTCCGATGTCTCTCTTCGATAATGTAGCTTATGGCCCAAGAGTGCACGGGATTAAAGCAAAACAAAAACTAGAAGAGATTGTGGAGAAAAGTTTACGTAGTGCCGCCCTATGGGAGGAGGTCAAGGATAGACTGAAAAAGTCCGCTTTAGGTCTTTCGGGCGGGCAGCAGCAGAGGTTATGCATCGCCCGGGTTTTAGCTGTTGAACCGGAGGTGCTATTAATGGATGAACCCACCTCGGCACTTGATCCGATCTCTACCTTGAAGATTGAAGATTTGTTGGATGAGTTGAAGAACAAGTATACCATAATTATCGTGACCCACAATATGCAACAGGCAGGACGGATTTCTGACGAAACAGCGTTTTTTCTGCAGGGAGCAATTATTGAACATGGTACGACGGAAAAACTATTTAACAAGCCGGCAGACCGCCGCACCGAAGATTATCTTACCGGCAGATTTGGGTAGAAAGGGGGAAGCGAAATGAATACACGTCGTTTGTTTAATAAAAAACTGGAAGAATTACATCTTGATTTAATAAAGATGGGGAGTTTGGTGGAGGAATCAATTGAAAAAACGATTTTGGCCCTTCGCAAGCAGGATATTGACTTGGCAGAGAGAATATTCAAGGATGATGACCTGATTGATGAGCTGGAACGAGAAATTGAGAAAAAATGCTTAGCAATTATTGCTGGGCAACAGCCCCTAGCCAAGGATTTACGGGCTATTGGGGCGGCTTTAAAGATGATTACGGATATGGAAAGGATTGCCGATCATTCCGCTGATATTGCGGAAATAACTATACGAATGGCGGGGGAACAATACATTAAACCGTTGATTGATCTTCCGAAAATGGCCGAATTAGCCAAAGAGATGGTCAGAAAATCCATTGATGCTTATGTGAAACAGGATATTGAATTAGCCCAAGCAGTATGTGACGATGATGATGCGGTCGATGCATTGTTTGACCAGATTTTGCAGGAGCTCATTATCCTCATGAAGCAGGATGCGCAGACGGTTGAACAGGCGATAAACCTGCTACTGATTGCCAAGTATCTGGAAAGAATGGCTGACCATGCGACCAATATCTGCGAGTGGGTGATTTTTCATGTAACCGGGGAGCATATCCGTTGTGATGGGAGGTAATGCTGATGGCTAAGGCTAAGGAACTAATCTTTGCTGTGGATGATGAAGCACATATCTTAGAACTGATTAAGTATAATCTGGAGGAAGATGGGTATCAGGTCAAAACGTTTACCGATGGAGAAATATTGCTGCAGGAGCTGGAAAGCAGTGTGCCGGATTTATTTATTCTGGATATTATGCTGCCCGGGAGAGATGGCTTGGAGTTGTGCCGTCTTCTTAGGCAAAAAACAAACACCCGCAATATTCCCATTATCATGTTAACTGCCAGAAGTGAAGAGATTGATAAGGTTTTGGGGCTGGAGTTAGGGGCGGATGATTACTTAACCAAACCTTTTGGGGTGAGGGAATTGGCCGCCCGGGTTAAGGCGCTGCTACGTCGGGCAGAAAGGCTGGAGGATAAGGAGCAGGCTGCGTCAGAGATATTGCGGCATGGCGATATTGTCATTGATTGTGCCCGGCATGAAGTGTTGAAAAGAGGGGAGCCACTCCAGTTAACTTACAAAGAATTTGAACTGTTAAAGATGCTGGTTTTGCACAAAGGAATAGTCTTAACGCGTGAAATATTGCTGGAAAAAATTTGGGGATATGATTATTTGGGTGACACCAGGACGGTTGACGTTCATATCAGATATCTGAGACAAAAGTTGGAGGATGACAGCGAACACCCGGTTTACATTAAAACGATCCGGGGAATTGGCTATAGGTGGGTTTAGAGAATGAGAAAGAAAATAACTATTTATTATCTAATTCTGGCGATTGCCGCTGTTTCAATCATGGCTTTTTTTATGTGGAGAGCCGCTTATTTTTTATATCAAGGGGAAGTAGAAGAAAAGCTGGTTTTTTCAGCGAAGCTGATTACCCAGGAGCTTTCCGAGAAGAATCAAAAACAAGAAATAATTGATTTTAATCAGGCTGCTGCTCAATACGCTCAAGTGTTATCTGGGGGCGAACTGAAGCGAACCAGAATTACTTTTATTGATTTTACCGGGCAAGTCTTAGGAGAATCGGCAACAGACTATCGGCTCATGGGAAATCACTTGAATCGGCGGGAAGTGCGGGAGGCCATCGAAAAGGGCCGCGGGATGGAGATTCGCTCTAGTGGTACGCTTGAGGAAAAATACTTGTATGTTGCCCTCGCCTCGCCTGAAACCGGGGTAGTAACTAGAGTTGCTGTTCCGATGGTACAATTAGGAACGCTAAATCGGAAAATAATCGGGTCATCGCTACTGGCTTTGTGCATCGGGTTAATGCTTACCGCTGTGCTGGCATGGCGTTTTTCACATATCCTTTTAAAACCGATTAATGCCTTGATCCTCGCGATGCAAAGGGTAGCCCAGGGTGATTATGCGGCGAGAATGCACTATGCGGAAAATGATGAATTCAGTCAAGTGTCTGAAGGCTTTAATCGAATGACGACTCAACTGGGTAGTACGGTGGCCGCTTTGCAAGAAAAAAATGCGCAAGTAGAATTAGTTTTAAACAATATGGTAAACGGGTTAATTGCTGTCGACAGCAAGCAGAGGATTATCTTGCTTAATGGGCTGGCCTGTAAGATGTTTGGGCTGGAAAGCGTTGTTGACGCGCTGGGGGCATTTTTTATTGAAAGGATCAGAAACCATCAAATCAATACGATGCTTCAGGAGACTACTGCCACCGGACTGCCGATGATCAAAGAAATCAGCGGCGGTTTTCCTGAGGAAAAGATCTACCGGGTATACTCCAGTCCCTTTCGGGTAAGCAATAGTAACGAGGAGGGGTGGGGAGTAGTGCTTTCCATTCACGACATTACGAAAATTAAAAAGCTGGAGCAGATGAGAACAGAGTTCGTTTCGAATGTGTCGCATGAACTTAAGACACCGCTTACTTCGATTAGAGGTTTTATTGAAACCCTCCGGAATGGCGCTGTTAAAAAGCCGGAGGTGGCAGAAAACTTTTTGCAGATTATTGATCTTGAAGCCGAACGACTGTCTAGTTTAATCAACGAGATTTTGCAGCTTTCTGAAATCGAAACAATGACGCAGGATACGGAGATAAACACTTATCTATTAGGACCATTGGTGGATGAAGTATTAGCACTTTTTGCGGAGGCTTCGGCCCAAAAGGAGATTAGCATTGCGGTAGACATTCCTTCTGAATTAGTAATTACCGCGAATCGGAACCGGGTGAAGCAGATGTTTATTAACTTAATCGATAATGCGATTAAGTATAATGTGGAGCAGGGCTGGGTTAGAATTAAGGCCTGGCGGACTGTCAAGGAATTGGTGATTTCCTTGCAGGATAGTGGAATAGGGATTGCCGAAGCTCATCTGGATAGAATTTTTGAACGCTTTTACCGGGTGGATAAAGGAAGATCAAGAGCTATGGGCGGAACCGGTTTAGGGCTGTCCATTGTAAAGCACATTGTGCAGCTATATAACGGTACTGTGCAGGTGAAGAGTGAGCCTGGTGAGGGGACGGAATTTTGCATCTGCTTCCCGGTTAAAACAAAGCACTTTTCTTAACAAGTTTCTTTACACACTAAATTATATAATTGCGATATAATATAAATAGTTTGTATTTTGAGAGAATGGGGAAACATATACTGTTTTCATAAAAAAGGAAGTCAATGGCAACATATCTTTAGTTGTTGATGGTGTTAGATACGAATTAGGTCTTTGCGAAGGCAGTTTTACAGATTTTGATACAAATATTCAAATAGGAAGGCATTTAAGTCAACAATACGCAAAGTGTACGTTTAAAACAATCAGGTTCTACACACGTGCTCTAACTGATCTTGAAATAATGCAAAACTATCTCGCCACCCAAAACCATGGGCCCCTTTGTCCTGTTGAGGGGGCAGTACTCGACTTGGATGGGGCAGAAGGAGTAAAAAATTCACAGACCACTGTATGGCCGGATAAAAGTGAAAACGGTAATGATGCTACGCTCCAAGGTTTTGATTTTGATGTTGACGCTGACGAAGGCGATGGCTGGACAGGAAAGGCGCTGAAATTTAATGGGGAAAATAGTTACGCAGTGATCGCTGATCAAGAGAATCAACGGGGCATGACTGAATTAACGCTTGAGTGTTGGTACTATCCTTATACTTGGGAGCCGATTTACTATGGATTGATCAGCAAATGGAAATATGAGGTTCGACATCATTATATATTGGGATATGTGAATAGTAATAATAGTGGTAAATTCTATTTTTACGTATCGGATGGCGACGGCGTAAACAGGAATGTGTTGAGTGTACCACTTCCAGGATTGAATAAGCTTACGCACATCACGGCAACATTTATCGGGGGGGGAATCGCTGAATATATACTATAACGGAGTGTTACAAGGTTCTATGGACGCCACCATTGAGCAAATCAATAATGATGTTGGTGAAGTTTTATACATCGGAAGGTATGCTACATATAGTTGTAACGGCGCAATATACAGAGCCCGAATTTACCCCAAAGCCCTCACGGCCTATGAAGTCATGCAAAACTATCTGGCTGATAAAAACAAGTTTACGGAAACGGAACCATAACCATTGCGACGGGGGACTTCGGGGAATAATGTCACAACAAGAAAAAGCGAAAAAAGGCAACTTTAGTTAAACGAACTTTAGTTGCCTTTTTTTCACCCTTGTATTCCTTGGTTCATATGATATATTGACGGAGAAAATCCAGGTCACATATTGTATGAGGAGGGATCTATTTTGGAAAAGGACTTTATTGCCGAAGTAAAACAAGCCTGGAATAGTCCCGAAGTTCAGGCTTTGGCCGAACGTTGTTTTAAAAAGAAGTTCGTCTGCACGCCGGTGATTATGGAAAAGGTTTGCGCCTCGGGACAAAAATGCTTCCACGACATTCACTATTTATTTGAAACAGACACAGGGGCGCCTATCCTCTCTGATGCCTGTCCGATTAATTGCATCGCCAGCAACTTGAAGATTATTGGGGTAAATGCACCGGTTCCCCCGGGAGGATCTGGGCCCCGCCGGGTAGGAGATTGTATTGTCTTTACCGTTCGTTACCGGGTTCGGGTGTTCTTTGAGTTCTTTGATCCGCAAACTGACAGCATCGAAATGGGCAGTGCATCCGGCACCTTTGACCGGGAATTGGCCGTACCGGTAGAGGACTTCCAGGGCGGTTGCGTCTTATGTATGCCGGAGGAAACGGAAATCTGCGTCAGAAGGCTTAATTTTGATTGTATTCGCGCCACTCTTGTTCCCCGTCCGCCGCAATTTCCACCGTCCTTCCCGCCCTTTGCCATTGAAGTGACGGTAGAGAAAGAATTCTTTGCTTTGGAATCAGGCCGTTCGATTATTTGTATTCCGACCTGCCGGAAAGATTGTATTGATTTACCGTTCCCTGTGTTACCGGGTGAATGTGTTCCGTTTGAAAGACCGGCCCAATGCCCCGATTTCTGTGAGGAAACCGATTTAGAACCGGGTCGGTGTGCCCAATGTCCGCCTCCGCAACCATAAAGTGCGAGCCGGCAAGACAAAGGTTCCGGGAATAGTCAAGGGATACCGCAGAGTAAACAGAGTTAAAGAAAAATACTAGGTCAAGATACTGTCCACCGTTGGTTCTCATATTATAGAGCAGATGATTTTGATGTGCTTAGAGATAATAAGGAGGGATCAACAGTGGAAGATTATGATCTGGTGGCTAAGGTGAAAGAGGTTTGGAAAAGTCCGGAAATACAAGCAATGGCCTCACACTGTTTTCAAAAAAAATTTGTTTGTACGCCGGTGATTATGGAAAAGGTTTGTGCTTCCGGTCGAAAGTGTTTCCATGATATCCATTTTCTGTTTCGCACGGAGACAGGAGCGCCTATTCCTTCTGATGCCTGTCCCATCAATTGTGTCGTCAGTAATTTCTCGATTTGTGGAGTACAAAAGGAGGATTGTCCGCATGAGACCGCTTGCCCGCGCCGCATCGGTGACTGTATTGTTTTCACGGTAAAATACAAGGTGCGCGTGTGGTTTGAGTTCTTTGACAATGCCTCTGGCAATCTGGAAGTAGGGATGGCCAGTGATTGTTTTACCAGGGAGTTAGCCGTCCCGGTGGAAGATGTAGATCGGGGTTGTATCTTGTGTAATCCTGAGGCGACCGATATCTGCATCAGAAGAATTAATCTTGATTGTATCCGTGCGGAACTTGTTCCCCGCCCGAGTGGTTTCCCGAACACCTTCCCGCCCTTTGCCATTGAGGTGACGGTAGAGAAAGAATTCTTTGCCCTGGAATCGGGTCGTTCGATTATTTGTATCCCCACCTGCAAGCAAGATTGTATTGATTTACCGTTCCCGGTGTTACCGGGCGAATGTGTCCCGTTTGAAAGGCCGGCGCAATGCCCCGATTTTTGTGAGGAAACAGATCTGGAGCCGGGTCGGTGCGCCCAATGCCCACCTCCTCAACCGTAAAGCGAGAAGTATGATGCGAAAAGCAAGAAGTGGGCCGTGGGGAAGTGAGAAGAAAGAAGCGAGAAAGATGATCCCTTGAGGAAAAACAGGCTGTCGTGACGAAAAATCGTGGCGACAGGCCTGTTTTCTTTTTCCTTCAGAAAAGATAAAATAAAAACAAGGGAGCGTGGTGTTTTAAATGGAGAAATCATTTCTCTTTCATGAAAAGGATGGCCTTGAATACTATACTGTTCCCGCCTTCGAACAAACTAATTTAGTAGTACATGCTTTTAGCGGAAGAAACGGCGGTTTTAGTGAGGGCCCTTTCGGCACTTTAAATCTGGGGATCTTAACGGAAGACAATCCGGCGCATGTTGTGCGGAATCGGCAAAAAATCTGCGGTATTCTCGGTCTCGACCCTCTCAGTTTGGTCGTGACGCAACAGGTGCACGGCGATGTGGTCTATAAAGTGACGCAGGCTGACCGGGGACGGGGCGCGACAGACCGGGATAGTGTGATTTTGGGCGTCGATGCCCTGATGACTAACGAACCGGGTGTTACCTTAACCTCCTATTATGCCGATTGTGTCCCGGTTATGTTTTTAGACCCTGTGCTGCGGGTTATTGCCGTTGCCCACGCCGGTTGGAAAGGGACATTAATCAAAATTGCCGCGAAAACGGTGCAGGCGATGGCTGCGGAATACGGCTGTCGGCCGGAAACGCTTTTCGTCGCGATTGGGCCAAGCATTGGTCCCTGTCATTTTGAGGTGGATGCGCCGGTACTGCAGATGGCTAAGGAGGCTTTTCCGGTTTGGGGTGATGCGTTGTTGGAAAAGAACAGGGAAAGCGGCAAAATACATTTAAATCTGTGGGAGGCTAACCGGAGACAGTTATGGGATGTGGGGGTTCCTGACGAGCATATTACGATGAGTGGCCTGTGTACTTTTTGTTTGCCGGAAAGGTTTTTTTCACACCGCGCCGGAATGCCCGGACGGCAGGCCATGCTGCTCGCCCTCAAAGAACAGTAAGAAAGAACAGGAAAATAATTAAGAGCAGGTTAATGCATACAGGTTAGTGTCTCAGGGAATGTGGCATTAATAAAGGGCTTGCAGATCACAAGCCAGCAGTAACATCAGTCAGGGGCGGTTTGTGTATTAAGGGATAGGAGCGAGGTGACAAGATGGCGAAAATACTGGTGGTGGATGATGAGCTAAGCATCAGGGAATTAGTAAAGTTTAATCTGGAAAAAGCTGGTTTTCAGGTGCATTGTTTAGATGATGGGCTCAAAGCGATGGAGTATATTAAAAAAGACCCGCCGGATCTGGTGGTTCTCGATTTAATGTTACCGGGGATGGATGGGCTGGATGTGTGCCGTAGCGTGCGCCAGATGGAGAACACCAAGATGCTGCCGGTACTTATTCTTACCGCCCGGGCAAGTGAGGTTGACCGTGTTGTGGGGTTGGAGATTGGTGCTGACGATTATCTCACGAAACCTTTCAGCCCCCGTGAATTAGTGGCGCGGGTCAAAACGATTCTGCGCCGCAGCCAAACATTTTCTGTCGCTCCGCTGCCCCAGGACAAGACTCAGACTATTATAAGCGGCAATTTGCAAATCTTTCCCGAGTATTATCAAGCCATTCTGGGAGAGGAAAAACTGGATTTAACCCTGAAAGAGTTTCAATTGTTGCTGCAGTTAGTGACCAATCCGGGCAAGGTATTTTCACGGGAATATTTATTGGAGAATATTTGGGGTTATGAATTTATGGGAGATACCCGGACAGTGGATGTGCATATTCGTAATTTAAGGAGAAAGCTTGGTGACTCAGCTGAGGCGGAGTTGATTGAGACAGTGCGTGGCATCGGTTATCGTTTTAAACCCCAAAAATGAGCGTAGATGAGGCTGATCGCAATGAAAAAAATCTTTACGAAAGCAGCGTTACTTTATACCTTAATTACGGGAAGCGGTTTTGTGTTGCTCTACTTCTTTGTAAATATTGAAAAACGCCCTTTGCCCTGGCAGGAATGTGCCGCGGTTTTTGCTGCTTGTTTACTTGTTTTTCTCCTCTTTGTACGGCACCATACCAGAATAATTGCGCGGCTGAATGAGCAAACTCGTGCCTTTGCCAACGGGGATTTATCGGTACGGGTGATGAATACCGGCGATGATGAACTGGGCGAGTTAAGTACTTCTTTGCAAAACATGGCGGATAATATCCAGCAAAAAATGCAGCAGACTTTGCGGGAAAAAGGACAAATGGAAACGATCCTTGCCAGTATGGCGGAAGGAGTATTGGCTTTTGATGCGACCGGTCGGCTGCTCTTGATCAATAAATCAGCTGAGTTTATGTTGAATGTAAGCTGGGAGGAAATGCGTGAACGCTATTTTCTGGAAATCCTTGAAAACTATCATATCGCTGATCTTCTGAATATTTGTTTAGTTGACGGACAGACTCAGGTTGCCGAGGTGCAGCTGAATGAGGAGGATAGTGAGTATTATCAGGTCTATATTACTCCGATCAAAGGGAAAAACGGGCTGCCGCAAGGCGCGGTAATGGTCCTGCGCAATATTACGCAGCTCAGACAGTTGGAAAAAATGCGGAGCGAGTTTATCTCCAATGTTTCCCACGAGTTAAGAACACCCTTGACTTCCATCAAAGGTTTTGTGGAAACCCTTTTGGATGGCGCGCTGGAAGATAAAAACCTCTCCACCAAGTTTCTGACGATCATTGATACGGAAGCTGATCGGCTGAACGGCCTAATCAATGATTTGTTGTTCCTTTCCGAGCTGGAAAGCGGCGAGATGGAGATTGTCAAGGATCAGATTTATTCGCAGGTGCTGGTTGAGAACATTATTACCCTGTTACAGCCGGTAGCGCAAAATAAAAATATTAATCTGGAAAGTGAAATAGTAGCAGGAGCCGAATCATTTTATGCCTGTTATGAAATGATTGAGCAGGTGCTGATAAACCTTGTGGATAATGCCATTAAATATTCCTTTGAAAACGGGGTAGTAAGAATCGTATTCAGACCGTGGAATGAGGAAATGAGGCAATTGGAGAGTACCGAGCCGGCCGAAAGAACAGAGAACGCCGAGAGAGCCGGGGATACCGGGTGGGCGGAGAAAAATGAAAAGGCCGGGGAAGACGAGTATATTGTGATTGAAGTAATTGATCAGGGGCTCGGCATACCAAGCGAAAGTATGCCCCGGATCTTTGAACGCTTCTATCGGGTGGACAAGGCCCGTTCACGGCAGGTAGGCGGGACGGGGCTGGGATTATCCATTGTCAAGCATATCGTGGAAGGGCACCATGGAAGGTTAAAGGTTGAATCGAAAGTAAATAGCGGTTCTATTTTTATGATTATTTTACCGAAAGTTTAGCTTCCGCACCTGTTTTCAGGCAGGATATCGCGGCTGTTCGTAGAATATAAAAATATTAAGTAAACTTTTGACTGGGCGGGAATATTGTGGTTAAAAAAATTTTGCTTGTTGGTCTATTGGGTTTTGTTGCCTTCAAACTGGTCTCAGCTTACTTACCGGTTGAGGTTATCCCTGTTCAATATGATGTTTTAGAAGATACGCTGGAGGGCGATTTCCTGGTTTTGCGCGAGGAAAAAGCGGTTACTACCCAGGCGCGCGGGCGTTTTAACCCGGTTAAGACGGAAGGGGAAAGAGTGGCGAAAGGGACGGTCATCGGTTATTTGGAAACCCTTGGCGGTACCAGTCTGGAAAAGAAGTCCACCCTGCCCGTTCGGGCCCCGTCGGCAGGTGTTTTGTCATATCTTACGGACGGACTGGAGAACATCTGTGCTCCGGAAATGTGGACCCAATTGGATTTAACTAAGCTTGACCGGCAAATGCTGGCGGCGTTCGAGCAGACGCAAGCTTCCCGGGCGGACAATGCCTCCGGGGGAAACGGTCTAGTTGTGGAAGCGGGTCAGAGCATCTTTAAGATTGTTGATAATTTAGCCCCCTGTTATTTTTATTTGAAGGGGACAGGGGCCTATCCGGAGAAGGTCAAAAAAGGGGATAAAATCCTTGTTCGTTTGGACAATAATCAGGGAAAGCTTTATAAGGGAACGGTAGAGGACATTAATCGCGAGACAGGGACATATCGCATCCTCATTAAGATAACCAATGGCGAGGTACAAGCACAAGGACGGAAGCAAACCGGTGAAATGATTATCAGCACTTATGAGGGAATTGTATTGCCCGAAGAAGTCTTGCTGTATAGAGAAAACCAATCCGGTGTCTTTCTTTTTAAAAAGGGGAAAGCATGCTGGCAGGAAGTAGAGTGTCTTGCCCGCCTGGGCGGGAAGGTTGTTCTTTCGGGTTTAGAGCGTGATGACTGGATTATTGCCACGCCTGACAAAGTGCAGGACGGGCAGTGGGTCAGACGGATCAATGATTAAGCATGACTTTGCACAAGAATAATTGACAGAATAATAAAGAAGGAGTAGCAATGGTTAACATCGAAGAAAATCTGGTTAGTATCAGGAAGCGGATTCAGGAGGCTTGTTTCAGAGCCGGACGCGACCCCGGGACGGTTAAGTTGATCGCCGTGTCCAAGAATTTTGCGGTGGAAGAGATCCAAAGGGCCTATCTGGCCGGACAAACATTTTTCGGCGAAAACCGCGTGCAGGAGCTGTGTGCGAAAATCCCCCAATTGCCGGAAGAAATTGAGTGGCATCTCATCGGGACACTCCAGCGGAATAAAGTGAAATATGTGCTGGGGAAAACTGCGTTGATTCATTCCGTTGATTCCCTGGCTCTGGCGGAAGAGATCAGTAAGCAGGCGGCTAAAAAAAATATGTTGATAAAAGTCCTTTTACAGGTTAATATAGCAGGTGAAATAACAAAACATGGATTTTCGCCGCCGAAAATTATCGAACAAATAAAGGAAATTGGCAAATTATCTGGAATAAAGATAGAAGGACTTATGACTTTAGCCCCAAAAGTTACACAATTAGAAGAAGTACGGCCATTTTTTCGAGAATTAAAGAGACTGGCGCAGACGATTGAAACGATGCAGATCCCCACGGTCGAGATGAAAGAGCTTTCGATGGGGATGAGTGAAGATTTTGAAGTTGCAGTGGAAGAAGGAGCAACTATAGTCCGGATAGGTAGTGGTATTTTTGGCCAAAGGAATTATTAAGGAGGTTGCAGGGATGAAGGTGATGGATAAATTTTTAGATGTGATGGGATTTGGCGGCGATGATCGCCTGGAAGACGATCTGCTGGAAGAAAGTGAGACCTTTGAACAACAAGCAGTATCGGAATGGAGACCTAATCGGACAAGAGGCCAGGTAGTGCCCATAACCTCTACGAAGGAGCAGCATAAAGTAATTCTTTTGGAGCCGCATTCTTTTGATGACTGTCAGTTAATCGCGGATAATCTGAAAAGCAAAAAGATTATTCTTATTAATTTAGAGAATCTTGATAAAGCACTGGCCCGGCGGATTATTGATTTTGTCGGTGGGACAGCTTATGCGCTGGAAGGGTGTTTACAAAAGGTTGGCGGTGGCATAATCCTGGCGGCCCCAAGCAATGTGGATATCTCCAGCGATTTAAACAGTGAAAGTCAGCCGAAAGAGGTATTTGCCTGGATTAATAATATTACCAATGGTAATGAAGGAAGGAGGAACCCGTTATGAGAAAAGTTGGCTTTATCGGCGCCGGTGTCATGGGTGAGACAATGATAAAGGCATATTTAGCGACGGGAGAAGATGAAAGTTCTCTTCTGGTATGTGATCATAAAGCGGAAAGACTCAAATACTTCGAGGAAACATATGGGGTGGAAACGACTTTAAAAAACGAAGATGTGGCCGAAAAATGTGATATTGTGGTGCTCACGGTGAAGCCTCAAAATCTGGATGAGGTTGTGGAGCACTGTTCAGCTGCTTTTCATGCGAAGAAGAAATTACTGATTTCGGTTTTAGCAGGGGTAACGACTTTAAAACTGGAGCAGCTTTTCCCCGGCGGAACAAAAGTGATTCGGTTAGTTCCGAATACCCCCGCCCTGGTGGGTGCCGGAGCTATTGCCGTCAGTATGGGAAAATATGCTCAGGAGGAAGACCTTGAATTTGTCAAGACGATCTGCGCTGCGATGGGGCGGATTACCATCCTGCCGGAAAAAATGATGAATGCGGTTACCGCTTTAAGCGGCAGCGGGCCTGCCTTTGTGTCCCTGTTTATCGAGGCGTTGGTTGATGGAGGGGTCATGGCCGGTTTGCCGCGTGATGTGGCGCTGCGCTTGGCGCTGGATACGGTGGCCGGAACGGTTATTCTCCTGGAGGAGACAGAGAAGCATCCGGCGCAATTAAAAGATCAGGTAGCCTCGCCAGGAGGGACAACCATTTACGGGCTCAAGGAAATGGAAAAGGGTAGCGTCAGAGGCGTTATTATGGATACGATTATGGCTGCTACCAAGAGGGCTGAGGAGCTCCAGTAATCCTTTAATCGATATTGCCCAAATTAAAGGAGGGATATGAGATTGTTAACTCCGCTAGATATTCACAATAAAGAATTCAGAAAAAGTATCCGGGGATATAACACTGATGAAGTGGATGGTTTTCTGGATGACGTGATTAAAGATTTTGAAATTCTGTATAAAGAAAACCTGGATCTGAAAGAAAAAATGCAAAAGCAGGAAGAGAACATAAACCAATACAAAGAAATCGAACATGCGCTGCAGAATACTTTGGTATTAGCACAGAAAATATCTGATGAAGTAAAGCAGAATGCGCAGAAAGAGGCCGAATTACATATCTGGGAGGCCCGGAAAAAGGGTGAACAAATTGTCGCCCAAGCGGAAGATGAGATTACCGAAGCCGTCAGAAGAGTCGAAAAGCTGCGCGGACTTGAAAGACAAATATTCGTGCGCATTAGAAGCTTCTTAATGGCGCAAATGGATATGGTTGACAACTATGATAATGCCGAAGATGTGGAAAATGATATTTATAACGAAGTAGCCAAGGAAATGCAGAAGCAGGTTGAGCCAGATTCTGCTGTTATTGCTGTGCAGGCTGTTGAGAATGAGGAAAGAAGCAATGCGGAAAAAATAGAGACAGAGAATACGGTTGTTGAAGAGAAAACGGCCGAAGTCAATACCGAAGTCAATCCTGAAGTCAATACTAAAGCGATTATTTCTGAAGCAAAAGCCGATGGGGTAAAGACCATCAAAAATAAACTTAAACTAGGCGCGGGCAGATTATAAAACAGGTCCGCCCGTAAAAAGCTCAGGAAATGGGGTTCCCGGGGATGGACGAATGGGCACCGACGAAAACGCAAAACGGAGTGCAATTGAAGATCAAGGTTCAGCCACGGTCAAGTAAAAATGAGATTTGCGGGATACAGGGCGATGCCTTGAAAGTGAAGCTCATGGCTCCGCCGGTAGACGGGGAGGCTAATGAAGCTTGTATCCGTTTTTTGAGTAAATTTTTCGCCGTACCCCGAAAACAAATCAAATTAATCAGTGGCCAGACCAGTCCCCACAAAATAATTGAGATTGAGAATACTACAGCGGAAGAAATACTGGGCTGTTTACGGGGAATTATTTAGACTGCATCTCCAAACTGCACATGATCGTTTTTTGGGACTGCCCCCAAAGGGAGTCCCTTTGTTAATTTAAAATTTAATGAGAAGCTTTTGGGTCATCGTAATATACTATAACAAGGCATCCTCTTAACGGGGGAGCGGTTAACCGAGGAGGTTCGTTTATGCAGGGGAAAAAAGGATCCGTGGTGAGATTTTTCTTTGTGGCAGTGTTTATTTTTGCTTTCTTAGGTACATCGTGTCTGTCCGGGACGGCTCAGGCCCTCAGTCTGCCGATACCTTTTACCGCACCGCAGTTGCTTCGGGCTGAACTTTCTAAAGAGTATAAGTATAATCAAAGGCTGGAAATGGACGATTTTTTTGTGGAATTAACCTGGCAGACTAACGGGTATAGTGATGTAACGTTTTCGATTTACCGGGACGGAGAATTCCTTGGCAGTACCGGCCGTATGTCCTATAAGGATACGGAGCTGTTTTCCAGTGGCAATTTTCAATTCAACAGGAATTATACATATAAAGTTGTGGCGGAGAACTATGCCGGCGAGGTTCGTTCCGCGACCGTAAATTTTTCTCTCCGGGATGTGAAAAAGCCCTCTTTCCCGGGCACACTGAATGCGGTTTCCAAGTATGACGGAGAAAAACTTAAATCTGTAGACCTGCGTTGGCCGGAGGCGCTTGATGACACCGTGATTGTCTGTTATGAACTTTACCGTAATGGTGAATTAATTGCGGAGACGTTGGAGCGCAAGTATACGGATACGCTTACCGGGGATGTAGAGGGAACCATTAAATATGAAGTAGTGGCGATCGACTTGGCGGGGAAAAAGGCCACACGCAGTCTTACGGTCTCGTCGAAAAAGGTTTCTGTAGCGATTTCCCCCGGGAAAGATGATCTGTCAGTAAGAATTGGGAATTCGCTAAAAGATTCCTGGCGCAAATTAACATCATCAAGTGTATTATCCCTCTCTGCAGTGTTGGATTTTCATTACATCCCTCGCTTAAGTAGTTTGTCGCAATGGGCTGACCTGGGGAAATTAAAACTGAGTGCAGGCAGACTTTCTTTGACCCCGGTTTTTGTGCTGCCCTCTCTTCATCTGGTGAATCCTGCCCTGGATTCTTATAAAGGCTTGAGCCTTGACAAGGGGTGGAGTGGCTTTGATTTCCGGGCGCCGCACATCGGATTTGACAATTCCCGCTATAATGTCATATACTAATGTTTGATAATATGCGCAAAAGTAATGAAAGAGACGTATCCTTGGCTGGTCACTAAGAAGCGAGTCCGTTGCTGGTGAAAGGCGGACAGGAAAAGTCAGGATAAGATCACTCTTGAGCAGTAAGGCCGAAAAGGTTTTGCATGTTCGTGCCGGGAGAAGCCCTTGATGCAAAACAAAAAAATGAGTAGGTTTTACCGGATAACTTCCGTTAACAGTTATTTGAGCGGCAGCAGATAATTAATGTTCGTTTATAATCTATTTTGCTGTCAACGGGGTGGTACCACGGGTAAATACTCTCGTCCCTATTTGGGGAGGAGAGTTTTTTTATAATAATTTTGCTCATTCTAATTATTATTGAGGTGAAGTTAATTGGCTAAAGAAAACAAAGAAAACAAAACAAACAATGAAAGTAAAGAAAACAGATACAACGCAACTTTGAACTTGCCCCAAACGGAATTTCCGATGCGTGGGAATCTGCCGCAGAAAGAGCCGGAGATTCTGGAGAAGTGGGAGAAGATGGAGCTGTATAAGGTAGTACAGGCGCAAAGTAAGGGAAAGCCGAAGTTTATCCTGCATGACGGGCCTCCCTATGCCAACGGGAATATTCATATGGGGCATACCATGAATAAGGTGCTGAAAGACATTATCATTAAGTATCATTCCATGAGGGGTTATGATGCGCCATATGTCCCCGGCTGGGATACCCATGGGTTGCCCATTGAACAGCAGGCGATCAAAGCATTGGGCCTGAATCGTCATGCGCAGAATCCGGTGGAATTCCGGCAGCGTTGCCGTGAATATGCGCTCAAGTATGTTGAGACCCAGCGAGAACAATTTAAACGTCTGGGGGTGCGTGGGGATTGGGAACATCCCTATGTAACCCTTGATCCGAAATTTGAGGCGGTGCAAATCGGGGTCTTTGGCGAAATGGCCAAAAAAGGCTATATCTATAAAGGGCTCAAACCGGTTTATTGGTGCCCGCACTGTGAAACAGCTTTGGCCGAAGCAGAAATTGAGTATGCCGAGAAAAAGTCCGCCTCCATCTATGTGAAATTTCCGGTGCTTGATGGCAAAGGGCTGGTTGGAACGGAAAACACTTTCTTTGTAATCTGGACCACCACACCCTGGACGATTCCGGCGAACCTGGCTGTTTGTCTGCATCCGGAATTAGAATATGTCTTGCTGGTTGTTGACCAGAAAAAATACGTGGTTGCCCAGGCTTTGCTTGAATCTTTCCTTGCCGTGCTGAAAAACCCGGAATATACCGTGGAAAAGCGTTTTCAGGGAGATGAATTAGAAGGGATAATCTGCCGCCATCCCCTTTATGACCGCAATTCGGTTGTCATTTTAGGGGAGCATGTAACCACCGAGCAAGGTACCGGTTGTGTGCATACCGCTCCCGGTCACGGTGTTGAAGACTTTGAGGTCGGTAAAAAATATGGTCTGGGGGTCCTTTCACCGGTGGACAACCGGGGCCGGTTTACGCATGAGGCACCATCTTTTGAAGGTTTGTTTACCGGCGACGACGGAAATAAGGCGGTGGTCAAAGCCCTCGACGAAAGCGGGATGCTGATGGACATGAGTTTTATCAAGCATCAATATCCCCACTGCTGGCGGTGTAAAAACCCGGTCATGTTCCGGGCGACCGAGCAATGGTTTGCTTCGATCGATGGCTTCCGGAAAGAGACCCTTGCGGCGATTGAACAGGTAAAATGGATTCCTTCCTGGGGGGAAGACCGGATTCATAATATGGTGGCGGACCG
>Ga0116191_1000548_pt1 | contig 32972 bp, 33 predicted proteins | sample AD_UKC111_MetaG_FD_89897 | JGI IMG/M metagenome (GOLD analysis project Ga0116191, IMG submission 89897) | Active sludge microbial communities of municipal wastewater-treating anaerobic digesters from Hong Kong - AD_UKC111_MetaG | ecosystem: Engineered > Bioreactor > Anaerobic > Digestate... | reverse complement strand
TCAGGGCATTAGCAAAACTTCTAAACGTCCAAATTCCAAGCATTTATCGGTTGGGATGACCAAGAATATCCTTGACTCCATATTGCTGTTAGTATTAAATAAACAATCGTGCATAATCCTTCTTTCAACAATACAAACACCGAGGCAATTGACAGGTATCTTTTTAACTTTCGACCCTCCCCCTCTGAACCGTTCACCATTCACCTTTTACTATTCACCATCCACTATCCACCGTCCACCATCCACCATTCGCTGGCCCTCTAATGAACGGTATCATCGGCGGCACATCGCTTCTTAAATCATCAATTTTCTCAAAGTGGAAATCAGAAAAGATTGCAACTCCATACGGCGACACATTGGTTAAGATAAAAAACAACAATGTCTTTATCCAGAGACACGGCAGCCCACCCGTTCCACCCCATAAAATCAATTTCAAGGCAAACATTTGGGCACTCAAATACCTAAATGTCCAAAAGGTTGTTTCTGTGAATTCGGTTGGAAGTCTCAAGTTAAAAATTCATCCAGGCACCTTCGTAATACCCAGCGATTTCATATCCCTATGGGTTGCCGCATCGTTTTACGACAAGGAAATGAAATTCATAGTCCCTGAAATGGATCCCGGACTTTTCAAATACGTTAGTGTTCTTGCAAAAAAACTCAAAATGAAGGTAAAATCGGGCGTAATATACATCCAGACAATAGGTCCAAGACTCGAGACAAAGGCAGAAATAAAGCTGCTAAAGCGTTATGGAGATGTCGTCGGCATGACAATGCCATCAGAGGCAACCCTTTGTATGGAATATGAAATCCCATATGCAAGCGTATGTTCGGTTGACAATTATTGTAATGGCATCCTTAAAGAACCGCTGACTATTGAAGAATTAGATAAAAACTGGAAAAAAAACATGCAAGCTATCGAAACATTTTTAAAAGCACTGCTCGAAAGGAACTTTGAATGACAATCCTAATAAAGGGTGTCCAGCTCGACGGACACACAAAAGACATATACATAAATAACGGTATTATCGAGGAAATTTCTGAACATTGCACACTCAACGCTGATAGAACAATCAACGGAAAAGGCAAAATCGCCCTCCCCTCTCTGATAAATGGTCATACACACGCTGCAATGACGCTCCTCAGGGGTTATGCAGATGATATGCCCCTGAAAGAATGGCTGGAAGGCAAAATATGGCCTCTCGAAAACAAAATGACGGCAGAGGACATTTATTGGGGTTCAAAATTTGCGTGTCTCGAGATGATAAAAAACGGGATTACGGTTTTCAATGATATGTACTGGTTCTGGGAAGCAACCGCAAAAGCGGTATGCGATATGGGCATAAGGGGATTTTTAAGCGCTGTTTTTATTGACATGTTCGATCTTGAAAGAAGCAAGAAACAGATCGAACACAACATAGAGCTTTTTGAATTATCTGAAAAATACAAACCCCACGTAACATTCACCTTTGGACCCCACGCTATTTATACCGTGTGCAAGGAAAGCCTCCAGTGGATGCGTGATTTCTCTGAAAAATATGACATCCTAATCCATATGCATCTGTCTGAAATCGAAGAAGAAACAAGGTTCTCACAGGAAAAGTACGGTCTTTCACCGACGGAATTTTTAGATGATACAGGCATCTTGTCTAATAGGTTTATCGGCTGCCACGGTTGCTGGCTCGATGAAAATGATTGCAGTATTTTAAAACAACACGACGCTAAACTGGTACATATGCCTGTTTCCAATCTAAAACTCTCTGTTGGCAGATTATTCCCATATCGTCATATAAAAAATGGACACGGCATACCGTTTTGTTTTGGCACAGACGGATGTGCATCAAACAACCATCTCGATCTCATCGAAACAATGAAATTTGCATCACTGCTTGCAAAGTTTTCGAGCGGCGACCCAACTATGCTTTCGGCAAAGGAGACGTTCGATATTGCTACAAAAACTGCCGCAAGTATGTTTTTCCTGCCTGAATGGGAGATAAAAACCGGAAACAGCCCTGACATTATACTCATCGACACAAACAGACCGGAGCTAAAACCAGGATTCGATATCTATTCGGATATCGTTTATGCATCCAACGGATACATCGTTGATACGGTCATATGTATGGGAAATATTCTGATGGAAGAAAGACACGTGCCCGGCGAAGAAGGGATAATTAAAGAATTTATTAAAACGGCGCATAGATTAGCTGAAAAATGAGATTCGTTTGTGACGTCATGCTCGGCAAACTCGCAAGATACTTGAGGATGCTCGGTCTGGACGCACCATACATAAGCAATCCAGCACAATTGAAATCCTACGCCAATAAATCGTCAGACACTGTTTTTCTCACGCGAAGGTCATTAAAAGACACAAAACATGGTAATAAGATTTTAATAAAATCGGAGCTCATCGATGAGCAATTAGAAGAAATAAAAGAAGTTATAAAACCACTAATCAAAAGCGATAAAATGATGAGCCGTTGTATAGAGTGTAATACACCTTTAGTGGGTGTAGATAAATACGAAATTGAACGGTTTGTCCCTGAATATGTATTCCATCGTTACAACGCATTCAGCGTGTGTACAGCTTGTAAAAAGGTATACTGGAAGGGGTCTCACACTGAACACATGATGGAATGGATTGAAAAATTCATGTCAGATCACTGATAGCGCATATCTCATAGCTTATAAGCGAAGGATAAAATGTCAAAAAAAGACATAATCGAAATAAAGTCAAGTAGTTCTAAAAGCACGATCCAAGATTCAAGGTCATTATCACGCCCCTTTTCTTTCGCAGAGATGGTAAAAACCCTAAAACAAACATTCCCCGATGATGCCCCTGCGGTTACAAAGATTTCAAAACGAGAGAACAAAGACCCTTTCCTTGTTCTCGTAGGCACACTTTTGAGCCTCAGGACAAAAGACGAGACAACTGAAATCGCGATGGAACGACTCACAAAGGTTGCAAAAACGCCTGAAGATATTATAAAGTTAACCGATGATGCATTACAGGAATTGATCTATCCAGTTGGGTTCTATCGCAATAAATCAAAGACGATTAAAGATACTGCACGCATCATTATTGACAAATATGGCGGAAAAGTGCCTGATTCAATCGATGAACTCTTGAAGATTAAAGGTATAGGACGCAAAACAGCCAATCTCGTTATTACGGAGGGATATGGAAAACCAGGCATATGTGTAGATACCCATGTTCACAGGATATCAAACAGACTGGGTATAGTCAAAACAAAACATCCCTACGAAACAGAAACGGTATTGAGAGCCATATTGCCAAGAAAATACTGGATAATATACAATATGCTTCTTGTGACCTTCGGCAAAAATATCTGCAACCCCGTATCGCCGAAATGCAGCATCTGCCCTATTGCGCATATGTGTCAACAAACAGGTGTTATTAAGCATCGATAAACAAGATATTTTTTTAAATTTGACTTGACAGCTTTTATTAATAAGCATAATATACCCGAAGAAGCGGCTTACAGCTTCGCTTTAAATTAAATGAAAGGAGTTAAGTGGGTATGGCAGTAGGTAAGGTAAAATGGTTTAACGATGCAAAGGGATACGGGTTTATTGAGCAGGATAATGGAGAGGACGTTTTTGTACATTTTTCAGCTATAAAGCAGGACGGATTCAAAACGCTCAAAACAGGTGAAAAGGTCGAATTCGAAATCACCAAAGGTCCAAAGGGACCACAGGCAGCAAATGTCATGAAGGCAGAATAGGAGAAGGGGGTTTAACACCCCTTCTTTTCCATATCTTTTATTTCGTTCCACAGGCTATCCATTTCGGTAAGCGATACTGTCTTTGGGTCGATTTTTGATTCTATATAGTTGAAACGCCTTGTGAATTTTTCACATGTCTGTCTAAGGGCGTCTTCAGGGTCAATCTTGTGGAATCTCGACAAATTTACAACAGAAAAGAGAAGATCGCCGATTTCTTCTTTTATCAGTTCTTTATTGCCTGATTTTTCGGCACACTTTATCTCTTTAATCTCTTCTTCTATCTTTTCATAGATGCCATCAACGCTATCCCAGTCAAAACCAAAATGGGCAGCCCTTCTGGTCAACACATAGGCTCTCAGCAAAGCCGGCATCGACGAAGGCACATCGGATAAAGGAGAGTAACCATTCTTTTCTTCTTTTTTTAACTCTTCCCATCTCTTTTCGATGGGTTTCTCTGAAGATGCATCCTTAAATACATGCGGGTGGCGGTCATACATCTTTTTGTAAACCAAGCCTATGACATCTCTAATATCAAATCGTTTTTCATCCTTGCAGATCTGAGAGATAAAGACAATATGAAACAAAACGTCCCCGAGCTCTTCCTTTAATGCACCATAATCATCCTTTTCTATTGCATCGATTATTTCGTAAACCTCCTCTAAAAGAAACGTCTTGAAGTTTTTTGTCGTCTGTCTTCTATCCCATGCACAACCCTTATCTCCGCGTAAGGTCGCCATGAGTTCAACAAGTTGATCGAACTCTCTCATATAATCTCCACTTAATCAATATCGCTATGCCCCATACGATACGCCCATAATTATATCGGTTGTTTTTTCCATTACCGCTTTCTGCGCATCTATTATTTTTTTTCCATCTCTGCCCATTTTTTCCCTTAAAATATGGTTTTCTATAAGTAAACAGATGTTTTCGAAAAGTTCTTCAGAGTTGTTGACCTTTATACCGGCACCACCTTTTATTATTGTTTCCGCTATATCCTTGAAATTCTCGATATGAGGTCCGAAAAGCACAGGCGTCCCGAAAAACAAAGGTTCGAGGATATTCTGACCACCATACGGGGCGAGGCTGCCCCCTACAAAGGCAATCAGACTTTTACTATAAATATCAAGTAAGTCTCCCACTGTATCAACTACAATCGCCTCAACAGATTTAACGGATTCCATTTCCGATTGCCTGAAGAAAGAGTATCTCATTGTTTTGAGCCTGCTGACCAAGTTGTTTTCAATTGCATCGACAAGATTCATTTCTCTTGGCGCAACAACATATATATAGTCGACATAACGACTTTTCAGCCTATCGATAACTTCAAAAATCACATCCAATTCCCTTTCCTTTACACTCCCGAACGTTATAAAAACTCTTTTGTGCCGCTCATTTTCTGCATATCCCATCTCCCTGTAGTATTTGATGTTGCCGGTATTGATGACCTTTTCAGGAACCATTCCCAAAGATATAAAACGATTTGCGTGCACCTCTGATTGGGCAAGAACAAGAGATATGTCAGAAAATACACCTTTCAAGAAAAATGAAAAGTTTTGATATGTATTATATGTTCTATCAGATATCCTTCCATTTATGATAATGACCGGTATGTTTCGTCTTTTTGCCATCCATATAAGGTTCGGCCACAATTCCGTTTCAACGATAATCAGCGATCTAAACGTAGATGAACCAAAAAAGCGACTGAGGGCATACGGCAAATCAAATGGAAGCGAATATATACAGACAATGCCGTTATACTTTTTTCGAAGCATATCCCTTGCATAATAAGTGTTTGTGGTAATGACAAAGTTATTGAAACCGAACCTCTTTCTAATATAGTTGACAACCGTTTCTGCTATAACAGCTTCACCAATAGATGCTGCATGTATCCATATAGTATCTTTGATTTCTGTGCAGTTTGCGTTTGGATACAATCGCTCCATAAGGTTTTGTCTTATTTTTCTATTGGTAAGCGAAAAGACAAGAAAAAATGGCAGTAAGATGTGTAATAAAATATTGTAGGCTAATTTCCACATGCAATTCTGTCTGCTTCTTCTGTTAATGTTATGAGCGTTGTTTCGAGTTCAATTCTTTTTGATTCTGTCTCTTCAGGTGATGCATCCCTTTTTATGTGTATGGGGTCTCCCCACACAAAAACAATCCTTGAAAAGGGCATGGGCAAAATAAAACTGTCCCATGATTTAAAAGTTTTTTTTTACTCGCACTGTAAGTCAAAGGCATTATCGATTTGCCGGTTAATCTGGCAAGCTCTATAATACCCTCTTTAACGTGATATCTCGGCCCTTTTGGCCCGTCCGGGGTAATGGCAACGTCGAAACCCTTTTTTAAAGCAGACATTATCTCCCGCAGTGATGAAACGCTGCCCTCTTTCCTGTATGAACCCCTGATTGAACCCAAACGAAAATACATCATCGTCCTTGCGATGAATTCGCCGTCCCTGTGCCTGCTTATAAGTACCTTGCCTCTTCCCCTCCTGTTTGCAAAGGGCATCATCAGAAGTCTTCCATGCCAGAAGCAAACGATGAAATTTCCGCCTTCATCCCATATCTTATATGCGGTTTCGTTATGTACATGACGGATTTTCGATGTCAGTTTTATAAGTGTTATAAAAACGTAAACCAGGGGTGGCAGCACATGTAGCATTAAAAGGTACTTAATATTCTTAAACATGCTTCGCCTTTTTTGACATTTTTATCACCTTTTTTGCAGATCCATCCCTGAATTGCAGTTCATATAGTCTTTTATAATGACCTTCTGTCTCAACGAGCTCCGCATGTGTTCCGGCCTGAACAATTGTTCCGCCATCTAAGACGATAATCCTGTTTGCGCTCATTACAGTCGAAAGCCTGTGGGCAATTACAATGGTTGTCCTGCCCTTCATCAAGTTGTCGAATGCCTTCTGCACCTCAACCTCTGATGCTGCATCAAGCGAGCTTGTGGCTTCATCCAATATAAGAATTGGGGTATTCTTGTAAAGCGCCCTTGCTATGGCTATACGCTGTTTCTGCCCACCAGACAGGCGGATGCCCTTTTCACCGATCATCGTGTCATACTGCTTAGGGAGTCTGGATATAAAATCGGTCGCATATGCCATTGCGGCTGCCTCTTTAATCCTCTCCATATCCTGATTTTCACCATAACAGATGTTTGCCTTTATAGTATCGTTGAAGAGGATAACGTCCTGCGTGACAAGTGCAATATTCTTTCTTAATGAATTGAGCGTGATGTTTCTTATATCTATGTTATCTATCTCTATAGAGCCTTTGGTCACATCGTAAAATCTCGGAATAAGATTTGCGAGCGTCGTCTTCCCAACTCCGCTTTCTCCAACGATTGCAAGGACCTCATGCTGATTGATCTTTAAATTTATATTTTTGAGCACCATCTTTTCTTCATACCTGAAAGACACATCCTTGAACTCGATTATACCGTTCACCTTTTCGAGATTGATTGCATTTTCATTTTCCAGTATTTCCGGTTCACGGTCAATGATTTCAAACACCCTCTGGCTTGCCGCAAGCCCCTGCTGTATGTTGTGGTTTTCCCTGTTGAGTCTTTTAATCGGCTCATAGAGCATTAAAAGCGCTGCCGTAAAAGAGAAGAAATTTCCTGGTGTTGATTTACCTGATATAACCTCGCTGCCTCCATACCAGATTATGACCGCTATAGCTATACCGCCGAGCACCTCCATGATGGGTGAAGATAATGCCCTAATCTTGTAACGTTTTAAAATGATCCGGAACAGCGTCTCGTTTTCCTCCTTAAAACGCCTACCTTCATAGCCTTCCATACAGAACGCCTTGACTATACGCTGACCTGTTATAGTTTCGTGCAAAAAATTTGTCAGTTTTGCCATCTCTTTCTGTGTTCTTGTGCTTATTTTCCTTAATCTTCGTCCAAAGCTCACGATAGGATAAGTTGCAAAAGGGAGAACTATAAATGCAATTGTAGCCAGTTTCCAATCCCTGTAAAACACTACACAGATAAGTCCTATGATGGTAAAGATATCCTTGAGGATAGCAGTAAATGCATCTGAAACCGCGCTTTGAACGAGTGTAACATCGTTTATTATCCTTGAAATAATTGTGCCTGTCGGTGTTTTGTCAAAATACATCAATGGTTGTTTCTGTAATGCAGTAAAGATCTCATCCCTAAGGTCTGTAATAACCTTTTGACCGACAAAGCCCATAAGATATGCCTGAAAGTAGTCAAAAATACCTTTTAAAAGGTAGAGCAGTATCACGCCGAACGGTATTATATTCAACATCAATGCATTTTTTTCGAAAAATATATTGTCCAACACGGGCTTTACAATATAAGCGGTCAGACCATTAGTAGATGCAACGAGCGCCATAAAGATCATTGCAAAAACAAGCTTAGGCCAGTATGGTTTTAGGTATCTGAGTAACCTAAGATAAAGAGCCATATGTATCTTCCAGAAAGTTTATTATATGCTTCGCCGACATCTTATACGCATTGTGCCTGCCAAGCTTCATTTTAATATCTTCTATTTCGTCTTTTATCTTTTCTCTACCATTACTTAACATATAGAGCGCTTTTTCTGCAATCTTTTCAATCTCGAAGGTCTGAATATATTCTGGAAAAACCTCTTTTCCAGCTATTATATTAGGCAAACTGATGTATCTGACATTTACAATCAGTCTGGCGACCATGTATGATATCGCTGAAACCTTATAGATTACTATCGTCGGCGTCCCGAGGATTGCCGCCTCGAGCGTTGCGCTGCCCGAAGCTATTATCGAAAGGTCAGAACAATAAAGGGCATTATAAGACACACCTTTCAGATAAACTATTTTTATACCTTCTTTTATATATTTCTCAATTGTTTCCTGCTCGATGTTTTCTGCCAAAGGCAGCAATATTGTAAGATTTCTAGCCTTTTGTGTTATAGCCTCGAGAATATCCATCATAATAGGCATATGCCCTCTCACCTCATTTTCTCTACTTCCAGGCATAATCGTCACAACAGGATTGGCAGCATCAATACCTAATGCCTTGCAAAAATCCTCTTTGGTCATCGACGGTTTGACTATCTCCACAAAGGGATGCCCCGCATAAACAGCATCAACAGCATAATCGTCGTAAATAGCCTTTTCAAATGGCAAAATGCAGATTACCTTGTTCACATATTTTTTTATCTTATATATCCGTTTTTTCCTCCATGCCCATATCTGAGGAGGAATAAAATAGATGACGGGGATGCCTTTATCGTGCGCAAATCTGGCAATTCTCATGTTGAAGCCCGGAAAGTCTACGAGTATAAGCAGAGAAGGTCTTTTTTCCGTTAAATGTCTCTTGATTTCTCGGAAGGCATTGCGAATATAATGCAGTTTTGCAAGCACCTCGCTTAGGCCTGTTATAGAGATATTTCTGTAATCATAGACAATTTCTACACCAGCGCTTTTGAGTTTACTGCTGCCTATGCCGCTGAAACGAAAGTCGCCATAGGCTTTCAGCTCATTGATAAGATGAAATGTGTGGATTTCACCCGAGAGTTCACCTGTTATTATGGCTATCTCTTTATTGAACTGTCTTTTATGGTTTGTTTGCGGCAATTTTTTTGATCTGTTCGGCAACGATAAGGGCGTTTAATCCCTCTCTGCCATCAACTCTGGGTTTCTTTTCACCCTTTATTGAGCCTATGAATTCCAGCAACTCTTCCTTCACGGAATCAACCTTATCCGCTTGATATTCAAATGTATCGACCTCTCCATCATGTCTTACCAATGTGCCTGTAAGCCTGCCATTTAGCAGGTCAACAAAATATTTTTTCTCGCCTTCAAAGACCGTGAAAGACCTTTCCTTGTTCACAGACACCCTACTCGCTGTAATGCATGCAACACAACCGCCGGAAAATTTAATCCATGCCGTCGCCATATCGAGCTTGTCAGACACAAAAGGCATGCCGTATGCCCTGATTTCTAAAACATCATCCCTTACAATGGAAAGGGTCAGGTCTATGTCATGGATCATAAGGTCCAAAACCACATCAATATCGGTAGACCTCCCTGTAAAACTACTCATCCTGCGGGCTTCGACAAACAAAGGTCTTTCAATGTGAGCCGTAGCCTCTTTTATAGCCGGATTGAATCTTTCCAAGAGCCCAATCTGCAAAATTACCCCAAGCCTTTCTGCTATTTCGACAAGCTCTTTTCCCTGAGATATCTCTTTTGTTATAGGTTTTTCCATAAAGACATGGGTACCTCTCTCGAGGAAGTATTTTGCCATCTCATAATGGGATTCAGTAGGGCTTGCTATAACAACCCCGGTAACTGTGTCAGGGATTTTCCTATAATCCACGTAAACGGGTAAACGATGTTGTTTATATATGTTGTCCAGTATATCTCCGTCGACATCCATAACACCCAAGATTTCTACGTCTGTAAATCCAAGCAATTTTCCAAGATGAATCCTGCCCATATGGCCTACGCCGACGAGGGCTACTTTTATCGACATATACCCCTCTTCGAGTTCGTTATAAAATCGACCAATTCTTTTATATAAACACCTTCCAGCTCTTCCTGTATAATCTTCAGCGATGTGTTCAACGGCAATGACGATCTGAATAAAAGTCTGTAAGCCTTTTTTAATGTTAAAATCTCTTCCTTCGAAAAATTGTGTCTCTCAAGACCGACAACATTTAGCCCGTAAGGTTTTGCCCTCGGCCCTGCTGCGATGATAAACGGAGGTACATCTTTTGGTATACCGGTAAGTCCGCTTATAAATGCGTATTTACCGATCCTGCAGAATTGATGCACCGCACATAAACCGCCAAAAATCACGAAATCATCCACCTCAACATGACCCGCAAGCGTAGCACAATTAGCCATAATAACATTGCTACCCACAACACAATCATGTGCGATATGTGCATAAGCCATGATGAAATTGTTATCCCCTACCCTTGTTATGCCCTTTCCGTGAGGTGTTCCTCTGTTTATAGTGACATACTCTTTGATTATGTTGTTATTTCCTATTACTACCCTCGTATCTTCACCTTTATAGGTAAGATCCTGTGGTGGACCTCCGATAGAGGCAAAGGGGCTTATTGTGCAACCTTCTCCAATCTCTGTACCTTTATGTATAAAAACATGTCCCTGTATCTTGGTTCCCTTTTTGACTTTTACATCTTCTTCGATGATACAATAAGGCCCCACATCGACATCGGTATCGATATACGCATGTTTATGAACAATCGCAGTTGAATCTATCAATGTGCTCTCCTTCTCTCTTTTTTATTCCTGTTTCAGCATCGCCATTATTCTCGCCTCTGCAACAACATCATTGTCCACATAGGCCTTACCTTCAAAAACCCATATCTCCCTTCGGTGTTTCACAACCTCCAGGACAAGCCTTATCTGGTCACCAGGTATCACGGGCTTTCTGAAGCGGGCACCGTCAATGCCCGTAAAAAACACGAGACCCTTCTTGTCCGGAAAACTTTTGAATGCAAGTACACCCCCTGTTTGTGCCAATGCCTCAACGATCAGCACTCCAGGCATAATCGGCCTGCCGGGAAAATGACCTGTAAAGAAAGGTTCATTAAAGGTCACGTTTTTTATGCCAACCACCCTTTTTGCCGGTTCAAATTCAATAATCCTGTCCACGAGCAGAAACGGATAGCTGTGAGGCATAAGCTGCATTATTTCATTGATATCAATCATCCTGGGCCTCCACATTCAATCTTTTTTCTATCTTTTTTATTCTCTCATACATTTTCGGCAGGTGCTTGAGGTATCCCTGAAGCTTCAACCACTCCCTATGAGGCATATGCGGTGTCCCAGATATAATCGAATTATCAGGAACATCTTTTGTAATGCCTGTTCCACCTGCCGCTCTTACATTGTTTCCAATGTGTATGTGGTCTTTAACACCAACCTGTCCGGCAAGGATCACATTGTCACCTACTGAAGTGCTCCCTGCAATCCCCACCAACGATACGATAATAGAATTTTCGCCGATAGAGACGTTATGTGCGATCTGCACGAGGTTATCAATCTTCGAACCTCTCTTTATAACGGTCTTTCCAAGTGAGGCTCTATCTATTGTAGTATTGGCGCCAATCTCAACATCATCACCAATTTCAACGGTTCCAAGCTGTGGTATCTTTATATGCTTTGACCCATCCCATACATAACCAAATCCATCGCTTCCTAACACCGCACCACTGTGAACGATTACACGTTTACCTATTTTTACATCATCATACACCGTTACATGCGGGTATAGGATTGTGCCGTCTTCAATCACAACGTGTTCACCTACATAAACAAAGGGGTACAAAACAACGTTTTCGCATATCTTGGAGCCTTCGCCCACAAAAACGTAAGGATAAATACTTGCGGTGTCGGAGATTTCAGCACCCTTTGATACGTACGCCAAAGGGCTTATGCCCATCCCCTTAGGATATCCCTTGTGAAACATCTGTGCAACCTTCGCATACGCAATGCCTGGGTTTTTGGCTATGATAAGGTTTTTGTCTGCGTAGTCGTCCGCTTTTACATCATTGCCGACGATAACAGCCGATGCCTTCGTATCCTTCAGGTATTTCATATAACCTTTCTGGGATAAAAAGGTTATGTCGCCTTCTTGCGCCTCAGGCATGGACATAATGCGCCTGATAATAACATTTCCATCACCTTTTAAAACACCACCGGTTTTTTCAGCTATATCCTTTAATGTAATCATTTTTTCGGTGCAGATTTTCTTTTGACAGATTCGTTATACTGGGAAATCACCTTATTCGTTATGTCTATAGACGGGCTTGCAAACAATATGCCTGCCTGGCTTTTTTCAAGAATGAGCGTGAGCTTATCTCTTTCGCCAATTGTTTTAATTACTTCTTCGACATCCTTTAAAATCTTTTGTGTAAATTCTGCGTCTTTCTGTTGCAACTCCGACTGATAATCATTTGCCAACCGCTGATAGTCTTTCAATTTGTTTTGGTATTCCTTTTCCTTGCTTGCCCTTGCATCAGGTGTAATCGTTGCGCTCTGTCTCTCTATAGCATCCTTCATCTTCTGCAATTCAGCCTGCTTTGCATCCAATGATTTTTTGAGTTTTTCTGCCTCGCCTGTCAATGAACTTTTAGCCTCTTTGCCCTTGTCTGACTCGAGCATTACCCTCTGAAGATCAACATAGGTTATACTCAAACTCTGTGCATCAACAAAACATACAAAAGCAAAAAGAACGGACAGAGTGCACAGGATAGTAAAAATAAATTTTTTCATACAGCCTCCTTTTAGTATTGTGTACCCATTGCAAAATCAAAAACGCTTCTTCTTTCATCTTTCTTTGGGTTAAGGTTGAATCCGAGTTCAAGACGGATAGGACCGAGAGGAGAAAACCACCTCACCCCAAAACCTGCAGCGGTTCGTACACCGCTGAGCCACCAACCGCTCTTGTCATCAAAACCATGACCCGCATCAAAAAACACCACACCCTTAAAGCCAGCAGGTTTATATATCGGAAAGACCCACTCAAAGTTAAAAAACAATTGGTTCTTTCCTCCAATAACTTCATCGGAATCGTCTTTAGGGCCTGCCTCACCGTATTTAAAGCCTCTTACCGTCTGCAGACCACCCACATAAAATTTTTCATATACAGGTACTTCTTTGCCGCCATAACCCTGCACAGTCCCAGCGGTACCTCTTATAAAAAACGTGCTGTCCCAAAAACCAGCGGGTATATACTTACCATAAAATGAAATTATCCTGTAGAAAGAGTTATCGCCTGCAAAAGGTCCTCCTGCAACTTCAACCGATGCCTCTGTATTAATTCCCGTATGGGGGTTAAGTATATCATCAATTGTATTTTCTCCTAGCGCAAACGTCATACTGCTTGTAGACAGTGTTCCCTCTTGATCTTTAATGTAGCTGCTTGCCGTTGCATCGATATTTGTAACACTCGTGGTTTCATATCTGTACCTTACACTTCCCTTGATATCATCTGTAAGAGGTCTTATAGCAGACAAACTGCCGCCCCATTTGTTGTAATTATATGTATCCATCGTTCTTCCGAAGTTAAATACACTCATGCCTGCATGCATATTCAGATCAAATATATAAGGCTCAAGATATGAAAAATCGAACTGCTGTGTAACAGAACCCAAAGAGGCCGTTAGATATGCCTTTCTCCCTGTTCCAAGGAAATTCTCCTGTGATATATTTCCCGATAGGACAAGTTTATCGTATGAACTATAACCAACGCCAACACTCAGAGAACCAGTAGGTTTTTCCTCTACGGCAATATCCATGTTTATCTTATCCGGTTCTTCCGTTTTTACAATCTTGAAATCGCTATTTTTGAAAAACGTGGTGTTTCTGACCCTTTTCTGACTCTTTTTAAGGTTTGTTCCTGAAAATCGGTCGCCTTCCACAATTCTCAATTCACGTCTTATCACCTTATCCCTTGTCTTTGTATTGCCGAGGATATTTATTCTGTTGATAAAAATCTCCTCATTCTTCTTTATATTAAATGTAATATTTATCCTGTGCTCCTCGTCGTCTATCATTGTAAGGGGAGACACCTCACAAAATGCATAGCCCTTATCTTGATAGATATCGTTGATTTCCATCACATCTTTTTGAAATAATGTCGATCTGAACGTATTATTTGGTTTGCTGTTCAGCGTTTTACTTACCGCATCTTTGTCAAAGAGTATATCACCTGAAAAATCCACCGTGCCTATCTTGTAAAGATATCCCTCATCAATCGGCAGGGTAAGGCTCAATGTTTTGCCGTCCTTTGAAATCTGCACATCAGGCACACCGGTCTTAGCCCGTATATATCCGTTATCGTTGTAATATGCCTCGATATTTTTCCTGTCATCGTCAAGCGCTTCTTCATCGAGAATCCCGGAACCGGTAAACCAATAAAAAATACCCTTTTCCTTCGTCCTCATAAAATCTTTAAGAACACTGTCTTTGAAGGTCTTGTTACCTGTAAACGATATTTTGGTAACAAACGCCTTCTCCGGCTCATCGATTAAAAAACTTACATTGGCTTCATAACCCTCTTCATAATCAACCTCATAATTAACCTTCGTTGCATAATAGCCTTTACTCGAATAAAACTTTCTTATCTCATCCTGACTCTCTTTAATCTTTTCTATGTTCAGCACTGAGTTTGTTTTGATTTTAAGCTTATCCGAAATATCCGCTGTTTTAATCTTCTTGTTGCCTGATATAAGAATATTTTTTATCGGAGGCCTTTCTATAACGACAAAGGTTACAACCTTTCCCTTATCAGTATCCTGCACATCAACCTGAACATCACTGAAAAAACCTGTTTTAAAGATATTCTTGATCTCATCTCTGATCTTGTCCAGGTCGTAAGGGTCATTTTCCTTCAGCTTGATGTTGTTATATATAAAACCGGTGTCGATCCTTTCGTTTCCGGTTACATTTATCTTTGCAATCTTATCCTGAACATCTTCCGCCATTATTAGTGATGGCAACAAGATAAATAGAGCCAGAAAGAAGGTGGTAATTGCATTGAAAGTCCTCATTCAGAAAGGAAAATTAACAGAAAATTGCATTATTGTAAAGGTAAAAAAGTCACCACACATTTTAACAAAATATTTGAATATATGCACATTACAACGTATAATGCAGCATGCACAAGGTTTATCTTGTCGGGGCAGGACCAGGTGACATAGGCCTCATAACATTGAGGGGATTAGAGCTTATACAAAAAGCAGATGTAATCATATATGACAATCTGGTCAACAGGCATCTTCTGGATTATTCAAAACACAGATCTGAACATATATATGTGGGAAAACAGGCATCTCAGCATGAGCTACCCCAACAGGCAATAAACAAACTCCTCGTAGATAAGTCAAGAGAAAACAATATCGTTGTCAGACTAAAAGGTGGCGATCCATTTATATTCGGAAGAGGAGGCGAAGAGGCCGAGTTTTTATTTGAAAACGGGATACCATTCGAAATCGTGCCGGGTATAACATCCTCAATATCAGCACCTGCCTATGCAGGAATACCACTCACACACAGACATTATGCATCCACAGTAGCATTCATAACAGGCCACGAAGACAACACAAAGGAAAAATCAGCAATCAAATGGGATGAAATAGCAAAAGGACCTGATACGCTTGTTTTTCTCATGGGTGTAAAAAACATCAACAAAATAAAAGACAATCTGATAAAAGGCGGCAGAGACCCACAAACACCCGCTTGTATAATCCAATGGGGCACTCTTCCCGAGCAGAAAGTTGTAACAGGGCATCTATCTGAAATAGATTCACTCGCCAAACTTAATAAAATAAAGCCACCTGCAATAATTATAGTCGGTGACGTAATTAAAATGAGGGACAAATTAAAATGGTTTGAAAATAGACCACTTTTCAGAAAAAAGGTCGCAATAACAAGACCGCTCCACCAATCAAAAAGACTCGGAAATCTCCTCTCAGAAAAAGGAGCAAGCATCATATACCTTCCCACCATTGAGATTGTGCCTATAGAACCAAACAATGCGTTAATGGAAGCAATCAGAGGTATTGAAAGGTATGACTACATCATCTTCACAAGCGTAAACGGCGTTTCGATCTTCATTGAAAATCTTTTTGGCATTGATAGGGATATCAGGGCATTGCACAACGCTAAGATTATTGCTGTGGGCGAGGCAACCGCAGGGCTGCTCAGATCCAACGGCATTATACCAGACTTCCTCCCTGAAAGATTTATCTCGGAGGGCATAATAGACATTCTTAAGGGTTTGAACATCAGACATAAAAGGTTTCTTCTTCCAAGGGCGGCGCAGGCACGAGATGTTATCTCTGATTATATTAAAAGCCAAGAAGGGATATGCGATATTATACCTATATACAAAACCATATTACCAGCATCTTTCATCCCGATAGACGAAAGGTTTGACATCATTACGTTTACGAGTTCTTCAACGGTAAACAACTTTATTGAATTATACGGAAGAGATGCCCTCAATGAAACCATAGTGGCTTCAATAGGTCCCATTACAACCGATACACTGAAAAAACATAAAATTGATGTACATATTGAAGCTGAACGATACGATATAAAAGGTCTGGTTGATGCGATAGAAGGTTATTTTACAAAATGAGCGAAGGCAAAAGGAGCGAACCGTGTACACAACACGCATTTACTATCAAGATACTGACGCCGGAGGTGTTGTTTATTTTGCCAATTATCTGAGATTTTTCGAAAAATCCTGGTTTGAATATCTTTTTTCGATCGGCATTTCCATTCCGGAATGGGAAAGGCAGGATACATACATCATAGTTAGAAATGTAACACTTGAACTGCTCGAAAAACTCAGATACGGGGATATCATTCAGGTAATCACATCGATAACCGAGGTCAAAAACGCCTATTTTACTCTGTCCCACTCCGTAAACAAAGATGGCAGAACAACCACAAGAGGTGAAACCAAGATGGTATGCATCGACGGAAAAGGCAAACCAAAGCGCATACCAGAGGGATTCAAAGATCATTTGCTTGCCAATCTATCACCAAAGCAATAAGAATCTCTTGTCTTTTTACCTTCTCACCTCCAATCTCTTCTCCCTTCTATCGCTTTGTTGCATTTCGATGTTCGATGTGCGCTATAGGCAATGCTTTTTTCCTATTTTCCCCTCAACGCCTCCCAGCTTTTCAGTATCTGCAATCCCATCGCAAGCTGAAAATCTTCTTCTTTTGAACCCTTTTCGTTTTCTATCTTAATTGGCAGTTTTTCGCCTTTTTCCTGTTTTTCAGGTTTTTCAGTTTTATTGACCTCAATATGTTTATCGAGGTCTCTTTCCTTAAGCACCATGCCCTTTTCTTTGCCCCTAATGATATTACTGTCAACGGCGATATCAGGGGTTATGCCTTCAGCCTGGATAGAGCGACCTTTTGGTGTATAATATTTTGCAGTAGTCAACCTTACAGCAGAACCATCGCCGAGTGGAAATATCGTCTGAACAGAACCCTTTCCAAAGGTCTTTGCACCTACTACAATAGCCCTTTTATAATCCTGCAGGGCCCCGGCAACAATCTCGGATGCGCTTGCACTTCCCTCATTGACAAGAACAACGAGAGGACCGACATAATCGCCTTTCTTGTATGCAAAAAATTTCATGTCATCCTTTTCTTTTTTCTTGCCCTCTATGGACACGATGAGACCATCGGTAAGAAATTTATCAGATATCTCAACTGCCTGTTCAAGCAAACCTCCGGGGTTGTTTCTCATATCGAGCAAAAGTCCTCTCAGTTGTCTGCCATTATTCTTTTGTATCAGGTCTTTTATGGCGTTATCAAAATCCTTTGACGTCTTTTCCTGGAACTGCACAATCCTTATGTATCCATAACCATCTTCGAGCATCCTGTATTTTATGCTCTTGACAACAATCACATCCCTAACCACCTTGAATTCCTGAGGAACTGTAAAACCTTCTCTCATAATCATCAAAGAAACTGGCTTACCTTTCGCTCCACGGATCATCTTGACTATGTCTATAAGGCTCATATTTTTTGTAGGTTTACCATCAATTCTTATAATATGATCACCTGCTTTTATGCCTGCCTTATATGCAGGGGTATCTTCTATGGGCGTAATTACCAGTGGAAAACCATCCTTTACCGTAATCTCAATGCCAATACCTCCAAACTCACCCTTTGTTTCCGTTTGCATGTCTTTGTACATATCCGGGGTCATAAACGATGAATGAGGGTCGAGCGACTCAAGAATCCCTTTTATGGCAGAATATACCATCTCTTTGTCTTTGACATCATCGACATAATTTTTCTTTACGAGGTCTATAACATCAGAGAACGTCTTTAGGTATTCGTATATCTCCTTGCTGTCACCGCCTGTATACACCTTCTTACCCTGGGCTCCTATAAGGAATCCAAGGACAAAAACAACGACAAGAAAGAAACTCAAAGACAGCTTATATTTTTTACTCATACAAAAGTCCTCCCAACGTGATAATACTATAATGTTTATAAAATTTCAATGCATTAGGCAAAAACAATAACCCAAGACAAACTGACCTGACATATAAAATCCATTTCTTTTTTGAAAATATAGTTCTTAAGAAACCTGTTGACATCAGACGGCTTATGGTATAATAAAAGATAAAAAAAGGAGGAATCTAAATGCCTATATATATAATGTTCAGCAAACTAACAAACGAAGGTAGGGCAACAATCAAAAACCATGCTGAACGTATCAAGGAAGTCGATAAAGAGATTGAAAAAATGGGTGCAAAGGTGCTCGTACAATATGCAACTCTTGGCATATATGACTTTATAAATATTCTCGAGGCACCAAACAACGAAACCATTGCGAGGGTTTCAATCGAGCTTGGCTCAAGGGGTACAGTTCAAATCGTAACCATGCCGGCAATACCCATCTTTGAGTTCATAGAAAAGATGGAGGCGCCCTTTATACCACCAATTTTTTCAAAGCAACCTGAAATTCCAGAGGAATACGAAGACAAAATGTTTGGCTGATTATTAAGCCATAAATTTTCTAAATATATCCCTTGCAATAACAATCCTCTGGATCTGATTTGTACCTTCGTAAATCTGCGTTGCCTTTGCATCACGCATCATTCTTTCAACAGGATATTCTTTTGTATACCCGTATCCTCCAAGGATCTGAACTGCATCTGTGGTAACCTTCATCGCCACATCCGCCGAATACACTTTAGCCATAGCGGATAGCTTATCCACACCGATGGCACTCATTTTATCCCTCTCATAAACCTTCATATCGAGTAGATGTGCCGCATCGTAAACAAGCGCCCTTGCAGCCTCAACACCTGTCGCCATATCGGCTACCATAAACTGAATCCCTTCAAAATCAGCGAGTTTCTGCCCAAACTGCACCCTCTTCCATGCGTATTCAACTGCATAATCAAGCGCCCCTTGTGCAATTCCTACCGCCTGGGCGCCGACAGCAGGTCTCGACAGATTCAGCGTAGACATGGCTATATCCCATCCATCCCCTTCCTTGCCAAGTAGATTGTCTTTAGTAAGTCTTACATTATCGAATATAATCTCTGTAATATCCGATCCCCTCATGCCCATTTTATCCTCGCTCTTGCCAATAGTAACACCGGGATAGTCCCTTTCAACAAAAAATGCCGAGATTCCATTGGTTCTCAGCTTCGGGTTCGAGTTGGCAAAAACAGAATAAAAGTGAGCATTTGCACCATTTGTAATCATAGACTTTTTTCCATTGAGGTAATAGTATTGCCCATCTTTAATGACACTCGTCCTCATGTGCGATGCATCCGAACCTGCATCAGGTTCTGTCAATGCAAAGGCTACAAGGTGCGTTTTATCCGGATCAGCAACCTTGCTGTAAACGTACTCTTTCTGCTCATCGTTTGCAGCAACCATAATGGGCATCAAGCCAACGTTGTGGGCAAGAGGAATGAGTGAAGACGCACCCGACACCTTGGCAAGCTCTTCGATTACAAGACAAAGAGATGTGATGTCTCCATCGAGCCCTCCAAACCGCTCAGGAAGCATAAGATATAGAAACCCCTGTTTTTTGTAAACATCTACAAGGTCCCACGGAAATGCACCTGTTGCATCTATTTCTTTTGCCCTTGGGGCAACCTTTTCATTTGCAATCTTTTCAGCGATCATTCGAATCATGCCGTGTTTTTCAGAAAGATTTAGCATATCAAAAACCTCCTTTTAGTTGACAAAATCGCATTACTTCTAACATAATTTCTCTACAAATTAAATACAAAAAGGAGCTGCCATGTCGAGGGTGTTTTTTACAGATTTGAGAACAAATCCAAAGAGAAATCTACTTGATAAAATTGAAGATTTGCTGAACAGAACAAAGATAAATGAGAAAATAAATAAAAATGATATTGTCGCTATAAAAATACATTTTGGCGAATACGGCAACACTGCATATCTAAGACCGGTTTTTCTCAGGAGGATCGTAGAGAGGATAAAATTTTTAGGTGGAAAACCTTTTCTGACAGACACAAATACTTTATATACCGGCTCGAGAAGCGATGCTGTCAGCCACTTAACAACCGCAATACGCAATGGATTTGACTATGCATGTGTTGAATGTCCCATTATTATCGCAGACGGGATTCGAGGTGCAACAGGCATAAGAATACCGATCGATGGAGAGGTCCTGAAAGAGGTAAGTATTGCGAGGGAGATTGCGGAAGCCGATGCAATGGTTGTAGTAACACATTTTAAAGCTCATGAACTATCAGGTTTCGGGGGATCATTAAAAAATATAGGCATGGGATGTGCAACGCGGGAGGGGAAACTCGTCCAACACAGCAATGTTGCACCAATAATCGACAGCAGCATTTGTAGAGGCTGCCGCAATTGTCTCGATTATTGTCCTGTCGGCGCCATTGTCGTCAAGGACAAAAAGGCCAGCATTGACCCTGAAAAGTGCATAGGCTGCGGCGAATGTATCATTATATGCGGCTTCAACGCTATTAAGATCCAGTGGAATGAATCGCCTGATATCTTTCAGAAAAAGATGGTCGAGTATGCATGCGGAGTCATGAAAGGCAAAGAGAAAAAAACCATATTTATAAGTTTCGTCATGCAGGTAAGTCCTGCCTGCGATTGTTACCCCAACAACGATGCCCCCATAGTGAGAGACATAGGCATCCTCGCATCAACAGACCCAGTCGCGATCGATACAGCATCGTGTGACCTTGTTAACAACGAAAAATCCATTCCGAACACAGCGATAAAAAAACTCCTGAAAAAAGGCGACGACAAATGGAGGGCACTGTATCCTTCAATTGACTGGAATGTACAACTTGAACATGCACAGATGCTCGGATTGGGTGAAAAAAAATATACACTCGTCAAGATATAATCTATTTTGTCGCCATTATACGTCCCCTATTAGGTTTTTTTTGATTTTCGATGTCCTGTATAAACTTCAAGACATCTTCCTCGTCAACAAATTGTGTATGACAAAGGCACAAAAAAATGAAATCAGGATTGAAAGGGCAGTGCCGAACCATATTCCGAGAGGGATAAGGGCATATCTCGCTACAATGCCATAAATCACCACACTGATTGCACCAAATATCGACGCCTTCATAACGGCCGAGGAAAACCTTGCCCCATGAGAGAAATATGTTATAAGCAGTGTCCCAAGAAACATGGCGGGAAACATTGTAAATATTCCACCGAGAAGAGGTCCTCCCACCTTGGTCAGAAAAACAGCCAAGACAACGATCAATCCACTTATAACACCCCTTATCAACATGAGCTTGAAGGTAAGCTTAACCTCCCTGCGTGATTCCGACTTCACACGCAATATCTTCTCTACAAAATAATATGAGCATATCAAAAGGATGGTATATCCACCGACCGAAAGGCTGAAACTGTTAAATTTAAAAATAACGAGTAAAAGAGAGAGGACAAACCATACCGACAGAGCACCCGATATGGCAAGCCAGAAACTGAACCTTATAAGCAGAATATACGTCACGATAAAGATGCAATTGATCCCACCGACAATCGGCACAACCGTTGTGGCTTCAGCGGCGACAACCGTTGATTGTGTCCATGCAATAAAAAACAGTCCAAGAAGAATCGTCGAAGGAAGTCCTGCTATAAATCCGCCAACCTTGCTTCCATATCTTTCAGCAATAATGGTGCCTGTCGTTACCCAGATACTACCTATGATAAAAGACAAAAAGAGTTTCAATAAAAAAATGTTATCCATACTGCAGAGCATTACGCACTTTCTTCGCTCGATATTGATAATAATAACACTTGATATTGCCGTTATAGAGTTTCCTGTTCTTGTCGGCTCTTTTGCCGAACAACCTCTCAAAGCCATTATAAGCGGTGAGTATAAAAAACGACCATGAATCAAGATGCGAAAATACTTCGCCCATACGCCTGTAAAGTCTTTCCATCTCAGACGCATCACCCATTCTCTCACCATAAGGTGGATTACAGATGATATACCCTCCGCTCTTTGCTGAACGAAACCTCTCTAAAGGAAGCCTTTGAAAGGCAATACAATCCGATACACCTGCCTTTTCTGCATTGATTTTTGCCTTTTTTAAAACGTTTCCGTCAGCATCAGACGCAAGGATTCTAAAATCAGTCTCTTTGATAAGATTTGATGCATCATATCTCTCTTTATCCCATATGTTCTTCGGAATCTGATGCCATCCTTCTGAAACAAACGTCCTTTTTAGACCCGGGGCAATGTTCTTTCCTATCATCGCGGCCTCGATAGGTATGGTGCCAGAACCGCAGAAAGGGTCTGCAAGAACAATTGACGGGTTCCACCGGCTCAACAAAACAAGACCAGCTGCAAGCGTCTCTCTGAGCGGCGCATCACCGGCATCTTCCCGGTAACCCCTTTTATGAAGTCCTACCCCTGTTGTATCAATAGTCAAGGTTGCAATATCCTTCAACAATGAAACCTCTATTCTGTATGTGGGTCCTGATTCTTCGAAATGAGATGTTCGATATTTTCTTTTCATTGACTCTATGATGGCCTTTTTCGTAATCGCCTGACAGTCCCTGACGCTAAATAATCTCGATTTTACCGATTTACCTGTAACGTGCATCTTTCCCTTAAAAGGTATAATCTCTCCCCATTGCACCTTTAACACGCCCTGGAATAATTCTTCGAAATCTAACGCCCTGAATTTTTTTATCTCGATAAGCAACCTATCGGCTGTCCTAAGCCATATATTACAGCGGGCGATATCCCTTTTGTCGCCCTTGAAACAGATTTTACCGTTTTCTGTAATAAAGTCCGTATAACCAAGCGCCTTTAGTTCATAGGCAACCACAGATTCAAGACCAAATGTGGATGAGGCGATAAGTGTATATTCTGACATTTAATCTACAATATATTCAGCGTTCGACCAGCTTGGTGCGGTATTGAACATAAGCATCACGCATCGCTATATAAGGATCTATGGCTGCTTCTTTGAGTATCTCGTATTCGCCGATATGAAACGACGTGTCATTGACCTTTTCATGCATATAAAGACCCACACTTTGGGGACTAAACCACTGATCAGCGCTTACATAGGTCGTAGGTCTCAACGTCCAGTCTACAAGCCAGCCTATGCCGTCGCGCGGGCTCGATGGACCGATAAACGGCAAAACAATATAAAAACCAAATCCAGCGCCATATTTACCGAGCGTCTGACCAAAGTCTGCATATCGGCCTTCTATACCGAAACATTCCTTTGCGCAATCCCTTAACCCCCCTACCCCAAGCGTTGAGTTGATGAAAAACTTTGCAAGCTCGATAGCTGCAAATTTTGGTTTTCCTTGCAGCAGATTATTAATAATTCGAATGGGCGCCTTGATATTTTCATAAAAACTACTGAAAATGCCCCTTATCCCTTCGGGCACAACATGCTTATAGCCTTGTGAAAGGGGTTTCCATACCCAAAAATAAACCTTGTCGTTAAAGTGATAAACACCTCTGTTTAAGGACTCGATCGGGTCTGCAATGCGAGGCCCTTCCTCAAATTCAATCTCATCGGAGGTTACATCCTCATATGCATCAGACCTTTTTTCTTCTGCTGACGCTAAGACCGTCGACATTTCTTCGGCTTTCACACCTTCAAAATTATCGAGTGTTTTCTCTGATGCTGCCTCATCAGATCGCTTCGCAGATTCAGGTTGTTTTTCAGAAATAACCGAATCGGTCTTATCTATATCATCAGGTGCAGCATAAAGCATAAATGGGCACTTAAACAACAAGCACGAAATCAAAAATATGCTTGCAGTCAATCCCGTAATCTTTTTAATCTTTTGCAAAAACATCATAATCCCGGCTACTGCCTCTTTCCTGTCTTTTTTCTGAGCGTTTCGAGAAGTGTTTCAGGTGGATTGTTTCCGAGAATCTCCCTGAATTGTGTCCTATAATTATTAATCAGGCTTACCCCTTCAATGATCACATCATATACCTTCCAGTCGTTTTCCTTCTTTATAACCCTGTAAAAGATCGGTATTTCGCCGCTTTTTGTCACAACGATACTTTGAACCTCAAAGGTTGTATCCGAAAGCGAAACCTCCTTTGTAAAGTTCACCCGCTCATTTGTATAGGACATAATCTTATCAACATATGCGTCTTTAAGTGTTTTCTTGAAAAGACCGACAAATTCTTTTCTCTGCTCCTGGTTAAATTTGTTCCAGTTCAATCCAAGTGTTCTCTTGGAAAGCTCAATATAATCAAACATCTTCTCTGCAACGGCCTCAACCTTCTGCTCTTTCACCTTCTTGCCCGCATCACCTTTAAGCTTAGGGTCACTAAGTATTTCGAGCACATTGTTTACATTCGTCTTAACGGTATCGAATGGAATACCTCCGAAAGCATAAATAGGGAACATCATCATCAAAACAATCGTTAGTATTCCAAAGCATTTTTTCATTCAATATCTCCTCCCTATCTATTTCTTTGCATCACCGAATGCATATTTGCCTATCAAATCCTCAATGTCAGCCGGCACAGAGGTCTGGGTAATCATACCGCCTGGCTTAATAGGTTCGCCTGAGCCACCCGGATCGATTTTTACAAATTTATCGCCTATCAGCCCTGAAGTCTTTATGGTAGCCGATGCGTCATCATATATCTTTATATCTTTTCTGATAGACATTCCAACAAGTGCCATCTGCCTTTCATTATCTATGCTAAGACTCGTGACGCTGCCTATTGCAATCCCATATACTTCAACCGTCCCCCCTACCCTCAATGCTGAAACAGAGGCAAAACGCGCATAAAGTGTATATTTATCGCTTTCAAAAAATGATACCTTTCCAAGCTTCACAGTCATATAACCAACACATATAAGACCTATTACAACAAATATTCCAACGGTCGTTTCTTTTGTATATTTTTTCACTGCTCACCACCTCCCGGATCGCATCTGTATGTTGCAACAACCTTATGATTTGCCCGTGCCTTTTTGATAATCTGATTTATATCATCCTTAGCTAAAACATCTGTCACACCGGCGTGTAAATAAATATCAAAGCAATTGCCGATCCCTAAATTGTTTGCTGCAAGGTTCTGGATAGTTGCAAGGACCTTTGACTTCATCTCCTCTGCAAAGCCTAATACAAGCTGTTCTGCCTCTTTGGCATCTGTATGAGGGAATACGGTTAGTATTTCATCTCTGCTGTAACGGGCTGAAAAACCGCCTATGGGATTAAAACTCTTATTGGCATATTCTCCAAGCATTCTTATTATTTCCATCGATGCCTGAGGTCCAAGCACATCGTTAAGTATGCTCAAATGAACGCTGAAGAGCGCCGCAGAGACCTTTGCAGTTGAAACCGCACCACCCAACAACGCCGAGTAGTGAACCCTGAACGCCTCCCTTGAAAGAAGACCTGTAAGCTCATCTTCAAAACCTTCAAGGCTCCTCAGAAACTCATCTATTAGAGGAAGTTTTTTGCTCACCGCCTGTTCATAGTTTCCCTCGAAACCCACACCGCCTTCCCATAGAATAATGATGCGGTCAGAGATAAAAAAGACATCGGGGATGTCATGGCTTATCATGACAGCGGTAAATCCAAACTTTTTACGGTAATGGGCAATCATGCTGAGTATCATGTTCTTTCTTATAGGGTCCTGACCTGTGGTAGGCTCATCAAAAAGCACAATCTTAGGGTCAGTAACCAATGCACGCGCCAAAGCAACCCTCTTCTGCATCCCACCGGAAAGCTCAGAAGGATACTTGTCTGTTGCATCCGTCAGTTCCAGATCTTCAATGCGTTTAAGTACCTTTTCTGCAATTTCATTTTTACTGAGGTTTGTCGTGTGCTTTAAGGGGAAGGCCACGTTATCGAACACAGTCATTGAGTCCATAAGGGCATTGTTCTGGAATAGAAACGATATCTTGCTTCTGTATTGTTCCCATTCCTTCTTTTTCATCTTGCCCACAGGATTACCCTCGAACAGTATCGTGCCTCTATCGGGTTTTAGAAGGCCTATGATATGTTTCAACAGCACGCTTTTCCCTGTACCGCTCTTGCCTATAATCGTCGTGATCTGATTCTCATAGATCTTCAGGTTGACATTATCCAAAACGATTTTGTCGCCAAAACTCTTTGTTACGTTCTTAAATTCAATAAGAGGCGTTGTTTCCAAAGATGTTTCTTTCATAAAGTCCTTACATAAGAAATGATGTTACCACATAATCTGCGATAAGAATCATGATACACGAAAGCACAACAGCCGAAATAGTTGCAAGTCCAACCGATTTAGAACCATAACCATCTGTCCGCATATGACAAAAATAACCCTGAAAACAGCAAATACAGGATACTATGACGGCAAAAACAATAGATTTGATAAACCCGCCCCTGATATCGACCATATCGAGCGACGACTGGACACGATAAAAATATGTCCCTGCATTCGTACCGAGCAAAAGCACACCGGTGGCATATCCACCCAGAATGCCTACAAGATCGAAAAATGCAGTAAGCAATGGAAAACTTATGATTGAAGCCGCAATTCTTGGGCTTATCAGATACCTTACAGGATCTATCCGCATGGTATAGATTGCATCAATCTGTTCTGATATGCGAAGGATACCGATCTCTGCAGCCATACCTGAGCCGGCTCGCGCGGTGATCATTATGGCGGTCAACACCGGTCCCAGCTCCCTTATAAGTGACAGAGATACCGCGGAGCCAAGCGCACCCACAGAACCAAATTTTACCAACGTGTAAAAAAGCTGCAATCCAAGCACCATGCCTGTGAAAAGACCTACGAGCATAACAATTAGTGATGATGTGGCGCCTATGTAGTATACCTGGTTTATAATCTCCCTGACCTGTTTTCTTCTGAAAATATTTATAAATGCAAGTGAAAAGAATATCGCCATTGCGCCGAGGTTATTCACAAAATCCATTGTAATTTTTCCTATCAGCGCAAATGGTTGCATAATAAACCATTGATTGTTTGGCGGTTTTCTTTTATTCAAGTGTTCTGTCGCCTTTCCCTTTAAACAGTTCTATAAAAATACTCGATAATTCTAAACAAGATTTTGCGATAATGCAACCGGACAATCATCAAAACACTGATAATTTATATCTTTTAAAAGCTCTATGACGGCCTGCACCTCTTCGGTTTTCCCCCTTTTTTTTGCCCCATTTATGTAAATATTAGTTTTTTTGTTCAATTCCTCTATGGCAGCTTTTTTCATCTCATCTGTCAAGATACCGCTCTTTATAACTTTTGCAATACTTTCAATCCTAAAGCGATCCATAGCCTCAACGCTTTTTGAAAGTTGATCTGCATGTCCGCCCTGTTTGATGATAAGCGGCACATCGACAAACAGAACCGGATATCTGGCGGTAGTCCTCAGCCACATATCATAATCTTCACAGACCGGCATGGATTCGTCAAACAAGCCAACGCTATCAAAGACATCTCTTTTTATCACGACTGACGAAGGACTTATAATACAAAGCGGCAAACACCGTTCAAATATATGACCTGTGTATTTTTTGTGCCTGAGCTTTTGATTTAACCTTTTGCCGTTTCTCATCCATATCTCATCAGTATAGGATATCAAATAATCGTATCTCTCCATCAATTCCATCTGCTTAGAAAGTTTGCCCTTAAGCCATAAATCATCCACATCGAGAAAAGAGATATAATCGCCTTTTGATAACTCAATACCACAGTTGCGTGCACTGCTTATCCCACCGTTTTTTTTCCAAACATACCTGATCGGAAATTCTCGTATCTCCTCATACGAATCATCATCCGAGCCGTCATCAACGACAATAATTTCCTTATCCTGATAGTCCTGATTAATAACCGAAAGCAAGGCAGCTTTAAGGAATACACGTCTGTTGTATGTTGTGATTATCACAGAAACCATTTTGTGTTTATTGTCTATTGGCAAGATGAATTTATATAACGTTTTATCTGAAAGTTAAACAGAAAATTTCAAATCAAAAGACCTTATAAAGACAAGCATTAGAAATCGGTATTTTTATCCAGCTTTTTTAAGCAAGAGCTTTATCTGGATGTTTTTAGAACCTTTCGATAAATCTATCAGCCAGGCAGGCATAAGCATCGTATTCTGGTAGTTTCTCTCAAAACCATGCTCTGACAGAGAAACCACCTCAACTGGGTGAGTCCAAACAAACGATGCATCATCGAATTCAACGGTTATAAAGACATTTTGATAGGGGTCATTAAATGTCACCTCTCTGGTTGCATTGAGAGTCCCGGTCGTTGAAAGGTCAAATCTCTGACTACCTACACCGATGTAACGTTCTCCACCACTACCGAGGAACGAAAAATTAAATTCAACACCAAGATAAAACGGCTCTTTCGTTTCACCATCTAATGCATAATTTACAAAAAGTTCGTTGGAATCCTTCCTGAGTGTGATCTCCTTCCTTATATGCAGAGGTAAACCCTTGCCATCCTTCCAATAGTGTCCATGCCTTTCAATGATTGCCTTCACATAATGATCTTTTCTTTCGATGACACCATTATAAGGTTCTTTTATGAAATCGCCAGGCTCATAATAGGTGCTTTTATAGAATGCATCAAAGGTAACATCCCTCCCCATCACATGGTCGAGCAAAGAAGCCCTTCTATACCAATCGTAATGGAGATATTTATCAAGCCCTTCTTCCTTTGCAATTATTAAATCGTGAATCGTTTTAGTGCCGTCAGCAACATCCGACGAAGTAGCTGCCTTTATCTTGTCGTGATAACCTTCGTATCGCCTCGAAAGCGTCGCCATAATGTTGACGGAAGACGGTTTATAGTCATATTCATAGAGTATCCCGCCCTCTTTGAGTAAAAAGTATGCCTTTATCTCGTTATTGGCAAGAACAATCTCGTTGAATCCATCCATATTTACATCTTCGAGCTTTGCGTCAACAAATGAAGACTTAGGGTCAAGCATCTTTTCAGCTTCGATAAGATGACTATATACAGAACCACGAAGATGGGGGAGGTAAAGACCGCCGAACACACCATGCCAGTAACTATCGTTGCATTGAGCCTTAAAGACATGTTTCTTTGCTTCAATGTCTCTGTTCGCCTCATTTGTAATCATAAGCATCTTCTTATGCATATCGTTACATTCATCGTATTTTACAAGGAAATACTTAAAATAACCACCTTTTATAAATTCACGGTGTTCTTCTGTAGCGTTTTTAAAACATGCCTCATATGAACCGGATTTTTTTGCCGGCAGACTCCATTCTGCCATCTCCATGTAAGAATTGCAGTTCAAATAAACCCGGCCATTTGGGGGCACGCTATCTATATACTCTCTGAATGTAACCGTTTTTAACCAGTCTTTGTTCTTAGATAGGTATTCAAAAAAGGATTTAAGCCACCCAGTACCATATACATGTTCATAGGTGCCTGGCCACAAACCGAATTTTTCCCCATCGTCTCCAAACACAGCAAGGTCTTCGCCAGAGTCTTCAACCTCTCTGAAATATTTATCAATCTCGACTATCGGTTTGAATGGAATTGCATATCTCAAAAACTCAAGACCCGGAAAGATAAAAAGTTTGTAACCTTCATATTCAGTAACAAAATACCTGTGAAGTTCTTTTCCTGATAAGCCTACCGCCTTGAAATGGTAATCGTCCACAAGCGTATAAAGCACACCTGCCTTGTTTAAGGTTTTAGGGATATGCGGCTCATAAACCCTTTCGGCAAGCCATATGCCCTTCGGTCTCTCTTTGAAGGTCTTTTCGATATAATTAATATGCATCTTTATCTGTGCGATGCCATCTTCTTCTGTAAGCAAAGTAAGGATAGGCTCATACATGCCGCCCGACACTATCTCTATCTGTCCCCTTTTTTTAAGTCTATTCAAGAGCTTGATATATTCCGGTTTATGTTCAGTTAACCAGGTAAGAAGATAACCCGAAAAATGCAGGTTAATCTTGATGTCAGGAAAGTCCTTCATTATCTCAAAGAAAGGCATATAAGACCTCTTATAAGCCTCCTCAAGTATAAAGTCCATATTCCCTACAGGCTGATGGTTATGAATGCAGAGGATAAGATGCATAAGGCACCAGAAATTTTTATTAAAAAATGGCGGGGACGACGAGACTTGAACTCGCGGCCTCCGGCGTGACAGGCCGGCGTTATAGACCGACTTAACTACGTCCCCGCAAATGGTAGGCGGAACAGGTTTTGAACCTGTGACCCCCGGCTTGTAAGGCCGATGCTCTCCCGCTGAGCTACCCGCCCAATGCTGGTAACTATAACAGGTTTATGCGTCAAAGTCAAATAGCTGTTCACGATTCTATCTCTAATAACATCATTTCTCGGTGTTTCACGACTAAACACCTATAACTGATAACTCAAAACCACCTTTCAGGCTATTTCTGCCTCTTCTTCGTAAATAAAAATAGGCCTTTCATGGTTTATGATTACCTCTTCATTCAGAACACACTCTTTGACGTTGGATATATTTGGTATCTCGTACATAACGTCAAGCATGATCTTTTCGAGTATTGACCTAAGCCCTCTTGCACCGGTCTTTCTTTTCATGGCCTCTTTGGAAATAGCCCTGATTGCACCTTCTGTAAATGTAAGTTTAACGTTTTCAAGTTCAAAGAGTTTTTTATACTGTTTGATAATTGCATTACGAGGTCTTTTCAGGATCTCCACAAGTGCGTTCTCGTCAAGCTCGCTCAGCGTTGCAATAATAGGCAATCTGCCGATGAATTCCGGTATCAGGCCATACTTCAAAAGGTCTTCGGGCTGAATGTCTTTGATGAGTTCAGAATATCTCTTGTCACGACCACCTTCAACATCAACCCCGAAACCCAAACCTTTCTTTCCGATCCGGTTGGCAATGATCGAGTCTACACCGTTAAATGCACCACCACAAATAAAAAGTATGTTTGATGTGTCAACCTTTATATATTCCTGCTGTGGGTGCTTCCTTCCCCCTTTTGGTGGAATATTCGCAATCGTCCCCTCGATGATCTTCAAGAGAGCCTGCTGTACGCCTTCACCGGAAACATCTCTTGTAATGGAAGGACTATCCGTCTTTCGTGAAATCTTATCTATTTCGTCAATATAGACAATGCCCCTTTCTGCCTTCTCCACATTATAGTCGGCTGCCTGAAGCAGATAGAGTATTATATTTTCAACGTCTTCCCCTACATAACCAGCCTCGGTAAGCGTTGTCGCATCAGATATAGTGAATGGAACATGCAGGATCTTCGCCAGTGTCTGCGCAAGGAGTGTTTTTCCGGAACCGGTCGGTCCAATCAGCAGAATGTTGCTTTTTTGAATCTCAACATCATCAAAGCTTACCTTCGCCTCTATCCTCTTATAATGATTATAAACAGCAACTGAAAGCACCTTCTTGGCATGTTCCTGGCCAATTACATACTCGTCGAGAAGTTTTCTAATCTCGTGAGGCTTTGGGATTGAGGTCTTGATATAGTCAAAACGCTCCTTCTTGACCTCTTCCTGAATAATCTCATTGCATAAACCTATACACTCGTCACATATATACACCATAGGACCGGCAATAAGCTTTTTCACCTCATCCTGACTTTTACCGCAGAAAGAGCAATGAAGTTTCATTGTCCTGCCATTGTTTCTTTTAATCATCGTCATTTTCTCTTCTCCACTATCTCGTCTATTATGCCGTAGTCCTTTGCCTGTTCTGCGGTCATATAAAAATCCCTTTCCGTGTCAATCGATATCTTTTCAAAAGGCTGTTTTGTGTGTTTTACAAAAATCCTGTTTATTTCTTCACGTACACGTAGAATCTCTTTTGCCTGAATGTTTATATCGGTTGCCTGACCCTGCACGCCGCCAAGCGGTTGATGGATAAGAATCCTTGAATGTGGAAGCGCAAATCTTTTACCGGGCTCGCCACCGGCAAGAAGAACGGCACCCATGCTTGCAGCCTGACCTGTACACATAGTCACCACAGGAGACTTAATATACTGCATGGTGTCGTATATTGCCAGTCCACTCGTGATATAGCCACCTGGCGAGTTCACATAAAGGTAAATATCCTTGGATGGGTCTTCTGATTCGAGAAACAAAAGCTGTGCAACGATTATGTTCGCAACATTGTCATCTATGGCTGTACCGAGAAAAATAATCCTTTCTTTCAACAGTTTCGAATATATATCGAAACTGTTGAAAGAAAGGATTATTTTTCTCGGTACAGCC
>Ga0116191_1000545_pt1 | contig 33124 bp, 23 predicted proteins | sample AD_UKC111_MetaG_FD_89897 | JGI IMG/M metagenome (GOLD analysis project Ga0116191, IMG submission 89897) | Active sludge microbial communities of municipal wastewater-treating anaerobic digesters from Hong Kong - AD_UKC111_MetaG | ecosystem: Engineered > Bioreactor > Anaerobic > Digestate... | reverse complement strand
TTCGGTAATGGGGCTGAAAAATGCAGTGAGATTATTCAACATCCGAACGCAACGTTTGTGCCGGGGATAAAACCAACGGCAGCCGCCATGACCGATCTGGCAGAAAAGGCGTTTGCGGTTGCCGATTTTGTCGATTCCGCCTATTTTGAACCCTTCTACCTGAAAGAGTTCATTGCTACTATCCCGCGGAACAAAGTGATTTGAGAATCTTGCAACTCGCTTCGCTTATCCTGTAAACATTTTTGGCAGATAGAGACAATAGAACAGGTTGCTCCACATTGCATGGGCAACCTGTTTTATCCTTTAATCTATGCTTATTCCGTGCAATCTACTACACGACGGGCATCGATATGAATCCCGTAATAGGGATATGCATCGACCGTTACGACCGGTGAATTGCCCTTATAGGTGGTGAATTGTCCAGGAGCCGGATTACCGCTGGGCGGGGTATCGTATCCCTGAATTTTTACTGCTTCGGCAACATCCTGCAACTGGCCTCCATTGAGCGAGGCAAGGGTAATGGTCACTTTCCCATTCACCACTTCGGAGAATGTGACGGTTCCCACCAGGTAGTGCTGACCGGCATAAACTTCAATCGGAGTGTTGGCCACGTATGGGGTATAGGTTGCCCAATTGCCCTGGTCGGTATAACGGGGACCTGCAGCCCAAGCGGTCTCGTCCTGGTAGCATACCTGTACCTCTGGTTCATCCTCGCAGACTGCGATACAATATTCAAATTTCATGAACCAGTTTTTCCCGGTCTTTTCTCCTTCACCAAAGGCAGTCTCACTTTGAACGGTCTTGCCATTCTCAACTTTTACAACCTCGGCATGTGCAGCTACGCATATGCAGCCCTCAGGAAGAGCGTCCAGCGGGATTTCAAAGTAATAGAAAGTCTCCAGTCCGTCGAACTCAACCTTATAGGGGAACTGTCCCGGTACAAGATTGCCTTGCTTGTTAGCCGGCAGGTTATCGCAGGCACCGACAAAAAGATGAATAGCTTTCATCTTCCAATTCCCGGTAGTTTCGTAAGCCACGTACAATTTCTCCTTGTTGTTGACTACATAAACACTACCAGCCTCGTGGTGTTGTCCTGCCAACAGGCGAACTTCCTGTACATCACGACAAGGATCTACACATGCGGGTACTTCAATGGCACGTGTGCTGGCCGTTAATGCAACCACACTCTCTTCCTCGCCAACAAGCACTTCATTGGAACAGGAGGAGTAGGTGAGCGAAACAGCCACCACGGCAGCAAAGGCAAAAAACAGTACAATTTTTCTCATACAGGTCATTTTTAAATATTAAACATTAAGTTGAAAGAAAGTAGAAAGATCACTCTTCCATTTACGTCGTCAAAAGTAGATCGGATCCTTTCTTTCTGTTATAACTGTAGAGACATTTTTTTGTATTCCGGCAGCATTGAGGAAAACAATTATGACTGTGCGTGCATTTGTGTGATATAAGTAATTGTTGTACAGTATAATAAAATTCATTTTTTATTGCTGGATCTTGTATTGAAATCACTCCTGTAGATGAGGCATTCGCTGATATTTTGACGGCGTAATTCCAAACTCCTTCTTGAAGGTTCTTGAGAAATAGGCGAAATCGTTGAACCCGCAATCCATCGCGATCTCACCGATCGGTTTCTGGGAGGTGGTCAACAGTTTTTTTGCACGGTTCAACCTCACTTTCAGGATGTAATTGGTTGCATTCAATCCAGATATCGATTTGATTTTCCGGTTGAGCTGGGAAGGACTTATACACATTTCTGAGGCCAATCCTTGCGGGAAAAATTCGATGTTCCTCATCTCCCGGTATATGATATCGGTTACCCGTTGCAAAAATTCGAAGTTGGAATCATTTGTTATATCGGATGAAACATTTTGACTCTCCAACACAACCTGGCCATACTTCTCCCTCAAATCCTTCCTGCTCTTCAAGAGTTGACTGATTTTAGCCTTTAACTCCTCCTCGATGAAAGGTTTGGTGATATATGCATCCACACCCGCCTTTATCAGATCGATTCTCTCTTCTGTAGATGTTTTGGCTGTCAGTACAATGATGGGGATATGGCTGGTCATAACCGATTTCTTCAGGTGGCAGCAGAAGCTGTTGCCATCCATGACCGGCATCATCAGATCGGAGATGATGAGGTCGGGAACCTTCTCCTCGGCAATTTCCAGCGCCCGTTGTCCGTCGTGGGCCACAATGATGTTGTAGTCATCCCGGAGTATGGTGGTGAGGTAAAAGACCATGTCGCGATTATCTTCAACTATCAGCAGCAACGGTCTGCCAGACTCTCCTTTACTTTCTCCCGATTCCACAGGATCGTATGCAGATTGTCGCATTACTGGTGCTGTCTCCTCTGCAGGTGTGATGCTCGCGGACTTACGATAATTGGTTACAGGGATTTCCACAGTAAAGACTGTTTCATTGAAAGGTACACTGCGCACCTGGATTTTTCCACCCAGGCTCTCAACAACCTGTTTGGTGAAAGCCAGGCCGATTCCTACTCCTATCTTCTCTCTCAAATCGGTATCACCCTGATAGAACGTCCTGAAGATATGAGGCAGGTCTTTGGCTGCAATTCCTTCGCCGTTATCGGCAACTTCGATGATACACTTTTTTTGTTTTTTATCCTCCCTTACCATAAGGAGAATCTTGTTGCCGGCGGAACAGTGCTTGATGGAGTTGGCAAGCAGATTATTGACAATCACCCAGATCTGTTCGCGGGAGTAGTCCATGATAATCTCGTCGGAACTGCTATGGAAGAGATAGTTGATTTTCTTGGCTTCGGCAACATCCTGATAACAGCTATGGAGGTATCTCAAATGACTCACAATGTTGCCGTTTACCCAGTGGATCTGGTTGCTGGATTGAATCTTGGAGACGGTAAGTATTTCATTGACAAGGAACAGCAGGTTTTCTGATTGCCTGCCAATAATATCCAGGTCGATCAGGTTATGTGCCGACTTACTCTCCCCGATCGTTTTTTTCAGTTTCTCTGCCAGGCCAATAATGATGCTGATCGGCGTTTTAAACTCGTGGGTAATGTTTGTGTAAAAATCGGATTTCAGTTTAGTTATCTCTACCAGCGATTTTTCATTCTGTTTCTTGTTTGTTATATACTGGTTGTAGATGAGGAAAATGGCAATTAAGAGAACAATTATCAGAAAGCAGGAGAAAATGAGAAACTTATGCTGGATGTTTTTGGTAACATATATTGTCTCCACTCCAGCGATCAGTCTCTCGTTTTCGGTCCTCTGGTAATCGGTAAATGCGTTGAATAGAGCGTTTTGCATCTTTTCCCGTTTGATCAGCCCCTCATATTGGAGTGAAGCAATATGGTGCTGCTGGGCTACTGTTGGCTTATTTTGCAGATAGTAGATATCGGTCAGTTCGGAATATGCTGTTTTCAGATAAAAGGGGAGATTCATCTCTTTGGCAATCTCCAGCCCCTCCAACAGAAATTTCTCGGCATCTGCATATTGTGCGAGCTTCTTATATGCCTCGCCAGAGGCAAAACAGACCTCCATCTGTTTGATCCAGTCGTTTGTCTCTTTTAACGTATTGTAGGCATTGTTCAGGAAAATGAGCGCTTCGCGGTAATTGCCCTGTTTTGTACTCAGTTTGCCAAATGAAAGGAAGATCAAGCCAAGGCCGGAACGGGAATTTGTTGCGATGTGAAAATTTGAGGATTTGTTGAAGTAAACCCTGGCCGAGTCGTACCGTTCCTTGTTGCTGTATGCGATACCCATTCCTGTCAGATTGTCGGCAAGAAGTTCCGTATCACTGATATTTTTTTCTAAATATTGATACGATTGATTAAATGAGTTCAGTGCTTCGTCCGGGAAATCGAGCATGGAGTAGATCCATCCAATCCCGTTAAGGGTTTCAGCTTTTGCCTTGAAGATGATACTATCCGATTGTTGCAGGTTGTCCAGGATCTTTCTTGCACGAAAAGAGTGGCGAATGGCATGCTCCAGCTGGTAGGCCTTGCGGTAGTTGGAAGCCAACAGGTTCAATGCTTTTACTATCTGAAGCGAATCGGCAAGTTGTTCCGATAACCTTAGATAATCTTCATGGTTTTTTATGGCGTCGTCAAAACGGAAGCTTTTCAGATGTATATCCCCTATCTTTTGGTTCAAAACCAGCTGACTTATCAAGTCGTTTGAGAGATGGCTCTCTTTCATCGCCACCTGGAGCTGTACATAATCGTTTTTGATCGGCTCCAAGGAGAGTTCAATCTCATTGATGGAGTCTTGTAGTGAATGTCGATAAGCTTCCGTACTCTTATTTGAACCAGTACCCTGTGAACATGAATATATAAGCACGGGCAGGAGGACGTGTAGCAGGCCTAGACAGAAGGGACGAGTAACAGACATAATCACTTAAAATATATTAACAACAAAATATTATTCAACTGTGAATAATGCCGATTTATTAAATTACCCTTTAGAAAAAACTGTGATTTTTATACTTTAATTTATTAGTCGGCTTGCAAATGTAATTTAAATATTCAATAAATTGTCCCTTTTTTGTTATTTTTTTTCCGTTTTTTATCAAAAATGAGGAAAAAGTTAACACCCTTCAAAATGAAGAGGTTGACTCAAATGTGAAAATATGTTGATGAATTGACGGCCAGAAGCCAATTTCAGGTCTTTTTTGTCACGAGATCGTTTTTTTTCCGGCAAGCAGGGTATTTTTCAACAGCGACACGATGGTCATTGGACCCACCCCCCCGGGAACCGGAGTGATGTAGCTACATTTGGGGGCTACTTCATCAAAAGCAACGTCACCCGTAAGCTTGAATCCAGATTTGGTCTTGTCACTTGGTACACGCGTAGTTCCAACATCGATAACCACAGCCCCCTCCTTTACCATGTCGGCTTTTAGAAACTCCGGGACACCCAATGCGGCAACGATGATATCTGCCTGACGACAAATCTCCTTGATGTTTTTCGTCCGGCTGTGACAAACAGTGACCGTACAGTCGCCGGGATATCCTTTCTGCATCATCAACAATGCAGCAGGCTTACCAACGATGTTGCTTCTGCCCAAGATGACACACTGCTTGCCTCGGGTTTCGATTTCGTACCGCTTAAGAAGCTCCATGATGCCCGACGGGGTGGCCGATAGGAAGCAGGGAAGTCCGATGGCCATGCGTCCTACATTCACCGGATGAAATCCGTCCACATCCTTCCGGTAATCGATCGCTTCGGTGACCTTCTCTTCGGAAATGTGTCCCGGTAAAGGTAGCTGGACAATAAATCCATCCACGTCATCATCGTTGTTGAGCCGATCTACACAGGCTAAGAGCTCTTCTTCGGTGACATCCGACTCATACCGGATCAGGGTTGATCGGAATCCCACCTCCTCGCAGGCCCGCACTTTGTTGGCCACGTAAGTTTCACTACCACCATCGTGGCCGACCAGCACCGCTGCCAAATGGGGTGTTTTTCCACCCTTTGCCTTAATCAGTGCCACCTCTTCGGCAATCTCCTTTTTGATCTGGGCCGCTACGGCCTTTCCGTCAATTAATTGCATCTCGGTTCTTTTTTCTGGTTGTTATCTTCTCCTCATGTTTCTCAGCATCGCTTTGCCGCCCCCGGATGTCATGGCACGCATCATTTTCCGGGTCTGATCGAACTGTTTGATCAGGTTGTTCACCTCCTGTATATTGGTTCCGCTCCCTTTGGCTATACGGGCCCTGCGGCTTCCATTGAGAATCTCGGGGTTGCTCCGCTCTTTGGGTGTCATCGAGCAGATGATCGCCTCGATGCTCTTGAAAGCGTCATCATCGATATCGAGATCTTTGATCTGTTTCCCCACACCTGGAATCATTGAAGCCAGATCTTTCAAATTACCCATCTTTTTGATCTGCTGGATCTGCGCAATGAAGTCGTTGAAGTCGAACTGGTTCTTGGCTATCTTCTTCTGCAACCGACGCGCCTCTTCCTCGTTGTATTGCTCCTGTGCCTTTTCAACCAGTGAAACGATATCGCCCATCCCCAGTATACGGTCGGCCATACGCTCAGGATGGAAGATATCTATGGCATCAAGTTTTTCACCTGTCCCCACAAACTTGATCGGTTTGTTCACCACCGAACGGATAGACAAGGCGGCACCCCCTCGAGTGTCACCGTCGAGCTTGGTCAGTACAACGCCGTTGAAATCTAGCCGCTCGTTGAACTCCTTTGCCGTATTCACGGCGTCCTGACCGGTCATGGCATCCACCACAAAGAGAATCTCCTGCGGGTTTACTGCATTCTTGATGGCCGTAATCTCGGTCATCATGGCTTCATCGATAGCCAAACGTCCGGCGGTATCTATGATCACCAGGTCTTTTCCGTGCTGTTTGGCGAACTGAACGGCATGCTGGGCAATTTCCACCGGATTTTTGTTCTCCTCTTCAGCGTATACTGGAATTCCGATCTGTTCACCCAATATCTTCAACTGCTCAATTGCGGCCGGTCGATAGACGTCGCAAGCAACCAACAACGGGTTTTTGCCCCGTTTCGATTTCAGCAGGTTGGCCAACTTACCCGAAAAAGTAGTTTTTCCCGAACCTTGCAGACCCGACATCAGGATGATGGCCGGATTGCCCTTTATATTGACGTCAGTTGCGGTGGCTCCCATCAGAAGAGCCAGTTCGTCGTGAACAATCTTGATCATCAACTGGTGTGGCTTCACAGCAGTGAGTACCTCCTGGCCCAGCGCCTTTTGCCGGACACTCTCGGTGAACTCCTTGGCAGTTTTGTAGTTTACGTCGGCATCAAGCAGTGCGCGACGAACATCTTTCAATGTCTCTGCGACGTTGATCTCGGTGATTTTTCCCTCGCCTTTCAGTATCTTGAACGACCTTTCCAGTCTGTCACTTAAATTTTCGAACATAGCCATGTAACCTTTTTTATTTAGGAGACAAAGATAAGGAAAAAATGTGGAATTTGGCTGCTCAGCGATTCAAAAGAGCCTCCCCAAAAAGAGATCCGTTCCTTGTAATGGCGTGTCGGGCAGCAAGTGACAGGGGATGATGGAGCCTCCATATTTGGAAATGATCTTTTCTTTTGTTATATTGGGGCATTAACTCTTAAATGTAATGTGTATGAAGACGAATCATCTTTTTCTTTTATTGGCGCTTCTTCTGTTTTCCTGCGAAGGTGAAAGAATTGATTATACAATCATTGAGAGAAGCATCAAGGTGAGTGGCCATATCAGTGGCGTGAGAACGAGGGCAACTGGCGATAGCTGGTCGGAGGGCGATGCCATTGGAATTTATATGGTGGAGGCAGGGAAGGGGCTTGCTGTAGAGTCAATCTTGGCCCAAAATGCAAAATATGTGACAGAGTCTGATGGTCTCTTTTATCCCGCCGCTGTCGATTACGATGTGAAGTTCCCGCTCGACGGTTCCGATGTAGATTTTATTGCATACTATCCCTACGGGACTATCTCCTCCAATTTCGAATACATGATCGATGTGGCCGATCAGGCCGACCAGAGCACAATTGATCTGCTCTATGCGGATAATGCGAGGGGGTTGAACAAGGGTTCCCCATTTGTGGATCTTACCTTTACCCACCAATTGTCAAAACTGCTGGTCTATCTTAATACCACGGACGGATCGCCATTGCGTGACGCTGCAGTTACTGTCAGAGGGGTTAACACCAAGGGAACGTTTTCACTGGTAAACCGAACAATCACAACTTCCGACAAGGGGGATATTGCAATGAAGATGAATGGCGACGGAACTGTTGCCGAAGCCATTGTTTTGCCGGCCGAGACCCTGGGGGGTGCAAGCCTGGAGATCATCAACGGAGAGTATGGTTACCGATACGACCTGGGCAGCTCTCCCGCTGTCACCGCATTTGAACCCGGATATAAATATACCTATACGATTGAACTGGATACCCGGTCGCCACTCGACGTAAAGACCGAAGTGACCGATTGGCTGGATGGACCCTCGGTAACGGTTACGGTGGAAAAGGAGTTCGAGGTCTATCGCCCTGTTGGCGAAGGAACGCCCGAGAATCCATATACCCTTGAGGATGCCCGTAACATCGCGCCGGTAAGCGGGGTCTGGGTAGAGGGATTTATTGTAGGATATTACAGCGGTACCTCCGTCGGCTCTTTCACCAACGATTTGACAGATACTACCAAGATCAAGATGACCTCAATGGCGCTGGCCGATTCACCGGATGAGACCAACGCTGCAAAAACCTTTCCGGTCTCTCTCCCTTCCGGTGAGATCAGGAATAACCTAAACCTGAAGTCGCACCCTGAAAACCTGGGCAAGGCCGTCAAGATCAAAGGTAAGATCGACTCCTATTATGGGACGAGAGGTATGCCAGATGTTACTTCCTACATGTTTGTTGCGGATCATTGAGGTGAATCTTTGCTTCAGGAGGCTCTCTGCCCGCCATACCGGTCTGTAAAACCGGGAAGATTGATGCTGATTGTTCCGGTTCTGAAGAACAATTGACGCTCTTGACCGTTCTAACGGGTAAAAAAATTATGGGAAAAACAGCATGCAAAGATAAAAAATATGAGCCTCCAAAAGAGCCCAGATTTATTTGCAAAAAGTGTGGAGTAACGGCCAGAAAGGAGAAGGAGATCTGTAAGCCGCAGAAAATCTGACAAGAGATTCTGCGGCTTTCGTCGATGGATTTTCGCAGTCTGTCGATTTTAGATTTTAAAAAAGTTTAAATAATTGGGCCGGATCTCCCTGTTATGGCTTTTAATAGCTAATTTTGGTCAAATTTGCGCTAAGTAATGAACAGAAATACCAAAATTACACTTTTTGCAGTGATTGGTCTGCTGATTTTGGGAATGGCTTTTTTCCCGAAAATACGATCAATTTTTTCAACGGAGAAACCACAGACTGAAAACCGGGGACGATCTCCCAGGGGCGGAAGTGGAGCTGGAAGAGAGCAGTTGAGTGTTACCGCAATGATCATCCAGCCGCAAGTTCTGCGGAGCGACCTCTATATTGCCCGGGGCGTATTGTTGCCGGAAGAGGAGGTTGATCTTACCTTTGAAACCTCTGGCAAGATAACCCACATCTATTTCAAGGAGGGCTCTTTCGTGAACCAGGGTGAATTGCTTGCCAAGGTTAACGATGCACCTCTACAGGCCGAACTGAGAAAATTGCAGGCGCAGCTCCCGCTGGCACAGGACAGGGTATACCGACAGGGGACATTGCTGGAAAAAGATGCCATCAGCCAGGAGACTTATCAGACAGTGGCCACTGAACTGGAAAAACTGAGAGCCGATATCGACCTGATCGAGTCGCGTATTGCTCAAACCGAATTGCGTGCCCCATTCAGCGGTGTTATCGGGTTACGACAGGTTAGCGTGGGGGCCTATGCGTCACCATCGGTGGTTGTTTCGAAACTGACCAAAATTTCACCATTGAAACTGGAGTTCTCCATGAACGAAAATCAGGTCAGCCACATACCCCCGGGAACCAGAATCACCTTTACGGTTGCCAACGATCTCACCATATATGAAGCTGAAGTCTACGCCGTGGAGTCGCAGTTGGATCCCAAGACGCTCACGTTGAAAGCCCGGGCCCGTTATGAGAATCCCAACGGTAAACTGAAGCCTGGTATTTCTGCCTCCATCCAGACATTGATCCGGGAGATTCCCGACGCCATTGTTATTCCCAGTATCTCAAGCATTACCGAATTGGGCAGAGATATTGTATATGTTTACAGGAATGGTGTGGCGCAGGAAGTGGAGATAACCAAAGGATACCGTACCGCCTCTTCGGTGCAGGTGCTCTCCGGACTCTCAGCGGGGGATACGTTGCTAACTACCGGTGTGATGCAGTTGAGGAATGGATTGCCGGTAAAGATTTCAGAACTAATTTCCAACCCAACAGAGTAACAGCATGACCTTATCCGAACTCAGTATAAATCGTCCGGTACTGGCTACGGTGATGGTGCTGGTCATCATCATTTTCGGTGTAATCGGGTATAACAGCCTGGCCGTACGTGAATATCCCAATGTGGACAATCCCATCATCACGGTTTCCGTAACCTATCCCGGAGCGAATGCCGAAGTGATAGAGAACCAGATCACTGAGCCGCTTGAACAGAATATTAACGGTATCCCGGGCATCCGGTCGCTGATGAGTCAGAGTAGCCAGGGAAGCGCAAGAATTACCGTTGAGTTTGAATTGAGTGTTGATATGGAGACCGCGGCCAACGATGTGCGAGACAAGGTCTCCAGGGCTCAGCGTTATCTGCCGCGTGATGCCGATCCCCCAACTGTTGCCAAGGCGGATGCCGATGCCGATCCGATCATGCAGGTAACGGTGGAGAGTCCCGTACGTTCTCTACTGCAGCTCTCAGAAATTGCCGAATTGACGGTAAAGGAGCGGCTGCAGACCATCTCTAACGTAAGTGCAGTAGAGATCTGGGGTGAGAGCCGATATTCGATGCGGTTGTGGCTCGACCCGGTCAGGATGGCTTCCTACAACATCACCCCGATGGATGTCAAGAATGCGCTGGACAGGGAGAACATTGAGCTGCCTGCCGGCAGTATCGAGGGGGATCATATCGAGCAGTCGATCCGAACCATGGGGTTGATGCAAACTCCCGAAGAGTTTAATAACATGGTGATCATCGAGGACAATTACCGGATTGTAAGGTTTGGCGATATCGGTACTGCCGAACTGGATACTGAAAACCGGAAAAATATCCTCCGGCGCAACGGCGTGCCGATGGTCAGCTGTGTAATCATCCCGCAGCCAGGTGCCAACCAGATTGAGATTGCCAACGAGGCTGCATTGAGAATCGAGCAGATGCGCAAAGACCTGCCCGAGGATGTCAAGCTGGATATTGCGTTCGATAATACAAAGTTTATCCGTGCTTCGATTGCCGAAGTGGAGGAGACGGTCCTGGTAGCCTTTATCCTGGTGGTTGTGGTTATCTTCCTCTTTTTGCGGAATTTCCGCGTTACGCTCATTCCTACGCTGGTTATCCCCATATCACTTGTCGGTACATTCTTCATCATGTACCTTGCCGGCTTCTCCATCAACGTGCTCTCCATGCTCGCGGTGGTACTCTCCGTGGGTTTGGTGGTGGACGATGCCATTGTTGTGGTTGAGAACATCTATTCCAAAGTGGAAAAGGGTATGACTCCCAAAGAGGCATCAATAGAGGGCTCGAAGGAGATATTTTTTGCCGTAATTTCGACAACAATTACCCTGGTAGCCATATTTTTCCCTATCATCTTCCTGGAAGGGATGACGGGACGGCTCTTCAGGGAGTTCAGCATCGTGATATCGGGTGCGGTAATCATCTCCTCGTTTGTAGCGTTGTCCTTTGTGCCGATGCTGTCATTCAAGCTGCTGAAGAAGAAAGAGAAAGAGGACAAGTTTTATGAAAGCACCGAAAAGATCTTCCTAGGCATGAATACTTTCTACAACAAGATACTGGGAGCTTTCCTGCACCGCAAGTGGTTGATTTATCCTGTAACGGGATGTGCGTTTGTATTGATTGTGATTCTCTGGAATGCCATTCCGGCCGAGATGGCTCCATTGGAAGACCGGTCACAGATAACGATCCGTACATCTACCCCGGAAGGGGCCACATACGAGTTTACAAGAGATTATACCGAAGGGATCTCCAGGATAGCCGACTCGGTTGCTTGGGAAAGAGAATCGAATATCACGATGATCAGGGGCAATTTTGGAATGGTCCGGATGGTCTTGCCGGATATCAAGGAGCGGGAACGGAGCCAGATGGAAATTGCCAATGCGTTGTCGGTTGCCGTTAGGAACCAGACAGCAGCCCGCGCCTTTGTACAGCAGCAGTCCACTTTTGGTGGACGCCGGGGCGGGATGCCCATACAGTATATCTTGCAGGCTCCCAATATTGAAAAACTGCAGGAGTTTATACCGCCCTTCATGGAGAAGGTGAACCAGAGTCCCTATTTCCAGATGGCCGATGTGAACCTGAAGTTCACCAAGCCGGAGACCCGGATTGTGATTGACAGGGACAAGGCTGCATTGCTGGGCGTTAGTACCCGCGATATCGGTCAGACGCTACAATACGCATTGAGCGGCCAACGCATGGGTTACTTCTACATGAACGGAAAACAATATCAGGTGTTGGGAGAGATAAATCGCCAGCAACGCAATTCGCCGCTCGACCTGAAGACCATCTATCTGAAAAACAGTTCGGGTGAGATGATCCAGATGGACAACCTGGTCAAACTTGAGGAGACTGTCGCTCCGCCACAACTATACAGGTACAACCGTTTCAACTCGGCAACCATCACGGCCGGATTGGCAGAGGGTTATTCACTTGGAGAGGGACTTGAAGAGATGGACAGGATTGCGGCGGAGGTTCTGGACGATACCTTCCGGACCGCATTGGTGGGTGAGTCGAGAAATTTCCGGGAAAGCTCCTCCAGCCTGCTTTTTGCTTTCGGTCTGGCCATCATCCTGATCTTTCTGGTGCTCGCTGCTCAATTCGAAAGTTTCAAGGATCCGTTCGTTATCATGTTAACGGTTCCGCTGGCACTCTTTGGAGCCCTGCTGTTCATGTGGCTGTTCGATGTCACCATGAACATATACAGCCAGATTGGTATCATTATGCTGATTGGACTGGTGGCCAAGAATGGAATCCTGATCGTTGAGTTTTCCAACCAGCGGCAGTCTGCCGGGATGAGCAAGTATGAGGCGGTAATTGGTGCTTCTGTACAGCGGTTGCGTCCAATCTTGATGACCAGTGTCTCCACCATTCTGGGATTACTCCCCCTGGCCATGGCCAGCGGTGAAGGAGCCAACGGACGTATCGCCATGGGTATCGCCGTGGTTGGGGGTATGCTAATCTCCACCCTGCTTACCCTGTTTGTTGTTCCGGCCATGTATATCTATTTATCCACCGACAGAAAATCAAAAACAAGAGAAACCATCGACGTTCGACATGTTTAACTCAAAGAGATTCATACTTCCGGTCATTCTACTGCTGTTACCCTCCCTTTTGGCTGCCCAGACAGTTATCGATTTAAAGGAGGTGATACGCATCGGTCTGGAAAACAATTATGATCTGAAAATCAGCAGGAATGAACAACAGATTTCAGACAATAATGTAACGCCCGGTAATGCGGGTTTTCTCCCTACAATAGGATTGAATTCGGGATACAATTTCCGGAGTAACAATATCGACCAGTTTCCGGCCGACGGCAGTGAAACTGTATCGACGAGGAGTTCAGTCACACAGACGGTTGATGCTGGAGTAAACCTTAACTGGACAATCTTTGAGGGATTCAAGGTACAAACCAACTATAAGCGCCTTCAGGAGTTGAAATCGGTTGGAGAACTCAATACGCAGTTGGCCGTTGAAAACTTTATCGCCGACATCACGGCCGAGTATTACAACTATGTCCAGCAGGCACTCCGGATGCAGAACCTAAAACAGGCGCTAAGTCTTTCACGGGAGCGGTTGCGTATCGTGGAGGCCCGCTATCAGATCGGCTCGCTCTCCCGTCTCGACCTGCAACAGGCGCGCGTCGACTTCAATGCCGACAGTTCGCAGCTGATTCAGCAATATGAGGTGCTGCACTCCTCACGCATCCGGCTTAATGAGATGATGGGGGTGGATAATGTGGAGCAACATTTCCTGGCCGCCGATACCACCATCTCGTTCGATCCAACGTTGTCGAAATCGGAGCTTTACAATAATATGTTGAAGGTCAATACATCCCTGCTTCTTGCTGAAAAGAACAAGGTGTTGAGCGAGCTCGACTTGAAAACGGCACAGAGCCAGAATTATCCCTACCTGAGGTTAAATGGCGAATATGGCTTTACCCATTTCGACTATAATACGGGAGGAGTAGACAAGCAGCGAAATTGGGGGCCAACCGTGGGAGTTACATTGGGGTTCACTATTTTCGACGGATTTAACCGGAGCCGCGAACAGAAGAATGCCCGGCTCAGGATAAATAACCGGGAACTGCAGTTGGAGCGACAAAAACTGATGCTTCAGAGCGATTTTGCCAATATGTGGCTTGCCTATCAAAATAATATCGAGCTTACCAATCTCGAGAAGGAGAGCCTCGAAAATGCACAGATCAACTACGAGATTGCGATGGACAGGTACAAACTGGGTGATCTCTCGGGAATCCTGCTGCGTGAAGCGCAGGTAAGCCTCCTTCAGGCGGAACAACGGTTGCTCACCGCGCAATACCGTACAAAACTCTACGAAATTTCACTCCTGCAGATCAGTGGAAGAATAGGGGAGTACCTGTCAGCTCAGTGATGCATGCATCGCTTTGGCAGCCTTCCGGCCGTCACCCATGGCCAGAATTACCGTTGCCCCGCCCCTTACTATGTCTCCACCGGCAAAGATGGTCTCGTCGGCGGTTTGCATGGTCTCCGAATTGACCACGACTGTGCCCCACGAGGTGACCTCCAGTCCCGAAAAAGTGGAGGGGATCAGCGGATTGGGCGATACGCCCACACTCACGATAACTTCGTCAACATCTACCCAGATCCTGTCGCCTTCTATCTCAACCGGTTTCCTTCTGCCGGAAGCATCGGGTTCGCCCAGTTTCATCCGCTGCAGCAACATCCGTTGCACGCGCCCCTTCTCATCCCCTTCATATCTGATGGGGTTGTGCAGTGTGAGGAACTCGATTCCTTCCTCCTTGGCATGTTTCACCTCTTCAACCCGAGCCGGCATCTCGGCTTCAGAACGGCGATAGACGATCATCGCCTTTTCTGCTCCTAACCTGCGGGCGGTGCGCACAGCATCCATTGCCGTATTTCCACCACCGATCACAGCAACTCGCTTTCCCATCTGGACAGGAGTGTCGCTTTCGGGATCGGCAGCCTGCATCAGGTTTACCCGTGTGAGGTATTCGTTGCATGACATTACACCGTTGAGATTCTCGCCAGGAATATTCATGAAGTTGGGCAATCCGGCACCGCTGCCAATGAAAATGCCCCGGTAGCCGTCGGCTTTCAACTCCTCCTGGGTGATGGTTTTGCCAATGATGCAGTTGGTGATGAACTTGACTCCCATCTTTTTCAAAACTTCGATCTCCACCTCTACAATATCGTTGGGCAGTCGAAATTCGGGAATTCCATAGCGGAGGACGCCGCCAAGTTCGTGAAGTGCTTCGAAAACGGTGACATCGTAACCCAGCTTGATCATGTCGCCGGCAAAGGCCAGTCCCGCAGGTCCGGAACCCACAACTGCAATCTTGATACCATTGGGCGGAGCAATTTCGGGAATGGAGATGTTGCCGGTTTCACGTTCAAAATCGGCGGCAAACCGTTCCAGGTAGCCGATGGCAACCGGTTCCTTCCCCAATTTCTGTGTATAGAAACATTTGCTCTCGCACTGTCTCTCCTGTGGGCAAACCCTGCCACATACGGCCGGTAAGGCACTGGTCTCCTTCAACGTTTTCGCTGCCTCCAACACCTCTCCCCGTTCGATGTTCTTGATGAACTTGGGTATGTTGATTTCAACCGGACACCCGGTGATACAGGTGGGATTGACGCAGTCGAGACAGCGTTGTGCTTCACTCTTTGCCTGTTCTGGTGTCAGTCCCAGGTTTACCTCGTCGTATGTCCTGCTCCTGACTACCGGATCCACTTCCGGCATCTTTACCCGTACGAGGCTGATCCGATCTCTATTTTTTAATGTCCTGCGCAACTCTTCGCGCCACGATTGAGCCCTTTCGGCCTGTAAATATTCTTGTGTTGGCATTCGATTCTCCTTATTAATTATATGCTTTCAAGCGCATCAACATCTCATCAAAATCGACCTGGTGCGCATCAAATTCAGGTCCGTCAACACAGACAAAACGGGTTACTCCTCCCACCGTGACACGACAGGCCCCGCACATGCCGGTGCCGTCTACCATAATCGTGTTGAGCGATGCAACGGTAGGTACATTATATTTTTTTGTCAGTTCCGATACAAACTTCATCATGATGGCAGGTCCGATGGTTACGCACAGGTTTACCGGTTCACGCAGAATTACCTGTTCCACACCGGCCGTGATCAATCCCTGTTGTCCGTATGAACCGTCATCGGTCATCACAATCACTTCATCACAATTTTTCCTGACCTGATCCTCCAGAATCACCAACTCTTTGCTCCGGGCGGCCAGAACAGTGATCACCCTATTGCCTGCACCTTTCATGGCCTCGATTATCGGAAGCAATGGAGCAACCCCCACACCGCCACCTGCACAAAGAACGGTGCCGAAATTCTCGATATGTGTGGCTTTGCCCAATGGGCCGACCAAATCGGTGATGTAGTCCCCCGGTTCAAGCTGACAAACCTTCTCCGAAGATTTGCCTACACGCTGTATCACCAAAGTGATGGTGCCTTTCACCGGGTCGGCAGAGGCGATGGTGTATGGAACCCTCTCACCCTTTTTCCCCACCCTGACCATTACAAAGTGACCGGCCTTACGGCTTCTGGCAATCAACGGAGCTTCAATTTCCAGACTGACAACCTTGTTGGAAAAATTCTCCTTTGCTATGATTTTGTTCATGCGATCTGCTTAATTTTTTACAAAAATAAAGATTTTAATTCAGATAACGTGTCGCTGATTCTCAAAAATCGTTTAACCCGATACAATCGAGCATAATCGTTGCCAATCTATGGCTGTGGCAGAAAAATTTGCTCTTGTTAAACCAAATCATTAACTTTGTGTCGAATTTCATATTCAATATGGGCTTGACCGGTTTTGACAGCGGGCAGAAGTGGTTTGTAAGCATGCAGTGCATTGTGGGTTGGCACTTAAATCTCAATCTTCAAAACAATAACTGGCAATAACAATTACGCTCTTGCTGCGTAACCGAAGTAGAGTAGGTTAATCGCTTAATCCCGACCAAGGTGTCGGGACAAGACATCACCCGGAAGCTGTGGCTCCGAAGCGTGCCGATCAGGTGGTGCAGGTAAATCGGAGATAGGACGGGAGAGGCTTCGGCTCCCATCCGAAAATTAAGAAGATAAGGATGGAGTCTGGTGGTTTCAGTCGTGCTCCATCCCGACAATCAAAATGAAACTAAGCATGTAGAAAGCAAATTATTTCCTCGTTTGGACGAGGGTTCGAATCCCTCCAGGTCCACAAATTTACAGACACTCTTGCGTACACTTTCCGCTAAGAGTGTCTGTTTTTTTACTCTCACTTATCATCTCCCCGATTTTGTGTCGGGAACCATTGCTTCATCTCATTGTTTTACATCCATGTTCCAAATCCCGCAGGCGCGTTCCAGTTCTACCAACGCAGCGACACAATCATACAACGTTTCAATGTAGTTTACCTGTACATCGTTGTAGGTGCGTTGCGCATTAAGAAGGTCCAGGATAGTTGTTTCTCCCTGATCGTAGCTGTACACCTTCTTTTTGTAGATGGTTTCAGCCTCATTCAACAATGCGGTATCGAACTGCTCCACCCGACGGCTGGCGACGTTATATCTATTGTAGGCTTGCGTCACTTCCGCAGCAATTTGAAGTTCAATAGCCTGATATTGCATCTCGCTTTGTGTAGCCGCAAGCTGGGCTGCCCGCAGTTCTGCTTTATTGGTGTTGGAAAATTTCAAAGGGATGCTGATTCCTGCCGTTACCCCTTTGAATGCGGGTGCAGGAGCTATCTCGTTGCGCACTACCGACGAATAGCCTCCGCCGATACTAAGGCCAAGATCTATTGCCCGGTTGGCTTTTGCCAGTCGCACATTATTTTGCGACACCTCCTTCGATATCAACGCCGCCTGTAGGTCGGCACGGTTGTTTTGCGCCGTGGTTATCAGCTCGTGTAAATTGTATTCACGTTTTACGAAGAACAAATCTCCTGCAATTGAATCCGGCAATTCCATCGTTTTGTTTCCCTGCAACAATTGCAATTGTACCAGCATATCCTTTAACTCCCCTTCACTTGCATAAAGATCGTTCAGCATGGTAGCGGCCTCCAATTTCGATTGCCGTGCATCCACCTCCATAATGGAACCCGCACGGAGACGTAAACTGTCGGCATGTGCCAGGCCAAGCATCTGTTTATAGGATGATTTTTGCAGTTCGTACACTCTCTTTTGCTTCAATGCTGCCAAATATGCAAGGGTAGCATCGGCACGCAGATTACGAAAATAGTCTTCCAGCAATGCCCCAGTCAGTTCCTTTTCGCTTTGTGCCAGTCGCACCCGGGCTTTACGTTTTCCGCCCAGTTCGAGTCTCCAGCTCAACTCGGCATCCACACCGTAACCCATTTGCAGGTCCCAGTTCTGATTGTTTGCATAACCCACCGACAATTCGGGATCGGGAAAGATCTTGGCAGCTTTAATATTGGCATCGGCAATATCCACGTTGTACTTTTCTGCCAGATAACTGATGTTGGAGTTTTTGACGTTGTTCAAATATTCATGGAACGTCAATAGCTGTTTCTCTTGTGCATGACCATGATAGGCCACGCACAAGGAAAAGAGGAATATCATCGATTTTATATTTTTCATCGGAATCATCATTAATTGGTTGTCTTGTTTGAGAATTTTTTTTCGAGCATATAGTAGAATGTTGGCAAAACATAGAGAATCAGAACTGTTCCGCACAACAATCCGTACACAATTACCGTTGCCAGCGGACGCTGAACATCGGAACCAATACCTGTGGAGAGTGATGCTGGAAGCAATCCCAATACCGCAACAGTAGCTGTCATCAATACGGGACGTAACCGGTGCGATGCCCCGGAGATAACCGCCTCCTTCAGCTCCGTACCACGTTTTCGCAGCACGTTGATATGTGAAATCATGATCACACCGTTTTGGATGAAGACCCCGAAAAGCGCGATGAAACCCACTGCCGACGACACATTGAAGGTCATTCCACGCAGTACCAATGCCAGCATGCCACCGAAAACTGCCAATGGCAACATTCCGATAAGCAGTCCCGCTTGACGGAATTTACCGAATGTAAAGAACAGAAGCAGAAACATAACCGCCAGCGTTATGGGTACAACTACGGCAAGGCGGCTGAAGGCACGGTGCTGATTTTCCAACTGTCCCGCCCAGTGAAATTTGAACTGGGTGTGGTCGTATTTTACCTGCTCTTCAATCTTCGATTCAGCTTCTTTGACAAACGAACTCAAATCTCTTCCCCTCAGGTTCATCCGTACGGTCACAAAACGCTGGTTGGTTTCGCGAGAGATCATACTGGGACCGGTGGTCGTTTTTATCTGTGCCACTGCCGAAAGGGGTATCATCGCCCCCGAACCCGAAGTGAGCATCAACGCCCCGATCTTCTCGGGAGTGTCGCGCGAAATGTCATTGAAACGGCAAATCACATCATACACCTTGCTGCCGATATATACCTGCGAAATAGCTTTACCACCGATGGCAACCTCTATCAATTCGGCAACATCGGCAACGTTCAACCCGTATTGGGCTATCTTTTCGCGGTCCGCCACTATTTGGAGTTGCGGCAGGAAAGGCTCTTCCATTATACCGACATCACCCGCTCCAGGTATGTTTGACAACACCCTGACAACATCTTCTGCTATACGGCGACTTTCAACCAGGTCTTCACCAAATATTTTGATGGCCAAATCGCTATGAGCCCCAGCAATCTGGTCTTGAACCATATCGATAATGGGTTGCGAAAAGCCGGCTTCGTATCCTGGCATCGTGTCGATCAAGGCTGCCATATCGGCAATCAGGTCTGACTTCTTGCGCCCATCTTTCCAGGTGTTGTACGGCTTCAATCCAATCATCACTTCGATATGCGAGAAGGAGAACGGGCATACGCCCTCGTCGTCCCGTCCCGTCTGGGTCATCACGTAGGTTACCTCGTCAAAAGTTTTAAGTTTGCTCCTGAGGGTGGTCGCCATTTCAGATGACTTTTCGAGCGACATGCCGGGAGGAAGCTGCACCTGAATCCAGATACTTCCTTCATCCAGAGCCGGGAGGAAGTCCTTCCCCACATATGATGAAAGTCCCACAACCGCCAGTAGAATCAAAGCCATGAACCCCATTACCTTTTTCGGTGCGTCGATAACTTTTACCGTTTGCCGTTTGTATATTCCCGTCAGCCGTTCGAGCCATCGGTTATGATACACCTTTTGCGGCTTCTTGTATACCGCATACGCCAGTCCAGGAATCAGAATCAATGCAGCTGCCAGCGCTCCTAACAGCGCAAAGCTCAGTGTAAAGGCCATCGGTGTGAAGAGCTTCTGTTCAACACGGTCAAATGCAAACAGCGGCAGGTAGGCGATGATGATAATCAGCGTAGCGAAGAAAATGGGCTTTGCCACTTCGGAAACACGCTTTGCAATGCTCGCCCTATCCAGAGGCTCGTTGGGATCATCCTCTCGCTTCTTGAGAATTGTCTCCATCATCACGATTGTACCATCCACGATAATGCCAAAATCAATTGCCCCCAACGAGAGCAGGTTGGCTGGAATATCGGTCAGCCACATCAAAATAAAGGCTATCAGCAGCGAAACAGGAATGGTAATGGTGGCGAGCAGCGCCCCTTTCGGGCTTCCGAGGAATATTATCAGGATGCCGATAACCAACAGGATACCGAATAGAAGCGTATGTGAGATGGTGTTCAACGTCGCATCAACCAGTTCGGTACGGTCATAAAATGTGTGAATCTTCACCCCTTTGGGGAGGATGTTCTCATTCAAATCATCGACTGCCGCATTGATCTCTTTCAGTACGCGCGACGGATTTTCATACCGCAGCAACTGCACCATTCCCTGAACACCGTCTTCATAGTTAATCTCATCGTCCAGATAACCCATAATCCCCTTGCGTTCCAGGTTGCCATATTTCAGCTCTCCCAAATCCTTTAAAAAAATGGGTGTTCCGCCAACGGTTTTCACCACGACATTACCCAAGTCCTGCAAATCGCGCACAAGTCCTACACCTCGGACCACATAGCTCAAATCTCCCCGGATAATCGTACTGCCACCTGCATTGGAGTTGTTGCGTTCGATCGATTCCGTAATTTCCCTAAGCGATAGATTATATTCGGCTAATTTGTTGGGATTTATCTCTATTTGAAACTGTGTGGTGATGCCACCGAAATTAGATACGTCGGCAATGCCGTGAATCTGCCGCAGACGGGGAATGATAAGCCAATGATTGAGTTCGGTAAGCTCCCGAAGCGACTTGTCACCAGTAACCAGATAGCGGTATATCTCACCCGTGGGCGAAGTAAGTGGATCGAGACCGGGTTTGGCGTCGAAAGGCAAATCGACATCATTAATACGCTCCTGCACCCGTTGTCGTGCCCAATAGTCGTCTACCCCTCCTTCAAAGACAAGTGTAATCTTGGATATGCCGAAAAAGTTTTTACTGCGCATTACCTTCAAACCGGGTATGCCGTTCAGTTCACGTTCGAGGGGGATGGTTATCTGCTGCTCTATTTCCGTTACGGCAAGTCCCGGTACCTGTGTGGCCACGCCGACCGATACATCGGCAATATCGGGATAGGCATCAATGGCAAGTTGCTTCCACGCGTAAATGCCGATGCCCGACAACAGTACGAATATCGTCAGCATCAACCAGCGACGTTCAATCAAGGTATTCATCAATTTTTCCATAGACTTACCGGTTTAAATAGATGCCGCCCTTGACAACCACATTCTCTCCCACGCTGATACCGCTGACAACACTCACACTATCCAAGTTGACCGATTCGGTTTCCACCTTACGACGGATATAGTGCCCTTTTGACAACTCAATCAAAACATAATCATTCTCCTGATCCTGCATAATGGCAGTTGAAGGCAGAATGATCGCTTTTGTCGGGGAGCTCAAAAAGTGAACTTCGCAAAACATGCCCAGCTTCAGATACCTGTCAGCATTATCGCATGCAACAATCACTTCGAGCGAGCGTGTCTCTTCATCCAATATTTCACCGATATGGTAAATTGTACCCCAGATGACTTTGTTGGGATGGGCATTGGTGAATATCTCTACGTGGTCGCCTGGTTTGATGGCTCCAAAATAGCTCTCCTTGACCAGTGCGGCAACCCAGACTTGCGACAGGTCGGCAACAACCACCAACGGATCGGTATCCTCCTTAATATAATTTCCGATAGTTATATCGCTTTTCACCACTTCACCAGAAATAGGAGATAAAACTTTCAAGGGATGTCCCATTTGCAGCGAAGAGGCATCTATATTGAATAGTTGAAGTGTCGCCTTTGCCTGTTCAAACTCTTGATTGGCGATATGCGCTTCGCTTTTCGCCTGTTCCAGATCCTTTTGAGCGGCAACGCCGTTCGCCGCCAATTCCTTTTGACGGTTATAATTCAGTTGCGCAAGTTCGTATGCCGATTGCGCAGCAAAGTATACCTTGGTTGCTTCGTAAAATTCCGAAGAACCCAATTCAAAAACAGGCGAACCGGCATTCACTTTTTGTCCCAACTGAACAAACGATTTTACAATCCGCCCTGCAAACGGAGGTGCAATTCCCGCCAATTTGCCCGTAACGGGACGAACGGTTCCAACCGTTCTGAACTCCGATGTAAAATCCTGTAGCTGAGCGGTTACGGAGACCAGATCCTTCAAAACTGGAGAATTGTCGGATACCGCAATAGTGTCTCCTATGTATCGAATGGCTGCATTTTCGTTAGCAGGTATATTTTTGTTGCACGAAGCCAGCAACGTACAGACCAGTGCCAATATGAATAACTTTTTCATTGAAAAAAGAGTTTAAATTTTTGAACGCCTTAAGGACAATATCCCGTTAGATTAATCGCTTGAATAGACCCAATACAACGCTTAGCAATAAACAAATAGATCTGCTTATCGATGTGTGGGTGTTTCGTAAATATCTGTATGGTATGTGACTTTACAATAAAGTGGGTGGCGCTCGTAAAGTAATACAGGCAACTGATTTAGGGATTATTCTATCCGTGAATAGAGGTGGGATGATTGCCTGTAGCAGGAAAAAAACCTCCAGGGCAACAAAGCATACATTTGCCTGTAGTGAATGGAAAAAGGACAAAACCGACATCAATGTCAGTTCGCTTTCACTATGCGTACCCGTTTGTTTATGGGTTTTGCCATGGAAATGCGAATGGACAATGGTTACACCATTGATGACATGGCTGTTGTAAAAGAAGGAGATATTTGCATAGTATAATGCAAATATCACAACCAGCACGCAACTGATCACCTGTCTCCTTCTCTTCGACATTAACAATCAATTTTTTCAGGATATAAAAATAGAGTAAAATTATTTTACACACAAGCGATGAGGCGGTTCACTATCAATTATTACAGCGTTTATATCAATAATGTTGCATTAATAAGAATTTTCTATTTAAGGACAATTCCGTAACAAGAGTGCGAATAATGCCATTCTGTTCTGTCCATAGAACAAAATAAAGCGTTTACCGTCTTGTACATAAAACAATGGTACAGGGTAATACCACGCGACTTTGCCTTTGATGAATTTGGAAACTACGTTTTGCGGGTATACGGCGTGCGGGGAGACCCTCACCTGCTTTATCTGCAAATGGAACAACTCCTTGTGCAAGGTGTAGGGTGGGATGAGGTGCCATAAAATCACAAAGTAGAAGTTGATTTTTACAATCCTGATGATTACACTGCTCATACAGCTCGCATCGTTGAGGCCCATCGAGTAGAAACCGGGCTCTTTCAACGTACCGGTGTCAATGGTGGCAGTTCAGAGCGGATGCTCTTTTGCCGGTAGGCGGTAGGGGTCAGTCCCGTGTGCCGCTTGAAGTAACGTGTGAAAAACGACTGGTTGGGAAAGTTCAACCTATTGGATATCTCCTGGATCGACTGGTCGGTATTGGTAAGCAGGAACTTGATCAATGCCACGGTCCTTTCGGTTATCCACTCCATCGGTAGTTTGCCCGACCGCTTCTTGATTACCATGGAGAAATGTTTCGGGGTAAGACAGGCCTCATTGGCGTAAAACTCCACGGTTCGCTGCTCGCTGACATGTTTTGCCAGCGAGATGGTGAAGTTGCGGAAAATCTGCTCCTGTCGCGATATCCTGGGCTTACCTGCCGGCTGGTTCATGGCAAACAGTGTGACGATCTCCAGCGACAGGTAGGTCATCAACGTGTTTCGTATCTCCTGCGACAGGGGGCCGGATGCTTCGCGATACTGTTTCTCCACATGGCGGTAAATCTCTTTTGCACTCTCCAGCTGGGTTTCATTCAGCTGCAGGCAGGGCATCTCCCGGATCTTCTCTAAGTAGTTCTCCACGGGGTGCGATATGGCCAGCTTCTCCAGAAAACCCATTCCTGTTGCAATGAGCGTGATTTTCAACTCATCCGACACTTCCACCAGCTGGATCACCGAGTAGGGGAGCAGCAGTACAAAACTTCCCCGGTGAATATGGATGCGTTTCATGTCCACCACAATTACTGCTTCTCCCTCCATGCAGACAAACACCACTACTCCGGCATCCAGGATAAAGGGGGTACGCTTCAAGAGTTGATGGAAATCGGTGGTGGAACTGTCCAGCATCAGATAACCATTGTCGGGCAGCAGCCTGCGTGCTACCCGGTTTTCAAGGGTGTACTGATCTTTCATCATTTTTACCTTATTGGTTGCAAATATAACAAAATTTGACCGGATAAATACCAATAAGAGGCGAAAAAACCGACATATTGGACAATTTGAGGGAGATATTGGCAAATCGAACCGCATAAATAAACCTACCTTTGCATCCCAAACTAATTTGAATAAAGATGCAAATGAGAAGATGTATGATGATGATAGGGTGCCTGCTGCTTTTGGTCAGTTGCAAGAGCACCCCGGAAAAGCACTCCGCAGTGAGAAGTGTGAAGGTCGATACGGTGAAGGTGTTTGGCCAGGCCGGTAGCAACCTCTTTCCTGGCAAGGTGATGCCGGCATCCGACTTGAACTTGGCTTTTCGTGTCAGTGGACCCATTGAGAAGGTGTATGCCAAGGTGGGTGCTTATGTGCGGAAAGGTCAGGTGCTGGCCCAGATTGATCCACGCGACTTTGAACTTCAGTTGGCGGCCACTGAGGCTGAATACAACAGTATCAAGAGTGAAGTCGACCGTATCATGGGACTCCATGAAAAAGGGTCGGTGACGCCGAATGATTACGACAAGGCCCGTTTTGGCTACCAACAGATCAGTGCCAAGTTGAACGCACACCGCAATGCGCTCGCCGATACCAAACTGCTGGCTCCTTGCGACGGTTATATCCAGAAACACCTCTTTGAAGCAGGTGAAACGGTGGGAGCAGGTATACCGGTTATCTCGATGGTGGCTGCCGGTTCGGCCGAAGTGGAGGTGCATATTCCTTCGGGCGACTATATCCGCCGTGACCAGTTTGAAAGTTATTACTGTACAGCCGATATCTATCCAGGTAAGACCTTCCCGCTGGAGTTGATCGGGATAACACCCAAAGCTAACGCCAGCCAGCTCTACACGATGCGTTTCCGCCTTGCCAAGGTTGATGGCGAACAGCCGGGACCGGGCATGTCGGTGATGGTGACCATCCGCTATCGCAATGATCAGGCAGAAACTCTCTCGATTCCACTTTCTGCACTTGTTCAGAATGATAACCAGACCTCCGTATGGGTGTATGATCCTGAAAACAGTACGGTTAATGCCAGAGAGGTTACTCTCTCAGAGATACTAACCGACGGAAGGGCTGTGGTAAGCTCGGGACTGAAGGCAGGGGAACTGGTGCTGAGCGCTGGTGTGCATTCGGTTAAAGAGGGTCAGAAGGTATCCTTGTTGGCGGTAAAAAGTGAAACAAACGTGGGAGGAATGCTATGATCGATTTTGGAAAATGGGGACTTGATAACCGCAAGCTGGTAAGCTTCCTTGTGCTCTGTCTTCTTGTTGGAGGTTTCCTTGCCATCCGCAGCATGGGAAAGCTCGAAGACCCTGAGCTTGTAGTAAAGCAGGCATTGATTGTCACCACCTATCCGGGTGCATCTGCTCACCAAGTTGAATTGGAGGTGACCGATCTCTTGGAGAAATCAATCCGAACAATCAAGGATGTGGATTTTATTGAGAGCCGTTCGATGAACGATCTCTCCATGATTACCGTGGGGTTATCCACACTTGTGTCCAATGATGAGGTGGATCAGGTTTGGACACAACTGCGCCGCAAGGTAAGCGACGTTCAGTCGAAATTGCCTGACGGAGCCTCAGCGCCGATCGTGAAGGATGATTTCGGCGATGTGATGGGAATGTTCTATGCAATGACCTCCGATGGTTACAGCGATCGTGAGCTGGGCGACTATGCCGAGCTGTTACAGCGTGAACTGCTTGCTGTTGATGGTGTCTCCAGGGTAGATATCTATGGACAGGGCAAGGAGTGCATATATATAGAGATGTATGAGGACAAGCTGGCCAATCTGGGTATCTCGCCAACAGAGGTTCTTTCAACATTGAACGGTCAGAACAAGACAGTCTACTCCGGTAATTACGATGCCGGTGACATGTCGCTGAGAGTAACCGTGAACGACCGCTACCGCAGTGCCGAGGATATAGGCGCCCTGCTGCTCAAAGGGCATCAGGGCGACCAGTTCAGGTTGAAGGATGTGGCACGGGTATGGACCGGTTATGAGGAGCCGGTGCGCAACGAGCTGATGTATGATAATCGGAAGGCATTGGGTATAGCCATTGCGGCGCATGGCGATGCCGATATCACCCAAGTAGGCAAGAGGGTTGAGAAACGTGTTGCCGAGCTTACTGAAAGCCGTCTGCCTGTTGGTATGGAACTCCATAAGGTATTTTTTCAGTCCGACCGGGTGAGTGACGCCCTTAATACCTTTATGGTCAATCTGGTGGAGTCGGTAATTATCGTAGTTTTGCTGCTTATCTTCTTTATGGGTTTCAGAAGCGGCGTAATTATCGGTACGAACCTGGTCGTGATAGTGTTGGGTTCGCTACTGATCCTGAATATGGCAGGCGGAACCTTGCAGCGTGTTTCACTTGGCTCATTTATTCTTGCCATGGGGATGCTGGTGGATAATGCCATCGTGATTCTTGATGGTATTTTGATCGATCTGCAGCGTGGTGAGTCGAAGAAGAAAGCGCTTACCAACATTGGCAAGAAGACTGCCATGCCACTGCTGGGAGCTACACTGATTGCCATACTGGCCTTCTTCCCCATCTTTCTCTCACCCGACACGGCAGGATATTACGTGCGCGACCTCTTTATCGTACTGGCAGTATCGTTATTACTGAGCTGGATGCTGGCACTGGTTTATGTTCCGATACAGGCCGACCGGATGGTCAAGATCAAAGAGGACAAGGTAGGCAAGGATCCCTTCGATAACGGTTTTTACCATGCATTGCGGAAGGTGCTCACATGGACGCTCCACCACCGGAGCCTTACTATTGGAGCCATCTCTCTACTGATGCTTGCAGCTATTGGCTGTTACAGATTCCTGCCACAGGGCTTCTTTCCCGATATGGATTACAATCAACTTTACATCGAGTATAAGCTGCCCGAGGGTTATACCAGTGAAAGGGTAAAGAGCGACCTGCAGTCGATTACCGACTATCTTCTTTCGAGGGAGGAAATTACACATGTCACCGCTTCAATCGGAGGGACACCTGCACGCTACAACCTGGTGCGCAGCATGGCCGACCCGTCGCTCTCCTATGGGGAGCTGATCGTAGACTACACCACATCAAAAAAATTGGTGGCCACAATGGATGAGATACAGCAATACCTCACCGACCACTATCCTGATGCCTATGTGCGTCTGAAACGGTACAACCTGATGTATAAGAAGCATCCGATCGAGGTACAGTTCAACGGTCCCGATCCGGCCGTATTGCGCGATTTGACATCGCAGGCACTTGCCATTATGGAGGCAAGCCCCGCCATCACCCTTACCTGCTCCAACTGGGAGGCAAAGACCCCGGTGCTGACGGTCGATTACGACCAGCCAATAGCCCGTAACGTGGGAATCAGCAGGCAAGATGTAGGTCTATCGCTCTTGAGTGCTACCGGAGGTATTCCAGCCAGCAATTTCTACGATGGGAATCAGCGGCAGACCATCTACCTGAAGTGTGTAGATAAAGATGGCAATCCAATTGAGTCGTTGGATAATGCGCAGGTATTCAGCATGATGCCTTCGTTATCCTTTGTTAACAGGGATATGATTCAAGGCTTGCTCACAGGTGTGTATAGTGAGGATGATGTGATTCGTGAGGCACTTCGCACAATACCCTTGAGCCAGGTAACCAATGGAATTCACCTTACCTGGGAAGACCCCCTGGTAATCCGTTACAACGGACAACGTGCCATGCGGGCACAGGGAAGTCCGGTAAGAGGAATTGGAACGGAAGATGCCCGGCAGACCATAGTAAAAGAGATCGAGTCGATTGAACTGCCTGAGGGATACACAATGCAATGGGAGGGAGAACGGAAGGCCAGCATCCAGTCCAGCTCCTACCTTTTCAAATATTTCCCGCTGGCCATCATTCTTATGATTGCGATCCTGATCATGCTTTTCCGGGACTACCGCAAACCGATTATCATCGTTTGCTGCATCCCGTTGCTGCTGATTGGTGTTATTTTTGGCATGCTTGTATCAGGCAAGACCTTCGGTTTTGTCGCCATCGTAGGAGTGTTGGGATTGGTTGGAATGATCATCAAGAACGGCATCGTGCTGATGGATGAGATCGAACTGCAACTGAAGAAAGAGGGTGTCGATCCTGTGGAGGCACTTCTGATCAGCTCTTCTGGCCGTTTCCGGCCGGTGATGATGGCATCGGGAACTACCATTCTGGGTATGATTCCACTGTTAGGTGACGACCTGTTTGGCCCGTTGGCAGTCACCATCATGGGCGGGCTGCTGGTAGGCACACTTATCACACTGGTGGTCATTCCGTTGTTGTACTCCGTTTTCTTCAAAATCAAGATTCATAAAATATGAGACGCTACAATACTTTGTTTATGATAATGGCATGCCTGGTGGCTGCTCCCAACGTGGCTGCACAACAGCCGCTCACCCTCGAGGAGTGCCGCTCCATGGCCCTCCAAAACAACAAGCAGATAGCAGTGGCTGCCCAACAACAGGAGAAGGCTGCCTACGGGGTCAAGGCCTACCGGGCCAATTTTCTGCCGAAACTGTCGGCTACCGGTAACTACCTGCTTACTACAGCTTCACTGGAGAGAGAGATACCCTCGTTCTATCTGCCTACCTATGTGCCTGATGGTTCCGGTCAGCTGGTACCCAATATCCTGACCAGCGTAGACGGGGTCCCCATATTCAAGGAGTATGCCTTTTTCCCGGGCATGGAACTGAACCTGAGACTCAACGGAACCTACCTGACGGGGTTGCGTCTGGAACAGCCCATCTATATGGGGGGAAAGATCACCTCTGCCTATCGCATGGCTCAACTGGGTGAGGAGATGGCGCGGCTGAACAGACAGAAGAGCGAGGCGGAGGTAATCTTGCAGGCGGATGAGGCTTACTGGAGTTATGTCAGGGTATTGGAACTGAAAAAGGTGGCTGAGTCGTACAAGGAGATGCTTGCACGACTGGCGACAGAGGTGGAGAATGCCTATAAGGAGGGAATGGTTCCACGCAACGATCTGCTGAGGGTGGAGGTGAAGCAGAACGAGGTTGAACTTCAGCTGCTGAAGGCCTACAATGGAGTGAGGCTGGCAAGGATGAATCTTTGCCATGTGGTTGGTCTGCCGCTCAACAGCGAGGTGACTGCTGTTGAACGGCCGGGAGTGTTCCAGGATGAAGCATTGCCGTTGCCTGACCTCTCTTCACGTCCCGAAGTGAAGCTGCTGATGCGCCAGGTAGATCTGAAGGATCAACAGGTGAAACTTGTCCGCAGCGAATTTCTCCCGCAAGTTGGTATTGGAGGCAATTTTGCCTATGCCAACGGATTGAAGCTGAACGACAGTAAACTGCTCGACCATGCAGCCTTCTCGGCAGTGGTTTCGGTTCAGGTACCGATCTTTCACTGGGGTGAAGGAAAAAACAGGGTACGCAGTGCGATGGCGGAGAAAAGGGTGGCCCAGTTGCAGCAGGAAGAGTTGACCGGAAAAATGGAACTGGAAGTGCAACAGGCACTGCAGGCATACCAAGAGTCGGTGGCAGCTGTTGAACTTACGAACCGTTCCTTGAGCCAGGCGGAAGAGAATTTGCGCGAAAGTCGTGACCGCTATGATGCAGGAATGGAGACCTTGTCGAACCTGCTGGAAGCACAAGCCATGTGGCAGAAGGCAAAAGCTGAACTGGTTGAGGCCGGATGTAACGCACAGCTTGCGACAACCCGCTACCTCAAGGCGGCTGGAAAATTGTAACAGGCTGTTCTTTAATGTACTCTCCTGTCCCGGGTAACAGCTACAGAAATCATACTTCAATGAGGGTGGATCACAATGTGATTTCACCCTCATTTATTTGCATACCTATCGGTGAAGATCTTCCAAAATTCATTTCTCAGAAGGTGAAATTTTATTTTGAGACAGCCTCGATAGATTCTTGTAAATAAAAAACTCATCTGGCTATTTACAGTCAAATGAGTTTTCTGAAGTACACCCGGCGGGTGTACAACCCTCGTTTCGGTAGATATTCATGTTGTTTCAATGAGTATCTTTGTACTTGAATATCAGCATGTTGGATTTATCTCAGTTTTTTTGAAAATCATAGACAAGCGTTATTTTGGTCCTACATTTGGTAATGTCGGACTATTAAATTTCTCCATTTCGGTAATGCGCAAATCATCCACAATTTCTAAATACGGCTTCATACTTTCAAAATCTTCATGTCCTGTCCACTTCATAACAACTTCTGTCGGAATCCCCAAGAAAATTGCATTCACTATAAATGTTCTTCTCCCGCAATGAGTTGTTAATAATTCATATTTATAATAAGTTTTTTCAATTCTCTTTGAGCCGATGAAATTTACCATTGTAACTTGCTCATTAAATTCAAGTATTTTTCCTATTTCTTTCAAGAGTTTATTCATTTTTACATTCGAAGGAACAGGCATTGCAAATTCACTATTATAGTCTTTATATTTACCTAAAATTGCACGGCTATAATTGTTCATATCTATTCTCAAATCTTCGTGAGTTTTTTGAGTTACGACAGAGATATGATTTTCGTAAATATTTTCTTTTTTCAAATTTTCCACGTCAGAGAATCTTAGCGAAGTAAAACAGCAAAAGCAGAATACGTCTCTCACTATGTCAAGTTCAGGGTCATCGAATATAAATTCATAAAGTTTTAAAAGTTCTTTCCAAGTCAGAAAGATTACTTTCCTTTTATCGGAAGCGCCTTTCAGGTTCGGGTGGAACGTTTCGTGCAGATCACCCGAATAGTGTTTCTTCGTTTTAGCCCATTTCAGAAACCACCTCATTTTTGATAAGTAGTTGCTAGCCGTCCTGTTTGAAATTCCTTTGGTGGCATTCTTATAACGTTTCTGAACCGATTCTTTCGACTGAAGATAGATCATAAATCCCTGAAGATCCTCTTCAGTCAAATTCATCGTTAGATTTGGATTATAATGGAACAAGTGGTTTTTCAGCGTTGGGCTGTGTGTCGGCAAAAACCAAATGTGCCATTTGCGGGTCGGCTGTCTTTTTACACTGACGCACAACGGTTGACAATATGGCCAGTAAGGGATTGCGGGCGATTTCCTATCAATGTACACAAAACGTTGAAGCGGGCTACAAACCTTCGCATACCTATGAAACCCTTATTGGCTATATTGTGTGTTGTGGCCAGTTTATCTTTCATATTCTGTCATTTAACTAAGAAATCCATGCAAGCATTGATTCTTTAACAATCCATTTACCATCTACTTTTTCAAGAATCAAATAAAATCCAGCCCCACCAAGTCCGTCTGTCGAACTGCTATAATAGATAAAAGCTTTTGAATTATCATTACTTATTCCAGGTCGTGAAACTTTTACAAGTGGTTTAAATCCAAATGTTTTGTGATAGTTATCCCATCCCCCTAGCTTGAATATATCTTCTATTTCCTGTCGGGATATATATGAAATTGTCCCCTGAAAACCGCAAATTGAATCAATTTGAATCTTGGTTTTGTTTTTGTCAATAAAATCACGGTAAGTCAAGCTGTCAAGTGAAGGTAGTCCATTAGTTTCATTTTTAAAACTGTCAAATGAGTTAACTTCCGGGTCAAATAAAAAAGTCTCCGTTTCAATGACTAAAATAATGTCTGGCTTTTTGTAAGTCTTAATTTTTTTAATTTCTCCTTTTTTATTAAAAACAGTATCATTAGGCAATGTTTTAATCTCGCTATGTATCAAGGCAGAAATTATCTCATTATCATTGTCGATTTGTCCAAATCCGTGAGCACAAATCAGAGTGAGGATTATAATTGTCAATATTTTCAGGCGTCTCATTGGTGTCTTTTTAAATTGGCCACAACGGTTGACAATATGGCCAGTAAGGGATTGCGGGCGATTTCCTATCAATGTACACAAAACGTTGAAGCGGGCTACAACCCTTGAATAACCTACTGTCCCGGCAATTTTTTATACCGCGTGTTAGGGCACGTAATTTATTCATTTTTAATCATTTCACTCAAATCAATTGTTACAAAACTCTTGTCTTGTGTGTCATATAAAGTATTACCAATCAGGAAGGCATTTGAGGTCGCATCAATTTCAGCAATTCTTTGTCCAGTATTATTAATAACCAAAGTCTTTTTATCTTTTGCAATAAACTTAAAATTCTTTGTTCTCAAATAATAAATACTTAAATCATCGTATTCTATTGTTTTTGAAATATTTAATTCGCTGTCAATGGATAATGTTTTACCTTGACTTGTAAAAACAAATACTTTGGTGGAATCAGATTGTGGAAGACTCATTAAATCTCCATTTTGATTTGTAATAAATACTTGATTACCTACAAAATATTTTAGTTCTCCAACATTGTCTTTCGGAAAGTCTTTTTCAGCAATCAAATTCCCAGTTTCCATTGAATACTTTGAAATTCTGTTTTTAAATAGGGTTTGCTGAATAATTGGCATTTGTGTTGTATATCAGTAAATTAGTTGGTAAAAAATTTGCATAACTGCAAGATATTGAGTATTTTTACTTCATAAACCTTGCATTTTATGATACGATACAAGAGCTCCAGGCAGCTTTCAATTTCAGAGTTCAAGA
>Ga0116191_1000542_pt1 | contig 33208 bp, 29 predicted proteins | sample AD_UKC111_MetaG_FD_89897 | JGI IMG/M metagenome (GOLD analysis project Ga0116191, IMG submission 89897) | Active sludge microbial communities of municipal wastewater-treating anaerobic digesters from Hong Kong - AD_UKC111_MetaG | ecosystem: Engineered > Bioreactor > Anaerobic > Digestate... | reverse complement strand
TTCAGTCCTGCAACTTCTATCTTCTCGCGGCTGAACCCGGTACAGAGGAATACCCCCAGGCATGGTTTAAATCCTCCGGTGAAGCGCTGCCCATCGTTGAGTTTCTCACCCCCGAGCCTGAACCAGTAGAAGCGCCCCTTCCTCCTGAAATCAGTCAATCGAAATCTACTGATCCAAGTAAAGACTCGTCCAAATCGCTCCCACTCGAACATTATCTGCTCCTGCCGCAATATGAATGGGGAATTGCAGAATTCCACCTTGATGCTGCACGTCCATTCGTCTTAAAACATCATCCGACGGTCGGTTTCTCAATCCAGGAAGCCATGCTGGCAAGAAAAATAACCGTGGTAGGTGGTGAAAATTCCTTCCCTGAAGAAATATTGGAGCAAATGCGCACAAACGGTTCTATTGTAGAGCGGATCAGCGGAGATGGTACGAGTATTGCAACACAACTGGCAGAGAGGTAACCCATGAACATTTCCCTTCCTTCAGCACCCATTGCCCGAAACCCCATTGAATCCAGGCAGCCAGTCCTTAAAGTAATCGGACTCGGCGGCGGCGGTCAGAATGCCGTAGATCGCATGATCGAGCTTGGATTGAGCGGAATCGATTTCATTGCCGCCAATACGGATGCCCAGGTACTGCGCACGAGCCTTGCTACAACAAAAGTTCAGCTTGGTCCTGTGCTCACTCGCGGCCTCGGCGCTGGAGGAGATCCATCGACTGGCGAAGCCGCAGCAGAAGAGAGTCTCAAGGATCTCAGCCTGGCTCTGGCTGGTGCAGACATGGTTTTTCTAACAGCAGGCATGGGCGGTGGTACCGGGACTGGCGCAATTCCCGTTGCAGCCCGGGTTGCCAAATCGCTTGGCGCCGTGGTTGTGGCCATAGTTAGTCTCCCCTTCGCGTTTGAGGTTGGCCGACGCCAAAAGAATGCACGCGAGGGTCTCGCCAAACTACAGCAATACACCGATACACTCATTAGCGTTCCCAACGACCGCCTGCTCCAGATCGCGCCGCGCGATTTGCCTCTCGATATGGCCTTCCGCCTTGCGGATGATATCCTGCGCCAGGGTATCCAGGGTATCTCCGAATTGATCACCCAACCTGGATTGATCAACGTAGATTTTTCGCACGTACGCAACATGATGAAGAGCGGCGGCGGGTCCCTTCTTGCAATAGGCACTGGTCAGGGAGAAAATCGGGTGAATGAAGCATTGGAACATGCTTTACACCACCCCATGCTCGAGACCATCAACTTGGAAGATGCCAGCGGTATCATTGCCAATTTCACTGGTGGAACTGACCTTTCATTTGCAGAGGTGATGGATGCCTTGAACACCCTGCATGACCGTACCAATGGCAACGCTGAGATCATTCCCGGCGTGATTTGCGACGAGAAAATGGAAGACCGTGTGCAGGTTATTCTGGTTCTAACGGGAATCGGCGCCACCTCGATCGAATCATCTAGCGTGCGCCGCGCCAGCCAGGTATCCCAACCAACAGTACAGCAGCCTGGAGAATATCAATCGACTCCTGGTTTTAGAACCGAACCTGCCGAAGCAGAATTTCAATTGGAAATGGCAGGAGCCCCAGCAGATCTTGATATTCCGGCATTCTTACGGCGCAGAGTGGGCAGATAGGAGTTCTTGTGAACGCTCAAAGTAAATCTTCTGTGTGCAGCGCGGTTTACCGCCAGTTTCCTGAGCTTAGGGGAGCAAATCCCACGGTAAAAGAGCTTCCAGGAGATAAATATCAGCTCATCTTCCATGGAAAAGCTCTGACCGAGAACGGTAAATCTCTTCCCCGTACGGTGCGGGTAGTAGCTGATGAAAATGGCAAGATTTTAAAACTCTCTACTTCACGTTAAATGGAGTTGACGATGAATACAGTATTCAAGCAAATCGAACTTGGTTTCTGGAATCTGGTAATTCCACTCCTTACACGGTCTCAGTTGGTACGAACGGTAATTCAAAACTCATTACGCATCTATCAGGATAAGAAACTCCTCTATCAGGCAGCGGTCGTGACGGTCATTGCGTGTGCAGGTTTTGCCACAGGTTTGCTGGCATATTCAGTCAGCCTCTTCTTTGCATAAGAAAAAGCGCCTATGGCGCTTTTTTGATACCTGGGATTGTATGTTCATCGTTCTTAAAATGGTAAAATGAATTTACCTTCATGTTGCACTTGGACCTACAACGATTATTGAAATAACATGAAAAAAGTAGTTTTTCTCCTGGTCATCGTGATTTTCATAGTCAGCGCAGTATTGGGGTTCCAGGCTGCCGCCAGGTTAAGTTCGGGTCAATCTTCCCAGTCACAGCAAGCAGAGGGTTTACCTGTGCCCTCCACTCAAACCAATTATCTTCTCGTGCATGTAAATGATTTTACTGCTGATCATCCTCAGCTGGTCTCCGCCTGGGGGTTGTTTATATTCTATTCCACCCCTCCTCAAGTAATGCTGATCCCACTCTACCCCACTTATAATGATGCCAGATCGACTGTGCTGGGAACGGCATTTAAACTTGGCAAAGATGATCAAGTTTCCTCTCGTTTTATCGATGAGATTGAAAAAGAATATGATATAGCCATTCAAGGTTATGCAGCAGTGGATAACGCGGGGCTTTCTGTTTTTTATAAATGGATCACAGGTGAAGAGGGTCAGATTTCAGCCGTGACCCCACAGACGGCTGATGAAAAACACATCGTACTCTATAACAGCCAGCAATTCTTCAGAACTGCCTGTGAGCAGTTTTCGCGATCAGGCGTGAGTAGCTTTGTCGATCAAATTCATTGGACGGAATTACTGCCTTCCCACTTCTCAACCAATCTTTCCTTTGAATCACTGGCTCTTGCGGCAGATTATTTCAAATCTGCCGGTGATATCGACCAGTGTACAGTTCTTTCAAACGAATAGAGGTTTACTGGTAATGTAACAGGAGGTCGAGATGAAAAAAGTGTCCCGCAGGGATTTTCTGCATCTCATGGGCATCGGAATTGGGTCCGTAACCGCCGCTCATCTCATCTCAGGTTGCGAACCGGACATACCTCCGCCCACCGTTCCTCCTGAACCCAGCCTTACCCCCTTGCAGCCTCTACCCACTTCCACCCCCACTCCACAACCCACACCTACCAATACCATCCAACCCACTTCCGTTGAAAATCCATACCTGGTAGTCACACACGGTGAAGACCCCGAACAGCATATTCGCCAGGGCATCAAAGCACTTGGCGGAATGGAACGTTTTATGAAGTCAGGCGCAGATGTCATCATCAAACCTAATATCTGCGTTCCGTATCACACTTATGAATATGCAGCCACAACTAATCCCTGGATCGTGGGCACCCTGGTCAAGGTTTGCCTGGAAGCTGGCGCAAAGCGCGTCAGAGTGATGGATTTCCCCTTTGGCGGTACGGCCAAAGACAGCTACCGGAAAAGCGGGATCGAGGAACAGGTGAAGGCTGCCGGCGGTGAAATGGAAATCATGCTGCCGCTAAAATACAAAGAATACGATATTCCCAATGCGGTTTCCCTGAATCAAACCAGTGTCTATGAAGACATCTTAACGACCGACCTTCTCATCGACGTGCCTATCGCGAAAAATCACGGACTCGCAATTCTCACCCTTGGATTGAAGAATCTCATGGGCACCATTCAGGATCGGGGGGCAATCCACAATGATTTCGACAACAGGCTGGTTGACCTGGCAACCCTTGTCCGGCCGCATTTAACGATCATCGATGCCATGCGTACCTTAATGGCGAACGGGCCAACCGGAGGAAATCTTTCAGACGTAAAAATTCAAAATACGGTTATTTTTTCCCAAGACACCGTCGCAGCAGACAGTTTTGCCACATCCCTTTTTGGACTTCTTCCCCAGCATTTGGGGTATTTGGTCAACGCGGCAAACCGCGGACTTGGCAGGCTGGATTACCAGAATGTGAAGATCGAAGAATTCAATATCAATGGATAAACCTCCACACTCACGCCATTGGTCTGGACGCATTGCCTGGGTAACCGCACGGAAGATCACCCAAGGTCTGGCTTTGCTTGGTTTTACGGTGTTGATTATCACCACCGGCATGGACCGAGCCGCTTACACTCTGGCGAATTTTCCCATCCGGCTCAGCCCGTTAGCCATGCTCGCCAGCTTGATCTGCAGCCGTACATTCTTATCCGGTATGACCGTTTCCCTTCTTTTAATCTTCTCAAGCCTCGTCGTCGGGAGAGCCTGGTGCGGTTGGCTCTGTCCTCTGGGAACGATTCTGGAGATTTTCCAATTTCGGAAAACGAAAAAAGACACTCGTATACCGGAAAGAATGCGGGCAGCGAAATATGGATTTCTGATCGTCATCCTCCTCTCAGCGATATTCAGCAATCTCACTTTGCTGATCTTTGACCCGCTCACAATTTTCACCCGAACGATGACGCTCACGATTCTTCCCGTATTCGACCAACTCTTCACAGCAATCGAAAAACTGTTCGTCTCCATTCCATTTCTCTCCAATGCGGTTTATCGTTTCGATCTCTTAATTCGTCCGGTGATCCTCCCTGTTAAACCCGCAGTATTCCAATACGCAATTCTGACCGGTTTCTTCTTTGTAGCAATCATCCTGCTCAACCTTCTGGCAGAGCGTTTCTGGTGCCGGTACCTCTGTCCATTGGGAGCGTTCCTTGGATTATTCTCCAGGCTGTCCCTTTTCAAACGCAGGGTGAAAGATGACTGTGCAAAGTGTCATTTGTGCGAAGTCCACTGTCCCACCGGCACGATCGATCCTCAAAAAGATTACAGCAGTGATCCGGCAGAATGCACCCTGTGCATGAACTGCCTGAGAGACTGTCCAAAAAAAGCTCTTTCGTTTTCTCCAACCTTTTCACGTGCGCCGCGCAGGGAATATGATCCGGGCAGGCGCACCCTCTTGAATTCACTATTGGTTTCTGTGACTCTCTCGGCATTGCTTTCAATTGAGTGGATCCGGAAGTATCCGCGCAATCATTTCCTCCGACCGCCAGGTGCTGCAAGAGACGCTTTTTCATCTGCCTGCATACGTTGTGGACTATGCATGAAAGTGTGTCCAACCGGTGGTCTTCAGGTCGACCTCTCACAATCAGGCATCGAAGCCGCAGGAACCCCTATCCTCGTTCCCCGCCTGGGATACTGCCAGTTTTCTTGCAATGCCTGTGGTCAGATCTGCCCCGTAGGAGCAATTCCACTGTTGGATTTAAAAGAGAAACAAAACGCTGTGATTGGCAAAGCCTATATCGAGCACGACCGATGTATCGCCTGGTCAGATCACCAGACCTGCATTGTCTGCGAAGAGATGTGCCCCTTACCTCAGAAAGCGATCACCCTTGATTCGGGGAAGTTTGTTGCGCCTGATGGAAGCTCCATCACCATTTCTTTGCCTGTTGTCAACCGCGAAATGTGCATCGGCTGTGGTATCTGTGAAAACAAGTGCCCTGTTGCCGGAGAAGCTGCCATTCGTGTGTATACAACATGACCATATAAAATGACCATACCATGATATAATGCTGCGTTTGATCACAACAAAACAAGAAAGAGGGCGACAGTGAGCGCATCACAGGATTTTTCAAAGGTTAGTAAAGATTTGGTTGTCAGCATGGAATATGAACTGCGCGTCGATGGCGAATTAATCGATAGTGCTGATGAAAATGACTTGCTTGAATTCATTCAAGGACACGGACACATCATTCCTGGATTGGAAAGTGAAATCGAGGGAATGGCCATTGATGAGTCCAAAGAAGTATTCGTCAAAGCGGCTGACGCTTACGGTGAATACGATCCTGAAGAATTCGTTGAGCTCCCCAAGAGCGAGTTCCCTGCTGACTTTCCATTCGAGCTGGGTACTGAGGTCGTCATGGAGAACGAGGAAGGCGAAGAAATGGCCGCCTACATCGAAGAAGTTACCCTTGATTCAGTAACCCTGAACTTCAATCACCCCCTGGCAGGAAAAGATCTCAACTTTAAGATTACCATCCGAGGTTTGAGAGCCGCTACCCCTGAAGAACTGGAGCACGATCACGTTCACATGGATGATCATGACTGCTGTGGAGATGACTGCTGTGGAGATGACTGCTGCGGCGGTGATTGCTGCAAGTAGAAAGTAGCCCATGAAGCAGCCGCAAGGCTGCTTTTTTTTGGATGACCTTCAGGATGGTATACTGCTCGTAAAGAGTAAAGGACTTCTCATGTTCATTCCCACTACCCGCGATGAAATGGAACGATTAGAATGGCAGACCCTGGATGTCATTCTCGTCTCGGGTGATACTTATATCGATTCTCCATATTCAGGAATTGCCGTTATTGGGAAAATACTAATACAGGCAGGTTACCGGGTTGGAGTGATCGCACAACCTGATATCAGTGATTCCTCTGATATTTCCCGGCTTGGAGAACCTTCTCTCTTCTGGGGAGTCAGCGGCGGCGCGGTGGATTCCATGGTGGCAAACTATACAGCCACGCTCCGCAAACGCCAGTCGGATGATTTCACCCCTGGCGGGGTTAACGATCGCAGACCGGATCGAGCAGTAATTGCCTACACGAATCTAATCAAGCGCTATTTCAAGAGTTCCAGACCTATCGTGCTGGGAGGGATAGAAGCCAGCCTCAGACGGATCACCCATTATGACTATTGGAGCGACCGTCTGCGCGCCCCCATTCTTTTCGATTCCAAAGCAGATTACCTGCTATATGGCATGGCAGAGAAAAGTATCCTCGATCTGGCAGCGGCCTTGAAAAACGGCGTGGATACCAGGCAAATCAGGGGGCTATGCTACCTTGCGAAGACTGTACCAGAAGGTTATCTTGAGTTACCGTCTTTTGAGGAAGTTGTCGCTGATCAGGCGGCTTTTTCGAGGATGTTTGAGATCTTCTATCACAACAACGACCCCATCACCGCCCGCGGGTTGGCACAAAAAAAAGCAGACCGGTATGTAATTCAGAATCCCCCGTCTCCAACGCCCACCCAGGCAGAGATGGATTTGATCTACGCGTTGGATTTTGAACGCAGCCAGCACCCGTATTACGAAAGCCAGGGGACTGTAAAAGCGCTGGAGACAATTCGTTTCTCAATTCCCACCCATCGCGGGTGTTACGGTGAATGTAATTTCTGCGCTATCGCCGTACACGAAGGCCGTACCGTCTCATCACGCAGTATTGATTCCATCCTTGCCGAAGCACACAAGCTTGCTGCTCATCCTGATTTTAAGGGAATCATCAACGATCTCAGTGGTCCCACCGCAAATATGTTTGGAATTGAATGTATCAAAAAGCAAAAAACAGGTGCATGTGAAGACAAACGCTGCCTTTTTCCCGAAATCTGCCCCGTACTGAAAATTGACCACACATTACAGGTCGAGTTATTACAAAAGATACGACAGGTACCCGGTGTGAAAAAAGTGTTTATCGGCTCAGGTGTCCGTTATGATATGGTCACAGCCGACCGGCTTCATGGCAGCCAATATTTGAAAGAACTCACACAGCATCATACCTCTGGCCAGCTAAAAATTGCACCTGAACATTCTGAACCATTCGTCTTGAATTTAATGGGGAAACCCCCTCTGCGGTCCCTGGTTCAATTCCGTGAGCAATTTGAAAACCTTTCACGTCAGGCGGGCAAAGAACAGTATCTGACATATTATCTCATCGCAGCCTATCCCGGATGTAATGACCGGCACATGAGAAACCTGCGCGAGTTTGCCAGTGAAAAACTTCATATTCATCCCGAACAGGTCCAGATCTTCACCCCAACGCCTTCCACGTATGCCAGCCTGATGTACTACACGGAAATGGATCCTTTTTCCGGCGAAAAGATATTTGTCGAGAAAGACCTGTACCGCAAAACCAGGCAAAAGCAGCTGGTCGTTGCAGAAGAAAGACAAATGCAAGGAATGATCTCACATCGAGAAGCGAAGCACAGCAAACCGGCTGGGAAGATCAATCCTATACCGGAAAGGAAGAAATATCATGGTAAATGAAAAACTACGTTTCTTCATTTCCTGTGCACCAGGCATCGAACAAATTCTGGAACGTGAAACACGTCAAATAGGGCTGATTCCGCTTTCCCGCGTCGCCCAGAACACAAGCTCTTCCAAATCTTTTTCCGGTGAAGAGCCTGGCGGATTATTGTTCGAAGGTTATGCCACACATATGATGCAGAGTAACCTGCATCTGCGCACTGCCAGTCGTGTGATCGTTCGCCTGGGCGAGTTCTATGCAGCTGCTTTCGCTGAATTGCGCAAGAAAGCTTCGCGGTTGGAATGGGAAAAATACCTCACCCCTGGTCAAACCGTGAATATTCGGGCCGTTTGTCATAAATCGAAGCTTTACCATTCCGATGCAGTCGCAGAACGTATCCTTGGGGCCATTAATGACCATTTTTCGTTTTCCGATATCGGAGAAAATCCTTGCCGTCAGGATGATCAGGGACAGATGATCCTCGTGCGGTTGGTCAACGACCTGTGTACGATCAGCATCGACTCTTCGGGCGAACCGCTGCACCACCGTGGCTACCGACTGGCAACAGCCAAGGCGCCGCTGCGTGAGACACTCGCTGCAGCGATGCTACTTGCTGCCAATTGGGATGGCTCATCGCCCTTAATAGATCCATTCTGCGGATCAGGTACAATTCCCATCGAAGCAGCTTTGCTTGCTCGCCAGATTCCGTCTGGTATCACCCGCGATTTCGCTTTCATGAGATGGCCAATCTTCTCGAAGGAAGAATGGCATTCACTGCTTGTGCAGGCACAAAACAATATCGTTCCACTACAGACCTCGATTTGTGGATACGACCGCGACAAAGGTGCAGTGGAGATGGCCGCCGCCAATGCTTCCCGTGCAGGTCAGAAGAAAGAAATCAGTTTTGTTCAGCAGCCCGTGTCATCTCTTGAGCCCGCCAGTTCCCCCGGCTGGATCGTTACCAATCCTCCATACGGTGTGCGGGTAAGCGGCAGCAAGGATCTTCGCGACCTGTATGCCCGCCTGGGAAACATCCTTCGCGAGAAATTTACCGGATGGAAGGCCGGGATATTGTGCAGCGATCCAAAGCTGACCGGTCAGCTCGATATCGGTGAACCGGTTGCTCACCTTCGCTTCTCGAATGGTGGTATCCCAGTACAATATTCGATGTTTGAGATCAACGCCCGATAGAGTTCTTCCAGCCGGCTTCCTGTCTACTTTTTTTCGTTTCTGATTCCGGTTAGCCTGACTTTATTTTCATACGGCAGGATGAACCGCAGCCGGTCCTCGTTCGGTATCCCTGTTTGCATCCTGGCAGCCAGTTCCTCATATGTCACCAGGCGCTCTTTGATCTTTTCGCATTCGTAATCCTGACATTCGGAACAATTCTTATATCCATGCTCGATCACACATGGCCGTACTGGGCACTCTTCATCGAGCAGCCTTCCCTTTTCTGTCCAGCAGCCGTCGCAGACGATTTTATCCGCGGGAATGCGAAATCCGAAATATCGGAACCATCCATCACTGAGCAATTGCTGATTCTCAGGATTCGATTCAACATTTGGACGGTATGCCAGGCAAAGGTCACAGCGGTATCCACACCGGCTGATAATTTCATCCATCATGCTTTCTCCTATTCGTGGCGCATCTATAAAGTCATCGCTTCTAGAATCCATTATGACGACTAAATTCGAGGAAGACAAGATCAATTCGAATATTCATGTCGTAAAGTGTATTAATCCGATTTTTAAGATCCTTCATCTATGTTAAAATGATGCCTGGAATCTTTAGTGTTCGCCAGCAGTGCATATCTCTTATTAAGGAGTAGGTATGAGTCCAATTCGCGTCCTACAATGGGGTCTTGGAGCCATGGGCAGCGGCATGGCCAGGTTGATGCTTGAAAAATCCGGGTTGAAAATTGTTGCTGCAGTTGATAGCCGGCCTGATTATGTAGGAAAAGACCTGGGGGAAGTTTTAAAAGTTGGAAATGACCTGGGAGTCAAGATCACCAACAAACCTGAGGAAGTTCTGAAAAAAGAAAATGTAGATATTGTGGTGATCGCTACCACTTCCTGGTTGAAGGAACAGATTTCTGATTTACGGAAGATCGTTTCCGCAGGCATTAATTGTATTTCCATCGCCGAGGAAATGGCCGACGCATATGCACAAAATCCTGATCTTGCCGCTGAACTTGATGCGCTGGCAAAACAGCACGGTATGACCGTTTTGGGAACCGGGGTAAATCCTGGTTTTGTTCTCGATCTACTGGTGGTTCTGCTCAGCGGAGGAAATCACCAGGTTGAACGCATCGAGGCCTCCCGCATCAATGATCTGAGCCCGTACGGACCTACAGTCATGCAGACCCAGGGTGTGGGTTCCACTCCCGAGGAATTTAAAGCTGGGTTGAAAGATGGTTCGATCGTTGGGCACGTTGGATTCCCCGAATCGATCCATATGATCAGCGACGCCCTTGGGCTGGGCGTTGACCGCATCGTTCAAACCCGCGAACCGATCATCAGCAAGGTCTACCGCGAAACCCCGCACGTCATAGTGAAGCCAGGAATGGTGGCAGGTTGTGCACACACCGGTATTGGATACCGCGGTGATAAGGAAGTCATCAAACTTATCCACCCGCAGCAAATCCTCCCCGAATTGGAACAACAGGATACGGGGGATTACATTAACATCTACGGTAAACCTGAGATTCACATGTCGATTAAACCTGAGATTGCCGGCGGTATTGCCACCGAAGGACTGGCTGTCAACATGATCCCGCACGTTGTGGCCGCCACACCGGGGCTCAAACGCATGATCGACCTGCCTGTGCCTGCCGCTTTGATGGGCGAAAGCGCGTATACCCGCCGCGTGTAACATTCTATCCGTTTCTTTGGAGGTTTTTTAATGAACAAGGTTCCAAAAGGTACCTGGGTTGAGATCGAATGGATTGTGCTCAAACCTGAGGAACGTGCAAAAGCGCTCCCCGAAGATACGAAAAAAGTTCCTTATGTCCTGCGCGTCTCTGGTTTTCTCACCGAAGATGCTGAAATTGGTCAGACTGTTTCTATCCGTACCATTATCGGACGCATCCACACAGGCGAGCTGACCACGGTTAATCCGAGTTATCACCACAGTTTCGGTAAAGTGGTTCCTGAACTGCTCACCATCGGCACCGAGGCGGAAAAATGACACAACGCGATATGTCATATAACGCCGTAATGGCACGCAAAAACGAAATTATGAAGTCCTCCATGGGCATCGATTACGATGATTTCATCCAGAGTCCGGTCGCTTTCGATTACGAAAAGATGATGTCTGAAACCGGATATACCATGGAGGATATTTTCCAAATCCAGCTCGAAACCAAGGTTGGAAACACCCCACTGTACGAACTTCGCAACCTGACCGAAATGGTGCGTAAAACCTGCTCCCCCGGTAAAGGTGCCCGGATTCTGTTAAAGGACGAAGCTGCCAATGCATCAGGCAGCTTTAAAGCCCGCCGTGCGGCGATCAGTGCCTATACAGCTATGCGCATGGGGTACAAGGGGATGGTCGCTGCCACAAGCGGAAATTATGGTGCAGGAGTCGCTTCCCAGGCTGCCCAACGCGGTTTGAAGTGCATCGTTGTTCAGGAAGTCTACGACAGCCGTGGAATTGGTCAACCCGAGATCATCGAAAAAGGACGTGCCTGTGAAGCGTACGGCGCAGAGGTCATTAAACTCACCGTCGGTCCGGAACTCTTCTACATGCAGTTGCGCACGCTCGAAGAAACCGGATTCTTCAATGCCAGTTTATATACGCCTTTTGCCATCCGCGGAGTCGAGAGCCTTGGGGCAGAGATTGGCGAACAGGTGCGCTCCCGCTATAGAAAAGCTCCCGATGCCGTTGTCATCACCCACGCCGGGGGTGGCAACCTGACCGGTACAGCCCGCGGATTGCTCTACGCCGGTTGTGAATCCACACGTATTGTCGCCTGTTCGGTTGACCTCAGCGGACTGCACATGGCATCCGATCACGATTTCAACCGCAAATCCTTCACTACTGGCCACACCGGCTTTGGTGTTCCCTTTGCCGTCTGGCCGGACCGGGTTGATGTGCCTCGCAATGCGGCTCGCAGCTTGCGCTACATGGATGAATACCAACTCGTGACGCAGGGTGAAGTTTTTTACATCACTGAACTGCTCACCAAGGTGGAAGGCCTCGAACGCGGACCTGCCGGCAACATCAGCCTTACAGCTGCCGTCACCCTGGCGCGTCAGATGGATCAGGATCAGATCGTCGTGGTGCAGGAAACTGAATACACCGGGGCTGGCAAACATCATAACAGCCAGTTATCCTTCGCCCGCGAAAACGGCATTGAAATCCGCCGTGGTGATCCCCGTGAAAGTGTTCCTGGCAAAAGCATCATCATCCCTGAACACCTGGATCAGGTTCTGGGGCGGGTACAGGATATCGACAGACTGCGCAGGGAGTACCTCGCCAACGCTGCCAGGCAACTTCCTGCTGCGCAGTGGACCGAAAATGACATCAATTTCCTCGCAATAGATGTCAAGAAAGATACCGCCTGGGTTCGGGCGAACCTACCAACTGCTTAAATCTACATCTCGTATTTGGAGACGATAAAAATGTCTGATGATCGAATTCAGAAATTTGAAGAACGTCAGAAGGAACTGCATCAATTGACCGATGAGGAACTGAAAGAGCGTTTCTGGAAGCTTTGCAGCCAGGTGGTCGATCCCATTGTGGATCTCGCCCGGACGCACACCTCTCCTTCCATTGAACGCTCCGTGCTGCTGCGCATGGGAATTGACAGCCTTACCGCGCACGGTGTGGTCGACCGCGTCCTTGAAGCCGGGTTGCTCGGCAAAGGTGCCGGTCACGTCGTCTTGAAGGTATCGCAGAAAACCGGTAAGGACATCCGCGGTGCCGCCGCAGCGATCCTCGAGAACAAAGAAATTCTTTCTGGCCTGTTCTAAAAAGATTTGAGTGAGAGGTATACGAATGACTCAACAGGAACACCTTGATCCCAACAAGAAATTGGACATCGAACACATTCTTGAAGGTCTCGAAAACTATCATCCCCGCCGTAAAGGCTGGACGTGGCGTGAAGTTCCTCCCGAAGGCGTGGACATGGGGCCTTTTCATTATCGAGACATGTCCCGCCCGCTGAAAAACAGCATCGGACTTCCTGCCTCAAAGTATTTCGATCATATCGATCCGCAGCCAAACTGTGTGGTGACCACAGAAATCGCTTCCGGGCGCTTTGAAGATGACATTCGCCGCATGCGCATGGCAGCCTGGCACGGTGCAGACCACCTGATGGTCATTCGCACCACCGGGCAAAGTCACATCGATGGATTGATGGAAGGCACCCCTGAAGGTGTTGGTGGGGTTCCCATCACCCGCAAACAAATCAGGGCGAGCCGCAAGGCATGCGATATGATCGAAGACGAGGTTGGACGCCCCATCAACTTCCATAGCTACGTCTCCGGTGTTGCTGGCCCCGAGGTTGCCGTTTTGTTCGCGGAAGAAGGCATCAACGGCGCCCACCAAGACCCACAGTATAACGTGCTGTACCGCAATGTGAACATGTACCGCTCGTTTGTAGATGCTGCTGAAGCCAAGAAAGTCATGAACGGTGCGCGAATTTTCCAGATCGACGGCGCACACAACGCCAATGCCACTGCCAAGGCTGGCTGGCTGGTCATGCCCGAATTGATGGTGCAGCACGGCATTAATTGCGCCTTCTCCGTCGCCGTCGGAATGTCGAAGGATCTGATTGGACTTTCGACCGTTCCCCCGGATGCCCCCCCCGCTCCCAAACTTTGGTACGACCTGCCCTACGCGGTTGCTTTGAGGGACTTCTTCTCCGACTTTAAGATGCGCGCACAGCAAAACACGCGGTACATTGAAGCGGATATCGAAGAAGCTATCCGTACCCATACCATCGATACCTTGATCTCGATGCTCACCAGTGCTGACATCCAGAGTACCATTACGCCAGACGAAGGTCGTAATGTACCCTGGCACTACAATAACATACGCGGTGTTCAGACGGTCAAACAAACCTGGGCTGCCCTGGATGGAATCAAGGAACTGGTCACCCTGAAGAAAGACGGACCAATGGGAGAAATGGTTCGTGACCTTAAAGAACGCGCTGTCGCCTTTCTTGAGGAAGTCATTGCCACCGGCGGATATTTTGCCGCTGTAGAGCAGGGTTTCTTTGTTGATTCAGCCAAGTACCCCGAACGCAACGGTGACGGGATTGCCCGCGACGGCAAAGGTGGCGTGGGTGTCGATACCATCGTTCCACGTGATCCTGATTATTTTGCTCCAGTCTGCGACCACTTCGGAAACAACCATGTACCTGCTGGATTGTCAAAACCTTGCGACGTCATTGACGGATGCACGCTCTGCAAGCCAGAGAAAATAGTTTATATTGACGAACTTGATCCTGAAGACAGCTGCAACAAGCGTCTTGAAGGAACTTACCCCTACCGTAAAGGCGGCAAGGTCAAACCCGAAGCAGAATGGGCTGGAGACGGCACGATCCTCACCCAGTTCTTCGTACCCCTGCCCGAGGATTATGCCCGGGAATACGGTATCGAAATGGCTACGAAACTCGGATTGATCGATCCGGTTGTGGTCAATATTCAAGTCATGCACCCTGCTGAAGGATGTTTCGTCGAAGTCAAAGGCAAGGTCGGATTTGATATCGATGTATCCGGGCTTAAGGTTCCAGAAAAGGAAATCATTCTGGAAGAAGATGTTCTCCGCGAAGCCGTGAAAAAGATTGGCCTTAAGGTGGTAGCTGCCACCGTTGGCGAGGACGAGCACAGTGTAGGTTTGCGTGAAATATTGGATATCAAACACGGCGGGATTGAAAAATACGGCGTGAAATATCACTACCTGGGAACTTCGGTTCCAGTCAGCAAGTTGGTGGATGCTGCCATCGAAACCGGTGCGCATGCCATTTTAATCTCCACCATCATCAGTCACAACGATATTCACAAGGCTCAGATGAAGAAGCTCGCCGATCTCTGTGTGGAAAGAGGTATCAGGGATCACATTATTCTGATCGCTGGCGGTACACAGGTCAATCGCGACATGGCAAAGGAAACCGGACTGGACGCGACTTTTGGACGCGGTACCAAGGGAATCCAGGTTGTCGATGCGATGGTCAAGATACTTCAATCGCGCGGAGTCCTTTAAGCAGAGGTATATCATTGCCCCAAGATATTCGGTTCCTGACCATTGAGGTAGGATCGACCATCACCAAGGTGAACGGTTTTACCCTCCTTGGTCAGGGAAGATTCGAGCACGTCGCCCAGGGTTTCGCAGCAACCAGCGTTGCCCAGGGCGACGTTCGTATCGGCGTCCAACAGGCTATGGCTAATCTTGAAGTCCGGTACGGCCAAATTGCCAGCTCCCCAGAAACCTTCGTGAACAGTTCTGCTGCGGGCGGATTGCGCATGACCGTTCATGGGCTAACCTATAGCATGACTGCCCGGGCTGCACGTGAAGCGGCTTTGGGAGCCGGTGCCATCGTGAAAATGGTCACTGCCGGTCTGCTGGACGATTTCGACCTGGAAGAAATTCGTACTATTTCTCCGAATATTATTCTCCTCGCTGGCGGGGTGGAATTTGGTGAAAAAAAGATTGTGCTTGAAAATGCCAGGAAATTAGCCAGCCTCGGTCTGCAAACTCCATTGGTGTATGCCGGCAACTCTGCCATCCGAAAACACATCCAGGAATCGTTCGATGGCACCGGAGTTGAAATTCTCCTAGCTGACAATGTTTTTCCTGAAGTGGATGTACTGAACATAGAACCGCTGCGTAGGATCATCCACGAGGTTTTCAACCGCAACATCATCCACGCTCCCGGTATGGCGCATATTGGTGAGCTGACTCGTTGGGAAATCCTTCCTACCCCGGGTGCTGTGCTGCGCGGAGCAGAATTATTCGCTGAAGAACTCGGAGATTGCCTGGTTTTCGACGTCGGCGGCGCCACCACAGATGTACACAGCGTCACCGACGGCAGCCAGGAATGGGCATTGAAGATGACTGAACCGGAACCGCACGCCAAGCGCACGGTCGAAGGAGACCTGGGAGTATTCATCAATGCCAAAAATATTATCGAGCTCGAAGGCGAAGAAGAATGGAAAAATCGTCTAAACGATCTTCAGGCTATTCCCGCCAGTGAACGTCAGAAGGAACTGACGCGCTGGTTGTGTACTAAAGCAGTGGAAATCAGTATCCGGCGTCATGCCGGCACCATCAGTGACATCTACACGCCCACAGGAAAGAAACAGGTCGTTAAAGGCAAGGACCTGACCGCTGTAAAGTGGATCATCGGTACCGGTGGAGCACTGACCCGCATTGAAGGCGGTGAATCCATCCTGCGGCAGGTTTGCCTGGGTGCCGGGAAGTATCTGCTCCCAAAACCGGATACTACGATTCTGCTGGACCGTGATTACCGCTTTTCTGCTCTTGGCACACTTGCCCAGGCATATCCTTCTGAAGTCAAGGCAACATTTAGACACTGGGTTGATACGGAGACAAAGAAATGACCTTTACTCCCCGTCTGGAAATTTATCCCAAACGCATTGACGCTAACGCACGTTCCATCATAAATTTCTGCCACGCTAGCGGAATTAAGGTGGCCTGCGTCACGAAAGTGACCTGTGCACATCCCCGCGTTGTTCAGGCACTCGAATCAGCCGGGGCGGATATGCTGGCTGATTCACGCCTTGAAAACCTCAAGGCCATTCGGCAGACCGGCACCAGGCTGCCACTGATGCTGCTGCGCATTCCGACTCCCAGCCGGTCTGAAGAAGTTGTACGATATGCGGATATTTCCCTGACATCTTCGATCGAAACCACACGTGCACTCTCAACAGCAGCCGTCGAGAGAAAGGTAAAACACCAGGTCATCCTCATGGTCGATGTCGGCGACCTGCGTGAAGGAATCTGGCCTGACCAGGCCATACAGATTGCCCGCGAGACGGCTGCCATGCCCAACCTGGAATTAATTGGTTTAGGAACCAATCTTGCCTGTTACGGTGGTGTCATTCCAACGACGGATAAAATGCAAATGCTCATCAATTTGCGCAGCGAATGCAATCAGGCCACGGGGTTACCGCTGCCGGTCTTATGCGGCGGGAACAGTGCAAATCTCCCCCTGCTTTTGGCTGGTGGAATGCCGCAGGAGATCAATCTGCTGCGTATTGGCGAGACGATCCTACTGGGACGCAATGTCATCGACCGTTCGCCCTGGCCCGGCACCCGTCAGGATACTTTCCGTCTCTTGGCCGAAGTTGTGGAACTGGAACGCAAACCTTCCGTGCCCATAGGTCTGCGTGGCCAGGATGCATTCGGCGGGACACCGCAGTTCATTGATCGTGGGGTCAGACAGCGCGCAATCTGCAACATCGGGCGCCAGGACGTGGTGGTCGACAATCTCGAACCGGAAGATAACGGCATGGTCATCCTTGGGGGCAGCAGCGACCATCTGCTTGTGGATGTGGAAGAAGCCTCGATCCCGCTGCATCCAGGTTCTGAAATCGCATTTTATCCAGGCTATGGCGCTCTCCTTGCAGCCAGTACATCTCCGTACGTGCAAAAGATCGTAGTCGAAGAATAATCTTATTACTGAAGAAGGCATAAATGCTTTACCAGACACATGTTCGCGTGCATCTCGACAATATTCGTAGCAACATCGCAGGAATCCGCAAGGCAGTCGGCAGCCAGCGCAAGATCTTGATCGCTGTCAAAGCCAACGGTTACGGTCACGGCGCAGTGGAAATATCCCGCATGGCTGAGAATATCGGTGTAGATTGGCTTGGGATCGCTACAGTTCCTGAAGGAATCGAATTGCGTCAAGCAGGTATTTCTCTGCCCATCCTCAAATTTTCCCCTGCTTTTCCAGAAGAAATGTCAGCCGCAGCAGCGAATCAGATCTCGCTAGCCGTATGTGAACGTGAGAACATTGAAGCATTACAGAACGTCTGCAAATCAATGTCTGTGATTCTTCAGGTCCATCTGAAAATCGATACCGGTATGGGGCGCATCGGCGTTCCTCCCGCTGAGGCACCCGGTCTGGCTGGGTTCATTGAGAAAGAATGCCCCAATTTATACCTCGGTGGTATTTTTACCCACTTGCCTGTCAGCGATTCCGCTGATGCCGGTTTCACAAAAAAGCAGATTGCATTGTTCAAAAATACCGTCGACCAGGTTCAAACTGCTCTCGGCCGCAAAGTGGAATTAGTGCATTGTGCCAATTCCGGAGCGGTGCTGGCTTACCCGGAGGGCTGGTTCGACATGGTACGTCCGGGAATTATGATCTACGGTTTCTATCCTGATCCTGAGACGCCGCACACAATTGAACTCAAACCCGGTCTCAGTTTCTATACAAAAGTATCTTTCATCAAGAAAGTAAATGCCGGCACCAGCATAGGATATGGACGCACATGGTTTGCACCACGCGATACGAATATCGCTACCATCCCCGCCGGTTACGCAGATGGCTTTAACCGCTTGTTTTCCAATATGGGCAGGGTGCTGATCAACGGTAAATCCTATCCGGTAGTGGGCAGGATTTGCATGGACCAGGCCATGATCGACCTCGGCCCTGATACAGATGTCCAGGTCGGCGATGATGTGGTGCTCATCGGAAAAAGCGGTGATCTCGAGATCAGCGGAGATGAATGGGCTGAAAAGCTGCACACCATCACCTACGAGGTAACCTGCCAGATCAACGCCCGCGTTCAACGGTACTATGATCCTTATGAATCATAATTGGATGATCTGGTTTGACCAGACTCACTTGTAAAACAAAGGCTCGATTTTCAGGTGTCCTGCCAAAAACAAAAAGAAGCAGTCAATTGATCATTGGCCGCTTCTTTAAAAAACCAAACAAGATTCGGGTTTATTCGTGCACCATTTGAAGCATTTCAAGGAATCTGGCTTGAGATGGAGTCACTGTTTTTTCTTTAAACGGGAATTCCTTATCAAACTCCGCGGAAAGGACGGGATCGACCTGGTACGCTTCTCCTTCATCAAACCTGCCGTCAACGCCATTGAGTGCACCTGGACGTAGTTCAACGGCTTGCAAAGCTGCTGCAAACAATCCCTGGCTGGAGCGGATATTGAACTTTTCAGCGGCGGTGAAACCGAACCTCGAATAATAATCCGGATCTCCATAAATCAGGATGGCAGTAAATCCCATCTCGACTGCCTTGTTCATGCTGGTTCGAACCAGTTGTCCGCCAATCCCTTTTTTCTGAAACTCAGGTAAAACACTCAGTGGACCAAAGGTTAGCACCGGGATTACCTTGCCGTCATTCTGAATAATGGAAGAATGGGCATACATGATATTCCCTACGATCTGCCCGTAAATCTCTGCCACCAGGTCAAGCTCAGGAATGAAGGCCATTGCTTCCCTAAGGGTATGGACGAGGTAGTGCTCGTCACATCCTGGCACATTTACGTTCCAGAACGCTTCACGGGTTAATTCTTCCACGGTTCGGTAGTCAGACTGAATTTCTCTGCGTATCATCAATTCCATTATGGTTGTCCTTATGATTCAGATATTTAAAATTCATTCATCTTCTATCAATAATGTCCCGATATGGAGTTTGAACTCCAAAATTCCGGTAAACTCTATTGTACTGTTATTCGATGATCCTGGTGTCGGGCAACTATGGAAAAAGTAAACCAACAGACAACAAAACTATCTTAAAAGGATCCCTGCACAAATCGTTTGATAATCTTTTTCAATGACGAATATCGGTTATGAATTTGCGTGATAAACTAATTAGAAATCATTAATTGAGGTTGAATCATTAATGACGATTTCGTCTGCTACTGCTATTGCTCATCCAAATATTGCCTTCATCAAGTATTGGGGGAATCGAGACGAATACCTGCGCTTGCCGCAGAATGGCTCGATCTCGATGAATCTCGAGGAACTTTCCACTCGCACGATGATCACTTTTGATCCGTCACTTCCCCGAGATATCTTTGATTTAAACGGCACCCGGCAATCCGGCGAATCTCTGCAGCGTGTCACAAACCATTTGAACATCATCCGCGGTCTGCGTGGTTTCTCCATGCACGCACATATTATGAGCGAGAATAATTTCCCTTCCGACGCCGGAATTGCTTCATCGGCTTCTGCTTTTGCCGCGTTGACTCTGGCGGCCGTGAGTGCATTAGGGATTGAAATGAGTGAAAAAGACCTCTCCCGCCTGGCCAGGCGCGGATCCGGCTCTGCCTGCCGTTCAATCCCCGGCGGATTCGTGGAATGGTACCGCGGCAATACAGACGTCGATTCATTTGCAGTCAGTATTGCCGATCCCAGCTACTGGGACCTGGCCGACTGTATTGCCATTGTTGATACCGGCCATAAAAAAGTCGGGTCATCACAGGGGCATGCTTTAGCGAAATCCAGTCCGCTGCAGGATGCCCGTGTTCTGGATACCGACCGCAGGATCGATATTTGCAAACAGGCAATCCATCATCGTGACTTTACCGCTCTGGCTGAAGTTATCGAACTGGACAGCAACTTGTTGCACGCCATCATGATGACATCCCGGCCCCCGCTGTATTACTGGCTTCCTCAAACACTGGAAATCATGCGCTCAGTCCAAAATTGGCGAAAAACCGGAACCCCGGCTGCTTTTACCATTGATGCCGGTCCCAATGTGCACATTATATGCGAATCAAATTCCGGTGAATTTATCCAGCATCAATTGTCAAAAATACCTGGTGTAAGAGAAGTCCTGGTTGCGCATCCTGGTGGGAAGACCCGATTGGTTTAACTAATTTCAGTTCAATTGACGTAATCACACCGATACTGGCAACTCCCTCGAGCAGTTCTCATACGCTGCTATCTTTCTGAAACAGAACAATCATGTAAAATTGGTTTTCTTTACGGATATAATTAGGAAAAGAAAGCTAAATTGGAGCTACCCTTTATGGAGAATATCGGCAGTACTGCATTATCAATCCTCGAATTCATCCTAGCTTTTGGAGCATTGATCTTTTTCCATGAGTTCGGTCATTTTATCTTTGCACGCCTGAACAAAATCGAAGTTGAAGAATTCGGTTTTGGCTACCCGCCAAAAATATTTAAGTTGTTCAGGGCCTGGGGAACAGATTTTACCTTGAACTGGATTCCCTTTGGCGGGTTCTGCCGCATGAAGGGGGAAGCTGGTGAAACCCAGGAACCCGGAAGCTTTTTGGCAGCCAAACCCGGTGCACGGCTCACAACTCTCTTTGGCGGCCCGATAACCAACTTGCTCATTGGACTGATCATCTTTGCATTCCTTTTCACCCGCACCGGGGCTCCAGACTATTCGAAAGTTGAAGTGGCCGCGGTAGATCCGAACACACCTGCTGAATCAAGCGGTATGATTTCTGGCGACATCATTCTTCAGGTTAACGGCCAGGAAATTACCAGCATGGCCCAGCTCTCACAAACTGTGGCAGAAAACCTGGGCAAAGAAGTGGATGTCACCCTGCTCAGAGACGGAATTGAAACCCAACTATCTGTAACTCCGCGTGAAGAATATCCCAGTGATCAGGGTCCGCTTGGAATCACGATTACCAACCCGGTTAGAAAAATCACCTTCATACAATCCATTCCCCTGGCATTCACTGCAACGCTCAACCAGGGAGTACAACTGGTCATGCTGCCGGTGAGATTGATCAGCGGTCAGATTGCACCCAGCGACGCGCGCATGGTCAGCGTCAAAGGCATCTACGATATTTATTCCCAGGTACAGACCCTGGATAAAGAGGAAGCTCAAACAAATCCTGAAATGGCCGGTTTGAATACCATTTATTTCCTGGCTGTAATATCCATTGCGCTGGGCTTCACGAACCTCCTGCCCATCCCTGCCCTCGACGGCGGCAGGATCATTTTTATCCTGCTTGAACTCATCTTCAGGAAGAAAATCCGTCCGGAACTTGAGGGGAAGATCCATGCTGTCTTTTATGCGCTATTACTCACGTTGATGGTTGTTTTAGTGATCAATGATATTGTGAATCCCGTGGTATTAAAATAGGTAAAACACATGGATGAAAATCTCGAAACAATCAATTTTTCACAGGTTTTGTCTGCACTGGCTGATGTCAATACGCCTTTTCCGCCTCGACTGCTGCGCGGTTTTTCCGATCTGACCCATCGAAACATCAAGGATTTACTGCCGGTATGGGAAACCCTACCCGAAGCCCGGAAGGTTGGCATCCTTGAGGATTTGGACGATCTGATCGAAAAGGATACACTCGTCTGTTTCGATGAACTGGCAAAATCCTTAATCACCGATCAGAGCCCGAAGGTAAGGGTTGCTTCACTAAATCTCCTGTGGGAATGTGAAGAACCAAGGATCGTCCCTCTGCTGATTGACCTGCTGGATCACGATTCTGACGAAGCCGTTCGAGCAGCAACGGCTTCACTGCTTGGACGTTTTGTATTGCTAGGTGAACTCGATGCCATTTCAGAAAAACTTAGAGATGATGTCGTCAATCGGTTAATTGCAGTCAGCCGCAGCAAGGAACTCCCGCGCGTCAAGCAACGCGCCTTGGAATCCCTGGGTTATTCAAGCCACCCTGATGTTACTGAACTCATCCGAAAAGCCTATGAAAGTAATGACATTCTCTGGGTCACCAGTGCCTTGTGTGCCATGGGACGTTCTGCAGATGAACAATGGGCATCCTCCATACAGGAAAGCCTCAACTCACAGGATTCAGAGATACAGTTTGAGGCTGTACGCGCTGCTGGAGAACTTGAACTAGTATCATCTCGGGAGACACTGCTTGATCTGCTCGATGAGGAAATCGAGGACACTGAAATTAAGCTGGCTGTGATATGGGCGCTTTCTCAAATTGGAGGCGATGAAGTAAAAGAGAAATTCGAAGAGCTTCTTGCCTCCTCCGTTGATGATGACGAAATCGAATGGATCGAGAAAGCACTTGAGAACCTTGAGCTTTCTGGTACAGCCGGCATGGAAATGCTGGATTTTTCAGCAGATGACGAAGACGAAGACCTGGACTTCGATGAAGACGTTGACATGAACCTCGATGAAAACCAGGATGTTGACTTCGAAGAGGATCAATACGACGACCAATGAAGCGATCGTACCGTTGTGGTTTGCTGGTATTTGCCGTATCCCTTCTGCTGCTTGCTGCGCCAATTCTCCATGCAGCTGCGCAGAGTCCAGTCACCATCACAGATAACCAGGTCAGTTATCACTTCGGTTCGGATTTAGCAATTACATCCAAATTCACTACAGATGAAACACCGGTAAGTGTCTATATCGTTCTTCAACCTGACGGCCAGATGTCACGTCAGGTTGAATTGGATCCTGGTTCCGATGGCCGCTTATTATTCAACTACGACCTTCATCAGGATCCGCTGAAACCATTTTCCCGAATCTATTATTGGTATCAATTTGAGACAGCTTCAGGATCTGTTATCACCAGTCCATCTTTTTGGTTTGATTACATTGATAATCGCTATAAGTGGAAGCAACTTTCATCGAAACTTTTCGAAGTGTACTGGACGGAAGAAGACACCGCTTTTGGCCAACAGGTGATGGATATTGCCACAGCCGGATTGGAACGCGCCACGTCGATTCTTCCTGTCGCTCCAGAGCTGCCAATCAGTGTGTACGTTTATCCGAATGTCACCGCTCTAAAGGATGCCTTGTCCTTGTCCAACCAATCCTTTATAGCTGGCCATGCTTCACCTGAGATTGGCGTGGTCCTGATATCTGATGGAAAAGATCAAACCAGCCTGATCGAACTGGAACGTCAAATACCACATGAGTTAATGCACGTTCTCCAATACCAGGCGCTCGGAAACGCGTATCAGAACTCGCCGGCATGGCTGCTTGAGGGAATGGCCACGCTGGCTCAATCCTACCCCAATCCTGACGACAGTCGTATACTCACCGATGCCGTGGAAACGCATTCCCTGATCCCCCTGGAATCCATGTGCCCTTCATTGCCTATTGAAACAGAGACCAACTTACTTGGCTACGCGCAGTCAGCAGCGGTAGTCGGGTATTTGGAAGATACCTTCGGCTCACAAGTCTTCATGACGATGTTCGATTCCGTGTCGGCGGGATTATCCTGTGAACAGGTCATCTCAACCAATACCGATTTAACCTCAGACCAACTGCTTTCAGCATGGCTGCTGTCAGCTTATCCTGAATCGAATTCCTCATCCAAGAATAATTCCCTGATCCTGATCATTGGGGGGATCGCGGTCACCGCGGCACTTGGTTTCATTGTGATCCGGGAAATGATACGCAAAAAGAAAGCCAGAACCTCTTATGATTGAGACAACTTCTGTCCATGTGTTTGTGGATGGCAGAGTACAGGGTGTAGGTTTTCGCTACTTTGTCAAGGAATTAGCCAGTCAGCTGTCACTCACGGGATGGGTGCGCAACCTTGAGGATGGCAGGGTGGAAATCCTCGCCGAAGGTGAAAAAAACAATATTCTGGAGTTCATCGACCATGTTCGGATTGGTCCCCGAAATGCTTTCGTTTCCGACTTTCGATTTGAGTGGTTATCCCCTACCAGCCATTACCAATATTTCATGATCGTGCCTACCGGGTGATCCAATCCACAATTTATAAATCTCAATCAATCTCACCCGCCATCAGCCTGGCTTTTTGCCAGGGCGGCAGGTTGGACTCCTCTGCAAGAATATTCTTGAGGTCGATGATTTGATCTCGGATCACCGCAGCCTGTTCAAACTCAAGGTCCTTTGCTGCCTGCCTCATCTGGGCTTCCAATTCATGAATGAGCCGCTTTAATTCATTTGCCGGCATTCGTTTTGCCTTTTCACCAGTTCGATACTCACCACGCCCCTCGGCTGCCATTGCCGGGCTCACACTCAATTGTTCAGTCAGGTCATGAACGGCCTTCACCACAGTAAAGGCTTCTATACCATGAGCCGTGTTGTAATCTGTTTGTTTTTTGCGCCTGCGGTTAGTCTCGTCAATCGCAGTCTTCATGGCATCAGTCATTTGGTCGGCATACATGATCACCTTGCCGTTCACGTTACGCGCTGCCCGGCCAATCGTCTGGATCAGAGCTGTCGCTGATCGCAGAAATCCCTGCTTGTCAGCATCCAAAACAGCCACCAGTGACACCTCCGGCAGGTCAAGGCCTTCCCGTAATAGATTAATCCCCACAATGACATCAAATACGCCCATTCGCAGGTCGCGCAGGATCCCCACCCTTTCCAACGTTTCCACCTCGGAATGCAGGTAATTCACCTTGAGACCCAATTCCAGTAGATAATCCGAGAGATCCTCTGCCATGCGTTTGGTTAACGTGGTTACCAGTACACGTTCGCCGTTTTCCACTCGTTTCTTGATCTCTCCGTAAAGGTCGTCCACCTGTCCCTTGGTCGGACGCACCTCAACCTGCGGATCAACCAGGCCAGTTGGCCGGATGATTTGTTCCACTACCTGGTTGGCACGTTTCATTTCGAAATCTGCCGGTGTGGCCGAGGTATATATGGTATACCCCATGGTTTTCTCAAATTCATCGAACTTCAGCGGACGGTTATCGAGCGTAGATGGAAGCCGGAATCCGTATTCGACGAGGGTGGACTTGCGCGACTGGTCTCCATTGAACATGCCGCGTATTTGCGGAACGGTCATGTGGGATTCATCCAGCACCAGCAGGTATTCACTTGGCAGATAATCCATCAGCGTCCATGGCGCAGATCCAATCGGACGCTGATCAAGATGACGTGAGTAATTCTCGATGCCAGAACAATATCCCACCTCTCGCAGCATTTCAAGGTCATACCGGACTCGTTGCTCGATACGCTGAGCTTCAAGTATTCTGCCATTGGCATTGAAGTACTTTATTTGATCTTCTAATTCTTTTTCGATATCACCGATGGCTATCTTTAACCGTTCATCGCTTGCGATGTAATGTTTGGCAGGATAAATTTCGATATGCACCGGCTCCGAAAAAACTTCTCCCGTTAATGGGCTAAATTCGACGATTTTTTCGACCTCATCTCCAAAGAAGTACAAGCGATATGCTCGTTTTTCCTCGTACGCCGGAAAGATTTCGATTGTATCACCCCTCACGCGGAACACACCCGGTCTGAGTTCCAGGTCATTGCGCTGGTACTGACTCTCGATCAATTGCCGTAGCAATGCGTTCCGGCGATAAATACCGCCTACATCCAGCTTCATGACCACATTCCCATATTCCTCAGGATTGCCCAGTCCATAGATACATGAAACGGAAGAGACTATGACAACGTCCTTACGTGACATGAGAGCGGTAGTAGCAGACAGCCGCATACGTTCGATCTCTTCGTTGATTTCGGTTTCTTTTTCAATATAAAGATCATGGCGAGGAACATAAGCCTCTGGTTGGTAATAATCGTAATAAGAAACAAAGTATTCAACAGCGTTATCCGGGAAAAACTCCTTAAATTCCGAATACAGTTGTGCAGCAAGCGTCTTGTTGTGTGCCATGATCAATGCTGGCATCTGTAATTGTTGAATCACATTGGCAATTGTAAATGTCTTGCCAGTTCCAGTAGCCCCAAGCAAGACCTGATCTTTGAATCCATTCCGTACGCCCTTTACCAGTTCAGCGATTGCTTCAGGTTGATCACCGGTTGGGGCATAAGGTGCTTTTAAATTGAATTCCATCAGGCACTCCAATCAGTAAAATGACAGGATTATTATAGCACATTTGTTCTTTATCGGAAAAATGATGGTTAAGCTGGATGATCAGGAAGGACTAGCGTGAAAATCGCTCCCCCCCGCGGATCGTTTGCGGCGGTCAGATCACCACCCATGATCACTGCCAGTTTCTTTGAAATCGCCAACCCCAAACCGGTTCCCCCACTCTCACGGCTGCGGGCTTTCTCATGCCGGTAGAATCGTTCGAACAAATGAGGAAGCGCTGAATCCGGGATTCCCTGCCCGTCATCTCTGACTGAAAACTGCATACCATGATCAACGGCCTTCACTTTTACTTCAATCTGTCCGCCTTTCCTCCCATAACGCAATCCATTGGCAATTAAGTTATTAAGGATTTGCGTTAACCGGTCTGGATCAGCGGTGATCGTTTTTCCTTTTGTCCCTCCCATCATGGTCAGATCGATGGTCGTTCCTTCCTTGTTCGCCTGTCCTCGATATTGGCCCACAACACGACTCACCAGGATATCAACCTGAATTTCCTGCATTTCGAGCTTCAGTTCACCGGCATCAGCCATTGCCAGCAGTCTTAAATCCTCAACCATGCGCGTGAGCAGATTTTCCTGTTCAACAACAATTTTAAGGTTTTCCTGATCCAGAGGTAAGATTCCATCCATCATGGCTTCGATTTGAGCTCTCTGTACTGCTAGAGGCGTGCGCAGTTCGTGGGCAATATCGGCTGTTAAAGCCTTCTTTCTCTCTTCTGCCGCTTCAAGGTTCGCGGCCATCTGATTAAAGGTTCGCCCAAGGTCAGCCAGTTCATCCTTTCCTTTTACCATGACTCTAGTGGAGAGATCACCGGCTGATAATTTGCCCGATGCTGCAGTTAGTGCTTTTACCGGTTTGAGAAGCTGATTTGAAATCAATATAGCCAGGATAATTGCAGCCAAAGCCGCGGCGATTCCCGAAACAACGATGATTTTGCGCAAACGCGAGATAAACGGGCTGATATCATTGATCGTCACATTGGATGGGTTTTCTACGACCAGGTATCCGATGACATTGCCCGAAGTGTCATTGAGTACAAGGGAATTCGCGAGCTCTCGATTTTGGAGTGTCTTTCCGACAGGGAATCCATCGATTTCGCTTTTGATCACTTGCAGGTCGGTAGTGATGAGCGCAACATGGTTATTTCTTCTCTGAGAATTTCCTCGGTTTCCTCCCTGCCCAGTGTTGATCGCGATGCTGACCCCTTCCCAGGTGCCTTCTGTTTCGTAATAATTCTCCAACCGCTCAACGAGGTTACCCAATCCATACATTCCCCCTTGTTTCAAATAATTATTCAACTGCCGTTCGCTATCAAGATTGGCATAGATCACCATGCTGGCAATCGAAATAATCGCTACCAGCGAAAACGCCAGGATTAGCTTGTTCTTAAGCGAGAGGTTCAAGATTCGCCATCCTCCGCTGAGAGTTTATATCCGACCCCGAATACAGTTTTAATCAGGAGAGGGTTCTTGGAATCATTCTCGATCTTGGCACGTAGATTCTTGATATGCGCATCGATGGTTCGTTCGTATCCCTCGTATGCCTGTCCCTGCAGCGCGTCCAGGAGCTGCAGCCGTGTAAACACTCTTCCGGGATTCCTTGCCATTAACCTGAGGATTTCAAATTCTGACGGGGTTAAATCCACCACCCGCTTCGCTTTTCTCACCTGGTGCGCATCGACATCGATCTCCAGGTCATTAACCAAAAGTTTCTTCTCCTGGACAATTCCCTTCGAGTATCTTCGGAGAACGGTCTTTACCCTGGCGACAACCTCCCTGGGTGAAAAAGGTTTGGTAATGTAATCGTCCGCTCCAACTTCGAGCCCATCCAGCTTATCGATTTCTTCCACCCGTGCAGTGATCATGATGATCGGGATGTCCTTTTCTTTGAGGACACCTCTGGCAACATCCATGCCATCCATTCCCGGTAGATTCAGATCAAGAAGGATCAAATCAACCTTTTCAGTCAGGCTCATGTCATACCCGGTATCACCGCGTGCAGCGGTTAGCACACGATATCCATCCCTTTCTAGATAGGATTGTAGAATCCGTGAAAGGACTGGTTCATCTTCAATAATCAGAATTGTGTTCACAACGTGATTATAGCATTCAAAACACTCAGTAAATCATCGCGCCAGGCCGGGTCATTCTCATCGAACTGCATCCAATAAGCATTTTTTCCTGGACGGCATTGATATCCAATAGGCGGCAAGTCCCTTGCCGGTGCCCCGTTCGGTACTTGCGGAAAACGTAAAACGATTTGGTTCGCCTCGATGGCAATCGATACCAACCCGGCTTTGGCAGCCAACAATTTTACTCGCAACTGGTAAAAAAGGTCCTTCACCTGCTCAACCGGTTGTCCAAACCGGTCTGTAAATTCCTCGACCAGCTGATCGAGTTCAGATATTTCCTGCAGGTGCGCCATGCGCCTGTACAGCTGTAACCGCAGCGTTTGATCCGGAATGTATTCGATCGGAATTCCCGCTGATAACGGCAAATCAACGCTCACCGGCAAATAGCCTGCACCTTTACCAAAGGCCTTTTCAAGTTCCTTTTGATCAGACGTAATTCTGCGCATCTGTTGGACCGCTTGCGCCAGCATTCTTGTATACAGATGAAAACCAACCGAAGCGATATAGCCGGATTGTCTCGTCCCTAGCATTTCACCTGCACCGCGCATTTCAAGGTCGCGCATCGCAATGGAATAACCTGCACCCAGCTGAACGTTTTCCGCTATTGTCTCAAGTCTTTCCTGACCTTCAGGTGTGGGAGCTTTCTTGCGGTGCTTGAAGAAATACGCGTATGCCCTTTGACCAGCACGCCCTACCCTGCCGCGCAATTGATAAAGCTGCGCCAGACCAAATGTGTCACCGCGGTCAACGATTAACGTATTGGCATTCGGTATATCCAGACCGGATTCGATGATCGAGGTGCACAACAGCATATCCACTTCGCCGGTCGTGAATTGGGTCATAACACGTGACAACTCATCTTCCTTCATTTGTCCGTGCGCAATTCCAATGCGTGCTTCCGGCACCAGGTTCATCAGGTGCTGCTTCATGGCATAAATTGTCTGCACCCGATTATGGACAAAGAAAATTTGCCCCCCGCGATCCAGTTCACGCAGGATCGCCTGCCTGACGATTTTTGGGGAATAGGGACCAATATGTGTGATAATCGGCAACCTTTCAGCCGGCGGGGTATTGATCACTGAGATGTCCCTTGCCCCGGTCAATGCCATATACAATGTTCGCGGAATGGGTGTTGCAGTAAGGGTCAAAACATCTACCTCGGTTCGCAGCTTCTTAAAATGCTCCTTGTGAGTGACTCCGAAGCGTTGTTCTTCATCAATAATGACCAATCCCAGGTCTTTAAACACCACATCTGAAGTTAGAAGCCTGTGTGTTCCAATGACGATATCCACTTCCCCGAGAAGCAGTTTAAGCACGATTTCATCCTGTTCCTTGGGACTGCGAAACCGGGATAACATTTCTACCGTGACCGGATATGGAGCCAATCGCTGCCTGAAAGTCTCGAAATGCTGTTGTGCCAGAACGGTAGTCGGGACTAAAATAGCTACCTGTTTTCCGTCCATCACACATTTGAATGCTGCACGAAGTGCCACTTCGGTCTTTCCATAACCCACATCACCGCACAACAACCTGTCCATAGGCCGGGCGGTTTCCATATCTGTTTTGACATCAATGATCGCCTTCATTTGATCGTCCGTCTCAACGTAAGGAAAACTGGCTTCCAATTCTTTCTGCCAGGGGGTATCAGGTTTGAACGCGTACCCTTCAGCTTCCTGACGCTTGGCATACAATTCAAGCAAGTCTTGTGCCACACGAATGACCGCTTCGCGTACGCTTTGCTTGGTCTGTGCCCACTCGCTACTACCGAGGCGGGAAACATGCGGTTGATCGCCGTCCGTCCCGATATACCGGTTGAGGCGGTCAGCCTGATGAATAGGCACATAAAGCTGGTCTCCGCCCTCGTATTCCACGAGTAAAAATTCTCGTTCTGTCCCCTCTAGTGTTCGCCGTACCAGTCCCGCAAATTTTCCAATCCCATAATCAACATGAACAACCCAATCGCCGATCTTCAGATCAGCAAAATCAGCCTCTGGAGCTGTGTATTTTACCTTGACCCGTCCGCGAGGAACCGGCCTCTCCCAGCCAAAGATTTCACCGTCTGTAATGAAATGGAAGACTTTCCCATCATCTAATGTGATGTCCCACCCTTCACCCAGGGTGGCTTCCTTGAACTTGATTAGGTTTGTGCCACATTCTTCAGAATATTCCTGCCAGATCTCTTTTAATCTTGATAATTGACGGGTGATGATTTCAGCCGACTCACCATCCTTGCAATATTTGACCAATTGCTCCATGAAGGGTTTTAAATGCCCTGCAAAACGAGTCCCGGGTTGAAAAATGGATCCCAAATCGGAATTTTCTTCAGTTAAGGAATTCCCCATCTCCACCCATCGGCGGGTTTGAATCGTATCCACGATTTCTGACCAGGACAAGTACGGTACCGGGAAATCAGCAGGTAGCGTTCCTTCTTGAATACTATCAGCGCGATTCTTTAAGGCCTGTGTCTCGATCTCTTCACCAAAGCTCTGAATGTTCGCAAGGTTATCCACCAGGATCAGGGCATCCTTGGGTAAATAATCCAGGATCGTCGAGAGAGATGGATGAAGGACCGAAATTTGAAACTCATCGACTACTTCAGCGCCTTCTCCGGCTGCATCTCCCTTTCGCATCAAGTATTCGCGGGCGGGAGGAATTAATAGATGATCAAGATTTCGGACAGTGCGCTGGGTGGTTGGATCAAACTGCCTGAGCGTATCGATCTCGTCACCAAAGAACTCCAACCTGGAAGGAAACCGTTCCACCGGGGTCCAAACATCCAGTATTCCTCCACGGCGCGAAAATTGTCCGTAATCGACTACCACATCAACACTCTCATAACCCAGACGCACCCATTCACGCTGCAAGGACTGCGGATCGATGTTTTGACCAACCTTGACCGTTTTGCTAGCCAGGATGAAATCCCTGCGCGGCATAGTGCGTGTCATCACCGCCCGCAATGGGGCTACGATCACAAGGGGTTGCTCTGGGCGTTGCTGACTTGGCAGGTGATAACGTGCCAGTGCTCCAAGCCCCAACAGGCGATCGCGACGGGTAAGGCTTCCCCAGGCCGCCTGCTCATAGAACATGGGTGTAGGTTCCGGAAAATAGTACCGCGGCATATCGGGGAGCCAGAAGTTCAATTCGTCGAACATCAACAGCGCCCTGTCGGCACGGTCGGTTAATAGCAAAATCGGCACCCCTAAATCTGTAACAAGGGCTGCGGTGACAGGTAATCGTGCAGATCTCTGCAAGCCAAGGCTGGCAGTTTGTGTGCCTACCTTGATCGAATCAAGGCAGTTCTGATAAGCTCGCTGAGTTCGAATAACATCAAGCATTCTATTCTTTATTTGAATGATTCGGATTGAACCGGTTCATCGCGGTGTCGAGGCCATCTTCGAGAAAACAATCCAAAGCATCTGCGGCTCGTTTTAGAAATTCAGACAGCATCTCTTGTTCTGACTTGTGAAAAGTCTGGAGCACAAAAGCTGCTGCATCCATTTGACCTGGAGGACGTCCAACTCCCATGCGCAGACGCGGAAAATCCTGCGATCCAACGCGCTCAATGATCGATTGAACACCCTTTTGACCAGCCGAACCACCTCCTGGCCGCATGCGGGTTACCCCAAGTGGAAGATCAACGTCATCGTGAGCGACGATCAAATTGGTAAGGGAAATTTTGTAAAATCTGACGAGTGCTGATACAGCCTGACCGGAGAGGTTCATATAGGTTTGGGGCTTGACCAGGATGATTTTTTTATCGCCAATCTTTCCGATTCCGATGATGGCCTTGTTCTGCACCTTGGTAAGTTTGATTTCATGCTTCACCGCAAAAGTATCGATGACCATAAATCCGATGTTATGACGTGTTTCACGATATTCACGGCCTGGATTTCCCAATCCAACGATCATGAAAGCCGCCTGGGGTTCGTTCACTCCAGGTGAGTCTCGATTGATTAAACGGTCGAAGATTGCCAATAGATCCTCTTATCTTCTTCTGCGTGATCCGCGTATGGCTGAATAAATCAATAAAAGTGCCAGGATGGCAGTAGCTGATACAATACCAGTGATCATGCTGGATGTCAGTTGGTCGCTGTCTGCTTCAGCAGGATTTTCCGGTATTCTTGTTGGTTGGTTGGCAACAACCGATTCATTTGTAGGTTCCGGAGTGACAGCGTTTACAGGTTCAACGTTAGGCTGAGGGGTGTTTATAGCATGGGTATAGTTCATCACTGTGATCTGATCAACAATCACCTCGTTAACCGTACCGTTAGTTGTTGCCACTGATAATTTCAATCGGTAAGTACCATCTGTGATGATTGTGGTATCCCATTTTGCAAGAACCAGGTCCTTCATTGGTTCACTTAGT
>Ga0116191_1000538_pt1 | contig 33323 bp, 35 predicted proteins | sample AD_UKC111_MetaG_FD_89897 | JGI IMG/M metagenome (GOLD analysis project Ga0116191, IMG submission 89897) | Active sludge microbial communities of municipal wastewater-treating anaerobic digesters from Hong Kong - AD_UKC111_MetaG | ecosystem: Engineered > Bioreactor > Anaerobic > Digestate... | reverse complement strand
CGTAACCGCCACCGCCTCTTCGGTCGCCGCCACCGTAACCGCCGCCGCCTCTTCGGTCGCCGCCACCGTAACCGCCGCCGCCTCTTCGGTCGCCACCACCAAATCCGCCACCACGGTTGAATGGTTTTTTCATTTCTTCTCTTGGTCTTGCTTCTTTCACTGCAAGAACTTTGCCTTCAACCTCAGCTTCGTTTAATTCGTTGATTGCATTATTAGCTTCAGCTTCATTTGGCATTTCAACAAAACCAAATCCTCTTGATTTGCCTGAAAAATGATCGCTAATGATTTTAGCAGAATCAACAGTACCATATTGTTCGAAAACACTTCTAAGGTCTTCGTCCCCCATACTAAAATTGAGGTTGGCTACGTAAATGTTCATTAAAAAAAATTAATAAAATGAATAAAAAATAAAATAAAAATTTAAACAAATGTTGTTAAGTACTAAAAAAATTAGAAGAAACTTTCGTAGCCAAACAAATTATTCTGCAAGATATAGGTTTATAATAAGATTATCAAATAATTATAATTTTTATTTGATAAATATATTTTGCAAAATAGTACATAAAAAAAAAGACGACCCTGCAAGAATGCAGAGCCGTCAATATATAACCCCAAAAAACACTCAAATTTGTTATAAAATGATAACCCAAAGATATGAATAAAAGTTCATTAAATTCAAGTTTTTTTTATATTATTTTACATTTTTATAAATTTAGTATTGATTACTTGACTATTAGCATTCAATTTCAAGATAAAAGTTCCTGATTGTAAAGCATTTACATCTAAATTGATCATCTTTTGTCCAAAATCTAATTTTTTCGATAATATTAGATTACCAGTAATATTATAAATATCAATGGAATTAATATCTATAGTTGATTTTGTTAAATCAATATTCAAATTATTTGAAGTAGGATTAGGAGCTATTTGTATTTGATAATTGGTTAAATCTACATTACTTGATAAATTTCTGTATCCTGTAGCAGACCATACTCCATTTGTAGCATTATTAAATAATATGGATGGTGAACCACTAGATTGAAATTTATTAGCATTTAACCCAACTACTTTAATAACACTTGAACTTCCATTCTTTCCGTTAAAAATCATTTTTTTGTCATCTCTAGAATAACTTGGGTATCCTGGTACTCCATTATTCTGAACAATATAATCATTATCTCCAGTTTGTGAATTTACGCCTAATACACTCCAAGAATTGTCATTCTCATCTAATAAATCAAAACCAATGATATATGGTGAATTTTTTGAAAAAGCAGGGTTGCCAATACTAATACCATCTGGAAGATCTGAAAATAATTTGATGATTTGACCATCTCCAAATGTAACACTTGATGGTTCGAATGCTCTTAAAATACCAACATCCCAATAATTAATAGATCCAAATAGACCACCACTCAAAGTAACTGATTCATCATAGATTACATATCTTCCTGTATAATCCCAATCAAGGGAACCTGCATAGTCAATTTCGTCAGTATTTACACCTTGTCCTGTAGTTGGATTGTACAGTTTGTAAGTTTTCCAAACTTCTTTTTCAAAATCATAAACATCAATATTCTTATTATTATTTGGATTAGAATTATCTAATGCTGTCAATGCTGCAACTCTAAAACCATCTTTAGAGATCGCCGCATTTCTCCAGATAGGCTGATCTTGTATTACATATTCCTCCACTGTACCAGCAACCCAATCGATGAAAATATAGTAGATTTTTTTGTCTTTTCCCACAAAAATTAATTCTGCACCATCATCAGAAGCACTAACATTGCTGATTGGTGCAGTGTTAGAAATTACATTAATTGGGTTTCCTTGAGGATTTGTTACATATATCTTAGTGACATTCGCATCATTGAAGAAGATGATATCATTTCCTGGATTTATTGGAAGATCGTTTTGGTAATTACCTGGAGTGCCGCTGCCACCAGTTCCGCCACCAGATCCTGCAATTCCTACAGCATCAAAAGCAGCAGCTGCAGCATTTTCGACAGTCGTACCATAATTCAAATCTTTTATGGATTGAATAACTGCAGCTCTTAGATCAACAAATCTGGATGATTTCACCAAATAAGTTGTAAGTGCTTTATAAAACACTTGCTCAGCAATATTTTTTGTAACTCCCGAAGAAACAGCAAATTTGTAAAATGCAAAATTGGTGATACCGCTATTGATATGCACACCTCCATTATCTTGAGTTCCAGTATAACGTTCGTTGTAATGAGCTGGTTGAAATCCTGCTGAGCTAAGGCTAGTTCCACCATTATGTGGATTGGATAAATCTCTTAAAGCACCTGAAGGGAAAGTGGAAGTTTTTACTACATCTTCGCCCATTTGCCAATCGTTTCTATCAATCATAGCTCCAAAAATGTCGGCAAAAGATTCGTTTAATGCTCCTGATTCACCTTGATATTCTAAGTTTGCAGTGCTTTGAACTACTCCATGAGTCATTTCATGACCTGCAACATCTAATCCTCTTGCAAGTGGTTTGAAGGCATTCAACCCATTTCCATAAAACATAGCTTCTCCGTTCCAAAATGCATTATCCATTCCAGCACCATTGTCGTCAGCCACATTTATTAAGGAAATTATTGTACCACCTGATCCGTTAATAGAATTTCGATTGAAAGTATTTTTGTAATAATCATAAGCTACACTTGCATTATAATGTGCAGAAACAGCAGTTGGATTGTTCCAAGTTGCTGAAGATGAAGTTACATGATCATATTTGAAATTATTTCCTTCTGGTGAAGTATTAAAAGCATTTAATGTCCATATTGCACCAATCGGATCGTTTGGCATATTCGAACTTCCTGCACTGAACATACTTTTTGTTGCATCTATAAGATAATTAACTCCTGATAATCTATAAGATTGTACTGTTCTATTAACACCTAACAAATCAGATCCGTTGCCAGATTCTGGACCATCTAATATTTCATTGCTTTGAGGAAACAAAGATGATTTTTCAGAATTATGCAAAGCATCATGCTCAGATTCATCCAATGATTGATGGAATTTACAAGCATTTCTATATTGGTAGATAATTTCATTTGTTTTGGCATCTACAAAATATTCCCATCTATCTGTAATATTTGGTATTACTGTAATATGATAAGCTAGTTTATATTTTCCACCAAGATTAGGAGATTTATAGATAATTAGCTCATCATGAGGGATTTGCCCAATTAATTTTTGCTCATCTTCATCTAATGATTTTATTTGTATTGTTTTAGACAAATGTTCCTGTGCGGATTGTCTTGCAATAACTGTACTAATAGATGGTGAAATATCCAAATCTTTGATATTGGCAGTTCTTCCATTGGAATAATATATTTCATCATTTTTGGCATGCAATTTTAGTTCTGCATTCCATATTGAAATTCCTTTATATTGTTGATTATAAGTGAAATGAGTTTCGTTATCATTACTTACCGCTTTGGTCAAAATCAAATCTGTAGAAGGATTTTCTATTGTCCAATATTTGCTAGTCATTGATAAATATTTATCGCATTTTTCTTTAAGAGTTGGTGCATCAACATCTAAGTTGCCAGAGATTGCATATACTTGACCATCAGCCTCTTTCATTACTTTGATGGGATTTGCAACATTTATTTTGTTAACAGACTTATAATTAATATTTGATAAATTGGAGAGACGATCATTTGATCTTGGGACTTTCGCCTTAACATTTTTCATGGGTCTCAAGATTTCTCTCGAAACATTTTCATTGTTAATTTGTAATTCTGGTTTGAATTTGGATTGTGAAAACAATGCCAGTGGAAGTAAAAATCCACAAATTGTAAAAAATTTTTTCATTTCAATAAATTATGTATCAAAATTAATATTTTAAGTTAAATTATTTAAATCTTGAAGTACTTTTTCGGCACAACATCGACCACTCAATAAGGCATTATTCATGGAACCATTCAATAAGTGGTCCCCACAAATATAAAGATGGTCATTTATTTTAAATTTTTCAGCATTAATTGAATAATTAACACTCCGTTGTTGTGGCAAAGCATACCTAATTCTATAGCATTTGATAAAATTCCAGTATTGAACACTTAACCCAAACCAATTTTGGAGTTCTTTTAAGACTAAAGAAACTAGCACTTCGTCACTATCTTCAAATAAATTATTAACTGAAACAGAAATTAAAGATTTAGATTTTGGTGAATAGTCTGCTGCAATATCGCTTAAAACTGCAATATGAGTTATGATTGGATTTTTACTTGCATTTATTGCGATTAAGTTTTTTTTAAGTGGAGATATATTTGATGAGAAATAAAGACAATTTACACTTTTGAAATTTGTATTGATATTTTTGCCATAAACTCGAGCTAAACTATTTGCTTCTGTAGCAATAATGATTTTTTTAGCTCGATATTTTTTCCCGCTATCTGTGATCAAATTATTAGCATCGATACTTACTACTTTTTCATTGCAAAATGTATTTTTGGGAATCAACTTTTTAGCGATTTGATTAGATACCTGTTCAATTCCTCTACTTGGTAAGGAAACATTGCTTTCGCAAAACATCTTGAATGAATACTCAAACATTCGTTGAGAACTAGATAAATTGTTTTCTAAGAAAACTCCACTAAAAAATGGTTGGAAGAATTTTTTGACAAATGAATCACTAAAGTCCAATTTTTTTAGATATTCTTTAGTACTCATTTCCTCAGCAGTAAAAATATCGTTAATACTTGCCGACATCAGCCTATTTCTCAAAATAAACAATTTAGATTTATCCTGGAAACTTCCAATTTTCGAAAATAATTGAGATAAAAAAGAACTCCAAACACGGCTTGGATCCATCACTTCATTCATTTTTCCATGATCTGATAATATCAAAAAGCCTGGTAGAAAAGGTTTTAAGTCTAAATCTTTTATATCTACCCAATTTTTCAGTTCGGGATATGCAGAATTAAACACTTGAAATCCACGATTTAGAATAAAGCCATCGACAAAATCAGATTTAACTCTGCCACCTAATCTATCGCTAGATTCAAGCAGAATGGCATCGATATTTTTTTGTTGAAGAGTGATAGCCGCAGCCATTCCTGATAATCCTCCACCGACAACAATTACATCATTCAATAGATTGATATTTGTTTATAAATCAAAAAGACCTATTGGCAAATCCATCAAAATTTCTTTTTTAGATGAATCTATTTCAATAATCCAATGTGGAATTAAGGGTACGAAAACCTCTTTGTTATTTTGGTCAATTATAGCCATATCTTGGTCATTTACATCTATAATTTCAGCTATAATACCTTGATTTTCACTATTATTATCTTTGAGTAAATAACCTATGATATTTTCAATATTTGAGGTATCTTTTGGATTTTGATCTTCTACAGAACTAATATCCTCTGCTTTTAAGAATAATTTTTTAGATGAAATTTTTAATGCTTCATCTCGATTATCTATATTTTCAAATTTTACGATTAGCTGGTTAGCTCCTCTTATTGATTCTACAAAAAATGGAGTTTGAATTCCTTTTATTTCCAACACAACTACTTCTATGTTAAGAAAGTCATCTTCATAATTTTCTTCTACAACAACTTTTATTTCACCATTCAATCCATGAGGTTTCATGGTGTATCCAACTTCAATTAACTCCATTCTAATTATGATCTATTAAATTCTGAACCATGATAAAACCTTTTTCAGCCTTGTTTTCCCATGGTTCTTTCGACGTAATTTTTTGAGTGTCAAGTATTTTCATTTCTTTACTTACTAATCCAATATTTTTTGCATATTTTTCTCTCGAATACCTTAATTCTATCAAATTATCTTGATCGTCAACTTGAGAAACCACTGCTACTGAATCATAACGAATTCCGTTAACAATTTCTGGTTTATCAATACTCAAATAGCTGTAATCCCAATTTTTGTAAACTTCAATACTTTCATCAGCTATTTTGATAATTGAGGTAGGATCGATGAAAGCATTTCCATCCCAACTTTTTCCTTTTCTAATTGGGAAAGCCAACTTGATAAATCTGAAATTATCCTCAGTTCTAACAAGTTGAAAATTAGATAGATATGCAGTCCAAACATTTTTTAACTCCCAAGGATCACTTTCATTTAGTTTGTCGAATCGTTCAATTCTATAAATCAATTCATTAATTTCATTTCTAAAAGTGTCGGCGATTACTTCTTTGACAAATCTCGATTTTCCAATTTTAATAGTTTGATTATTTTCATTATCGTAGATGATACTATCTATTTTGTAAGTCAAATACTTACCTACTTTTAGTGGATTATATTCATATCCAGCTTTGATATTGTAATTGTCATCAACATCATTTAACCGACAGGATACCAACGTAATACAAAAAATAAATAAATATAATATAAAAGATATTTTCATTGTAATTCTTTATGCAAATATATTGAATCTCTACAAAAAAAGCGATTCCTAATGAAAGAAATCGCTTTTTTATAACTGATTTGAAGAGAAATTAGTTTTTATCCTGAGAGATATAGGTTTTATTTCCATTAGAGTTGATATAATATCTACCTCCTCTTGGTCCTTCATATATTGTTCTTCCTTTGTCATCTTTGCTAACAGCTTTGTCATCGCCAGCAACTTGTTTTCTAACTGTTGAAGATGCTTCTGAAGCATCTTTTTTATCAGCTTTCAATGTTTTCTCAGCAGCTGCTTTAGGTTGTTTAGCTTCATCTTTTACTGCTTTTTCAGTTTTTGCAGCTTTATCTTTCACTTCAGTTTTAGCTTCTTTTGCTTTTTTGTCCAATTTCTCAGTCTTGTCTTTAACGTCAGCTTTCACTTCTTTGGCAGCTTTTTCTACTTTTTTAGTTTCTTTAGCTGCCTTATCTTTAACGTCAGCTTTCACTTCTTTGGCAGCTTTTTCTGCTTTTTTAGTTTCTTTTGCTGCTTTTTCTTTAACGTCAGCTTTCACTTCTTTGGCAGCTTTTTCTACTTTTTTAGTTTCTTTAGCTGCTTTTTCTTTAACGTCAGCTTTTACTTCTTTAGCAGCTTTTTCTGCTTTTTTAGTTTCTTTAGTAACTTTTTTCTCAGCAGATGTTTGTGCATTTGCAGAAGCAAATGTGAATAAAGCAACAATAGCTAAAAAAAATAATCTGTTTAATGATTTCATTTTTTTAATAAAATTTTATAATAATAAATAAATAATTTATAATCAATTAGTTCTCATCATACCTCTACGTCCTCGCATTTCTTTTGTTTTAGATTCTACGAGTTTTTTAAATTCAATTTCTGTGATGAGCTTTCCGCCAGTTGGAGCTTGAATAATATCTTTTTTGGATAGCGTATTTTTATAATCCATTAAGGTATAAATCATTTCATCCTCATTTATAGTCATTTCTACGATCAAACCTGGCAAAAAACCGTAACCTTCCGGTCCCGACATGGTAGGTATTTGACTAGTGAACCATGCTGAAACGACTTTTTTGTTAGTCGTATCATTCAAGGTAGCATGCATACAGTTGTAATTATTAATTTTTTTGGATTCATTGGTTATTTTCCAACCTTTTGGGGTAATTGTATCTTCTATTCTGAATTTTTCACCAAAAAATTCTTTTAAATCAACTTTCCGTTTTATTTTGTAATTCCGATATAATTCGTTTTTCGGACTCATAAATCGCATTCTACCACCTCCTTGGTTAGGTTGGACATCATCTTCCTCATCTTCAAACTCCTTATAATAGGATTCATTTTTGTTGAAGAGCAATTGCATTTTCTGAGTTTTGAATTCAGGCATCATTTCTTTCATTTTTTCATCATCTGGTTTTAGTCGCTTATGAAGGTTGATTTTCAATTCGTAGAGTGCCTGACCTTCAGCAACTTGTGAAAAGGATTGAGTGAATGAAAGTAAAAAAACAAAAAAGAAAAAATTTTTCATTTATCGATCTAAAATTAAATTCTGTTAACGTAAATTATCTTAAAATAATTTTATAAAATAGATGTTTTTTTTGAATTTATTTTTCAAATATATAACAGCTTCTAAAAATTCTATCTTTAAAATCAGGAGGAGTTGTCATTGCCGTAATATCTTTGATATTTGTTGCTTCAATTGTGTTGTTTTCTAGTTTGAATTTTTTATAATTATTCGAAAAAAACAATTTTCCACCTTTCTCTAGATGTCGCATCGTTTGTCGAATCAACCATTCATGGTCTCGCTGAATTTCGAAAGTACCATACATTTTTTTGCTATTTGAAAATGTGGGTGGATCCAATATAATAATATCATATTTTTTCTCTACTGGCTCCTTAATCCACTCTAATACGTTGTCCACCAAAAAATTATGATTTTTTCCACCAAATCCATTCAACTTCATATTCCGTTTTGCCCAATCAATATATGTTTTGTTCATATCTATGGTCATCGTATCTGAAGCACCACCTGCTGCAGCATACACTGAAAATGAACCTGTGTATGCAAACAAATTTAGCACTTTTTTCTCATTCGAAATATCTTGTATTAATTTTCTAGTTTGCCGATGATCCATGAACAAGCCAGTATCTACGTAATCTGAAAGATTAATAATAAATTCCAATTCATTTTCTTTAACTACAAATTCTGACTTGCGATCATCCAATTTGGAATATTGGACATTCCCTTTTTGCCGTATTCGATTCTTAATAAAAATATTTCGAGGATTAACTTCAGTTACTGTTGAAATAATATCTGTACATGAATCTAAAAGTTGTTGAATAAAGTTTTCGTCAGCATTTTTTTTCTCATATATAGAAACATAGATATTTTGCCCATATTTGTCAATAATTAATGGAAACTGTGGAATGTCGCAATCATATATTCTGAAGCATTCAATTTGCTGTTTCCTAGCCCATTTTCCAAAATGTTTATACATTTTTATCAATCTATTTTTAAACATTTCAGACGTTGTATCCATAATTTTGAATAAATTTGCTCAAATATATGACCTTTACTTCAAATGTTATAAAGTAAAAATATAATGATTACTCATAAAGTATATATTAATGATCGACCATTGATTATGGTAGATAAAGATAATTTAGACAAAATAGAAAAATCAAATAATGACCTGATTGCTCAGTATAATAACAAAATTAAGTTTTTGCATAACTATATTGATTTGATGGAAAAATCTCAAAAATATGACCAGATTATTCTGTTTTGTACTGATTTGAATCAATTATGGGCAGATTTTTTGAAAACTCACCATATTATTAATGCTGCTGGAGGAGTTGTTTTTAATGAACAAAATGAATTTATAGCTATTTTTAGAAGAGATTTTTGGGATTTACCGAAAGGTAAGATAGAAGAAAATGAATCTATCGAATTTGCTGCAATTCGAGAAGTGCAAGAAGAGTGTGGCGTAATAAATGTCGATATTATAGAACCATTAATTACTACATGGCATACTTACACTTTGAAAAAAAATAGAATTTTGAAACGATCTTATTGGTTTAGAATGTTATGTACGGATAAAATCTTAACTCCTCAGACTGAAGAAGATATTGAACAGATTTTATGGACAAACAAACACAACTTTTTAATGAATTGTAAACCAGTGTATTCCAGTATTTTAGAAGTTATTAATGCAATTTAAGAATGAATAGAACTATTTTAGTAACCTTATTTATTATTTTTCATTTTTTAAATGTTTTTGGTCAAAGCAAGCAGATCGAAAAACTAAAGCAAATGAAACTGAGAGATACTGCTTCAAACGATTTTGTGCCTAGTCGTCAAGAACATAAAATGGCTGATGAGGACTTGAATATTCGAACCGAACAAAATGATGTACAAAAGTTGGATGAAGAGCCTAAAAACACTTTTGTACTTGGCAATGATAATTTCTTATTGAATGGAAAGCCATTTCAAATAATTTCTGGAGAACTTCATTATAGTAGAATTCCAAGACCTTATTGGCGGCATAGATTACAAATGGCTAAAGCTATGGGTTTTAATACTATAGCAACTTATGTAATGTGGAATTTTCATGAGAAACAGAAAGGTGTATTTGACTTCGAAAGTGAAGAGCGAAATTTGAATGCTTTTATTAATTTGGCAAAAGAAGAAGGATTGTATGTTATTTTAAGACCTGGTCCTTATGCCTGTGCCGAATGGGAATTTGGTGGTTATCCTTGGTGGATTCTCCAAGACACATCCATTAAAATCAGAACCGTAAATAAAAAATTTCTGAAATTAACCGAAAATTATTTCAATGCTTTGTATAAATCTATTGGTCATCAACAATTTACGAAAGGAGGACCTATATTGATGGTTCAGGTGGAGAATGAATATGGGAGTTTTGGTAAAGATTTGAATTTCATGAAAGCCAATAGAGATATTTTAAGACAAGTAGGATTCGATGTTCCATTATTTTCGGCAGATGGAGATTGGCTATTTCAGAATGCAGCTGTTATTGGCGTTTTGCCTGGTGCAAATGGGGAAACAAATCCTACAAAATTGAAAGCTATGGTTAATAAATTCAATGCCAATGCAGGTCCATATTTCACTCCAGAGTGGTATCCTGGCTGGTTGGATCATTGGGGTGAGCCGAAACAAAAAGTAGATGAAAACAAAGCTGCAAAAGAGCTTGACACTTTATTGATGAATAATATATCTGTCAACATTTATATGTTTCATGGTGGTACTAATTTTGGTTATTGGAATGGTGCGAATTACTCAAAAGAACACCCAATTCAGCCTGATTTAACAAGTTATGATTACGACGCTCCACTTAGCGAAAGTGGTGTTCCAACTACAAAATATTATAAACTAAGGGAGGTTATTAAGAATTATTTACCCAATAAAAAATATATTGCTGATCCTCCACCCTTAAACCCAGTGATTTCAATTTCATTCATTGAATTAAAGCAAGGTTATAATATTCTGGATAAGCTTCCCAACCCAATTTTTGGAGCAAATCCTAAAACTTTCGAAGATCTCGATCAGGGATTTGGTTATGTTTTATATCAATCGAAAGTGGCTGGAGATGGTAAAATGAAAAAACTGAAAGTGAGTGGGATAAGGGATTTTGCAACCGTTTATCTCAATGGAAAATTTATGGGTACTTTAGATCGACGAATTGGCTTAGATAGTTTGCAAATTGAATTTCCAATTGGGCAGAACAAATTAGAGCTATTGGTAGAAAATATGGGTAGAATCAATTATGGAAAGAATTTTACTGATGGCTATAAAGGTATAATTGGTGATGTATTGATTGATAATCAACCTATTAAGAGTTGGCTACATTTTAGATTTCCAATGGAAAATGCAATTGCCCAAAATGGAAAATTAGCAAAAAAGCAACCCTGTGTTATTTCTGGAACATTTAATTTGAAAAAAATTGGTGACACTTTTTTGGATATGAGAGGTTGGAATAAAGGCTCTGTGTGGGTAAACGGTCATCATATCGGAAAATATTGGAATATCGGACCTCAACAAACCCTTTATTTGCCTGGTTGTTGGTTGAATAAAGGAAAAAATGAAATCCAGATATTTGAACAAATATATGATGGGCAAACACAAATTTCGACTATCAAAACGCCAATATTAGATCAATTGAATTTTGATGGCGATAAATAAATTTTTAATAATAATTTCATTATTCATTGGTAATCATGCAGTTGCACAATTAGATTCTATTTATGAATCTCATTCTTCAGCTGATGGTTCAGCCTTTTCTGTTTTGTTAGATTCTGTTGTCATTTCTGATTTCAAAAATGGGATTGACATTCCATTTTTTATTCAAAAAATGCAAGAAGATGAAAGTTTTTATAGGGCATTCAAAAATATTAGGTTTGCTACTTTCGATTTTAAGAATTTAATTCAGTTTTTTGATAAAAAGAATAATTTAATCGCTTATTATTCAGCGGATTGTCATCAGAAGTATGAAAAACCTTGTCGATCGATGATGATAAAAAAAGATACATTTTTTGGAGAAAATTTCTATAAATCTGGTGCTTACAAATACTATACTATGAAATTATATGACCGTTTGTTTTTTACAAATGGTCTTGTTTGCAACAATGATCCAGATAAAATAGAATTATCTGATAATTCCAATAGTCATATATCCGAACTTAAGAAATTGATTTTTAAGCCAGGCTCCAAAGCAGATGTCCCATTTATCGGTTCAAAAATGGCTATTTTTAGTAAAGAAATGTCCAAATATTATGATTTTAGACTGTTGTCAACATCGATTAAAGGAAGGGATTGTTATAGTTTCATAGTGAAAGTTAAGCCTGAGATTGAGCAAAAAGATCAAGACCAAACAGTTGTAAAATATTTAGAAACCTATTTTGACAAATCAAATTTTCAAGTATTTGGTCGAAATTATCAATTGATGTACAAGGGTTTTTGGTTCGATTTTGATGTAAAAATGGATATAGAGCTTACTAAAATTGGCAATAAATATTTTCCACAAAAAATAAATTATGACGGCTATTGGGATGTGCCAATGAAAAAGCCAGAAAAAGCAAAATTTGAAACTATTTTTAATTATTGATTATCAATTAATTAGATATTTTTTATTCTGCTTTCCATTTGTAGGATTCCAAAAATTCTTTTTCCTCAAGAAATTTAGTTTGTTTTCCATTGAGATTTACAGATGTTTTGATAAAACTAGTTGAAAATCCTAAAACTGCTCCTGAAATTCCGCCAAATAACGGATAAATATTTTTATAGATATTGCTATTTAAAATATAGCTATTTGGGTTTGTCGAATTATTATTTGAAGATTTTTTCTCATTATTATTGTAAATTATTAGCCCAATGATTGCACCAGCCACAGCACCCAAAATAGTGTAAGTCAACATATTATATTTATTTCCGAATGAAATCTTTTGTATATCTGCAATGTTTTTCTCTAATAGAATAGCAGGTTGATTCCCAACATAATTTTTATCAACAAAAACAATCGAGGAATCTTTTAGACTATATATAGTAAGATTTCGAACTGTATTTGTGTTATCCTTAAATTTCACCCAAGTCTTATAATTATTTTGTGCATTACAATTTGAAATAATGATTAACAGAAAAATGGATAATTTTATTTTCATCATGTTTTTTTGCAAAATTAAGGGTAGTAATTGAATGAAATGAAGTAAATATCAATAAACGAAATTTTTTTTGAATTAAAATTCGATAATTATCACAAAATATTAGTCAAAATATTTGCGAAAAATAATACATATTTCAATTGAAAAATACTATAGGTATAAAAAAAGGAAACCCGAAATCGGATTTCCTTACCTTGTTTAAAATTGGTATTGTTTATTTTTTCTTATTTCTTTCTTCTAATACTCTTTGTTGTTGTTTCATTGCTTCTTCTAATCTACTCGTAAAACCACCTTTTTTCTTAGGTTCGCTTTTTGATTTTTCCAATTCTGATCTTATTTTATCTTCATTGATCAAGAAATATTTTGTTCCCATAGTTTGTCCGATGTTCAAAATATTACTAAAACACAAATAACATGAAAGCCCAGAAGCAAAACTATTGAAGAAGAAAATAAAGGTCACAGGCATGATGTATTGCAAATACTTCATCATTGGGTTAGACGAAAAGTCCATATTTTTACTGTTATACCATGTGTAGAGTAGGGTAGTGATCATCCATAATAAAGCAAATAAGCTTAAATGATGACCAAAACCTGGTACATTGAAACTGAATTTCAACCACTCATCGTAAGTGGACAAGTCTGGAGCCCATAAGAAACTTGCTTGTCTGAATTCGATAGAAGCAGGGAAGAATCTATACAAAGCTAACCAAATAGGCATTTGCAACAACATCGGCAGGCATCCGCCTAATGGATTCACGCCGTATTCTCTGTACAATTTCATGGTTTCCATCTGTATAGCCTGTTGGTCATCGCCCAACTTCGCTTTAATTTTTTCGATTTGTGGCTTCAATACACTCATTTTTGTTTGAGAATATACCATTTTGTATGTCAAAGGCATCAAAATGAGTTTTACTAGCAAGGTCAAAAGCAAAATTGCCATACCTGGGCTATTGATCAGTTTCAATAAAACCACAAAAACTGGACGTATCATCCATCGATTAATTGTTCCTAATATGCTACTTCCAAAAGCAATCTCATCTTGAAGGCTCACATTGAAAGCTTTCAACCGATCATATTCGTTCGGACCAACATACATCGTCATACCGAAACTTTCGCTATTTCCATGATTATATGGAATTCTGATCTGATTCGTGCATTTTTTCAAGTCTTCTTTGCTATTGTCATACATTTCAGTTGTGAGGTTCGCTCCACTGAATAAGTTGTTGGGAATCAATGCTGTATTAAAAAATTGATTGCTATTAGAAACCCATTTTAGTGGTTTGTCAACATTGTCATTTGCATTTTTTGTGCAACTACAATAATCCACATTTTGATTATCTATTTTATAATAAATTGAAGAATAATTCCTTTCATAATCGGCATTTTTCTCCAATTTATCCAGATGATTCACCCAATTCAATTCAATAGTATTTGCGTCGCCTTTGATTACATTATTCAACCCAACCAAATTTACATTGTATTGAATAGTATAATTATCCTTGCTTAATGTGTATGTTTCTTCGATATATTTTCCATCGCCAATTTGAGCTTTGAAATTTATGCTATTGGCTGATTTTGAAGGAGTAAAGTAAAGACTTGATGTGTTGATAAAACCACTTTCAGCAGTCGCAACGGGTAACAAATATTCAAATTTATTCTTTGTATCTTCCAATAATTTGACAGGAACCATTGTTTCTTTACCATCAATTGTGGTAAGTTTTTTGTAGTTTTTGAGTTCAACTTCTTTTATTCTTGCCCCTTTATTGGTGAAAGTAACTTTGAAAAATTCATTTTCTAATACATCATTTGATTCAGTGCCAACTGCCACATTTGCAAAAACACCCATTGATTGTGCTTTTTTGACAACAGCTAAAGAATCTGCAACTTGGTTATGACTTGAATTATTCTCTGTAGTTTTTATTTTTGAAATGCTATCTTGCACAAAAGCAACCCTAGCTAAAGAATCTTGAGTTAGTTTTTGCTTGGCAACTTGATCTTGTGGAGTCTGATTGAGTTGAAGCCATACAAAAAATAGCCCCACTAACAAAATCATTCCAATCAAGGAATTTCTATCCATCATTGTTTTTAAAAAATTTAGTCGGCAAAGATAATGCGAATGATTGAATTCAAATAAGTTTCAATTAATAATTAGATAAATACTAGTGATAGATTGACAAAACTTTAATCTCTTAAGTTTTTTATTTCATTTTAATGGGAATAAAAACCATTTCTTCCGAATTTGGATCATTATTTCTATAGGTTTTGCCCATTATTTGGAAGTGAGGTCGTTCATCTAAAATATATTGAGAAGGCATTAACCAATTTGAGATAAACTGTTGAAATGATGCAGGAAATTGATCTGGAGTTCCAATAAAAAGATAGGAAGCATACATACTATTTGGAATAATTAAAGTTTCAAAAAATGGTTCAATAGTTTCAAAATCAGCAACTTCTATTGCAGCCCATTTAGTGAAATAAGTGTATTGATTAAAATTTTCTAACTTCAACTCAGGATTGAAAATCTGTATTGAATATAAATCTTCAGAAATATTGTTTAGAATATACTTTTTGTGGGACATGAATTTATGCCACAATTCAAATGTCTTATTATCAGACATTTGCATATTTGCTTTCATTCCTGCCAACTTAATTTCGGCAATATTTTCTATTCTAACTTCCATTAATTTTTATTTAATTTTTTGAATTGAAAGTGCATTAATGCAAAATCTCAATCCACTTGGGGGAGGACCATCCTCAAATACATGTCCTAAATGTGCATCACATGTATTACATAATGCTTCGATTCTTGTCATCCCAAAACTTACATCTTTATGATACGCAACTGCTTGATCATTAATGGGTTGGGAAAATGAGGGCCAGCCAGTTCTACTATCAAATTTCTCAGAGCTATCAAAAAGTAATGATTCACAACAGGCACATTGATATTTTCCTGCTTCAAAAGAATGACACATTTCTGAGCTAAAAGGCATTTCTGTTCCTTTTTTTCTAGTGATTTGATATACTTCTGGTTCGAGATGATTTTTCCAATAATCATCACTTTTTAATACTTTGTTTTCTGGGCTAGGACTGCCATTTTTAGCAAAATCTAATACATCTTTCCAAGTTAACATTGATCTAAAGTTTTAATAATTAGGCACTTATTTTTTCGTCTTCTTTTTGCTTTCAAGTTTTTGAGTGTTTTCTTCCACTTTGAATTTCACCATTCTAGCAATTAATTCAGATGGTAGTGGCTCATTGAGTGGAAACTGAATAGAACCTTTACCCATTTTATATTTTGAAAGGTCAGTAATAAAAGCGTTATTGGCTGTTGGAGTAGCATAAAATCCTATATGATGATGATAACCAGCAAAATACACTAGTACTCCATTCAATTTGTATGCAGGCATTTGATAACTTATGAATTCTGTAACACCAGGGGCATTCGCAAGAATTACTGATCTGATCTGTTTTAATTTGTCTTGTGTTTTAGCTGGAAATTGAGCGATATATTCATCAACTGTTTTAAAATCAGATGTTTTCATATTAATTTAATCTTCAATTATTATGTCAAAAGTACTTAAAAGACCTGTAATATTATGTTTTGAAAATTTAGCTTTCTTGATAATATTTGAATTTGGTGCTATAATAAAATTTTTTGCAGTTGTAAAATCTACTTTTTCTAGATTTGTATGGTCAAAAATAGAATGTTTCAAATCGCAACTAATAAAAACAGATCCGCTCAAGTTGGATTCTGAAAAGTCAACATCAATCAATTGAGAATTTTCAAATTTACTTTTTGGAATATTTAGTTTATAGAATGATGAATGTTGTAGCATACAATTATTAAAAGAAAAGGATAATAATAATGAATTGCAAGATTCAAATTGCAACCCAATCAACTTAGAATCAATAAATTGTACATTCCTAAATGCTGTGTTTTGAATAGTTGCATTGCTCATATCGCAACTCTTTATTTCACAGTTAGAAAATATCAGATCCATCAAATCGAGATTCATAAAATTGCAATTGATAAACTTACAATTATCATATTCAGCTTTTTTCAAATCTTTTTGGTCGAATTCAATTTGTTCAAATGTCTGATTTTCAATATATTCTTTCGCCATCTAACTAAACGTAATCTTTTGTTTCTAAATCATTTTTCTAAATTCATAAAATTAAAATAAAAATTATTTCAATTGTCAAATTCTTTCGATTTATTTGAAATAATTAGTTTTTGATTGATGGGTTTTGACAACCAAATAATACCGTTAAAAATCATTGAAAATAGAGTTATAAATCTTTTTATATGATAATTTAAGGTATTAAATTTGGAAATTATTAATTTATTCCAAATGAAAATATATTTACACATCATTTTGCTAATTATATGTTTCCAAATTGCAGATTTGAAAGCTCAAGATGTCAGTTTGTCGGGCAAAGGGAATCTTTTGCATTCATTTTCACTGACCTTTTCCTATCTTTTCGAAGAAAATCATATTAATGCCATCAATTTTGGTGTCGCATATGATTTGAGGTTTACCTACTCTTTTGGAACAGATAGTAGAGGTTTTGCAGGCATGCAATTGGGCTACCACATTCCTTTTCGTCATATTGGCGATTTTGTTTATACCACTGTGAATCACAGTAAGTTCGGCGATATTCAGGATTTGTATTTGAGTCCCTATTTTGGAATTGGGGCGGGTAAATATCGAAATGATTTTATCACAAAACCGCAGTTGTGCAATAGTGGATTTCCATCAGCAGGAGCTGACTTGAATGATTTTAGTCTAACTTTTGCAACAAATCTCATTTGGCTCAAAAGGTATATGCAATATGATGAAAAAAACAATGATTCAATTCAAACCATCCATATCCGTGATTTCCAAAGAGTGGGCGGATTGGTATTGAAAGCAAGAAATATTTCTTTGGGTTACTCAAATGATGGACCAGCTTTTGATAAAATGTATTTAGCTGATCAAAACAAAGATAGATATTGGACAGGTTCTGGATATATTGATATTAATTTCAAAATGGAAAATGATATTTATAAATCAAATGCACTCTATTCAAATTTTAATTATTTGAATCATTTTAATTTCAAATGGGGCTTCGATCGTTTCACTTCTGACAATACAGTTGGATACAAAATCGGCACCTTTTTGGGACTCAATTATTTAGAACCCAAAAATGATTTTGAAGCTTTACTAAATGCAGGTTGCCTTTATTGGAAGCTATCGAACCTTGGATTAGGTGTCGGCTTTGAGGCAAGAACAATTGGGACAAACGACCTAGATAATCAAGATTTTATACACAATATTTCATCTTATTCTAAGCATATTGGATTAGGAAAAAATAGGTTTGTCATAGGTCCATTCTATGATACATTTGTAAACTTTAACCAAAAAATTAAATAAATGAAAAAGTTAATCTATATTTTATTCATACTCACTTTTTTAAGCTGTAAACAAAAATATATTGATATAATTAGTAGTGATACTCATCAATATTTCAAATACAAAAATTCTAAAATTAATTCAAATAGCAATATAATGCATTTTGATTCAGGTAGTTATGTAATGTCAGTTTATAGAGGCAAAAAAGACTATAGAGTAAACGATGAGCTTGAAGCAAACATTTATGATAAAGTTTATTTAAAAAAAAATATGTTGCCAAGTAGAGATATTAATTATGAAATATTGGGAATTTTATCTTTTTTGGATGAGAGGAGAGTGGTCTTTATCAGTCAATTTAACAAAAATATAGGTGATAGATTCATTGATATATCTAATAATGAAGAACTAAAGTTTAAAAAAGATTTCAAGAAAAGTTTCGGATTTTATAAAGTCGATGAAAATGATTCAACTAAAATTGCAATTCAGCTCACCAAATGGAAAGACACTCGTTCATTATTCCTTTATTACACTTTAGAAAAAGAAAATGATAAAAAATCAAAATTAGTTTTAGATTCTTGTAATTTATCCTTTCCAACTAATAATAATGAAGTTTATCAATTTACAAATAAAGAAATTTCTTATAAAAAAGGAGATTTTGAAAATGAGCTAATGACTTTAACCTATAAGAAAAAAGACGTTATAAAAGGTGCGGCTTGGCGTTACGATCTAATTTTTTACGATACTACCTTGATTAAAAAATATAAAACAAATGTGGACATTGATAGAAGGTTAGGTGAACTTGCAATAAAATCAATTATAAGAGTGAATGACACATTATATTCCATTCAATTAAAGGATACTACAATTTTAAGAAAAGAAATATTTTGGCAAAACAAACTTTCACCAATAAACTGAAATTATGAAAATCAATGATTTTTTAGAAAATACCCAAGTTCAAAAATCCATTACAAGAGCTAAAGAACTGAAATCCAAAAAGTTCAGCAATGTAACGGATAATGAAGGAAATCAATATGTCAATTTAGTGCAAGAAGGTGGTGGCGTTCTTGGTATTGCTTTGGTTGGTTTTACTTTCATACTCGAACAAGCTGGAATTCGTTTTTGGCGACTTGCTGGCACCAGTGCTGGTGCGATTAATACGATGCTTTTGGCATCTGTGGGAAAAAAAAATGAACCCAAAAGTGAAAAAATTCTAGCCGAGTTTGCCCAACTTGATCTATTGAAATTTGCTGATGGAAACAAAATAGTACCAGCGATACTCAAAAAATATATTGTCAATCCCAAAGTAATAAAAAATATGTTTATTACCTATTTGGGTTTGTGGCTTCTGATGTTTATTAATTTGGTTTTTTTAGCCATTCATCCTATCAAATGGTATGCAATTTTTACTTTATCCATTATTACAATTCTTATTTTTTTTGCTGTTTTTGTATGGTGGCTAGTTCGTCGATTCAAGAAGAATAATTGGGGTTTATGCAAAGGGGACGTATTCTATGAATGGATGAAAACAATATTGGATAAATATGGTATTCATAATGTAACAGATTTGAAATCAAATGCTTATAAGAGTTTAAATGATTTGGATTTGAACGTGTCAGTACCTCATAATTTTGATGGTGCGGATGTCACTGTCATAACTTGCGATATCACTAAAGCTGAGAAAGTCGAATTTCCATTAAAAATGGATGCCTATAATTTATCGAATTCTTCAACTCATCCAGCTAGTTTTGTGAGAGCAAGTATGAGTATTCCATTGTTTTTCAATCCTTTCCAATTCAATAAGAAAGGATCTTTTTTTGTGGATGGTGGTGTAATTTCTAATTTTCCGATCAGTATTTTTCACAAACCGGAGATTAGATCGCCTCGGATTCCGATTGTTGGTATTTTGTTGGATGAAGGTTATGGTAGTGAGCCAAATATTAGTAAAGGGGTTACAACTTTTTTAATGAGAATATTCAAGTCTGTTATGAACCATTCTGATAAAGAATTTTTAGTTAAAAACGAATTTTATGAAAGATTCTGTATTCACAAAATAAATGTAGAAAATCATAATTGGTTAAATTTCAGTATGATAGACGAAGAAAAAATTGAATTATTCGTAAAAGGGGTTCATGCTGGAATAACATTTTTAGAGAAATTTGATTGGGAAGAATATCGGACAAACAGAGAAGAATTATATGATAAATATATGAAAGCATTTGATAAGTAATTGATTATGAAAAATTTATTTTTTTATTTTCTTTTTTTTCGGCAATACTTACTAATTTTATTATGAGAATTGATGAAAATAGTTTTGAGCTATCTACACATACCAAATTTTATATTTTTAAATTTGAGCTACCTAGTGGCAAAATTAAATTACAACAAACTATAGAGGAATGGAACACTACAAAGCAAAAAGAGTTCATTTTGAAACAATTGGGTTATGATTATATTTTTATGTCATTGTTATTTCCATCTATTTTAGTCTTAGGTTTTTTTGTCATAGAAATTATTCAAGACAAAACGAAAAATGCAACTGTTTTAAATATTTTAAAATGGGTAGCTTTATTTCAGCTAATTGCTTGGTTGTTTGATTTTTGTGAGAATATAAGGCTTGAAAAATGGATAATACAAAATGCTGTAGGCAATATGTTTTTATTCGAGCCAATGGTGTATGTCAAGTTTTATATTGCAATAATTGGTTTAATACTTCCTTTGTTTTTTTTAATAAAATCGAAATTTAATGCTTCTTGAACAGATCATCACCTTTAATTATAAAACTTGCATTAAAATTAGTTAGTAATTCTAAACCAATTTTTTTTCTGGCTTCATTAACTATATTTGGTGGAAAATGATTGTATAATGAACAGTAGTTTGTCAATGTATTTTTTTGAAATTGTGTACAATATAATTGAGGATTTCCTCTAATTTTTTCTATTCTATCGTACATCATAGCATAATTTTCCCAACTATATTCACCAGTCCTACAATATTGTTCTATTATTGGAAGATATTTTTTCATGAGAATAGTATCGCTATGTTGGATAATTAAAAATGCTGCGGAAGCTGCTCTTTCTCCAATTTCTGATGATTTTGGGAAACCCGATTTTTCAATTTTCTCAATTGCCTTTAATCTTAGATTATCTTCAAATTTTGAAAATTGAATACTATCAAGATATGGTATAAGTTTAATAAAAGTATCCTCTACTATACCTAAATTATTCAATAACAAATCTAAAGTTCTATATTTTTGATCTAAGCAATACATTGAATCCCAGAATATTGCATCTTCACTTAATTTGTATTTTGTATAATAATTTTTTATTTTTGACTCTATAGGTTTCCATTTGTTCATTTTCCTAATACTATTGAGTCTTGGGTCAAACATTCCAAAAATAAGTTGATTATTATTTTCGAAAAATGCCCATTTGTTTAGAAAATAAAATGAAGAGTCGTAATCATTATGTTCAACATATTTTAATGCTTCTGAATAAAAAACTTGATTCAACTGAATCTCAGTAGGTTTGATTTCAACTCTTCTATTTTTGCTTCTAGCATATTCATCTTTATTAATAGTAGCTGGATTTTTGCTAGACCATCCTTTTGTAATAAATCTGAATTTATTCAATTTATAAGTCTTTACAAAGTAATCTTTTACCGCTTCTGCTCTTTTTTCAGATAATTTTTGATTGTCATTTCCAATTTCATCCGTGTGTCCCTCTATTTTGAAAAGGTATTTTTTATTAGTTAAAAATTTTTTTGCGAATGTATCTAATATGATTTTATTGCTATCAATGAGTTCAGCACTTCCATTTGAAAACAATATGGTGATTTCTTCGAAATCGCTTTGTTTTTTTTTTATTGCTAATGGTTTACAAAAGTTGATTGGTACTATCTTGTTTTTTTCAATATGTTGACTATCAATTTCATATACTGATACATCGTCGATGAAATATTTAAAATCATTATAATTATTACTATGCAGTCTATTCCAATTATCGTCAGTCGTTTCTCCAAATATGAGAAAATTGAGTTCACAAGTGGGGCGGATATACCACTTTTGCTGATGCCACTTTTTTAATATTGGTTGTTGCACCAATAAATTCCAATAAGGAAAGTCGCTTATGTAACTTTTTGAATTTCTTGACATTGCATCACTTTCTGCATAAGTGAGATTACAACCAATATGATTTAATATTTCTTTTGCACTTTCAGAAGTTGTATCACATGAAAAATAAAACCAACAGCTTATTTCATAAATTTTACCGATTTCAAGTGTTTTATTAAGCTTTGTATAAATATGAGCAGCATGTAATTTATCATTTTCTGGTGGTATGCCTGCCCACAACAAACTCATATTGCAGCCTTTATATGCTTTTGGCGCATCTAAAATACAATTATCTGAATGTTCAAATCGATAGTCTCCCAAAAAGTATTTATGATCGCAATTACAAGGAAATGAAAACTCAAGTTGTGCCCAACTTTTAAAAAGAGAATTCATACTGAATCTATTATTTCCTCTTTTGAAAAACAAAGTTCCTAATTCTTCGAATCCACCATTACTAACAAGGTTTTGAGCAGTTAAATTCTGTATTAAGGCAAGAATGAAAATCTGAAGTAGTATTTTTTGCATTGTTGTAATATTATTGATGAATTAATACATTTTTTGAAGGTAATTAATTTGATTTTGTCAAATTGAAAACTAGATTTTATTAAAAATAAATATATACTTTGTTTTTATACAATTTTTTGTGTAAATTTGTTATTTAAGATTAAATTTTTTCAGGTAAAATAATCCTTTGTAAAGGATTTTAACACATTAAAAATTTTATTTTTCATTAATTTTTTTCAATCATTTTCAAATTAATTGTTACAATTTAATTCAAATTATTAATAAAAATATAACTTATGAAAATAAATATTCAAATTTCACTTATTCTATTTATTACTTTGATAATATATGGATTTCAATGTAATAAGGAAGATGATTTTAAATATAATTTAGAATTACCTTTTCAGATAACACCTATTAAAAAGACTTACAAAATAAATGATACCATTGAAATAAAAGCTATTATTAATGAAAGAAAATTGAAAGATTTAATTTCTCAAAATCTTATTGAAGTTAATTGCTCTGATATTCCTTTTACTTTATATATCGGAGTTAGAGAGTCTGATTTCAATCAATTACAAGACAAAAATTTATTTGAAACAATTATAGATACTACAACTTTTAAAAACAATCAAATTGAAAATAATGGACAGTATTATAAATTATCAACCAAAATTTTAAATAAATTTCTTGATAATAATGAGATTTCAATCATTAAACTAATTCCCCAAAAAAAAGGGGTTTATTTGATAATGCCACAATTAAATTATATTGCAAATTATTCAGATTGTAATGATTTAAGAGCTACTTATAATAGTTTTTTGACTCCAATTTTTGACGTAGATAATACCAATCCTGAACTATTAGATAAATCCCCCCTACCGAAAAATGTTTTTATATCAGGGGACAGGATTCCTATTTTAACAAATGAAAAAAGAATTTTTTGGTTAGAAATTATTGACTAGATTACTTTACTTAGTTTTAGATAATTGTTGATATTGGATTTCATAGTTGGTAAATTACTTTTTAGAAATATAAATTAAAGAATTATCAAATATAATTATTTAATAATTGTTCAATTCTAATATAATATTTTTTAGCTCATAAGCATTCTTAGCTATGTAATCTGCTCTATTATCAGTTAAAATTTTTTCATGACCTTCAAATATATGCCCAGCTCCTAAAAATCCAATTACATTCAGCCCTGCCGACTTTGCTGCTCTCACTCCAGTTGGACTATCTTCTATTACTATAGTTTTTGATCTATCTAAATTTAATTCATCTACAGCATGATTGTACAAATCTGGAAATGGTTTTGGCTTTTCTACCATTTGAGCTGAAAATAGTCGATCGAACTGATTTTCCAAACCAATTTTTTTTACACTTTTGATCATATAATCCAAGTTGCTGTTGGAAACAATTGATTTTGAGATATTTAGATTTTTTATCAATTCATCCATTCCACTAATACTTTTAAGTTCTTTATCGTATTTTTCCCAAAACAATGCTTTATATTGTTGTTTATAAGGCTGGATATCATCTATATTCATTTGATTTTTAATGATTTCAAATACTTCGTTTTCCATCATACCTGCAAATTGCTGGCTATATGTGTGTATATCAATTTTATATCCTGTTGGCTTCAGTACTTCTAATACTGCTTTCGTTGCAATCAGTTCACTATCAATGATCACTCCATCAAAATCAAATAAGATATAATTTATTCCCTTTTTCATTTCTACAATTTTCAAAATCATTTAACAGAACGAAATATTATTTGTTGCTAATTTTGAGATAATGATTATTTTTACCCCTCAAATATTGAAAAAATGCCATTTTTAGCTACTCCGATAGAAGGATTAATTGTTTTCGAACCTCAGATTTGGAAAGATGATCGAGGATATTTTTTTGAAAGTTATAATCAGAAAACATTTGCAGATGGTGGGATTGATGCAGTTTTTGTCCAGGATAATCAGGCATTTTCATCATTTGGTGTGCTTAGAGGATTACATTATCAAGTTGGTGATTCTGCACAGGCAAAATTAGTAAGGGTAATTCATGGCGAAGTATTGGATGTGGCAGTTGATTTAAGACCAGATTCCAAAACCTATGGAGAATGGTATAGTATTCGATTGAGTGCGGAGAATGCAAAACAGCTTTTTGTCCCACGAGGTTTTGCTCATGGTTATTTAGTTTTGAGTGAAACTGCAATTTTTTGTTATAAATGCGATAATTTTTATGATAAAGAAGCTGAAGGTGGCTTGAATTATAATGATAAAGCATTGAATATCAATTGGGAATTGCCTGAAGCAAAATTATTATTATCTGATAAAGATAAAGTGTATCCTCCATTTGGATCACATAAAATATAGTACAATATTATGAAAAAAATACTAGTAACTGGTGCAAATGGACAATTAGGGAAAGCATTATCCATATTAGCAAAGCATTATCCTCAATTTCAGATTATGTCAACAGACAGAGCTGAGCTGGATATAACGCAACAATATCGGATTAATGGTTTATTTAGACGAGAAAGTTTTGATTATTGCATCAATGCTGCTGCATTTACAGCCGTTGATAAGGCTGAAACTGATGCTGAGACTGCCCATCAAGTAAATGTTATTGGGTCGAAAAATCTTGCAGAGGCTTGTCATTTGTTACAAATCCCTCTGATTCAAATATCTACAGATTATGTTTATAATGGAACTAACTGTAAATCAATTAAGGAAGATGAAGTTACTGCACCATTGAGTGTATATGCTTCAACAAAGTTAGCAGGGGAAGTTGCTGCAAAGCTGGCTAATCCTCTAACTATGGTGATTCGCACTTCATGGGTGTATGCTCCATTTGGTCACAATTTTTTGAGAACAATGCTGAAATATGGTGCTGAAAGGGAATCATTAAATGTGGTGTATGACCAAATCGGCACACCAACTTATGTTTTCGACTTAGCCAATGCTATTCTTACAATTATTAATAAAGTTGAACAAAATATTGTGGATAAATCAACCTTATATGACACTTATCACTTTAGTAATGAAGGTGTTGCAAGTTGGTATGACTTTGCAAAATTAATTTTTGCTACCCAAAATATTTCTTGCAAATTGAATCCGATTCTGAGCGAAGCATTTCCTACACCAGCCAAAAGACCTTCTTTTAGCTTATTAGATAAATCTAAAATAAAAAAGACATTTGGTATTGAAATCCCAAATTGGATGGATAGCGTAAAGGCTTGTTTGAAAGAAATCTAATTTGATTTTCTGTTATTATTTATTTTTTAATTTAGAAATTATAGTTGCAATATTTGGAAACATTATATAATTTCGTAGAAAATTTTAAAAAACATTGCAATATTTTCAAACAAGATTTTTGGAGGATGCAGAAAAGTTCATTTCCAGTTTAGATGTTAAAACTGCTCGAAAAGTATTTTACAATATAGATTTAGCCGAACAAACGAATGACTCTAGACTATTTAAAAAACTTAAAAAAGATATTTGGGAATTTAGAACACTTTATTTAGGTCTTCAAATTCGATTACTTGCATTTTGGGATAAATCTGGTGAAATGGAAACATTGGTTTTTGCAAGTCATGGGTTTATAAAGAAAACTGATAAAATTCCTGATATTGAAATAGAAAGAGCAATTAAAATTAGAGAACAATATTTTCAAAATAAACAATATAAAAAATAAAATGGTTGGAAATGATATGAAGTCTTACTCACTTTCTGAAATGAAAGATAAGTATATCGGTTTAATTGGAACTGAAGAAAGAGATTTATATGAATATGAGTTAAAAATGGATATTTTAGGTAGAATGATAAAGATTACTCGCCAAGAGCGAAAAATGACACAAAAACAATTAGGAGAATTAATTGGAGTACAAAAATCACAAATTTCAAAATTAGAAAACAGTACTAATAGTGCAACAATTAGCACAATTATAAAAGTTTTTAAAGCACTTAAAGCTGATATAAATTTTAATGTAAAACTTGAAAAAGAATTTATAAAATTAGTTTAAATGTCGAATTGAAATATTTAATTTATCAAGTTTAAGGTGATATAAGAATTGAAATTATTACCCAATCACCATTTTCTTTTTCCCTCCAACTCATCAACATAATCTACTGTTCCTAGCCTAAATCGAAAAGGAATGTTGATTTTCTTATCCCATTTTGCCTCCATTTTGCAGAAAAATGGCAAGTTATTAATACTATAAAAATTTGGTATATTGATCTTTTTCTCACTTATTTTTTCAAAATATAGATTAAAAGGACTATATATTTTAATACTGTTTTCATTGCTTTTATACATTAATTTATTTTGACAAGTAGCATTCAATTGCCTTGTCATAAAATAAACAAAAAAAATAAAAAAGTATATATAATTTCTTGTATTCATATTTAAATTTGTATTCAATATTATACATATTTACTTTTTAATAAATTGAAAATTTATTAAATAAATATTAATAATAATTTTAATATGTTTGGAATTTTCAATATTTATAATGTATCTTTGAGTTGTGTAGTTTTCTCATAGTATAATTATTCTCCTACATCACCCGCCAATTTTTTCGGATGTAGGAGATTTTTTTTATTCATTCCATCTATTAGTTTTTATTTCAAAGCCAGCCAAATCCATAATTCTATCTACTACCGTATTTGCTACATCTTCTACAGTTTTAGGATTATGATAAAAGGAAGGACATGCTGGACAAATTATTCCTCCAGATTTTGTGATTTTAGTCAAATTTTTCAAATGAATCAAATTATAGGGTGTTTCTCTCGGGACGATGATTAGTTTTCTTCTTTCTTTCAACATCACATCTGCGGCTCTAGTTATCAAATCATTAGATATTCCAGATGCAATTCTTCCAATCAATCCCATAGATGATGGACAAATTATCATGGTATCATATTTTGCTGAGCCAGAAGCAAATGGAGCATTAAAGTCGTTTTTAGAAAAAAATTGGAATGGATATTTAGAAGGATCAAAATCGCCAATTTCTAATTTCCAATTGATTAAGCTATTTTCGGTCATAACTACTCCAATGTTTTGCCATTGATCTTTAGTATGCAATAGTTTGTCCATCAATAACTTAGCATAAATTGATCCACTTGATCCACCAACTGCCAATACAATTTTTTTCATCAATTTATAAGTTTCTTGTCAATCCTCCATCCACAGGGAGATTAATGCCTGTGATAAATGACGCTGCAGGACTTGCTAAAAATGCTGCTGCTGCTGCCACTTCTTCAGCTTTTCCAAATCGTTTCATCGGTATTTTAGACTTCCTTTCATTTTCAGCTTCTTCAAATGTAATCCCTTTTTTGGCAGATTCGGCTTTATGAATGTTTATAAGTCGTTCAGTTTCAGTTGGTCCAGGTAAAACATTGTTTACAGTAATCCCATATTCTGCCAACTCATTTGCCATTGTTTTTGACCAATTTGCCATTGCGGCTCTAGTTGTATTTGATACACCTAACCCATCTATTGGTTGTTTTACGGATGTTGATATTATATTTATTATTCTACCATACTTTTCGGCTTTCATTTTCGGTATTAAAGCAGTTGCAATAATGTGACTTGCAAGTATATGGTTTTTGTAAGCATCTAGGAATTCATCGGGAGTTGCTTCTGTTATCGGTCCACCAGGAGGTCCACCTGTATTATTGATTAAAATATGAATGATATTTTTAGAGGCAAATTCTTGAATAATATTTTGTAACAAATCAATATTTGATGTGTCTATTAACAAATATTGATGATTTTGTTTGTTATTGGGTAATTCAGAAATGAGATGTTCAAGCAATTCTTTATTTCGAGATGCAACTGTCACATTTGCTCCCATCTCGGCTAATTCAAATGCAATGGAGCGACCAATCCCTTTACTTGCTCCACAGACTAGAGCGTTTTTATTCGACAAATCCAAATTCATAATCCAATGTTTGAATCAAAGATAAAAACATTGGATTAAACATTTATATTTTACTTATCTTTCTGACTACTTTGTATAGTTTAGTACTATTATTTATTTCTTCTTCAAAAGGATCATGTTCCAAATAATTAGCAGAAATTAGTTTAAGTTTATGAGGAACTACTTTTGATTTTTGGTTTAGAAATATTTTTTGAACATACTTCACCCAAACTTGACCATTATTTTTAATAGCATATATTTCATTATCTTTAATATCGCTAATGCTGTTCAATTCTTTACAGATCACTATATCACCATTGTCAATTATAGGTTCCATAGAATTTCCTTCAATTGGGAAAGCAACATAGCCACTTCCATTCATTCCAGGAATTGAAAAAGTAGCATTGTCTTCAACATTAAAGCTATCTACATCTACTTGTGAACCAGCAAAAGCTTTGACATTAGTATAAATTATATTTGATTTTGGACTATTATGATTTGAATTGTAATCAGTTTTGTCAGTTTGTTTTTCTGTTTTGCCAAATGGTGTTCCAATTCCTTTGAGCATATAGGATTCATTAATTCCAAATTCTTTGCAAAGATTACTTATATGCTTATAGTCGATTACTCGTTTATCATTTTCGTCCAAATAAGCTCTCACAATATGACCATAAGCTCTATTGCCAATAATTCTTTCAGCGAAATCACCCATCCCTTTTCCACTTCGATCATTTAAGACAATTTCACCTTTATCAATCAACATGTTGAAAACTTGAATGAATCTATGGTTTAATGCCAATCTGTCCTCTCCAATCATAAAATAAAAATTTATCAACAAAAAATTTTATTATTGCCTACAAATTTAAAACAATTTATTTAAAATAAACAAATTTTTTATAATTTTTTAAAATATTTTGTTTGCATAACTGTATAGATATAAATTTTTATAATATTTTTAATATTATTTATCAGCTATTTCAACTTAATTTTATACATTTGTAACATCAAATATTAACATAAAATTGTCTGAAGAAATATGAGTGTTATTATCTCTTTATTGAATCACAAAGGTGGTGTAGGGAAAACAACTAGTACTATCAATATTGGAGCAGCATTGGTTGAGATGGGAAAGAAAGTATTGTTAATTGATCTTGACCCACAAGCTAATTTGACATTATCGCTAGGTATTTCAAGGCAAAAATATTCTATATATGAGTCCATTCGGGGTGAATCTGATTTGGTTCCATATAATGTTAAGCCTAATTTGGATGTAATAACTTCTTCTTTAGACCTGTCTGGTGCAGAAATGGAACTAATAAATGAAGCAGGGCGAGAATATATTTTGAGAGAATTATTTTCACCACTCGAAAATGAATACGATTTTATTTTAATAGATTGTCCTCCATCTTTAGGATTATTAACTTTGAATGCACTCACTAGTAGTCAATATGTGATAATACCGCTTCAAACCGAATTCCTTGCATTACAAGGTGTTGCTAAAATAAAACAAGTAATAGATAAGGTTAAATTTAGATTGAATAAAAATCTAGAAATAGGTGGTGTTTTGCCTACAATGTATGATTCTCGAAAGGTTTTGAATAGGGATGTTGTTGAAACAATTAAAAAATATTTTGCAGAAAAGGTGTTTAATACCTATATTCGTGATAATATTGCATTAGCGGAAGCTCCTGCTCAACGTAAAGATATATTTAGCTATAGCCCTAAAAGTCCAGGTGCTGAAGATTACTTGAATTTGGCAAAAGAAATATTAAGTAGAATTTAGAATCAAAAAGCAACATTATTGTGAGTAAGAAAAAATTTTCAAATGGTTTAGATAGTATTTTCGAAACTTCCAAAGTACAGGAAGTAACGGAGAATGAAGCTGTTGCAACCACTGGTAGCGATACTGAAGTGGTTGAAAAACCTACCGTTAGCAAAAAGTCGAGTAAGAAATTTACTTCTGATTTGAGTTCGTTGTTTGAAGATTCATTCAATGACCCTAAGTCTTATGTTGAAAATACGAATACTCATAGCAATTTTAGAAAAGTACCTATACGAACCCTCAGTGGTTTGGATGTGTTGATAAGAGAAACTGTCGAACAATCTTCTATAGAATTTAATGATGTACTTACTAAAAAGAGAATTACATTTACTATTGATAATGAAAAGCTTGAATCTTTAAAACAATTAGCAAAAAAGAAAAATGTGTTTTTGAAAGATATTATAAGCGAAATTGTAACTAATTATCTCACAAATAGAAAAATATAAAAAAAGGGTTGAAAAATTTTTTTCAACCCTTTTTTTATTATATCCTTGTAACTAAGTCTGCTAATCTTGCTGAATATCCAGCTTCATTGTCGTACCAGCCAAGCACCTTAACTGTATTGCCTAAAACAATCGTCAAGCCACTATCAAAAATACATGAATGTTTGTTGCCAACAATATCAATAGATACTATTGGGTCAGCTTGGTATTCTAAAATCCCTTTTAGCTCATTATCAGCAGCTTTTTTGAAAGCAGCATTAATTTCTTCTGCAGTTGCTGGTTTTTTTAGTACAGCAGTGAAATCGGTGATTGAGCCATCTGGAATTGGAACTCTTAATGAAGATCCATTTAATTTTCCTTTTAGATGAGGTAAAACAAGCCCAACTGCTTTTGCAGCTCCAGTACTAGTAGGAACAATGCTATATGCAGCTGCTCTAGCTCTTCTCAAATCTTTATGAGGAGCATCTTGCAAGTTTTGGTCTGCAGTATAAGCATGAATTGTTTGCATGAAACCACTTTCTACTCCAAAAGCCTCGTCAAGTACCTTCACCATTGGTGCTAAACAGTTTGTTGTGCAAGATGCATTTGAATAAATTTTCTTATCTGAAGTGATTTGAGCATCATTTACTCCCAAAACAATAGTTTCAACTTCGCCAGTTGCAGGGGCAGAAATAACTACTTTTTTTGCACCAGCATCCAAATGTAATTTTGCAGCAGAAGAATCTGTAAATCTACCTGTACACTCCACAACTACATCAATTCCCATTGCTCCCCAAGGTAATTTTGCAGGCTCACGTTCTGCAATTCCATGAATTTTGTTGCCATTCACAGTAATAAATTCACCATCAGCAGTTACTGTACCGTTAAATTTTCCATGTACAGAATCATACTTTAATAAATGTGCTAAAGTAGCATTATCTGTTAAATCATTAATTGCAACTACCTCAACATTAGGGTTTTCAATTAAATTTCGGAAAGTTAATCGGCCAATTCGACCAAAGCCATTAATGGCTATTTTGATTTTAGACATAAAGAAGAAATTTGGTTATCAAATTTGAAGACTCAAAATTACGAATTATTCATGACTTCTTTGATATATCTTAGTGTATAATTAAAAAGATAATCATCTTTGAACTTCTATAAAACCAGTGTAAATCTGACCGATACATTCAATATTAATATAATAAAAATATGTTCCATCAGGCAATGGTTCATCTACAAATTTACCTTCCCAACCTTTTTGGTTAGTATAATTTTTCTTTTTATAAACTTCATGTCCCCATCTATTGTATATAATTACTTCATTTTCAGGAAATTCATCAATTCCTTGTATATGAAATTTCTGATTATAGGTATCTCCATTTGGCGAAATGGCATTATATATTTCAAATGAAGTGATTGTTGTGTCGCCATTATAAAAAGTTGCGGTATCGCTGCACCCAACAGCATCAACAATCGTAACCTTATAATTTCCATTTGCCATAAACCTAATGGTATCTGGACCAGTATAATTGTCGCTCCAAATAATTTTATAAGGTTTTTGCCCCTGACTAGCATGGATAACAGACCCATATTGGCAATCTTTCCGCCCTAATTTTTCAATAGTTATTGTTGGTGAATTTGTATTGATAATTATTGTATCAATTGCTAGACAACCTCTCGAATCAATAACTGTAACAGAATAAAAATTAGATTTATTTACGAGTATTTTTGATGTTATCTCATTATTATTCCAATTATATTTGAATGGATCAATTGCAGTCCCTGACGAAATTATTGTACTGAGGTTTTTCTTGCAAGAATCTGCATCTGCTGAAACAATTTTAGTTTCAAATTTTGGTATTAAAACATTTGTATAGTTTTTTGATATACAACCATTTGCATCTGTAACTGTAATATTATATAATCCATCATTCAAATTTATTATTGAATCAGAATGGCTTGAATCAGACCAAACTATATAATATGGAGGATTCCCATTTGAAATACTGGAATAAAGATTTGCTTTACAATCAATAATTTTATCCAAAATTGTAATAATTGGGGTATCTACATTCAAATTGATACTTT
>Ga0116191_1000537_pt1 | contig 33329 bp, 43 predicted proteins | sample AD_UKC111_MetaG_FD_89897 | JGI IMG/M metagenome (GOLD analysis project Ga0116191, IMG submission 89897) | Active sludge microbial communities of municipal wastewater-treating anaerobic digesters from Hong Kong - AD_UKC111_MetaG | ecosystem: Engineered > Bioreactor > Anaerobic > Digestate... | reverse complement strand
TCCGGCGATCAAATGACCGGGTGGTTGATTGTGGTGCTGGTGGTCGTCGTAGTGGGCGCGGTTTTTTTGACCCTGTACCAGGGCTCCATCACCGATATTTGGAATAATATCGTGACCAAGATCACAGGGCTTCTCAGCTAAAGCGAGAGCCGGTTCGGAGGGAGGGATACGTCCTTCCCTGTTTCTTTTCCCTAAAAACAAATCCCAAAAAATAAAATTAACGGAGGTATGTAATCATGTTGAAAACTTTGAAAAATAAAATGGCAAATGCCGCGGTGAAGGCAAGAAATGCGCTGGCAGGTAAGTCCGGCGATCAAATGACCGGGTGGTTGATTGTGGTGCTGGTGGTCGTCGTAGTGGGCGCGGTTTTTTTGACCCTGTACCAGGGTTCCATCAGCCAGATATGGAACAATATCGTGACCAAGATCACGAGTCTCTTGAGCTAAATCAATATACGGCGGCTGTGAAACAACACCGCCGACCAGGGGGTGTAAAAGGAAATGAACATACAGCGCCGGAAACCGGGGGGGAGATTTTCTCCCCCCTCTCCTTTAAAACAGGTGCTCTCAGGCAGAGCCGGCAGCACATATTTTGAGCTGATGATCAAATTCATTATAGTGATTACGCTGATGGCAACGGTGCTTTCTTTTTTAAGCATCTTCACCGTCTACTTAAACCTTAATCATATGTGCGGAAGAATCGTCCGGGTTATTGAGCTGGACGGGCAGATCTCCGACAATGTCTATGATGTTTTTTTCAGGCTCAAAGAACAGACGGGCCTGTCTCCAACCATGACCATTGAGGACGTCACTTACTGTGACGGCCAGCAAAGAATCCAGTTAAGGGAAACCTTTACTGTACGACTGAAATATAACCATTCCTTTACGGTGTTTAGCCCTTCCTCCTCACCGCCGCTCCAGATCAGCATACCCATGGAGGTGCGTATCACGGGCATGTCGGAGAAATATTGGAAGCTGCTGGAGTGAGCCTATCCAATCAGAAAAGGAGGAAAAACCTTTGAACAGAGCATTAACCATTTTGAAAAGCAAACGTGGCGACGGGCTGATCTTTGTTTTCATCATCGTCTTTGTTATCTTTACCCTCACCGCCATGGTCATTGAATATTACCGCATGGACACGATGTATCAGCAAATAGACTATGTCCTCCGGCGCGGGATGGACTCTTCCGTAGAGTACGCCATGATCGACGAGTACAGGCGGGACAGGTACGCCAAGATGGACAGCGTCCTTGCGCAGGAAAAGCTCTATGAGTATCTATATGAAAGTATGAAGCTGGACCGGGATCTGAACAAATATTCCGACGAGGGGCAGTGGGTGTATACCCTTGAAATCGAAAGCCTCACCGCCACCGATGACCCGCCGCGGCTCGTCCTGAAAGGATATTTAAAAACGCGCAGCATTTTTTCCTTTCTCACGGGAGAAGTGCGGCTACCCTTTACCCTGACCAGCGCCAATGCAAGAATCGACGAAGGAGGTTCCCCATGAAACGGAAAATATTAATTGCCATTCCCATGGTTTTCATCTGCTGTTTGCTCCTGTCGGCAAAGGCATTCGCCCTGTCCGGCAGCGATATCGGGCTTGAAGTGCGTTCCCCGGTAAACAGCTTAAAAAACGAAAGCGGCGTGGTTGCGATAGAAAATTTCCCCGCGGAAATTGCAATCAGCGCCACAGCCACAACAGGCACTCTCACCGACGTCCAGTTGGAATTTAACGGACAGGTGCGGGAGATTGCCGCAAAATATGTACTTCGAATAGAAAGCAAGGAGGCTTGCGGGCCTTATACCATCACCGCATCCACGGACAACGGTGCCGTCCTGACTATTACCGCAAATGTGGTGTTCCAAGTGCGCGCCCAATATGACATCCGCTACCGCACGGTGGGGATGCTTCTGACGGAAGCCTACGACGGCGAAAAACAAATAAAGTCTTTCCCCGCACCGCAGTATATCCGTCTTAAAAACGCAAATACCGTTGCGGACAGTGAGAAGGAACGGATTGCCGGACTGATCGGGAAAAGCGACGGCAAGACGTATATGTTAAAAGGCAGTTTGGTAGTGGAGGTATATAATCACGCCACCCGAAAACTGATCAGCACCTATGATACCAGGAAGGATTTTGACAGCCTGACCACGAGCTTCGGCTGGACACCCAAATGCTATACTGCCTTTGAAAGCATGCGGTATACGGCCCTTTCCTACCAGGCGCCCGTCCGGATTTCCGTGGATGCAACCTGGTGCGATGAGAAAAAGCAGGAGGTTTATGGTGACATCTCGGCGCGAGATATAGGTGTGCCGGAATACTTATATCCTTACCAGACCGCAACCGTCACCTTCACGAAAGATGATGTTCCCCTGTCGCGCAACTTTATATACACTGGCCTCGAATGGGACTATACGCCGGAAACGGCGGAGTACCCCGATGGCGAAAGCAAAACCCAAACCAAAATCACCCAAAAGATCAACACAAGAATCCCTGCGGCTGACTTCTTCTTTAAATTCAAAAAGAAGGACGGCAACGACCTGCTGGTAAACATCCAGGCGCCGCAAACCGTCTACCGGGGGGATGATTATTCCTTTACTGTGACCTATACCAACGCCGGAGGCCAGCCGGTCTTTGAGGTGCCGCTGGAGGGCAAGGTTGATGATGACCTGATCAAAGAAATCCCCGGCATACAGGATTTTTCACCAAACGAAAACAAAGCCTATGAAATCAAGCGCACAGCCAATACTACCGCCGGTGAAATCCGTCTATGGGCGCATATCGGCATCCCGGAAGGTTTTATAGATAAAAACCCGGATAATAATACCGCCATGGTGGTCATTCGGGTGATCGACCCCAAGCCGGAACCAACGCCCGACCCTGCTGACAATCCAAACGATCCAAGTAATCCTGACGATCCGGGCAATCCGGATGAGCCCGGCAGTCCGCCCGATGACCCGCCCAGTCTGCCGAAGCCTTGCGACCTGTCGGCCAATATCCTCGCTCCGCCCACGGTATTTGCGCATGAGGAATACGGTTATGTTGTTCGCTTCACCAACCACTCCAATGTCAATCTGAACGCTGTGCCCATACTGGCAAAAAATAACGGGGATATCCTGTCGCAGCTTCCGAAATCTATCAGTTTAAAACCGCAGGAAACAAAATCTTTTACACTCACAGGAACAGCAGGCAACGCGGGCGAAGTATATATCCTGTGGGCGAATGTGGAAGCGCCCGAAGGTTTTTCTGATGAAAAGCCATTAAATAATACCTCAATAGCAAAAATCACAGTGATAGAAAAGCCTGCCGATAATCCTGCCGATCCCGGTGACCCGGATGATCCAGGCGACCCGAGTGACCCAAACGATCCCGGTGACCCTGACGATCCCAGCGATCCCGGAAATCCAGATGAGCCTGACAATCCGTCCCGCCTGTGCGACCTGTGGGTGAACCTGTCCTATCCTCCGGAGGTTTATACGCAGGAGGAATACAGCTTCACCGTATACTATACCAACAATACAGGCAAAACGCTTTCACAGGTGAACCTGCAGGCTGCCATAGACGGCGGCGCGGTTTCGGCAATCCCATCCTCCGTAGATTTTAAGCCTCACGAAACAAAATCTTTCCTCATTAAAGGAAAGGCAGGAGAAAAAGAAGCCGTCATCCCGTTATTTGCGCAGGTGTTACCGCCATCGGATTATACGGATATTAATATGAACAACAACCAGACCGCCGCAGAGATGATGGTGACGGAACGGTCCTATGACCTTGATGTGCAAAGGATCACTCCGAGCACCTATAAAGAAAACCAGACCGTCATCAGCACCATCAGGGTATCCAACAAAGGAAGCCTCGATTTTTCCCCTGGAGAAAAGGTATCCGTCCTCTTCGAAGTTCCCGAGCTTGCAATTAAAAAAAGCATCACGGCCGTGGTTATGGCGAGAGATACCTGGAACACCGTGTCAATAAAATGGGATACGCCAAACGTACAGACGGATAAATCCGTCACCTTGATAGCGGCTATCAGCTCCCAAGCCTCGGGCAATGAAACCTCCGCTGCAAATAACACGTTCACCCAGCGCGCCGTCATAAAAAACGTGACCTATGAAACGCCGTTAGAAAGCGTGACCGTACCTGTGCCGCCGCAGCGAAACGCCATCTCCAGGCTGACCTGGTGGGAGCAAAGGTACGAAAACGGCGGATTTGTGTGGAAAAGCTACTATGCGGAGCTGAAGGTTACCGCCAGCCTTGACTATGATACCAAGCCGCAAGGTTACATCAAGTCAGGATACGGCTTCGCCATCAATGTCACCACCTCGGTGGACACCAACTACGACAAGCCGGAGCTGATCACCGTGCCGCAGACTGCGGAAGTATACCTGCCCCAGCACCGGTATGAAACCGCAATCCCGCTCCTGCGGGAAGGCAGCCGGTTCATCTTCCGTCCAAACCCTGACTCTCCCTTCGGATATAAGCGGCAATATGTGCCGGTATGGTTTCCAGATGATAAAAATTACATCGTCCAGCTCTTTGTTACCGACGTCTATACCCCAGCCGGTGTTTTATCCAAATGGATCACCGGAGGGGACCTGCAGATGAAAGTGGTTGACAGTATGTACTCGGATGACGCGACGGGAGGGCAGTAATGATGCTGATCTATGCCGTCCCCATCCTCTGTGCCGCAATAACCGATTGGCGAAAGCGCATCATACCCGACTGGACATGGATGGCCATACTGGTGACAGGAACTTTCTGCGCGGTCATGGGTGAAACCATGGGCCGGGAGGTGCAGGGCATCCTGTACGTTCCTCTGCTTGAAAGGATTGTCGGCTTTGCGTTCCCTGCAACAGCCCTGCTGATCATCGCCCTCAAATGGGGAGGCGTCGGCGGCGGGGATATCAAGCTGACGGCAGCCCTGGGATTTGCTTTCGGTCTGTACAGCCTTGTGTTTATCCTCTTCTTCGCGGTCATCCCCGCCTGCATATACGCAGGGGCGGCAAGGCAGAAAAGTGTTCCCCTCGCCGTATTCCTGGCTGCCGGCTTTCTCGCCTATGCCTGTGTTCACTTGCTCATAAGATGATAAATAGAAAGGAAGGAATTTGAGATGGATACTGAAAAAATGCAAGATGATTATTTTGAAAAGCTCAACAAGGATATTTTACCGGGGGTTGATTTCAAAAAGCTGCATCAATCCTGCCAGGGATCGGACAAACAATACGCCAAGGAAGTGCTGAAAAGCCTGCATGACGCCTTTGCGGAGGTATATAAGACAACCTACCTGACAGATATGGATTTTGAATTCGTATCTGTCCCCGCCATCATTAAGACGCGTAATACGGGGATCACCGCAATCGGCTTGGTAACGCTGGACGTCGAATCCTCCGGCGAGCATTGGGGCACACATTTGTTTACGGACAAGGGAGTGCTTGAACTTCATGGTGAAAACCTTTCAAAAGCGGAAAAAGAGTATGTAAGCAAGAACTTCATCCCCTATGATTACTGGTACACCGTGGACCTTGGAAGGGACCACCATGTGGACTTCGAAAACGCTCCGGAAGAAATCTGCGAGATGAGGGAATATTGCCGGTCGGATGAAAACGGCCTGCAGATGACCCAACAGCAGTAAAGCAAATTTGTGGGCGGCTGTATTTTTTAAGACGATGCAGCCGCTCTTTTTTTATTTCAGCCAGAAGGAGGAAAAGAAAATGCCTGAACAGGAAAAAGTCATGACCGTTACCCTGATGCGGTCAGACCTTTATGATAGCCTCGCCTATACCGGCGCATATCTGCAGCTCCCCGCAAGCCAAAGCGAAATGCAGGACGCGCTGGAACGGGCAAGAGTGACCGGAGGCCAGCCCTATCAAGTTGTAGAGTGCTTCGACAGCCAGGGTGAATACCTCGAATTCATTCCCGAGAACCCATCCCTTGCGGAGCTGAACTTTCTGGCACAGCGGATCAGCAGCCTGGGAGAATCGGAACGGCTTGCCTTCGCCAGCCGCGCCGCCGCAGAAAAAACACCGGATATGAAAAAGCTCATCAACATCACCTATAACCTGAAGGAAATCATGATCATCGCCGGACTCGATAATGATAAGGATCTCGGCAAATTTTACGTGGACAACGACATGGTGGAGGAACTGCGGGAGGTTCCTGACAAGGCGCTTAAGTTTCTGGACTATGAAAAGATCGGACGTGAATACCGGGAAGCTGAACAAGGCGAATTTATCAACGGCAGCTATATGCTCAACCACAACCTTGACTTTGAGGAAGTCTATGACGGTGTCCACCTGCCGGAGCAGCCTGCGGCTGAGGACTATGTGTTCAAGCTCCTTGTTTGTGACGGAGCCTTTTATCCGTCAGATGTTGATGAGTGTACGCCGCTCAATCTTCCCGCCACCGAGGATGAAATCGCCCGTGTCCTGGATGAGCAGAACATTTCGGACTTTGACGGGTGCGTCGTATATAAAAATGAAAGCATTATCCCCCAGTTGAATGGATTGTTCTCCGATTACGCGGACATAGAAAAAATACGGCTGCTGGCTGACAGGATCAATGAGTTGAAAGGCCAGGGCCTGATGGCGAAATACAAGGCGGTACTTGAATTCACCCAATGCTCCGGCCTTGACAGCGCCCTTGACCTCGCAAAAAATCTTGACTGCTTCGACTTCCATCCGGAAATGTCCGGCGCGGCGGCTTACGGCAAGCTGGCATTGTTAAAAACCTCCGGGCTGGCCCCGGACGATCTGGTGTTTAAGCACCTCGAATTTGAAAAATACGGCCACGAAATGATGAAGCAGGACGGAGCCGCCACCACCCCATACGGCCTTGTCCTCCGCAACGGCAAAGAGCTGGTGCTGGAGTATTCCCAGCCGTCCAGGGAGATGAGGCAGCAAATGCTGTAATCATACAGCCGTCTGGACAAATCAATACCCTTCACCCGAAACTACAAAAGGCACACCAGGGCGCTTTCTTAATAAGGAGGCGCCCTTTTTTGTTGCCGGAAAGGATGCCGCATCGATGGATAAAGGTAAAAAACCACAACAGAAACAAGAAAACGGCGACGCTCACGCACCGCCAGGAAAAAGATATACCGTCCCGCCCCCCAAAGACACAACGCGCTGCAAAGGCTGTCCTTATCCCCGTGTCGGCTTCATCTGCTGGAGTATAGACGGAAGCTGCCTGCGGACCGATATGGATAGGATCGGCAGGCTGGGGAGGTGAGAACGGATTGAACAGCATTATCAGTTGGGTCGGCGGGAAAAAAGCCTTGCGCCCTCTCATTTATCAGCGGATGCCCAAGGAGTTCGGGCGGTACATCGAGGTATTCGGCGGCGGGGGCTGGGTGCTGTTCGGAAAGCCGCCCGACACGCCCATGGAGGTGTACAACGACTTCAACTCCGACCTCGCCAACCTATTCCGCTGCGTCAAGGAGCGCCCCATGGCGCTGCTGAAAGAACTGAATTTCTTTCCCTTAAACGGCAGGGATGAATTCTTCGTCCTGAAAAAATACCTGGAAAAGGATGAATTCAAGAACGAATACCTGCGGGAAGAACTGGAGCTGGCGCAAAACTATCTGCTCCCGCCTCAATATGAAGAAATCAAAGCCCTTCTTACTGAGAACGCCGCCATGAACGATGTCAAACGGGCCGCCGCCTTCTTCAAGCTCATCCGCTACAGCTACGGCAGCGGATGCACCAGCTACGGCTGCCAGCCCTTCGACATCCGCAAAACCTTCCATCTCATCTGGCAGGGCAGCCGCAGGCTCAAAGATACGGTAATCGAAAACAAGGACTTCGAGGCATTGATCCGGCAGTATGATAGGATCAACGCCTTTTTTTATTGCGATCCCCCGTACTTTGAAACGGAAGGCCACTACGCGGTGGAGTTCGGCAAGGAGGACCACGCGCGTCTGCGGGACACGCTGGCAGGCTGCCAGGGCAAATGGCTGGTGAGCTACAATGACTGCGGGTACATCCGTGAGCTGTATGCGGATTACAACATCGAAGCCGTCAGCCGTATCAACAATCTGGCACAGCGGTATGACAACGGCTGTGAATTCCCGGAAGTGTTTATCTCCAATTACGACACCTCGGAGCGCATGCAGGATATGCCCATGCAGATGGGCCTTTTTGACCTGGACAACGGTCATTGCAACCTGGAATAAACGGCTTTATACGGCCGTGCGAAATTAAAAACGCGCCCCCATAGCGGGGCGGCAAGGAGGAAATATTCATGAAAATCATTGAATTTCAAAGTACCTTAGATAGAAAGGGACGGCTCACCATCCCCCCGCAGCTCTCGCGGGAGATGGGGCTGGCCGCAGGTGATACGGTAAAGCTCGCCTGCGCTATTGGCTGTGCGGGCTCAAGGTGCAGTGCCTTTAAGGAATGTGTCCTTACGTCTGGCAGCCCTGCGGTCTGCAGGGATAACGAGGACGCCGAGCTTACCCTGCCCCATGAGCTGCTGGAGGCGGCGGACATCCCGGTGGACAGCGATCTTGAAATCATCTGCGGCGACGGCGCCGTGGTGATACTGGAAGCCGATCTGCTGGACGCGCTGCCCGATGACCTGCGGGAGCTGTTTGACGAGCTGGGTATTCACCCCGACACTGTGCGGGAGGTTATGCGAAAGGGCGGTGATACGGATGGCCGGTAAAGGTATTTACAAGGTGCTGGATGAAAAAGGCCGCATCCTGATCCCCAAGCAGCTCCGGGCCGCAGCCGAGATGAACCACGGCGACATTATAAAGCTCGGCGTGCAAAAGGGTGTTGTCACCGCCAAAAAGGTTGACATTATCGAGGTTGGCGACCAGTCCCCGCAAGCGGTGGAGGCGTATGTCTTCGCCGCCGTCAAGACCATGGAAAAGCAGACTCTTCTCTCCCTTGCGGCGCGGCTCATCGCCCTCATTGAAGAAAATACCAAAGGATAGGAGGTGTTTCTGATGACCGACAAAAGGCTTTTTACACAGGAGGACTGCACCGAAACCGGCTATGCCATGTCGATTGCGAACAAAGTCATCGCTTTGAAGCAATCCTCCCTGCCGGAGGAATACCGGAACCCAAGCGAGCAGTTGTATTTCTGTAAGGGAGGAAACGGCAGCAATCCCAACCCCATCGGGCGGTCCCTCCTGGCGGTTTCCCTTGCCAACGGGGAGCTTGTGCGCTGGAACCGCAGCGATGTCCTCGGCATCCTGAAGCCGGAGCTGCTGCCCGACTCCGCCCGGCTCCACCTCTCACAAATCCGGCCCAGCGGCGCCCTCGACTTGCAGGAGCATGAGCCGGAATACAGCGGGTACAGCTTCCTGCCCGATGGCAGGTATTCTGCCGGCGTAGGATTATGCAGCATGCAGGAAGTCAAGGACTACATCGAAATGCAGAAGGACTACCAGCACCGGGTGATGATCTGCGACAGCGACGGTTGCTGCGTGTTCGAAATGGAACGGGGCGTGGTGATCCACCCGTCGCGGGAAACCATTGAGGCTCACCAAAAGGAACAGGAACAGGGCGGCATGAAAATGGACATGTAAAAACAAACCGCTCCGGCTGAACCGGAGAGAAAAACCCATTGAAAGGAGGCATCTCTATGAGCGGTATCAGCATCAAAAACCAGCGTATCCTCTATTATGGCAACACTGCCGGATACTTGGATAACGGCAAGGCAATCGTTGACCCCATGTTTCATTCCGACGAGCTGAAAGAATATCTCGCGGAAAAGCAAGGCATGGAAATCCAGTGGACCAGCGGCGTGTATGACCGCCTGGCAAACGGAAAACCCGGCATGGACGGTGACACGCCCATCCTAAAAAACTGCCGCATCCACCAGCTAAAGCCGGATGTGGATGTCATGATGAAATTTATCAGTTATGACCTGCTTCTGGAGCGCTTCGGTGAGCCGGACCCGGAGAATTACAGGGTGGTTTATGACGGTCAGCTCGAAACCAACGACCTTGACGCCATCTTTGAAAAATTCAACCTTGACCATCCGGCGGGTTATGAAGGCCACAGCCTCACCATGTCGGACATCATTGAGCTGTACGACCAGGACGGCAGTACCTTCCACTATGTGGACCGGTCCGAATATAAGGAGATTGACTTCCAGCCGCCCGAGCAGGAACAACAGCAAGGCCAGACCATGAGCCTGTAAAGCAGCCTTATGGCTGTTTTTTAGTACTATAATTTAAAAACAGGAGGAAAAAGACCATGAATAAAACGCAAACCGCATCCACCGCCGCGCCGGAAACGGCGCAGGCCCTTCCCATGAAAGTGGATGTGAAGATCGGTTCCATCCGCCCGGAGGGCGCTGTCCGGGCTATTGCATCGGTCAATTTGAACAACTGCTTCGCCATCCGCAATGTGAAAGTCATGGAAGGAAGCAACGGCCTGTTCGCAGCCATGCCCAGCTATAAGGCGGGAAACGGCGAATACAGGGATATCTGCTTTCCCATAACCAAGGAATTCAGGCAGCAGTTTAACGATGCGGTCGTTAACGCCTATCAGCAGGCCCTCGTACAGAGCCAGCACAAAGGGATGGAGCAGGCTTCTTCCGGAATTCCGGAACAGGAGCTGGGGATACGGATGGGATAAGCAAAAGCAATCCTGTGCACCAAATACCAATTTACGGAGATGATGCCAATGGATAAATACAATAATTCATCCCAAAACATCGGCCAAACCTCTTATTCCCGCCCTGACAATACGAAACTGCCGGAAAATTATACGTTGCGTGACGGCTATATATGTAAAGGTGGCATGCCTGCAACCCTTGTAACGTCAGGAATTGTAGAGGCTGCCGCCCATGGCTTTCTACATGTGGAGGAAACGGAGGAATACAGGGTCGGATAAAATCTTGCAGGCGGTATCCAAGCACCGGAAAAACCCGGTGTTTTTTTATTGCTCGCACCGGAGGTGGTCATTACGGAAGAATTGAAGCTCGACCTGATCAGAGTTGCCTGCCATCCAGATTCTGTTTTTCAGTATGAACTGATTTACAAGGCTGGAAATGCCACAGGCATTTGGCCCGTGTACAGCTTTGATGAGGATTGGTACTACCTGTATAAAGAGGATACGGAACGCTACCGGGTAAAAAGGCGCAAAGAGATTGAAGGCATTGAGCCTGCCTTTACCTATAAGCAGCAAAGAAAAAGGCCGAAGGATAAGCAGGAAGAACATGCGCTCACGCAGCGACAGGCTGCGGCGGAGGTTCAAACTGTTTTTGAAACACCGGAGCAGGAATTCGGAATGCGTATGGGCGGAATGTAGAACCTGCCCAAATTTTATGTACTTCATGTACATGATACAAATTCACACCATACAAAATCCCGCCACCGTGCGGAAAACTCCATAAAAATTTAAGAATATCGGAGGTGTAACCCATGAAAAAGTTTATTCTCGGACTGAGGGACCAAATCACCCTCAATGCACTGACAGTAAAGGCTTTGCTGAAGTCCCAAAGCGGTGAAAATTTTGTCGACTCGGCCATCCGCATTTTGATCGCGGTGGTCATCGGTGCGCTTTTGCTGGCCGGGCTTTACGCCCTTTTCGGTGATACGGTCTTACCGACCCTGAAACAGAGGATTATTGATCTTTTCAACTATAGCGATTGATTTTACCGTCCCTGGAAAGCTGCCGTTCCTGTGCGGGGGAACCGTCTATGTGCATTCCCCCGTATTTTTTTATACGCAGGCAGCATCGCTGTACATTTCATATGAAGGAGGAATCGCCCTATGAACTTTCTAAAAAACCGCACTGTTCTCGGGATTGCCTGTATTGTGCTGTCCCTTCTCATCTGCTTTGCCATCACCCCGCTGTTTAACGCCGGCATTTCCAAAAAAACGGCCATTGTCCGTGTCACCGGGGATATCCAGGCAGGTGACCAGATCACCAAATCCATGGTAAAGACCGTCGAGGTCGGCAGCTACAACCTGCCGGACAATGTAGTCAAAAACCCTGACGCCGCCATCGGTAAATATGCCACCGCAGCTCTGGCGGCAGGCGACTATATCTTAAGCACCAAGCTCAACGACACACCCGTGGCGGAAAACGCCTATCTATACAACCTCACCGGAGAAAAACAAGCCATATCGGTCACCATCCGGAATTTTTCACAGGGCTTGTCGGGCAAGCTCATCTCCGGCGACATCGTCTCGGTTATCGCACCGGACTTTAAAAAGCAGGGAACCACCGTGATCCCCCCAGAGCTTAAGTATGTGGAGGTCATTGCCGTCACCGCCAGCAGTGGGTACGACACCGACACCGGGCAGCCGGATGATGATGAAAAGCAGCTCCCAAGCACCGTCACCCTGCTGGCATCCCCGGAGCAATCGAAAATCCTTGCGGAGCTGGAGGCTGACGGCAAACTGCACCTGTCCCTGGTATTCAGGGGAAACAAGGAAAGCGCCGAAAAGTTTATCCAGGTCCAGGCTCAGGCGCTTAAGACCCTGTACCCCGCTGTAACGCAAAAATCAACAGAAGCTTCCGGAAATGCCGGGCTGCCTCCCAACGGGGGAGGCGAATAACCATGCTGAACTTCATGAAAGGCAGCATTTTTTCACGGAATACCGGAACCCATCCGGAGGCGGCTGAAGCTGAAACGGATGTCCAGGTGCTGGCCGTGTGGGGCAGCCCTGGATCGGGAAAAACAACCGTCAGCGTCAAGCTGGCAAAGTACCTGGCCGACAAAAAACGGAATGTGGCGCTGCTCCTATGCGACATGACCACACCCATGCTGCCCTGCATCTGCCCACCTTCCGATCTGGAGTGCGAAAAGTCCCTGGGCAGTATTCTGGCCGCCACCCATATCACCGACTCCCTCATCAAACAAAACTGTGTCACCCACAAGAAAATGAACTATCTGCTCCTGATCGGCATGCTGAAAGGGGAGAATGTGTTCACCTACCCGACCTATGGTCCCGAGCTGGCAACAGAACTCATCGACCACCTGCGCAACATCGCACCTTATGTGATTATCGATTGCGGCAGTACCATCGCAACGGACATCCTGTCCGCAGTGGCACTTATGGAGGCTGACTCGGTATTGAGGCTGGTAAACTGCGATTTAAAGTCCATCAGCTACCTGTCCAGCCAACTCCCGCTCCTGAAGGACAACAAATGGGACGCCGACAAGCAGTACAAGGTAGCCAGCAACATAAAGCCCCAGGAGGCCAGCGAGCATATTGAGCAGGTGCTGGGCAGCGTCGTGTTTAAAATTCCTCATTCCGCAGAGCTGGAAAGCCAGTCCCTCTCCGGGGATCTGTTCCGGGATCTGGCGCTTAAGGAAAGTCGGGGCTTCCGTAAGGAGATTGAAAAAATCAGCAAGGAGGTGTTCGGCATATGAGTGTACCATCAGACCCCAAAAGATACCAGAACCCAAGGGGAAAGAACCCAGCCGCACCGTTGGAGGAAAACAGGCAGATGATCCGGCCCGTAAGTGTGACCGGCAGCCATAACCTGTTCTTTTCACCCGATGCCGGTTCCAAGGATTTTGGAACTGTTTTGCGGGAAGTGCAGGCCCATATCTCTTCGAAATATTCCACCCTCATCACCGGAGGCAATAAGGAGGAAGTCAAGGAGCAGGTCAAGCGCTATATCACTAAATACATTCAGGACAACCGCATCGCTGTTGAGAATATGAACGAGCGTCAGCTTGTGGACGCTCTCTACACCGAGATGGCGGAATTCAGCTTTTTAACCAAGTACATCTACGGCACAGAAATCGAGGAAATCGACATAAACGCCTGGAACGACGTGGAAATTCAGTACAGCAACGGTTCCACCGTCAAGTTGGACGAACACTTTGACTCCCCGGAACACGCCATCAACGTGATCCGCAGGATGTTGCATGTGTCGGGCATGGTGCTGGACAACGCAAGCCCCGCCATTTTGGGACATTTAAGTAAAAACATCCGCATCGCCGTGCTGAAAACGCCGCTTGTGGATGAGGACGTGGGTGTTTGCGCTTCCATCCGAATTGTCAATCCGCAAAATCTGAAAAAAGAGGATTTTATACGGGGCGGTACGGCCACGACACAAATGCTCGACTTTCTCGCAGAGTGCCTGCGCTACGGCATTTCCATCTGTGTGGCCGGCGCCACCAGCTCCGGAAAGACCACCCTGGCAGGCTGGCTCCTGACCACCATCCCGGACAGCAAAAGGATTTTTACCATCGAGAACGGCTCCCGTGAGCTGGCGCTGGTACGGGAGAAGGACGGCAAAATCATTAACAGCGTCATCCATACCCTGACCCGCGACAGCGAAAACGAGCGGCAGCGTATTGACCAGATCGTCCTCCTGGACATGTGCCTCCGGTTTAACCCGGACATTATTGTTGTGGGCGAGATGCGCGGTGCGGAAGCCAACGCAGCGCAGGAGGCAGCCCGTACCGGCATCACGGTATTGACCACCATCCACTCCAACAGTTGTGAAGCCACTTACCGCCGTATGGTCTCCTTATGCAAACGGGCTGTGGACATGTCGGATGAAACCCTCATGGGATATGTGACGGAAGCCTATCCCATTATCGTGTTCTGCAAGCAGCTCGAAAACAAGCAGCGGCGCGTGATGGAAATCATGGAATGCGAAATCCTGCCCGACGGAAGCCGCAAATTCCGTCCGTTGTTCCAGTATACCATCACGGAAAACCGCATAGAGGACGGCCGGTTTATCGTCCACGGACGGCACGGACCGGTACAGGGCATCTCATCGGGTCTGCAGAAACGACTGCTTGAAAATGGTATGCCCCAGGATACCTTAAAACGAATTCTCAAGATAGGAGGTGCTGTCTGATGGCTGCATTACAACTATTTGCCTGCATTTGCCTGATTGCCGGCGCTTTTTTACTGCTCCGGCTTTCACCAATGGAGTTCACCGATGGATTGTTCGGCTTTCTGACCCGTAAATCCAAAAGCATTAAGGCGGAAATCAATGAGGCGACCCGGCGCAGAAAGACGTTCTTCCTTCGCCGGGAGATTGAGGAAGTGCAGGCGATTTTGAAAATGACCGGCCGGAGCAGCCGGTTTTCCATGATCTGCGCGGTATCCCTGCTCTTGTTCGCCATGGGCGCAAGCGCCGCAATCCTCCTGCAGAATATATTCCTCGTGCCTGTTCTCGCAGTGGGGCTGATGCTTTTACCCTTCTGGTATATCAAGCTCGCGGCGGTCCATTACAGGAAGAATATCTCGGCGGAGCTGGAAACGGCGTTGTCCATCATCACCACCGCCTACCTGCGCAGCGAGGATATCCTCACCGCCGTGGAGGAAAACCTGCAGTATTTAAACCCGCCGGTCCGCGGCGTGTTTGCCGAATTCCTCACGCAAATCAAGCTCATTGGCCCGGATGTAGACTCGGCGCTTACAAAACTGAAGTCGCGGATCGAAAACGAGGTGTTCCGCGAGTGGTGCGATGCCATTGCCGCCTGCCGGTATGACCGCAGCCTCAAGACCACCCTGACACCCATTGTTTCAAAGCTCAGTGACATGCGGATCGTCAACGCAGAGTTGGAATACATGGTCTTTGAGCCGCGCAAGGAATTCATTATCATGGTCATTCTTGTTATCGGCAACATTCCCATTATGTATTTCCTCAACAGGAGCTGGTATGAAACCCTGATGCACACCGCAATCGGGCAGTTTGTCCTGGCGGTCTGCGCGGCGGCGATCTTCATCAGCACCGCCTTCGTGATCCGGCTGACCAAGCCCATCGAGTACAGGAGGTAGCCGATATGACAACACTATTACTCTTTGCGGCCCTGTTTGCCACAGGGCTGTTTTTTATACTGGCGGATGTACTGAAGTTGCCCACCATGGGGACGGCCAAAGCCATGCTGGGTTATGCCAAACGCAATAAGAAGTCCGCCAACACCACCGAGGCATGGCTCATGTCCCTTGCCGTCAAGCTCTCCAGGCACATCCCCATGGATGAGTACAAAAAGAGCCGTATGGAAAATGTCCTCAAGGCCGCGGGCATCAGCATGACCCCGGAGGTTTACGCCGCATACGCCATCGTCAAGGCCGGAGCGCTCCTCCTTGGTGTCATTCCCTGCCTGCTCCTGCTCCCTTTACTGGCGCCAATCGTGTTCTTCCTGGCTCTGCTGGTCTACTTTAAAGAAACAGGCCGGGCGGACGAGCAACTGCGGGAAAAGCGGGAGCAGATCGAAAACGAACTGCCGCGCTTCGTTGCGACTGTGGAACAGACCCTTAAAAGCAGCCGCGACGTGCTGGCGATGCTGGAAAATTATAAGAAAAACGCGGGGACGGATTTTACCCGTGAGCTGGACATCGTGACGGCAGATATGCGCTCTTCCTCCTATGAGGCGGCCCTCACCCGGTTTGAGGCAAGACTCAATTCGCCCATGCTCTCGGACGTGGTCAGGGGCTTAATCGGCGTACTTCGCGGGGATGACAGCGCGGTCTATTTCCAGATGCTGGCCCATGACTTTAAAACACTGGAACTGCAACGGCTCAAGAGCCGGGCTCAGAAGATACCGTCCAAAATCCGGATATTCTCTTTCATTATGCTGATGTGCTTTCTGTTTACCTATCTGACCATTATCGCCTATGAAATCATAAAGTCCTTGGGTGAAATGTTTTAACGAAGGGAGGTTGTGACATTGACCAAAAAAGAAATCGAAAAAATGATCCGCAATAAGCTCGAAGCCAACTACAACGCATATATCCGACAGCTCCAGACCCTGCCTGCCGACAGTCTCATCGAGCAGGCCGCTCAGATTGCCGCCACAAAGCTGGTGTTCAGGGAGCTGTGTGGAGGCGGTTACAAAAGCGAATATATGGAATACCTGCTTCGCTTTCAGAATCCGTTGGAGGTTGTTCGGGATCAGTGGCTTTTGGAACAAAATGTTCCTTTGGACGGGAATATGGAACACGTTCTCTGGGCGCTTTCTGACAAAGAGCATGCCGAGCAGGACTACGAACTGGATGAAGCCTTCCTGCCTCCCGAGCAGGAGGTGCGGATGTGCTAAAGATACTGAAAAACAAACGCGGCGAGGGATACATTGATGTGGTGGTGCTGGTGCTTTGCGCCATGCTGGTCATCGCCCTTGCTATCAATGTGCTGCCTGTCTATATCGCTAAAAACCAGCTCGATAGCTTCGCTACAGAGCTTTGCCGGGAGGCCGAGATCGCCGGGCGTATCGGTACGGAAACCAACCTGCGGGCGCAGGTGCTGCGGGAGAAAACGGGGCTTGATCCTGTTATCACCTGGTCGAGGACCGGAAACATCCAGCTCAACCAGGAATTCACCGTGACCCTCACTCTGCAGGCTGATATCGGGCTCTTCGGCGGCTTTGGCTCATTTCCCGTTACGCTGACAGCAAAGGCCAGCGGAAAGAGCGAGGTGTATTGGAAATGAGGAAGGTTTATGGTATAATAAGGAATAAAAAGGGATCGTCCTTCCCGTTGGCCGTGGCCGTAGCTCTTGCCCTTGTAATGCTCCTGTGCTGCATCACCGAATACATGCGGTTGAACATCATCGCGCAGGGTGTTCGGGACGCGGTGCAGACCGCTATTATTTCGACAGTAAATGACAACTACAGTGATGTTTACCACGGAGTGCGGGAAGGCTATGCGGCAGGCTACCAGCCGATTGGCGGCTCATGGGAGGCCAGTGTCAGCTACGGCGATATATACGCGCACCTGGACAGGGCTCTGGGCCTGCAAAGAAGCGGCGGGTACCATGTGAAATACGCGGGTGAGTCTGTGGAGTTCAGGCTCTATAATTTGTCGGTCAACGTCCGGAACGCGCCTCTGGCGCCCTCCGATCCGGCCGGCACCCAAAGGTTTATTGCCGACGCAACCATCCGGCTGGAGGTTCCGGTATCCTTTGCGGGTAAAATACTGCCGCCGATGCAGATGAATCTCAAGGTGCAGGCAAGATATATGTCTGTATTTTAACTTTTTTACAGATTCAGTAGACTTTTGAAAAAGTCTGTGGTAGGGTGTGGAACTGTAAAGAGGTAGAAAAACTGAAAAGGAGGCAAATTCTATGATGAATATGAACGATAAAACCAAACGAAGTCTTCTCATCGCCGGGCTTTGCGTCATCTGTGTGGGGCTGATTTTTGCGATCTCCTCCCGCTTTCAGACAGAAACGCCAACAGGCGGCGAAAACACACCGGCAACCTTGGCCGAAGCCGAGGTCACTCCGGATATCAATAATATAGAAGAAACAGCAAAAAAAACAAACGAAAAAGAGCTGGTCATCCAGCTTGACGAGCCGGTTCCGGCTCCTACGGATAAGCCCACGGATCAAACCGACCAGCCGGTGCAGAACTTACAGCCGGATGTAACCAAACCCCCGGAGCCATCCGAAAGCCAAAAGACCGACCCGAGCAAAAACCCTGACGGAGAAAAGGCTGACAAGGTCCAAGCCGTTGGCCACGGCAGCGTACAGAAGCCGGATAACCCGCCTCCGAAAAACAACGAACCCCAAGGCGGCGAGAGAAAAGACGGCAAGGTATATCTCCCCGGCTTCGGGTGGGTGACTGAAACAGGCGGTTCCGGCACCAAGGCTGACGATATGTATGAGAACGGTAATAAAATCGGAAAGATGGATTAGCCATAAAAAATAAGTTAAGACTCCAGCAAACACGGCAGAAATGCTGTGTTTTTTGCTGTCAAGGAGGTATGTCTTAATGAAACGAATTTTAAGCAGTTTTTTTGTTCTGCTCTTGCTGCTGACCATCCTTGTTCCGCTCACTGCCTATGCTGAAGGCGAAGGAAACATTGACCACGGAGGCGGCGGTATGGGCAGCGGGACAGATGAAAACTACTGGAATACCGGCGATGAAGGAGTGCGAATTACGGTAGTCCGAGCCAGTGATCACGCTGTGGTCACCACTCCTATTGATATTACCAATAAGAATCCCGATAATATACAGGCACACTTTGGCAAGGTCAGCAAAATATCCTACAGAGCCGGTACCCCTTTAACGCCCAGTGTTCAGCAATACAGTTATTTCAATCCTGCGCAGGCAGTTCCAAGAATCATTAGCTCCGGCAGCGGCAATGCTAACATTGAAGTGATTAAGAGCTATTTTACTGATGAACAAGTCCTACGAAGTATTGCAAACTTGACAGGCTTTAACTTTAATACCCTCATCAACGGGAACTATAAAATTCTGCTGGAGCCTATTGCCTACATGACATTCCAGGGTGTGAGAATCGCGATGACTGCGACGGAAGCCGCCCTTTATGACCAGCAGATCAACGGGGAACTTCGCAGCAAGATGGTCTCCCTCAGTCATAAAAATTTACCATTAGCGATGTTTTTGGAAACGCCTGATCTCGGCTATCCGGCATGGTCCGGCTCCCGGACAACCGCGGCGTCCAATGCAGACATTATCTCTTCTCTTGGCCTTGGCATCATCCGGTTCAGCGAAGCGGAGCCGCCGCAGATAGGAAGCTATGACTATACCTACCGGGTCAACACCCAGGTCATCACCTCGGTCACGGTCAGCGGCGGACAGTCCGATCCCGACGATCCCGTCTCTGTACGCTTTACCATCGGAGGCCGGACCTATACAGTGAACAACGTATACTACCCCAGCGGCGACAGCCAGCTTGTGTGGGTACGCTGGACAACACCCGCCACGCCGCAGACTATGACCATCAATGTGAATGTTACAGGTGGCGGCAGGGCAAGCCAGAGAACCATCACCGCAAACATCGTGGATTTGTCGGGCAACGATCCCCCAAATCCGGTGGCCGATGACCGCAACGACAGCTATACCCGGCCAAGCGTACCCTCCAACACCGAGATAACCTCGGCATCATGGGGAGTGTGGCGCCCATGGTGGCGGGCATATTGGGTATGGCATTCCACCGGCGAGGATTCCGGATATTGGTGTGATCATGGCTGGTGGGAGTTCGACTATGATACCTATAGGGCGGATCTCACGGCGTCCATGAGCATCAAACCCGATGACAAGGCTCCGACCGCGGCAGGCAGAACAATGAAAAGCGGATATGGGATAAACCAGACCGTCACGACAAATGTCAGCACCAACCAATCCACGGCAGTGACCGCCGTGCAGAATGCAGTAACATATTTTCCGGAATTCCGGTACCAGTCATACTGGCGTCTGCTGGAGAGAACCTTCGGCGGTTACAGCTCCCAGTTTGAGTTCGCTCAAAACAGGTATTCAACATATAACCGGAGAACGCATTTCACACCCATATGGATGCCCGACGGAAGCTACACGCCGTACACCTGGCTCATCGACTGCTGGACGCCGCAAGGAATGCTCAGTAAGAACCTCACCGACTCGGTGATTATCAGCGGGAACCTTTGGAGCGACTGGCATATCGCGCCGGTTAAGCCTTAAAAACATCATCGGAAAACGAAATGACCGCAAGGCTGAATAAAAACAGCTTTACGGTCTTTTTTTATTTCAATCAATAAAAATGAAAGGTGGAAAAGAACCATGATAAAAATGAAGAAGCTCCTGATTGTCTTTTGCGCCGTCCTTGTCCTCACGAGCATACTCGCTGTGAATGCTTATGCCGCACCTACCGGCGATGTGGCCGGAGCGATAGAAGGCACTTGGAATACCGCGTCCGTGCAAATCAAAACGGTGGTCAACAAGGTGGTGTTCCCCGCCATCGACCTGATCCTGGCTGTATTTTTCTTTGCCAAGCTCGGAATGGCGTACTTTGATTACCGGAAGCACGGGCAATTTGAATGGGCGGCTCCGGCAATTTTGTTCGCCTGCCTCGTGTTTATGCTCACGGCCCCCCTCTATATCTGGAGTATTTTGGGGATGTAGGTGATGATAAATGACAACAAAGTTTGTTGTTCATCGAATTAGGCTCAAATCAATACAGTTTTATTCTAAGGATAATATGCAAGGTATTAGAAACAACTTAGTTATTGTTTTTCTGCCACATCAAGGGCTTTGGAAACGGACTTTGTTGTCACAAAATATAAGGAGGAAAAACTATGCGTGGTAAGGGAATCCCTTGGTTGATGCGCTTGACCATACAGAATAGCCGGACCGGACAGAAAGCGTTCGCTATGTACCCCTGTGAGAAATATGAAATGCTGGAAAGTCTGGATTGGTGCCGGCTTCCCTATGGCAGCGGTGATTATACACACCTGGCAGTCAGCTATAACGGTGTAGACGCCGACAGTCTGCAGGAAACTCTGACCGGGATTATTGAAAACCCGGAGCGCCCGCCGTCGATCAGGGAACTGAACTGCCTGGGAGAGCTGATACAGCGTATGTCGGCGCAAACGCGCTCCTGCTTGGAGCAGGAAATTGCAGAGAAACCTAATGCCGCCATTGCCGATGCCATCAACGCCGCATACCGACTGCTGTCGGAAAGTGTGGTATATGACGGGATATCCATGTCGGACCGGGCTGTGCTTTTGGGTGATGATGAGCCATACATTCAGGTTAAGCTCATTGCGAACAGCGATGATCTGGATCTGGACGAAGAAGATGGCATATGGGTAAACTGCCCTGTCCTTGAGGACGAGCTGCAAGCTGCAGCCGAACAACTGGGTGTCGGCTCATACCGTGATCTTGAAATGGGCGACGTTTGTGCCATCGTTGAGAAAATTACGACAGATATGCTCTGCGATGCAATCTCTTCCTTCGACGAGATTAACGAGCTGGCACGCGCTATGAAAGAGCATGGTGTAATCCAGGAGATGGGCAAGTACAAAGCCATTCTGGAATTCGAAAACTGTTTTGACGTAGGAGAAGCCGCTGCGTTAGCAGGAAAGCTGGATGACTATGAATTTTACCAGGGAGAAACGCTGGGTGAGGTAGGCAACCGTTACCGGGATCATAGTCCCTACGATTTAGATAATGAGGAATTGGCTGAAGCTTTGGGCTTTGAAGAAACAAACTATGGAATTGTACGGATAGCAGATGGACCAAAGCTGGAGCAACGTGGCTTGGAATTAAATTGATATGAAGCCGCTGCCTTTATGCCAGTATTGACTGGACTATCCTCGGAATGTAGGTGAAAAGAATGAACACACCACTTGACAAGAAGCTGAAAAACTTTTCTATAGAGCAGGCCAGACTGATTCGTGAGATCGTAAACAAGACCGTATTGGACGCAGTGACTGGAGCCGGAGTAGATGAGGATGAAGAAAATATGTACTGCGAGATTGACTACGACATAATATATGGCCGCTTGTCAGGGCTCGAAGATATAGGTGTAAGCCTGACTATTGAGAAGTTATCGGAATTTTTAGATGAGCATCCGGCAGTTAATTATTCGGATGCGCATAATACCGGAATTACCCTTTACCTCAATGACTCCGAAACATTGCAGGCGCTCGGTTTACTCCCAACTGACGGCGTTATGGATATGCGGCTGTAGTCCAACAATCTGGCGGAACCCACTACAGCGAAGTCATCTCCAACGGTGTTAAACAGAAATCAATTAATATTTTTACCGTCCCTATGCAAGCATTGCCTGGAGTATTTTAGTGATGAAGCAGACCAAGAAGCACAAGGTGACAGCGATCCTGCTGCCTTGCGCTTCTTGGTGTACAGCCTATGTGTATTTTCACAAACAGAAAGTGGGTGAATCAATCCGTGAATAAGAATCGGAAAACAAATTATGTTTCTTGGAACGCGGCAAAAGCTGAGTCTGCAGTAGAGCAGTTTGTGGAGAAGCAGGGAAGGTTCCCTGTTGCAAGAGAAATGAATCGGAAAAATGGATTGCCTTCGCGTAGAACATTTGAAATGAAGGTGGGCATATCTATGTTTGAATATGGAAAGCAGTATCATCCAGAGTTAGTAAAGCAGAATGCGACACAGCACCGTCAGCGTGTTGCCGATAGCATGCGGGAGAAATCGGAATGGACAAAGGAAACGCTTATTGCCGCTGTGAAGCACTTCGTTGATCAGCACAATCGCCTTCCTGACATTCAGGAGTACACCCCGCAAAATGGCCTGCCAAGTTATACAACCTTTTGTAGAATTGCCAAAACAGCTCTGGCTGATTATTTGAAAGAGTATTTCTGTGAGTATATGAACCAAACCCTCACGCTCAAAGAGAACGGCGCAGATGCTATAGAACAGGATGAATCATCCCCTGGGATGACTATGACTTTATAAACAGAGAGAAAATTCATTAACTCTGTTCAAGTATGGTTGATCCTCGGGATTAGCAGGAGATATTAAAAATGAATTTCTTTGAACAGGAATTACGAAAACTGTTCGGACATAACGATGCCATCTCTGATAAAAGATTTGTCGGCCGGGCTTGCTTCGGCAAGCTCACCGACAGCCTCCGTGTCAGAATGGAGTTTGTCACCCAGGGAGTTGCTGATCACTACACGGCGATCAGAGCGACCATTATTAACAGAAACGACGGTCCGGTGGACAGTCTTACATTACAATTTTCAGACCTGCTCGGCAAAAAGACGGTCAGCAATCCGAACTTCAGGAATGGAATCTATCCGCACATTTGGAATAGCGGGGACAAGACCGAATGGTATGTCTACAAGCCGACAAGGGCGGATTATGAGCAGCTCTCCGGGGCGCTGAACGATTACCTTAACATGTTCCGCTGCCCAACACTGGAGGTGGAGCAGACCAGCCACACCATAAAGGGCCAGGGTATGTAAGACATAGATTTCTCAAGAACGAGGATGTGATGAAATGAATAAGGAAACCTTTACAAAGGCTGTTATCGACCTTTTACCAAGTTGTGAAAGAGAAGCAATCCCGATCTGGTTTAGCTTTGCTGCCGAGTGTGTGGACAATGAGCAATTCGTGGACTTCGTTCCTGAAACGAATAAAGCTGCCGCCATCGAAAAATGGCTCGACTCCATTTATACCGGGATTTATTTTGTAAAAAAAGATTTTGGCGAAGATACCGCCAGCAAAATATGCAATCTCAGCTTGTTAAAATCGTGCATTTACCCCTATGAAATGAAGCTGGCCGCCGAACATATTCAAAACGGCGGTGACATCAGTAAAATTTCCAAACTCTCTGTTTATGGCATGCTTGATGGACCGCCCCCCTTTTTTCCGCGGATAGAGGATGTCGTTGACGATATGAGAAACTCTTCCGGCACAATACGAATATATAAGCTCAACCCGTACAGAAAAGATTATCAAGAGTCAAAGAATATGTAGATTTTTATGGCATGCAGCCCAAACCGGAAGCCTATCTCCTGGATTGGGAGGGTGACTGCGGCACCAACGACCTGATGAAGATATATGCCATGTCTCACCTGGAACCGGTGGATGGCATGCCCAAACTGGAATATGGCGATATGGTGGTGAACGGAGATGGCTGTTTTATCCTCACAAGAGAAATGGCCAGAGGCGGAATCTTTCAGCCGGTAGACTCCTTCGACCCCGCAATGATCAAGAAGGCTCCTCAATGCAGATTCGGATATGACCTGACCGATTACGGCCGCACGGGCATGCCGTCTCATTTACTCAAGGTGGCTGATGAACTGGAAGTCCCCTATGGATATGACGGATATCCCGATTATCATGGCTCAAGAAAAGGAGAGCAATCCTTTGAAAAGGGATCATATGAGGACCATCAATCTCCCTGCTACCTTCATCCCGCATATTATTTAGGCCAGAAAGGAGAGCAGTTTATACAGCGGCTGACCGCGCTCACCCGCCTGACAGTATGGGATGAGGTGTTGGCTGACTTGAAAAACAATAAACCGGTCCTCCTGCAAGACCTGGACAGAGTGGAAAGCCAAGTGCCGGATTTGCTGGCAAAAAAGCTTGGCGCAATGTTCGGTCTGTCCTCAACCGATGAGATGCTGAAGGGCTGGATGCAATTCAGCGAAGAAACAGCGGACGCCTATGAAATCACTGGAACGGAATTTCTGGACTGGGTTATACACAGTTTTCAAGCAGTATCCGAAAAGTACGGCCATGGAATAGCCTATATGATCTATCGAAATATTGGCAAAGGCGCATTATTGCCCTCAGAATTTGAACCTGCCGCCAAATATCTGCACTCCGGAGGTACTGTCGAAAAAATGACTGAAATGGCAGATGGATACGCTTTTCTGCAAGATGTAGAAGAACAGAGCTGTGAACAGGATCACGCTGGGTTTCCCCAGCAGCAATCCATGTGACCACCTTCCTCCGGCGGATGCCTGGGACACAGCAGAAAAAAGACAGCCGGGCAGACGTGAAAAATGACGCTTGCCCGGCTCTTTCATAAGGAGAAAACAATGGCTGATACTTGTAAGGATGTGATAAAGATGGAGAAAGAGCAGTATATGCCAAAGGATGGCAAAACAATTGTGTTTACAAATGTTATGCTTTCTTGTGAAGAAAATATTGAGGAAATCCATATCGGCGGCAGGCTGAATTCCCTATTTGTTACCCACCTGCCAGCCTTCAGGGTATTCGCAGATAAAAATCCAGATAAAGATATTAGTATCGATGTATATTCTTATGCACTGGATGGCGGCAGTTGGCAAGAACGTAAGGCAACCAAAGAAGAAATGGCGTTGGTTATTGGCGATGATTTCCCCTACAACTACGATAGGTCAATCTTAAGTTGCATTGATCATGATGGACCGGACCAATTTGTCATGCAAAAAAGCGGTGACGCTTGGCTGATGGTGTCTAAGGATGGCATAACGGAATGTCCGGCGCTTGAGGTGAAACAGCCCGGAAACACCATGAGCAGCCAGACAATGTGAATCAAATTATAAAAATCATGCGTGGAGCCTGTGTAAAAGCAGGCTCTTCGCTTTTTCAGGAAAGGAGTGATACGCCGAATGTTTATTTGGGATTTTGCCGTGGACGTTGTGCTGGGGCAGATCATGGACTGGATATATGCGCAGATCATCAGGTTCCTTGGCGAGTTTTTCGCCATGATGGGAAATATGGGTGCCGAACTGTTTGAGATGAGCTGGGTGCAGGCTGCGGTATTATTTTTCTCCTACCTTGCATGGGCGCTGTATGTGACAGGGCTGGTGGTTTCGGCCTTTGAGTGCGCCATTGAATACCAGTCCGGACGCGGCAGTATGAAAGACGCGGCCCTAAACGCCGTTAAAGGATTTATGGCGGTCGGGCTGTTTACCATTGTCCCGGTGGAGCTTTACAAGCTGGCGATCACACTGCAGGCCAGCTTCACATCGGGCATCACCGGGCTTGGCAGCGGCGGGATCAGCACCATGACGCTTGCGGCGCTCACCAATGTGGGCAGCGTCGGACTCAACCCCATCATGGCGATATTCTGCCTTATACTCATGGGCTACGCCGTAATCAAAGTGTTTTTTGCCAACTTAAAAAGGGGCGGCATCCTGCTGATCCAGATCGCCGTAGGCAGCCTGTACATGTTCAGTGTCCCCCGCGGGTACATTGACGGTTTTGTGAGCTGGTGCAAACAGGTGGTGGGCATATGCCTCACCGCTTTTTTACAGTCCACCATCCTCATTGCGGGGCTTATGGTGTTTAACAGCAACATGCTTTTGGGGCTCGGACTGATGCTGGCCGCTTCGGAGGTGCCGAGGATCGCCGGCCAGTTCGGGCTGGATACCTCCACCAGGGGCAATCTCATGAGCACCGTATATGCGGCCCAAGCCGCGGTCAACATGACAAGAACCATCGTAAAGGCGGTGGCGGCGAAATGACCGAGATGAAGCTGGTCTATATAGCCTCGCCATACGCCGGTGATATCGAATACAACACCCGGAAAGCCATAGGGTACTGCCGCTACGCCGCAGAGCGTGGCGTTATTCCGCTGGCGCCCCACTTGCTGTTCCCAAGATTTCTGTCAGAACTGAATCCGGAAGAACGGGAGCTGGGAATCAGAATGGGGCTAACGCTCATCGCCAAATGCTCCGAACTGTGGGTTTTCGGCGACAAAATCACCACAGGCATGCGCCGTGAGATTGCAGAGGCCCAAAGGCTTGGCATATCGGTGAAATATATCAGTGAGCTGGAAATGACGGAAGCAAAGGATATGAAAAAATACGGAATATGGGGCAAAGAAAACGCGGCCTGGCTCAAGACGGATGGAAAACCCATGAGCTTTGACACCTATGAGGAAGCCGCGGTTAAAACCGAATCGCTTATGAAAAATGTCGAAACGGCCAACCTTTCTTATTACCCCAGGCCCATGCAGCAGGAACCGGAGGAAACGCCCTCCTTCGGTATGTGTATGGGTATGAGCATGAAACCATGAACGCGCGGCTCACCCTGGGCAGCCTGTTTGACGGGATCGGCGGTTTTCCGCTGGCGGGCGTCCGGCAGGGCATTGTGCCTGTGTGGGCCAGTGAGATCGAAGCCTTTCCCATCGCGGTAACAAAGCTGCGCTTTCCAAACATGCTCCATGTTGGCGATATTACCAAGCTAAAAGGAGCCGAACTGCCGCCTGTGGATATCGTCTGCGGGGGCAGTCCGTGCCAGGACCTCTCTGTGGCTGGAAAAAGAGCCGGGCTTCAAGGGGAACGCTCCGGCCTGTTCATGGAGCAAGTCAGAATCGTAAAGGAGATGAGAGATGAAGATACACGAAACGGACGGGCAATTGACGCTGTTCGACCTCGATACATGGTGTGGGAGAATGTCCCCGGAGCTTTCAGCTCCGCAGACGGTGAGGACTTCCGGGCGGTGCTCGAAGAAACCTGCCGAATTGCAGACAACTCCGTTTCTGTACCTCGACCTCCGGGAGGGGTATGGCTGTCTGCTGGGGCCATATTGGGACCGGAATTCTCACTTGCTTGGAGAATACTGGACGCTCAATACTGGGGCCTCGCCCAAAGACGTAAAAGAATCTTCCTTGTCGCAGATTTTGCAGGCCACACCGCACCCGAAATACTATTTAAGCAAGACAGCCTGTTTGGGGATACTGCGCCGGGCGAAGAAGCGCGGCAAGGAGCTGCCTCCGGTACTCAGGAAAGCGCTGGAGATACAGGCGGGAATCCGGCCGGCAGAGGAATAGACAACGAATGCTTGACTCCTTGGGATGTTCAAAGCCGCCGCATCTATGAAAGCGATGGCGTATGGCCCGCCCTTTACGGCGGCGAAAGCGGCGGCCACGGCTATGTATCAACAGAAAAAAACAATCCAATCACCATCCCAATCAATACGCAAATCGCAACGCGGCACAACCAATTGGGAGAAGGAACCGGGCTGGGCGTCGGAGAAAACGGCGACCCGGCTTTTACTTTGCAGGCGGCTCATTCACACGCTGTTTTTAATCTGGAGCCTGACGATGCGTCGGTTGCCGGATGTGTTGCTTTTACGTGCAACCAGCGGGATGAGGTGCGGGATCTTCACAATGTGTCCGGCGCTCTGCAGGCCCAGCCGGGGATGAAACAGCAGACCTTTATTGCCGATATGGGAGGCCCCGGTGTATTGGCGGCAGGGTTTTCAGCCGGAGCCGCTCCGACAGCCGGAGGCATCGGCTACCAGGAGGAATGCGCCCCCACCCTCAAGGCGTCGGAGAGCGGCACGAACATGGTGCCAAGCGTCCTGTGCCTAAACGACCAGGGCGGCAACCGGATGGACGTGACAGAAAACATCACCGCTACACTGCGCGCCCAAATGGATGGACACCCGCCCCTTGTGCTGGGCAGCCAGCAGGGTGGTGCTGAAATTTGCGAAAATCTGTGTCCGACGATTACCTCTGCGACGGGGACCAGCGGAAACAATCAACCGGTACTGTTTGAGAACCACGGCATTGACTCCCGTTATACCGGTCCCCATGAAGTGGCCCCCACCATGTCGGCGCGATATGGTACGGGCGGCAACAATGTACCGCTGATCTCCCAGCCAACTGTTCTTCCGCAGGACTCCGGTGAAGAATCGTCACCCGGCGAAAGCTATTGCATCGCCGGCAACATCATTGACCGGCAGGACCATAACGGCGGCAATGGCATGGGGTTCCAGCGGGACATCAGCTACACCCTGAATACGGCCGACCGCCATTGCGTATTCTCACAGCAGCGCTGTGACGAATACCTGCCCAATGAGGTGGTCAGCACACAGAGCGCCCGGCAGCATAAAGACGCTACCGATCTTGTCTGCGAACAGGAAATTGCCGGTGTGGACTGCCGGAACGGAGAGGAAAACGGCGATATGTGCGGCACCCTCCAATCTCATCCTTCCGGGGGATATTCCCTGAACACCCTGCATCCTGTGCGGATCGGCAAGCTGGTGCGCCGCCTGACACCGCTGGAGTGTGAGCGGCTCATGGGCTTTCCCGACCTGTGGACAGACATCCCCAACGCCTCGGACAGCGCCCGGTACAAGGCGCTGGGCAACAGTGTAGCGATCCCCTGCGTGGAGTTTGTACTCCGCGGGATTGCCTGGTTTTTACGAAAATCTCATTAAAAATGAATAAAGGAGAATGACCTATGTGTAGTTACCCTGATAAACCAACCTTGGAAGGGCGGATGCAGGCATATCAGGAATCGGAGAATTTCGTGCGGGACATCTCTGAGCATATAAATGAGTACCAGCAGCATGGAAAGGATATCCCCCCCGAGGAATCTGTCCGTGAGGAAGTTCTGAAGCAGCAAAAGGAGCTGTTTGAAAATCAAATACGATGTGAAACGCAAGGGCATTTATTGATTGAATCCAACGCTGACGCAGAAAATGGCAGAAGCGATTTGAGCTGTGACCGGTGTGGATTTTTTCAGACCTTGCAGTGGTAGCAAATGAAAGGTTGCGTGATCTGCATGTATATTTATCCCGACAATTTAAAGTCAAAGGCTGTGCTGTGGCTGTGGCAGCTCCGGGACATCGGCGTCATCGGCATTGGTTGCCTTATTTCTGTTTTTGCGCTGGCGCAGCTCGAGTTTATGCTTCCCGTTGTGGCGACGGCCCTCTATGCCTTCCTCACCATCCGGTTTGAGGACACCAGCATCCTTGACTTTATCCGCTATTCCGGCGCCTTTTTCCTGACCCGGCAACAGCTTTTTGAATGGCGGTTGCAGCCAGAAGGATTATGGGAGCCGGACGGAAAGCAGGTGAAAAAATGAGCAGAAAAGAAAAAAAGGAACAAAAACAGAAGCTGTCCACACGGCAGCTCATTAACACCAAAGGCATCACGGATTATTGTCTTTCGACCTACGGCCACGGTGACCTGGTGTATTTTATCATCAAGCCCACAAACATATCCGTGCTGTCCGAAGCCAGTATCTCAGCCCGGATCTATGCTTTGATGACTGTATTAAAAGGCATGGCGGAGATCGAAATGTGTTGCCTGAATTCCCGTGAGAACTTTGAGGACAACAAGCGGTTTTTACGGAGCCGCATCGGTCAGGAGAACAATCCCGCCATCCGCAAGCTGCTGGAGGCGGATCTGACCTTCCTCGACCGCATCCAGGTACAGATGGCGACCGCAAGGGAATTTCTCATCATCATCCGGCTGCGAAATGAAAAGGAAAGCGAAGTGTTCTCCTACTTAAACCGGATCGAAAAAACACTTCGGGAACAGAGCTTCTCTGTCAAGCAGGCAGGCAAGGATGACATCAAGCGGCTGCTGGCGGTCTATTTTGAGCAGAACGTCACCACCGAAAAATTCGAGGATTTCGATGGAGAGCGCTGGATTATCCTGGGGGACTGAAAAGAACCTCCTCTTTGTTTGCTTTGTCCTATAGACTTCCCGGCACTCTTCGTTTATTGTGTGTGCTTGGGGGTGATGCAAATGAATGTTTTACAAGATGAAATCCTGGATGGCTTCATTTCGGAATTGCGGGAAAGGGCGCTGTCAGAGTTCCGGCAGCATGATAAGGAAATCCAGGACCGGTATGAGCTGATAAGGGAACTCAGTATGAAATTGATGAGCATTCTCGCCCAGCTCAACGGGGAAAACAGGCAGACAATTCAGGACTATATCGACGAAAGAGACAGCCTGAACGGTGACGAACTCAACTATGTTTATCTGAGAGGAATGATCGACTGCTGCAAGCTGCTGAAGCACCTGAAAATCATATAGCCCCAACAGCCATACAGGATCATCGTGAAAGACTTGCTGGAAACGGCAAGTCTTTTTCTGTCCCAATTTACTCAAATTTAAGGAGATGATACAATGCCGAAAACCAAAAAAGCTGTGGCTGCCGGGCCGCAGGACGATGTGCGGATACAGGAATTTCTCGACATGATCGCCCCGTCCGTGATCCGGTTTTTCACCGACTACTTTATATGCGGGAACACATACCGCTGCGTGTGGGCGCTCCGGGAATACCCGACCGCCACGGAGGAACAGGCCATCCTCCGCTATTTGGGTGAGAAGGACGGCATCACCCTTCGCATTTATACACGCCATGTCACCGCGGTGGAAGAAAAAAGAATCATATCCAACGCGGCTAATAAAAACAGAATGAAAAAAAGCAACACCAACGACCTCCAGCAGACCGTCGCGGCCGAGAGCAACCTGCAGGATGTGGCGAACATCGTTGCGGCCATGCACCGCAACAAGGAGCCGCTCCTCCACGCCGCCGTCTATATCGAGCTGTCCGCCCATGACCTGGACCAGCTCAAGCTGCTGCAAACCGAGGTGCTGACCGAGCTGATCCGGAGCAAGCTCAATGTGGACCGTCTTATGCTCCGCCAGCAGCAGGGCTTTATCTGCGTCATGCCTTCCGGATGGAATGTGTTCGGGGACCAGTTTGAGCGGGTGCTCCCAGCATCCTCTGTGGCGAATCTCTATCCTTTCAACTATTCCGGCAAGACCGACGCCAACGGCTTTTATATCGGCCGTGACAAATTCGGAAGCAATGTGCTGGCGGATTTCAACAAGCGGTCCGACGATAAGACCAACGCCAACATCCTGATCCTGGGCAACAGCGGCCAGGGCAAAAGCTACCTGTTAAAGCTCATTCTGTGCAATCTCAGGGAAGCCGGCATGCATGTGCTGGCCCTTGATCCGGAGATGGAATATGAGGAACTGACGGTAAACCTTGGGGGCTGCTTCATAGATTTGATGAGCGGCGAGTACATCATCAACGTATTGGAGCCGAAAACATGGGACATAAGCGGCGATCCCAGGGACACCGGAGCGCCACAGGCGTTCCGGCAGACCTCCAAACTCAGCCAGCACATCAGCTTTCTCAAGGATTTTTTCCGAAGCTACAAGGACTTTGACGACCGCCAGATCGACACTATCGAGATCATGCTGGGTAAACTCTATGACAAATGGGGCATCACCGACCGGAGCAATTTTGACAGGCTGAAGCCAACCGATTACCCCATTCTTTCCGACCTGTACGATCTGGCTGAAGCCGAATACAAAGCCTTTGACGAAAGCAAGCGCCAGCTCTACACCGCGGACACGCTGCGGGAAATCTGCCTTGGACTCCACTCCCTGTGCAAGGGGGCGGAGTCAAATTATTTTAACGGGCATACCAACATCACCAGCAACAGCTTTATAACCTTCGGCGTCAAGGGGCTTCTGCAGGCGTCGAAGAACCTCCGCAACGCCCTGCTGTTCAACGTCCTCTCGTATATGTCGAATGAGCTTCTGACCACCGGCAATACCGCCGCCAGCATCGACGAGCTGTATCTGTTCCTTACCAACCTGACGGCCATCGAATATATCCGGAATTTCATGAAGCGCGTCAGGAAAAAGGAATCGGCGGTCATCCTCGCCTCTCAGAATTTGGAGGACTTCGACCTGGAAGGCATCCGGGAGTATACCAAGCCCCTGTTCTCCATCCCGACACATCAATTTTTATTCAATGCCGGCAACATCGACGCCAAATTTTATATCGACACCCTCCAACTGGAGCAGAGCGAATACAACCTGATCCGGTATCCCCAGCGCGGTGTGTGCTTGTATAAGTGCGGCAACGAGCGGTATAACCTCATGGTCACCGCCCCGGAACATAAAGCGAAGCTCTTCGGAAAGGCGGGCGGCCGGTGATGAAAATGTTATAGCAAAGGGGTGAAGAATTTTGGACATGAAAGAGCAGCGCTTCGGCGTTGAAATCGAAATGACCGGTATAACCAGGCAACAGGCCGCTGAAATAGCGGCTTCCCATTTCGGCACAGTTTCCCGTTACGACGGTACTTTTTATAAAACATATTCCGCGCTGGACGGACAAAATCGGAAGTGGAAATTTACCTACGACAGCAGTATCACTCCCCAAATGAAGGTTGGAAGAACGATATCGGAAGCCCCTGATGAGTATAAAACCGAGATGGTCACTCCGATCTGCCGGTACGAGGATATCGAAACCATACAGGAGCTGGTGAGAAAGCTCCGCAGCGCCGGGGCGATTGTAAATAACAAGTGCGGCATCCATTATGGCAAGAAGAACGTTATGCTGAGTCAATGGCGGCAAGCCGCGTAGCAAGCGGCTTAACCGCCAAATGACTTTGCATAACATTTTCACTTACCGAGAGAGCTCAGCCAC
>Ga0116191_1000536_pt1 | contig 33401 bp, 25 predicted proteins | sample AD_UKC111_MetaG_FD_89897 | JGI IMG/M metagenome (GOLD analysis project Ga0116191, IMG submission 89897) | Active sludge microbial communities of municipal wastewater-treating anaerobic digesters from Hong Kong - AD_UKC111_MetaG | ecosystem: Engineered > Bioreactor > Anaerobic > Digestate... | reverse complement strand
CAGATTGAAGCGGATACAGCACAGGCTGAATGAAAGACCGAGGAAAAAATTGGACTTTAACACACCCAAAGTTGAGTTTTACAAACAATTAATGTAAATTGCACTTGCTGCTTGACTCTGCCGCTTACTCGTTTCCTGTATATTTTTGCATCTTGATTCATCATCTACCAGGCATGAGAAATGGAGAAACAAGTAGAATCAAGGTAAGCTCGATAATGGGAGGTTGGGTTTTGGAAAAGCCGTATCTATCGGGAGCAAGAGTACCCTCAAGGCTTCCGGTCTGATCGAGGATTATTGTACCAGCAAAAACAGGAGATATATGTTCTATAACATAAAGGCATTTTTTTAACTTAAAATATTTTGCTGATTCGATACAGCAAGATATTTTTGATGCAGGAAGCAATATTGGTGATGGACGAAAAGCCCAGAAATAGAGTCTCATTGAAAGATCTGGCCAATCATCTCGGGGTATCCAAGACATTGGTGTCGGCCGTCTTGAACGGTAAAGCCAAGCAATACAGGATAAGCGAGGAGACGGCTACTTTGGTAAAACGAGCGGCCAGGGAGTTACAATATTCACCCAATATGGTTGCCAAAGGATTGCGTACCGGTAACTCTCAACTCATCGGGTTAATCGTGACGGATATTTCAAATCCTTTCTACTCAACGATTTCGCGTATCATTGAAAACAAAACCAACGAAATTAATTACAAGGTCATTTTCGGCAGTTCCGATGAGAGTTTAGTAAAAACCAGACAACTGATCGATGTCATGCTTGACAAGGGTGTTGCTGGATTAATCATCGTTCCGTGCGAGGGATCAGAAGGCATGATCGCCGAATTACACAAGAAAAATATTCCTGTTGTACTTATCGACAGGTATTTCCCTGAACTGGAGGTAAGTTATTCGTGCCTGAACAATTTCAATGCGACTAAACAGGCTACGATGCATTTAATTGAACAAGGGTACAGAAATATTGCGTTAATCTCTTATAAATCTGGATTGAGTAACATCAGAGACCGTATTCTCGGGTATAAGGAAACCATGAATAACCATGAGCTTGGCGAATACGTTAACGTGAAAAGCGTAAATATTGATCATCCGCTTCCCGAAGTTGAAAAAGCACTTGATTATTTAGTCAATAGAAAGAATGCGGAAGCCGTAATTTTTATTACAAATGCCCTGCTGGTTGCAGGATTGAGAAGTTTAAACAAGTTGAACAAGCGGATTCCCGATGATGTTGCGGTGGTTGGATTCTACGGCAGTGAATTGTTCGACCTCTACTATTCTCCGATAACCTATGTCAAACAGCCGATTGAAATTATTACGGAAGAGGCGGTAAATACATTGATCGACAAGATAAAGTATGGGGAGAACCGCAAGTTCTCCAAGACATTTATTGAGCCGGAACTGGTGATCCAGCAATCATCAGTCAAACCGGCCTCTACTGGTTGCAACTGATTTTTGATACTCTTTTTTACCTCATTGCTGAATCGTTTTAGCTTTTCCTGGATTTAAATTCAGAATGAAAAAGGATCATGCGCTGAAAATATTGATGATTGGATTGACCCTGGGGACAGCATGGGCTGTTCGCGGTCATTTTGGCCATGAACAGGGAGCGGCGTGGGCAGGCGGTATATCCGCCCTGGCATTGATATTTGTCGCCGGGCGCAGGGAGTGGTACGGGAGAGTATTGCCGGTAGCGTTTGCTGCAGCCGTAGGATGGGGGATGACCGGAATGATCAGTTACGGACTTGTTGTAGGCTACGGCATGAGCAACAACTTTCCGAACGCCTTGTATGGGTTGGGGATGCTCTTTGTGATAGGGGCATTGTTTGGCTTGTTGGGTGGGGGGCTGACGGGGCTCTCCCTTGAATCGTCAGAAAACCGGAGGGTAGATTGGGGTAGTTTAATCGCACAGATGGTTGCAGGAGGAGTGGTCGTTTACGGTTTACTGGTTCGGCAACTCGAGTGGTTCATGACACCTCCCCGCTCTGAAGCGTGGGCGTTCTGCCTGGGAGGCGTATTTGCCCTGTTGTGGTATACTGCCCGGAAGGGATTCTCCGTGACTACGAGAGTTGCCTTGATTACCGGACTTGGAACCGGCTTTGGTTTCGCTTTGGGAAACTTTTTGCAGATTGTGGGAATAGTTGCTGAAATCCCGTTCAACATGTGGAACGTGATGGAGTACAGCATCGGTTTCTTTGGAGGAATCGCGTTGGCCTACAGTGTCTTCACTTCGGAATGGCCCGGAGGAGGTCATCGGGTCGGCCCGTGGGAGAATAGGGTGTCGTTTGTATTGCTCTTTCTGCTCATTCCGTTTATTGTGTTCCAGCAATCCCTCACTTTTCACCTCATTGTTGAGCGGTTTACTGCAGCAGGGGAGTTCGAACGGCCTGAACTTATCGGGAGAATCAGCACCATGACCGCATTGGTTATCCTGATTGTCATGGCGCTTTTGACCGGATTGAGATTAAGGAGAGCCCGCAACCGGTTCGGTGCCAGCGAGGTATATTTCATTTTTGTCGCCTACTTAGCTGCTTATATCCTTATGGGATATATCATTCATGGGGCGATCGACGGAAAATCGGCATCTCATCTCCACCTCTGCACGGTTAATCTGATTGTGATACTGATGTTGGCACGGATGCAGGGAAGCCCCTTTTCAACACGGCCAAGGGTGCAGGTCGATTCCCTGAAGCTCTGCAAGGTGTTTGTTGCATTGCTACTTGTGGTTGCGGTGTTGTCGTTTGTTGCCGTACATCTTCACGATGGATTGCCTGGAACGCAGGACCGTTTTACCATTCATTCGTGTGATTTTCTAAACTATTGAAAAATTTAAATCAGATGAAAAAAATCGTTCAGGGGATTATCACTCCACTGGTCACACCGCTTATCGACAACAGCAGGCTGGATATTGCCGGTCTGGAGAGACTGATCGAGCATGTGATCTCTGGCGGTGTGCACGGCATCTTTATCCTGGGGACAACTGGCGAAGCCCAAAACCTGGCTGTCGATCTCCGGATAGAGTTGATTCGCCAGTCGCACAGGATAATCAATAAACGGGTTCCCTTGCTGGTCGGTATTTCGGATACTTCCATCACGGAGAGTATCCGGCTTGCCGAGGCTGCAGGGCGATTCGGTGCAGATGCGTTGGTCTCCACGCCTCCATTCTATTTCATGATGGACCAGACGGAGCTGGCAGAGTACTACGAATCGCTGGTGCCCAGGCTAAGTTTGCCTCTCTATCTGTATAATATGCCCGCAAACACAAAGATAAACTTTGATCCCCAAACGATAAGACGGATAGCGGAAAATCCACGGGTGGTGGGATTCAAGGACAGTTCGGGGAGCGCACCCTATCTGCAACAGGTGATGCATGAGATGCGCAACCACGACAATTTCTCAATTTTTGTGGGGCCGGAGGAGATGACGGCCGAGATGGTCCTGCTGGGTGCCGATGGCGGGGTAAACGGCGGCGCAAATATCTTTCCCCGGCTCTATGTCGACCTGTACCATGCTGCAGCGAAAAATGAGATTGCTGCCGTGCGAACCCTGCAGGCAAAGGTAATGGCAATTTCCTCTTCCCTCTATACGGTTGGAGAGAACAGTTCCAGCTACCTGAAAGGACTTAAATGTTCATTGGAGTTGATGGGAATATGCAACGGGTTTGTGGCCTCTCCCTTCACCCCGTTCAATGAACAGCAACGAGAATGGATCAAGGCTGCCCTGGAGAAACTCCGCATTTCCTGCGAGTGACTCGCGTCGGAAGGGCTTGACGACTACTGATGGTTGTACTACAATCTATTTACGTTAATCAACAATGATAACCCAAGATGTATTTATGAAAAGAGCAATTATTAACTTGACATTTCTCTTTCTGGGCATGGCAGTTCTCTTTTTACCGGCCTGTTCAGATGAAGAGACGGGAGGTGACTTGCCGCTTTCTGCCCTGATATTCCACAGTCTGGATGGAAAGCAGGCAGCATTCACTGCACTCACTCACAGTGCCGTAAGCTGGGAGTGGGACTTTGGAGATGGAAACGGCAGCACCGAGAAAAATCCGGTACATGTGTATGAGGAGGGTGGGTACTATCTGGCCAAGTTAACGGCAAAAGACAAGCAAGGCAATTCGGTAACCGCACAGGTGAACTTGGCGGTCGCGCTTACTCCCTATGCCCTGTTGACTGGCAACCATACAGCTGAAGGGTATGACGGCAAAACCTGGAGACTGACCCAGGCTCATACCGTCAACGATAAACTGGTCAACTCCGACGCCTCATTCTCGTTGCTCGACGAGGATATCCCGTCGTTGCCGGCAGGAGCCTTCAGTGTCTATGTAGGTCTTCCGGAGGCCTATAACGATGAATTTACCTTTTATCACGACGGTCGTTACCGGCACAACACCACAGATGGCGTCTCATTCGGAGGCATCCTCTTTGCATCTCTCATGCAGGAGTTAGGGAAGACCCAGATCACAAAGACCGGGGGAAAGGCCGTGTTTGGACAGGATGTTTTTGCAATGACCACCTGCACGCCATCGGATAATGCCACATTTCTGTTCAACGAGAATGAAGATTTCACCATCCCAACCATTCCCGATTTTGCTACCGGCACAGGGGCTGGCGGAGTACCCACTATCACCTATCCAGGAGTGATGACCATCGATTTTCCCGGAGATGGCGACTTTATCGGAATCAGGGATTTCCACCGGAAAGTGATCGTCCAGGAGGTAAACAGCAGCACGATGCGGCTGGTGATGTTCATGACGCTCGATCAACGGGCAATAATCAGCCAGGATCCGTTGATCGCACTGAGTACGACTGCAGCGATACTTACTTTTGAAGCAGTAAACTAGAGCTGTCATCCATAATGCAGTGTGGCTTGACAGGCTACACGTAACAAGACCTAATCAAGCGAATAGCTGATCTTAATGAAAGAATATAATCTGAATCATATGAAAATCATCAATCTCAAGAATATGAAGAACAACGGTCGGCTTGCATTATTCCTGTCTGTTCTCTTGCTGGTTCTCTCTTCGGGGAACGGCTACGCTCAACCTTCAGGATCGAGGCAAAGCACCGTACGTGTCACCGGAACAGTTACTTCGTCAGTCGACGGTGCCGAACTTCCGGGGGTATCAATTGTGATTAAAGGGACCACCACCGGTACGGTGACCGACTTGGATGGAAAGTATACCATTGATGTGCCTGAAAATGGAACACTCCTCTTTTCCTATCTCGGATTCGAGACACAAGAGATTGCCGTGAATGGCAGGAGATCCATTAACGCGACATTGGTGGAGAGTGCCGAAGCACTCGATGAGCTTGTGGTTACGGCTTTGGGTATCAGACGGGAGGAGAAATCGCTGGGATATGCAGTGGGTAAGATCGACGCCGAGGAACTCTCGAAGGTGGTCCATGAGAATCTTCTCACCTCCATGGCCGGTAAGGTGACCGGTATTACCATCAATTCCACTGGAGGGACCGGATCTACCGTAAGCATGATCATCCGGGGGGCCACCTCCATGAGTACCGATAACCAGCCGTTGTTTGTGGTCGACGGGGTTCCCATGACCAGCTCGGTAAACAATGTGGGCGGTTTTGGCAGCGGCAACCTGGTCGACTACGGGAATGCCATCTCGGATATCGATCCGGAAAGCATCGAGAGCGTTTCCATCTTGAAAGGCCCCAGTGCTGCGGCTTTATACGGTACCCGGGCAGGAAACGGGGTGGTGCTCATCACCACCAAGAAGGCCGATCAGAAAGGCGGGATGAAGGTGGAGGTGGTTTCGAACACCGTCTTCGACATTCCGTCGAAATTCCTGGATGTACAGAACCGGTTTGCCTTCGGTGCCCGCAGCTATACCGACCAGACATTTGCCAGCGGGATCATTCCCCCTTACAATATCTCTGAAGTTGCAGGGGCCGGCCCTGAACTGAACAAGGGATACTGGCAGATACAGCCGTTTGCCCCGCTCGATGCCAACGGGGTGGCAATACCGACCGAACTGGTCTCCCATCCCGACAACTACAAAAACTTCATCAACAGCAGCGCCATCACCACCAACAACAGCGTGGCAATATCCAGCGTTACCGAGAGAGTAAGTTACAGGCTGGGGGTCTCCAACATGACGAACAGGGGACTGGTTCCCAACTCTGATCTCAACCGGAACAACCTGACCCTTTCCGCCACATCTGAAATGTTGAAGGGGTTCAGGGTCAGCGCCGATATCAACTATACGCAAAATTGGGCAGACAACCGGCCTTCCACCCAGGAGCGGGGAGCCAATCCGCTGCAGTGGGCTGCCTGGACACCACCGAACGTCGATATCCGCAAGATGAAGGATTACAAGCTGGGCGGAAACGAGGTGCTCACCATCGGCGAGGGGTGGGAAAATCCCTATTTCCTTGCATACGGCATCAACAACCGGTTCAAACGGAACAGGCTGATCGGGAATATTTCGGCCACATGGGAGATCTCGCCACAGCTCAGCCTGATGGGCAGATATGCTATGAACAGGTCCGACGAGGTGAGGGAGACCAAGATCGATCCCGGCTACTCGGGAGAGCCCAACAATGGCGCTTATGGCATTGTAACCGGCGAAAGTACGGAAACGAACGTCGATGCACTGCTCTCCTACAAGAATCACTGGAGCGACTTCTCTCTCTCCTCTTCTGTCGGGGGGAATGTGCTGTATGCCAATTGGTCGAACGTCAGCAACTCTTCCAAACCCGGTTCAGGGTTGATCATCCCCTACCTCTATACGATCCAGAACATTGAGAATACTTCGCTCAACTACTCCAATGCCCGCTACGAAAGGGGTATCAACAGCGTTTATGCGATGGGTAACCTGGGATGGAGAGACATGATCTATCTCGATCTGACCGCGAGGAATGACTGGTCAAGTACCCTGCCGTCCAACAACCGCTCCTACTTCTACCCCTCCTCCTCCCTCAGTTTTATTCTGAACAACATGTTCGATATGGGCAGGCAGGTGGATCTCCTGAAAATCAGGGGCGGGGCAGCGCAGGTCGGGAACGATACCTCACCCTACAGCCTCTTTGCCACCTACTATGATGCAGGTCAGTGGGGCGATGCCATCCGGCTGGGAAAACCGGGAAACCTGCTGAATCCGGTGTTGCTCCCCGAAAAGGCAACTTCGTACGAGGTGGGGGTTGACCTGAAGATGTACCATAACCGGCTCCGGTTTGAAGGGACAATATACAGGAATGATAACCGCAACCAGATACTGGGTGTTCCCCTGGCCGGGTCTACCGGTTTCAGCAGCATCAAGGTCAATGCGGGGCTATTACGTTCCAATGGCGTTGAGCTGATGCTCGGCATTACACCCATACAAACCAAGGATTGGACCTGGGATCTGAGTGCCAATTTCACCAAAGACAGGACCTACCTGCTGGAGCTGTCCGAGGGGACCGATTTTGTAGAGTTCTGGAACGAGGCCAGGGTGAAGAATGTGGCCTACGTGAAAAATGAGGAGCTGGGCAGGGACGGACTGATCGGCAACCTCTACAGCCGGAAGATATTGAGGGTGACCGACAAGAATTCTCCCTACTACAACTACCCCCTGCTGCCGGAGAACAGTGAGGATGCCGAATGGCAGGCCGAAGATGATTATACCAAGGTGGGAAACTACAATCCCGACTTTATCATGGGATTCCAGACCACGATTTCCTACAAGAACCTGAGCCTGAGCATGACCTTCGACTGGCGGTCGGGTGGACAATATGTATCGCAAACCTGGCGCTACCTGACGGAAGGGGTTGTGTCGAATACCTGGTTAAATCAGCTTGTCATTCCGCCAGACGGACTGGGAGGAGAACCGAGCACTGCCCTGCGTGATTGGGTGGTAGCCAATGCAGATGCCCTGATCTTTTCCGATAACCCCAGACCAATTGGCGGTCCCACACCCGAATTTGGCGGATTCTACAACGACTTCTACACCGGCATAGGGGCTTATGACGGCACCTTTGCCCCCGGTGTGTATGGCTATTACGACGAGAATGGCAATTTTGTCCTCATCAAGGAGAACCTGGGTAATGAAGGGACAGAGTTCAGACCATATGTGATGAGTTATCCGTGGGATATCGGTGAAGCCAACCTGTTCGATGCCGACTATCTGAAGCTGAGGGAGATCTCGCTTAACTACCGGGTTCCCAGGCAAGCAGCACAAAAACTCGGAATCGAGGATCTCAACCTCTCCCTCTACAGCAGGAACATCATGATCTGGAGCAAAAATCCGGGGATGGGCATTGACCCTGAGCGGGCATATCAATCTTCAGGCAACGGGACATTTAAACAAGGGGTAGAACGATTCAACGCCGAACCTTGGGTTGTTCCGGTAGGATTCAAAGTAAGTTTTTCTTTCTAAACGAGAATAAATCATGGATAAGTTTATAAAACGTTTTACCGTAGCGCTAACAATGGTAGCTCTCCTTGTTTCCTCCTGCAAGGATCTGGATGAGCTGAATATCAACCCCAACGGTGTTGATCCTGCCATTGCAGACCTCAACTTTCTGTTGCCTACTGTGCAGACCCAAACGGGACAGACAATATATAACATCGGTTTCGGAACATTCGCCGGCGTAATGCAGCACACGCAACATACCGGATGGGCCGGAGGGCATAACAACTATGAGTGGAACAGCCTTTCTCACAGCTGGAACGGTTATTACAGTATTCTGATGAACAACAACGAATACTTTAACAAATCGGTCAAGGAGGGTAATGCCTTCCACGAAGGAGTGGCCCGGATCATGAGGGCTTATCTCTTTGGCCTGATAACCGATATCTGGGGAGATGCACCCTACAGGGATGCCCTGAAGGCCGAGTATGGTGCCGAATATTTCAGACCGGTGTTCGATCCGCAGCAGGAGATCTACCAGGGGATACTGGCCGACCTGGATACAGCCAATACCCTGCTTTCCAAAAGTGCAAGCGAATACAGAAACATCGTACCCAAACAGGATGTGGTTTATAAGGGGGATGTCTCGAAATGGAGAAAATTTGCCAACTCCCTCGCCCTGCGCTACTACATGAGGTTGCAGGCGAAGGAACCCCAGTTCGCCGAGGCGGGTGTCAGGAGGATTGCGGAAAACCCGTCACAATATCCGGTGATAACCGTTGCCGGCGATGATGCAACCATCAGTTTCCCGGGGACTTCGGAAAGTGTTTCCAATCCATTGAATACGGTTTACGATACCGATCCCGCCGGGGCCTATATGAGGGTGAAGCTGGCAAAGACATTGGTGGATGTGCTGAGGGATTACGACGATCCGCGACTGGAGGTATGGGCCGACAAGATTGAGATACCGCTGGTGCTGGTTCAAGGTACCGAAGTGGACCGGATCGTGGATGGGAAGCGTGAGGTCTCGCAGGATGTGGTGACCGCCTTCGAAGAGACCAATGAGATGGAGGTCGATTTCCATCCGGAATATGCCGGTGTACCGGTCTCCCATTCCAGGGTGCAGATCTTCAACATGAACAATGCGAACTCCGCCCAAGGTACGGTAAATCCGCATGCGTCGCACCTGAACAGCAGATATAGGAAGACAACCGATCCTCTCGTATTGATGAGGTTGATTTCTGCTTGCGAAACCAATCTGATTCTCGCCGAAGCGGCCTATCGCGGATGGATTTCAGGAGATCCCGCCCAATATTATGCCGATGGCGTGAGGGAGTCGCTCAACGCCTGGGGGGTAGGCAGCGAGTTTGATGACTATATCGGTCGCGTGCCATACGACGGACTGGAGAGCATCATTGAACAAAAATGGATTGCCAGCTGGACAACGGCACACGAAGCATGGTTCGACTGGAGAAGGACCGGATTGCCCGACCTGAAGACGGGGCCATCAGCCATACGTCCCGTACTGCCAATCCGTTGGTACTACCACACCAACGATGAGGTGGAGAAGAACAGGGTAAATGCGGAGGCAGCCATTGAAAGACTGGAGAGTACCCCATATGTGGGTACCGATCCTACCAATAACAGTGCCTGGTCGCGAATGTGGCTCCTCCAGGGAACCGGAAAGCCATATTGATACTGCGTCAATAAAAAACTCAATTTTCGCAAGAATCGGGCAAACGGGTCGCAAAATCTTGCGAGATTTGAATAACAGAGTGTCAGAATGAAAAAAATTACGTTTATAGCTATTTCGTTTCTTGTTCTGGTTGCATGCAGGCCCACCGGAAAGGGTGGGTCTGAGATGCCGGTGAAGGATGAACCGTATCTCACCCCTGTCCCGGTCAAATTCAGCATATCGCCCAAATGGACCGGAACTGGGCTGAAGAGGGTGGTGGTGAACGGAGACAATAGCCTGTTTGTGTTGACCGACAAGGGGGTATTCCGGGATTTTCCCGGGGAGGTGATCTCAAAGGATCTGATGTACAGTTCGCTTGCCGATAAGATCCCCGTAGACATCACGGTACAGGAGGAGACCGGTTATCTCTATTACCTTTATGGCGACCGCTACCTGACAAACATGCATGCGGGGAAGATCTGCGGGAAGTTTCCCGAAAACCTCTACTCCCGTTTTGCTGTCAACAGAATCGGGGAGGTGCTTTTGCTTGGAGATGGTGCATGCGCACTATATCGCGGCAGCGATAAGTTGACGGAGATTGAGCTGCCAGACGACAGTTTCATCGATCTTCTGGTCGGAGAGGGCCGTTTTTACCTGTTGTCGCCTACAACTGTTTATAGGTTGGATGATCACCAATGGAATCCCGTCCACCGGGGTGAGGGCATCACCGCCATGGCTGTTGCCGGAGAGCGGATAATCGTGGGAACGACCGACGGATTTTACGAGATCGACGATAAAGGAATGGTGGTCTTGCAGAGGAACAACCGGTTGCCAGTTCCGGAAATCAACAAGGTGATTTCTGACAGCGGACGACACTGGTTTGCAACACACGGTGGCGCATACTACAAGGAGGGGGAGACGATCCGTTACTTTTCTGCCGAGCGCTGGCTCGATCAGGACAGTGTGATCGATATGGCTCTTGACCGTTCAGGGAATGCCTATCTGCTTACTCCTACCGGAGTGAACAAGATCCTTTTCAAGAGGGAGACATTGGCCGAAAAGGCCGACTTTCTGCAGGAGAAACTCCGAAAATATCACCTGAGATTCGGTTTTTCCGCCGAAGCGCGGTTGCTCGACCCGGAAGATCCTACAACGATCAGGCTGGAGGATAGCGATAACGACGGCCTTTGGACATCCTTTTACCTGGGAAGCCAGGCTTTCCGGTATGCCGTGACGAAGGAGGAGAGCGCCAGACAGTATGTATGGGAGTCGTTCGAGCCCTACGAACGGCTGTTGGTTATCCATCCCATTACAGGATTCTCGGGAAGAACATTCGAGCGGACCGGATATATTGCCGGGGATACCGTTCCATGGAGGCCCGCCATCGATCCCGATTGGTGGTGGAAGGGGACTACCAGTACCGATGAATTTGTGGGCTATATCTTCGTGGCATCCGTCATCGATCAGTTCGTTGCCGAGACTCCGGAAGAGAAGAGAAGGGTAGCCGATTATATCGATGCCATCATGACCCATATCATATCCAACGACTACTACTTCCTGGATTATGACGGCAAACCCACATTGTGGGGAAGATGGAATCCCGATTATGTAAACTCTTTTGCCGAGACGCAGTTCGACAGGAGACTGAACAGCACGCTGACGATTGCAGGTCTGCAACTGGCCTACAAGCTGACAAGCAAAGAGATATATAAGCGGGAGGCGTTCCGTATGATGGAAGAGCATGGCTATCTGGAGAACATGAAGATCCCGATGAAGAATATCCGGTTTACCCCGGGATTCCAGCACCAGGGAATAACCATGGGACAGGACTGGAACCACTCGGACGACGAGATGGCGTTTCTGACCTATTGGGTATTGTACCATTACGCCTTTGACGATACCCTCAGGGAGGAGTATGCGGAGATGATCAACGATCATTGGGAGATCGAGAAGCCGGAGCGGAATGCGCTATGGAACCTGTTGACCTACGGCACTTCGGGCGAGATCGACCTGGAATCGGTAATCTGGTATCTGCGCGAATTTCCGGCGGATACCCGCAGATACAAGGTCCGCAACTCTCACCGGAGGGACCTCGATTTTCTGCCGAAAGACTCGGTGGAGAATTTCAGGGAACAGTCGACACGGAAGTTGCTTCCCAAGAGCGAGCGACCGATGAACCGGCACAATGCCAACGAGTTTCAACTGGATAGTGACCGGGCAAGCAACCGGATCCTGGCGGGGGACGAGTATCTTCTTCCCTACTGGATGGCCCGCTATCTGGGTGTTGTAGAGTGATGAGATTCTATTTTAATTTGATTCAACAATGAAAAACAAGCAGAGACTATTTTGGGTAATCCTTATCCTTCTTTCATTCCCGGTTGGCTATGCCCAACAGGGAGTGACCCCCGAAACGGCGTTGATGCACTATCTGAATAACAACGATCACACCTACGCCTGGGAGGTGCGTGAAAGATTTCAGATAAATGATGTGGAGGCCTATTCGGTGCTGTTCATCTCGCAAAAGTGGCAAAAGATGCTCTGGAAGCATGAGATGATTATCTTTGTACCTCAAGCCGTGGCTCACGATGGCGCACTTCTCTTCATTACCGGTGGTTCACTCCGTAATGGGATTCCCAATTTGGTAAACAAGAACGAGGAGACGGTGCAGTTTATGGCCGAACTGGCCCGGCGGAACAGTGCTGTTACCGTTTTGCTCCATCAGGTGCCAAACCAGCCCCTGTATGACGGATTAACGGAAGATGCACTGATCTCCTACACGCTGAACGAGTATAAGAAAGATGGCGATTACTCCTGGCCGTTACTTTTCCCGATGACAAAGAGTGCCATCAGGGCATTGGACGTGGTACAGGCTTTCTCGTCCGAACAGCTGGGACGGGAGATCAGCCGGTTTGTCGTTTCGGGAGCCTCCAAACGGGGATGGACCACCTGGCTATCGGCTGCCACGGAAGATAGTCGGATCGTTGCCATTGCCCCCATGGTTATCGACATGCTGAATATGCCGGCTACCCTGGAGTATCAGAAGGAGATGTATGGAGGGTATAGCGAACAGATTCAGGATTACGTGGATCTTGAGATTCCGCAGTCGATCACCAGCAGCTTCGGAGATGCGGTAGTCAAGATGATCGATCCCTACTCCTACCGCGAGAAGCTGAAGTTGCCGAAACTGATTATCTTGGGGAGTAACGATCCTTACTGGACCGTTGATGCGGTGAAGCATTATATCGATGAGATTCCGGGACACAACCTGCTGCACTATGTGGCCAACGCCGGTCATGAACTTGGGGACAGAAAACAGGCCATCGCCGCCCTGGGTGCCTTTTTTGCACTGAACCTTAAAGGAGCTGCCCTGCCGGACTGTTCTTGGAGGCTGCACCAGGGGAGACGGAGTGTTGAGCTGGAGGTGAAAGGCAGCCCGGGTGAACTGGTGGGTGCCCGGTTATGGACCACCACATCCGAGAGCAGGGACTTCCGGAAATCCATATGGAGTGGGGAGGAGATTAAACCCGACCCGAAAGATCCCTCCACGGTGAAGGTACGTTTGCAATATCCGAAAAAGGGCTATTCCGCCTTCTATGTCGATCTGCTCTATTCCAGTCCCAACGGCGGGGAATATTCGGTAAGCACGAGAACCTTCGTGGCGGGGCAAAAGCAGGTATTTGAAAAATAGCTTTAGAGACAATATGAAAACAGGAACCGTTTGTTTACTGATGTTGATTTTTTGTGGCATGAAAGTGCAGGGTCAGACGCTGGCTGAAAGGCTGGGGTATTCACGCAACGACAGGATACTGATTATCAACAACGACGATGCCGGCATGTGTCATGCGGCCAACAAGGCTACCATGGAGGGGATGGAGAGGGGATTGATCAGCTCCTCCACCATCATGACCCCCTGCCCGTGGTACAACGAGATTGCCGCCTATGCCGCTGCCCATCCCGAAAAGGGGTTCGGGGTGCACCTCACCCTCACCTCGGAATGGAAGAACTACCGTTGGGGCACGGTGGCTCCCCGCAACGAGGTGCCTGGTCTGTACGATGGAGAGGGCTATATGTGGAAGGGGGTATTGGAGGTGTATGGTGCCTCCACTCCTCAAGAGGCGCTGATTGAAGGTCGGGCCCAGATCCGGAAGGCGCTGGAGAGCGGCATTCCTATAACCCACATCGACTCCCATATGGGAACCTACCAATATTCTCCCGAATATATGAAGGTCTATATCCAGCTGGCCAAAGAGTTTGATCTCCCCTTGCGGATGCCGTCAAAAACGACCCTTGACAACCTGGGAGCCCCCGATTTCAGGGAGGTTTGCCGCAAGGAGGGAATTATCCACCCCGATTATTTCATTCACGAAGAGCTGGAGGAGTACTCGACGGAGAATGTGGCCGAATTCTGGACAAACTATATCCGAAACCTGAAACCGGGAGTGACCGAGATCTACGTGCATGCGTCGGCCGAGGGTGAGGAGATACGTTCTATCACCAATTCGGCCGCAAAGCGGATCCGGGAGCTGGAATTCTTCACCAGCGACGATCTGAAGAGGTTGATTGAGGAGGAGGGGATTATCGTGATCAGTTACCGCCCCTTGCTGGAGTTGCAGAGAAAGCGGGAAAAACAATGAAAAAAGTCGTCAAGATAGCCGGAGCCTTGCTGTTGGCTCTTCTGATCCTGGTTTTTGGATTCGGTTACAGCAACCTGCGTGACCGTCATCGCGGCTATGGTCTCGATCTGAGGGTGGAAAACCGTCATCCCGGGATGTTGCGTGCCGGCTTTGCCGCCGTGCCGATCACACCGGAGTATATGGAGCCGTGGAATGATCTGGATGGGAATGCCCGTTTCGAACCCCACAAGGGGGATAGCTACCAGGACCTGAACGGCAACGGGAAATTCGATACCTATTGGATTGCAGGTTTTGGAAACCGGGTTGCGGCACAGGGGGTACATGACGATATCTGGGCCCGGGCGATGGTCCTGGACGACGGCACCACCCGCCTCGCACTGGTCGCCCTGGATCTGATCGGTATGTTTCATCCCACAGTGATCGATATCCGGAAGATGATACCGGAAGATGCCGGCATAACCTATCTGATGATCGCCTCCACCCATACCCATGAAGCTCCCGACATGCTGGGACTCTGGGGCGAGTCGCCCTTCAAAAGCGGGGTGAACAGGGAGTGGCGGGAGTATGTCAAGGAACGGGTAGTGGAATCGGTTGTGGAGGCCGTGAATGCGATGCGCCCGGCCCACCTCCGTTTTTCACAGAATCTTACGGAAGGGCGCGTAACCTTGAAGGATACCCGTGAGCCCCATGTTTATGATGATGGCCTTAGAATGATGCAGGTAATTGATGCCGAGTCGTCCGAAACGTTAGGTACGATGATCCAGTGGGCGAACCATCCAGAAACGTTGTGGAGCAGGAATCTGCAGATCTCATCCGATTTTCCCCACTACCTGCGGGAGGCTGTAGAAAAGGGTGTATACCTCGGCGACAGCCTCGTGCGGAAGGGAGTGGGAGGGGTTGCCCTCTATGTGAACGGGGCGGTAGGCGGGTTGATGACGACGCATGCCTCGATGGAAGTGAAAGACCCGTTGCGCGATACGGTCTACCTGGAGCCGTCGTTCGACAAGATCCGGGCGCAGGGGGATACCCTGGGCCTGATTATCCTCCGCACGATGGAGGAGAATAGCATTGAGGTGAAGGAGGCAGCCATCAACCTGCGGGCAAAGACCTTCAACTTGCCCCTGAAGAACCCGCTCTTTCGTCTGGCGGCGGCCATCGGTGTTATGGATGCGGATATGACCGGATGGATGAAAAAACGGACCGAAGTGGCTGTCTGGAGTATCGGTCCCGCCAGTTTCATCACCTTCCCGGGAGAGCTCTATCCCGAGATCCTGAATGGCGGAGTGGAGGCCCTGCCGGGGCGCGATTTTCCGGTCGAAGCGTTGGAGGTACCGCCATTGCGTGAACTGATGCCCGGCTCTTTCCGGTTCGGTATCGGACTGGTCAACGACGAGATTGGCTACATCATTCCCAAGAGCCAATGGGATGTGAAGGAGCCCTATGTCTATCGCGACAAACCCTATTACGGGGAGGAGAATTCACTTGGTCCGGAGACCGCTCCGCTGTTGTACAGGGAGTTGCGACAATTGCTGGAGGAGTTGCCCGGTAGCCCGGCATACCCCACGCAGACCGAGCAGGCAAAAAATGCCATACTGCAACGGATCATCACCAATGTGCCTTCAGGGGAACTGAATGAGTTGACTCACCAGCAATTGCTGGCGATGATCAGTGAAGAGGAGCGGGCGATCTTTGCCAACGACCACTGGCGTTTCACGGTCGACGCTCCCGCCATGGTATCGGTAATGCGCCACAAGGAACAGCAAATTGTACCCTTTTGGCTGGAGGAGAAAGGTTTCCGGAACACCGGAATGACACTCTCCAACGGAAACTACGAGTACGAGGTGTGGCAAAAGGAGTATCCTGCAGGTGAGATCACCCTTGGAATCAACGGTTTTGATCTGCATCGGGTGGTCTACTTTGTCACAATCGGCCCGGTTAAGGGGGGTGTGATGCCCAAAATAGTGAGCCACTCGCCCGAGAGGTGGAGGGTGGTACGGATGGAGAAGGGGGCCTACACCTACAACGATTGGGACGAACTGGTGATCGAACGGTTGCCTGCAGAACTTGAAGGGCACCTGCTCTTCACCACCATCCGCGGACGTGCACGCGAAGCGGCTATCCTGAACGCTTTCCGTAAAACAGCCTATCCGGCATCATCGGCTGCCGATCAGGTCGTACTGACCTGGTGCGATGATCCCCGGACCACGCAGGCCTTCCAGTGGAGGAGCGACACATCGGTCACCCGCATGACCCTCAAATATCGGAAGGCTGATGGCAACGATGGTGATTTTTCTGAGATAGCCGCATCATATCGGCTGCTTGCCGACAATTACATCTACAACTGTCCGGTGGTGAAGCATTGGGAGGTTAATGTCGAGCGACTGCAGCCCGACACGAAGTATCAATATCGGATCTGCAATGGCGATACCGGTGGAGAAACTCCTCTCTATACATTCCGTACAGCCCCGCAGGGAGAGTCGCCTTTCCGTTTTATCTACCTGGGAGATACCCACAACAGCGACATTGTGGAGAAAGTGGTGGATCAGGCTTTCCGCACGGCACCCGATGCGGCTTTCCTGCTGCATTCCGGAGATCATGTGAATACCGGTCTGTTCAGGGAGCTGTGGGATGAACATTTTCACTACATGCGAAAGGTGTTGCCCTACCTCTCTTTTGTTCCTGCATTGGGGAATCACGACAGCCAGGATGGTCTCCCCCCTGCGCTCTACCAGCACTTCTTTATGCTGCCACGCGATAACGGAACTGTGTTGGAGCCGGAACGCAACTACGCCTTTACCTACGGAAACAGCCGTTTCTTGATTCTCGACTCGACCGGGGATGTCGGCCGCATTGCCTCATGGCTGGAGGAAGAGCTTAAAAAAGCGGAGGAGAGGTGGAAGATAGTGGTTACCCATTTCCCGATCTACTGGAAGGACGACTCCTATCCCGACATGCGGGAAAAGTGGGCATCACTGTTCGACCGTTATGGAGTTGACCTGGTCCTTTCGGGGCATGTACACCAGTACTTCAGGTCATATCCGGTCGTTGGGAATATACCCCGGAAACCGGAAGAGAAAGGGACCGTCTACGTAGCCTCGGTAGCTGTCGCCTCACGCGATCTGGAGCCCTCCTCTGAAAAATACAACGCACTGCACGTCAACACTGGTGCACTCTACCAGACGGTTGAGGTGGAGAGTCGCCAAATCCATGTCGTGTCGCGGAACCTGGATGGTGACAAGATTGACGAGTTTATAATTAGGAAGGGCGTTGGTGCCAAACCGTAAAATTGTCGTCTGCCATGTTAAGAAAAAGCGTATTGATTCTCTCGGGCATTATCTGCAACCTGTTACTCTTGTCGCTGTCTGCTCAAGAACATGATCTCTCCGATGCTTCCCTGATCATCTCCGAAACCATTGCCCCGGACTTCAGGGAGACCATTGCCGACATCCTTCAGGAGGAGCTGTTCAGGCTTGCACAGATCAGGATGCCCTTGAGTGAGCGGTGGACAGAAAACAATATCGCACTATCGCTGGCTGCCGATCGGTCGCTCTACGGTGAGCCCCTTCCACCGGGAGTTGATCTTCCCGCCGCAGATGAATCCTATAGCATGGCGTGGGAGAGGAGGCGTGGGAGGGAGACACTCTGGCTGATCGGCAAGGATGAGCGGGCTCTCCTATATGCGGCAGGTCACCTGCTGCGTGAAGTCCGTTTCGGATTCCAGAGGCTCACCCTCAAATCCGGCAGCACCATCTGCTCTGCTCCTGTCTACCCGATCAGGGGACACCAGCTGGGTTACCGGAACACGGCAAATTCGTACGATGGTTGGAGCCCGGAACAATACGACCGTTACATCCGCGAATTGGCCCTCTTTGGTGCCAACAGCATTGAGAATATTCCGCTCGAGACTCCTGACAGTCCCCATATGCTGAAAACACCACAGGAGATGAATTACCTAATCAGCCGGATGTGCGAGAAGTACCGCCTGGATTACTGGGTATGGATGCCTGTCGGCGATCTCTCCAACGATACCGTTTTCAATAAGGAAAAGAAAAAGCATGCCGATTTTTACAAAGCTTGTCCCAAGCTCGATAATATCTTTATTCCGGGCGGAGATCCAGGCGATAATCATCCAAGAGAGCTGCTCCGTTTTCTGGAAACCATCTCCGGCGAGTTGAGGAGATACCATCCCGATGCCGGAATCTGGATGTCGCTACAGGGATTCAGCGATGAAGAGTGCGATTATCTCTTCTCTTACCTGGATGAGGTGTCGCCCAACTGGCTTAAAGGGATCGTAAGCGGTCCCGGAAGCCCGTCGCTGGCTGCAACCCGTTACCGCCTGCCGGAAAAGTATATGCATCGTCATTATCCCGACATCACCCACACCGTGAGGTGTCAATATCCCACGCTTGACTGGGATCAGGCTTTTGCGCTCACCCTGGGACGTGAACCCGTAAATCCGCAACCGTTTTACTATGCGATGATACACAACAGGTTTGCCCCGTACACGGATGGATTCATCTCCTACTCCGACGGGATAAACGATGATCTGAACAAGTTTGTCTGGTCTAGAAAGGGGTGGGATCCGGACGAGGAGGTGACGGAGATACTGGCGCAATATGTCCGTTTCTTCTTTGGAATTTCCGATCCTGAGCCGGTTGTAAATGCCATTGCAGCCCTGGAGAAGAATTGGGAGGGGCCTGTCGATGCCAACGCCGGAATTGAAATGACCTTGCGTGAATGGGACCGGCTGGAACAGGAATATCCCCGGCTCAATTCCGACTGGCGGTGGCAGATGTGCCTCTACCGCGCCAACTATGATGCGTATATCCGCAGGCGGAACCTTTACGAAAAGAGGCTCGAGAGAGAGGCTTACCGGATACTCCTGCAGGCAGGTTCGATAGGAATTTCGCAGGCCATGAAACAGGCATTGGAGAAGGTAAACGAAGCAGACAGTTTCAATGTAGCTCCCGAGTTGAAGCGGAAGATCCACGCTTATGCCGACTCCCTCTTTTTATCCATTTCCCTTCAATCGAGCATGGAGCGGCATCGCGCAAGCGGCCCAGAAAGGGGATGCACACTGGATTTCCTGGATCATCCGCTGAATAACCGCTGGTGGCTGGCCGACGAGTTCCGGAAGGTGGAACAGATGCAGGACGATGAGGAGAAGCTGGAGCGGATCACTATCCTGGCCCGCTGGGATAATCCGGGAGAGGGTAGTTTTTATGACAACATCTCAAACATAGCCGAGAGTCCGCATGTTTTAACAACAGTATACGATGCCACCGATTTTGCCTGGTGGGACAGGGGGCTCTCCCGGAAGCGGCTCTCCACTCAACTGTTTCAGAATTTCCCGAAACTGGAGTATAACGATCTTGACCCCAATGCCCGTTACCTGATCCGGATTGCCGGGTATGGAGATGCACTGCTCCGGGTGGATGGGGAGCGGATAGCTCCTATCCTTTACAACAAGGAGCTGGAGACATTCAAGGAGTTTCTGGTCGATCCCCGCTACACGCGCGACGGCAGCATCACGGTGACTTTCGACGAGCCGGAAGAGTCGCACCTGAACTGGAGGCAACACTCCAAAATATGCGATATATGGCTGTTGAGGCGTGACTGAATAGGTAATAACTTACTTTTTAACGATAAATAGATACGTATGAAAGCAATTTCTGTTGGAATCTTACTATTGGGAGTGATGATCTCTTGTAGCGGTTATCAGGGAGCGAGAAGCGACAAGGGGCTGGCGGCAGATGTCAGACATGGCGTTCTCTTCTACCAGGAAAACAGGTATGCCGGTTGGCCCGCCAATAACGGCATATGGAACTGGGACAACGAGATCCTGGTGGGATTTGTCGAGGCGGACCATAAAACGACCGACGGTTTGCACACATACGACCAATCCTCGGCACGTCATAAATATGCCAGAAGTACCGATGGCGGGGAGAGATGGAAGATCGAGGATGCTTTTGAACAGGGACAGACGGCCTGGGGGAACGATCACAGCATCCCCTCGGACATGGCTGAGGAGCCAAAACCATTGGTGACACCCATGCCCGATTTTACCGATCCCGGTTTTGTCATTACCTTTGTCCGGCATAACAACAATGACGGGCCCACCCACTTTTATTACTCCATGAACAGGGGTAAAGAGTGGTCGGGTCCCTACTCCTTCCCTGATCTGGGCACTCCGGGAATAGCCAGCCGTACCGATTATATCGTGGAGAACGAAAGGGAGCTCAGCCTCTTTCTGACAACGGCTAAAGCAGACAAGAAGGAGGGGCGAGTAGCTTTTGCCCGGACCACCGATGGTGGTTTAACCTGGGAACTGGTTTCATGGATTACGGAAGAACATGGAGGATTCGATATTATGCCTTCATCGCTCCGGTTATCTGAAACAGAGCTGTTGACTGTTATCAGGAGAAGGATGGCCGACCGGCAGGATCTGTTGATCGCCTATCGTTCTACCGACAACGGCAAGTCGTGGAGACCGTTGAAGAATCCGGTCAATGATACCGGCAACGGAGGATCTCCTCCCGCACTGGTCAAACTGGACGATGGAAGATTGGCATTGGGCTACATCTATCGAAGCGTGTACGGCTCACGCGTATGTGTACGCTTCAGTTCCGACAACGGGGAGAGCTGGAGTGATGAGATTGTGCTCAGAAGCGGGGATGGAGCCAACCGCGACGCAGGTTACCCGCGCATGGTTCAACGTCCGGACGGGAAACTGGTGCTGATCTACTACTGGAACAACGCGAACGACAAGGATGCAACCCCGTACCGGTACATCGCAACAACCATCTTCGATCCCGACCACTGGAGGTGAACCGGTCGCTCTTCAAGAAGAACACCTTGTAATAGCAGCACTATGCAGTTAACCATTATTGATATTGTCATCTTTCTTGTTTTCACTCTAGGTACAGTACTCTTCGGAAGTTCGTTTGTCCGGAAAAACAAGACTGCCGGCGACTTTATGACCGCCGGTAAGGGTATGTCTGGATTTGTGGTGGGTATGTCCATCTTTGCCACCTATGTAAGCAGTATCAGTTTCCTGGCACTGCCAGGCAGTGCCTATTCCGGGAACTGGAACTCTTTTGTATTCAGCCTCTCCATCCCGATTGCCATCTTTTTTGCAGCCAGATTTTTTGTGCCGTTCTACCGGAGTATCGACAGCCCGTCGGCCTACAGTTTCCTGGAGGAGCGTTTCGGCAGGTGGGCCCGGTTGTATGCCTCGGGTTGCTACCTGTTGACACAGGTTGCCCGCGTCGGCTCCGTGCTCTTTCTCCTGGCCTTGCCAATCAACGCCATGCTGGGGTGGAGTATTCCGTTGATTATTGTCCTTACGGGGGTTGCTGTTGTAATCTACTCGGCCTTGGGAGGGATAAAGGCAATTGTCTATACCGATGCGATCCAAAGTTTGATTCTGATTGCAGGAGCCATTACCTGTCTGGTGATCCTGCTGGTCACCATGCCGGGAGGAACGGGTGAACTGTTTCGTGTGGGAGCGGATCACGACAAGTTCTCGCTGGGAAGTTTCGGGTTGAGCTTAAGTGAACCTACATTTTGGGTAACGTTGCTTTACGGATTGTTCATCAACCTGCAAAACTACGGCATCGATCAGAACTATGTGCAACGGTACAAAACTGCCCGGGACGAGAAGAGCGCACGTTTTTCGGCCCTCTTTGGAGGTCTGTTGTATCTGCCCGTGAGCCTGCTCTTTTTTCTTATCGGGACCTCACTTTTCGTCTATTATTCAACTCAACCCCTTCCGGAGACGGTTACCGGCGACCAGGTGTTTCCCTATTTCATCGTGAACGCTCTTCCGGCAGGAGTCACAGGCCTGCTGATTGCCGCTATCTTTGCTGCCGGCATGAGTACTGTCTCTACCAGCATAAATAGCTCCGCAACGGTGGTGCTGACCGATTTTTTCTCCATCACCGCTTCGGGAGCAGCAGGCGAAAAGCGGAAAATGAAGATACTCTATGCCACTTCTGTGATGCTGGGTCTATTGGGTGTTGGCGTTGGACTGGCCATGATCTCCGTGAAGAGTGCGCTGGATGCCTGGTGGAGCATGGCTGCAATTTTCAGCGGGGGCATGCTGGGTCTCTTTTTCCTGGGGTATATCGGCCGGAGGGTAAAAGGGGCATATGCCCTTGCCGGGGTGATCTGCGGCGTGTTGCTTATCGCCTGGATGTCGTTGAGCAGGCAGACGCTTTTCCATAACTATCTGACAATTGTATTGGGCACGCTCGTGATTTTTTCTGTAGGCATGTTTCTGGCAGTCGTGGGTGGCAGGCGAAACCGGAAGCGTTGAATAGCTTCCATCTATGGAGATAATAAAAAATCTATTGAAAAAAAGGCGGAATATATGTTGTAAAACATATTTTTCTCCTATCTTTGTATCGATTTTAATGGCAAGCGAGTTATTGGAAATCAGTTTTAGGTTATTTACATTATGCTGAAAGTGTTTCTTGTAATCGGTTGCCGATAATCATAACGATAAAAGAAAGGAATAAGTATGAACATCAACAGCCTTACAAAGGAAGACATTCTCTCTCAGATCAAGTATTTGGAGCAGAACATCAACAATGGATCTGCCGCATATCAGGCTAACCGGATTGGCAGAATCAGGACATTGAAATCAAGCCTGCGTAACAGCAAGACGCTAGCTCTGTGACAGCATCACGATCGGAATCGATCGAATGCTTTACCGCAACTCCAATTTACATACTATATATATCCAACAAAAAAAGCTGCTCATTTGAGCAGCTTTTTTGATTTTATTACAACTCTACCTGCCTCTTTTTCAATGCAATCTTCAACCAGGCATAGCCGATTATCATCGATAGGGTTGAGGCAATCAGTACAGCAAGTTTGGCAGTATCCTGAAGGCTCCTGTCTTCGAATGCAAGTGTTGAAACGAAGATGGACATCGTAAAACCGATGCCGGCAAGTATTCCCACTCCAACATAGAGCATCCAGTCGGGTTTGGATTTAGACCTGATAATCCGCATTTTGGTCATCAGGTATACTCCCAGTGAGATGCCCACCGGTTTTCCGATCAGCAGACCCAGAACAATTCCGATGGAGAGTTCACCGGTCAGGTTGGCGATGGCCGAAGCGTTGATCGCTATGCTGGTATTGGCCAAAGCAAAGATCGGTATAATCAGGAAGTTGACAGGGAATAGGAGGATCTTTTCGTATACCGGAATCTTTTTTATCGGGAGCAATGCCGAGAGGATCACGCCGGCAAAAGTGGCGTGAATGCCCGATTGATACATGCAATACCACATCACCATCCCAAGTGAGAGATAAAGGATCCGGGAGAAGGGACTTTTAAGGTATTTGATCACCAGTATAATTATCAGTATGGATGCCGCCACTCCCAGTAACCATGTAAACTTGGGCTGACCTCCGTAGAAGAAGGCAATAATCAGGATGGCACAGAGGTCATCGATAATGGCCAGTGCGGTAAGAAAGATCTTTATCGAATGGGGTACGGCTTTACCCAACAGGCTCAGGATGCCCAGTGAAAAGGCAATATCGGTAGCTGTGGGAATGGCCCATCCCGACTGGTAGACTGTTCCCTTGGTGGCAGTTAAGAAGATGATTGCGGGGAAGATAACCCCAAACAGTGCAGCAATCATCGGCATCATCATCCTGCTAGGGGAGGAGAGTTCTCCTACTACTGTCTCACGTTTTATCTCCATCCCTACCTGAAAGAAGAACAATGCCATCAGGAAGTCGTTGATTACGTGCAGGATGCTGTGAGGCAGATGTGCTGAGTGCAAAAATGGAATTTCGGTTTCCCAGAATTGACTGTAATTTTCACCGATACCTGGCAGGTTGGTGAGGATAAGCGATGTTGCCGTGCAAAGCAGAAGCAATATCCCAATTGCACGGCTGTCGTGAAGGAAATCGGTAATGGTGAATTTGCGGTTCTCTGTTACGGTTGTACTTGGATGTTGAGTCATAAATTGAACGGTTCTGAAAGTAAGAAACTGAAATCATCTTCACTGGAGAGTTCCCTGGGATCCTGTCCATATTTAAAAATGCGGGCATTACGTGATCCTATCAGAGACAATTCATTCTTCTCCAATAGCAACATCGTGCCTTCCCGAAGACCGACGACAAAGATATCCCGGTTGATCTCGATGAACTCCCTGATACGCATCTCGCGGGTCTCCCCTCCATGGTTGGCCGGATGATCGTCCAGATAGTGGGGGTTGATCTGAAAAGGAACGAGTTTGAGCGTTTTGAACTTTTTCGGTTCAACGATGGGCATGTCGTTGGTGGTCCTCAAGGTGGGACAGGCAATGTTTGAGCCTGCACTCCAACCGATATAGGGCAGACCCTTTCTGACCCGTTTCCGGATGACTTTCATCAATCCCTTCTCTTGAAGAGTCTTGACCAGCTGCCAGGTATTTCCGCCTCCCACCACTATTGCATCGGCATTTTCAATGGCTTCCACGGGATTGATAAACCGGTGGATACTGGTTACGTGGTGTCCGATCTCGGCAAACCTGCTGTTCACTTTCTCTTCATATTCGTCATATGAGAAGGTGACGGCAGCGTAGGGGATAAACAGGGCATTTTTCGTCTTGATGCCCAGAAAATCTCTGATATGCTCTTTGGGATAATCCAGGTAAGCTTCTCCCGGATTGGTGGAGTTACTGATTAACAATAATCTCATCGTCTTGTGGTTTTAAGTTTCCTGTTTGCGGGTACAAAGATAGCCAAATTGTTGAAAATATCGGGTTTTAAGGCTATATTTGCACTCAAAATTGTTATCATACAGGCAGATATGGATGAAGTGTTGCAGCGGATCAGGGGTGATTTGCGCCGTTCCATGAATGGTGTGGCATCCAAAAGTATGCGGGAGAAGGGACTTGACTACAAGCTCAATTTCGGGGTGGAAATTCCCCGTTTGCGCCAACTCTCCAAAAGGTACCCGGCCGATATGGATCTGGCCGAACGCTTATGGAAACTGGAAACCCGTGAGTTGAAGATATTGGCATCGATGCTCTATCCCGTGGATGCATTCGATATGGAGAAGGCCCGGCAGTGGGTGAACGAGATTCCCAACCAGGAGATCCGGGAGCAGGTTTGTATGAATCTGTTTCAGAGGCTCGAATTTGCAGATAAACTGGTGGAGGAGTGGACCGGGTCGGACAACGGGGAGGTGCGTGCCACAGGTTACTGGTTGTTTGCCAGACTGTTGATCATACGCTCCGAACTTGTCAACCAGATAGACCCCTACGCAATCATGGAGAAGATGGTTGCCGATTTGGAATCAGGGTCCTATTTCCTGCGTCTTTCGGCCCAGCGGGCGTTGACTTTTCTGGGCAGAAGCAGTGCCACTTTCTCTCAGAAAATATTGGCTGCAATTCAAGATTTCAACTCATCCGACGATATCGTGAAAAATGAAATTTTTGAGAGCCTGAACTTTGAATTTACAAACTTTCCCGGTTGACGGAAGGTAGTTTTGACAGTAAACTATCGATCTCCTCCTCTTTGCAGTGTGCGAAAATGTTTTTGTGGAAATCACAAAGTTTATCGGAGGCCTGCAAAAACGACTCTTTCTCCGGAGGAGCCAGTACTCCGGATAACATCGTGGCAGACTTCCACAACCCGGGAAAAATCTTCGTCAGTTCCGCTCTTCCTTTATCGGTGATAAAAACACGCATTCTACGCTTGTCCTCCTTATCGCGGCGCTCACCGATAAGCTTCGCGTTCAGAAGCCGCCGCATAATTTCGTTGCCCGACGTTTTTTCAATCACATTCCTATTGTTGATCTCTGTCTTGGACAAACTTTCTTCATTAAACAATGTTACCAGGTAGGTGTATTCATCGACCGTTTGGAGCAACGATCCTTTCAGCGCTTTCTTGATGTAGAACTTGGAGTACCGGTGCAGGAAACTTATGTTTTGCGCAATACGCACCGTGTCGTTTCTCTCCTCTTTGATTGTCCGTCTCTGTTGCAGAAAAAGGATAAAGTCGTTCAGCGAAAGTTCCACCTCGTTCGATTGAGTCGTTTTCTCAAACTGATCCAATAATTCAATGATCTCTATCAACAATTTTTTTGATTTCATACGATAATATTAATTCTTTTACATTAAGGTCGTATGGAACTAGCATCGTATCGTGTTTTTGGGGGGGGACTGATTGACATGCTCGTTTCATAAACGGATTAATTTGTACGTAAAAGTATTAATTTCTGGGTTATTATCCAAGAAAAACCGTTTTAAAATTGATAATAGTACAAAAATGTATTATATTTGTGGTCTAATAATCCAGTAGAGATGGAGATCGCAGCAAGAATAGAAGGGGCCAGTAAGGAGTATAAGACGGGCGACACCACGATTGTGGCGCTGACGCCCTCTACTGTCAGTTTCAATACTGGAGAGGTGACGCTGATTGTGGGACCGTCCGGTTCAGGAAAAACCACGTTGCTTTCGTTGCTTGGTTGTGTCATCTACCCCACAACCGGGGATGTCTGGCTGGGTGACACCTGCGTAAACAGGCTTTCAGAGACAGAATTGGCAAAGATTCGTCTGAACGAGATCGGTTTTGTGTTTCAGGGCTTCAATCTCCTGTCTCCGCTCAACGCACTGGAGAACGTGATGCAGCCGCTTCTCCTGAAAGGTGAGTCGCGTAAAGTAGCCAAAGAAAAGGCGCTGTCGATCATCCGGAAGTTTGATATGTTGTCGCGGGTGAAAAACCTCCCACGTAACCTCAGTGGGGGACAACAACAACGTATTGCTGTTGCCCGTGCCCTTGTTACCGATCCGAAACTGATACTCTGCGATGAACCCACCGCTTCACTCGATCACAAGAGTGCCGTTCTGGTAATGGATATGCTGAAAGCCCTTTCACGTGAAAACCGGGCTGTGATTATCGTTACACACGACACGCGCCTAAAAAGGTATGCAGACCGGACCATTTATGTATCTGAAGGTAAAATCAGCGATACGCCGTTCGACGAATCGTTTGATCACTAAGTAAAATTTTACACATATGAAAAGAGTGCTTTTGACTTTGCCTCTCATGCTCTCTCTTTTTGCCTGTGGCAAGAAGGAAGCGGAGAGAGCCCCGATAGAGCCAGCCCCGGTCAATATAGCTGTGGGCATCGGCAAGATAACCCCGCAGGGTGGTGTCAGCAAACTGGCTTCACCTGTTGCGGGGATCGTTTCTGACATAGCCGTGACAACCGGGGTGAAGGTTAAGCAGGGCGATCTGCTGCTGACCCTCGACAACACCGATGCCTCATTGGCATTGAACGAGATTGAAAGCCGGCTGTCAACCCAGCAAAAGTCGATAGCCTCGGCCAAGGTACTGAAGGAGCAGGGTGTGATCCGTCTGCGGGAAAAGGAGAGAAAGTTGAAGGATGCCCTTGAGCTGCTTGCAGCGGGAGCCGAGAGTGGCGAGAACGTGCGGAGTCTCCAGAACGAATATGATCTGGAAAAACAGAACCTGGAGAAGTTGCAGAACGACATACTTCTTCAGGAGTCGCAACTCCGGGAAATTGCGGCACAAAGGAAGATGCGGTCGGAAGAGTTGAACCGTACCTCCTTGCGTGCACCGATGGATGGGATAGTGCTTGACGTATTGCCAAAAAGGGGAGAGGCGGTTAACCGGTATGAGACCTACGCACTGCTGGCCCCGGATACTCCGCTGATTGTTCTGGCCGAAATTGACGAGATGTTTTCAAACCGGCTCAAGTTGGGCCAGTCGTGTGAGATACGGGTTGCCGGCAATCCTCAACCGGTGGCTCATGGAAAGCTCATCGTGATCTCGCCCGATTTGAAATCGAAATCGCTCTTTTCAGACAGCGGCGAGGATTTCCAGGATCGCCGGGTACGTGAAATCGAAGTCTCCATCGACAACGATTCAGGCCTGCTTATCGATACCAAGGTTGAGTGCATCGTTCATCTAAATTAGGGATACATGTTTGCAACAGCATATAAGTTCATCCGGTTTGAAAAGTCGAAGAGTACAGGAATCCTGCTGGGAATAATTATCAGTATCTACCTGATTGGTCTGGAGTTGGGCATCTTCTTTTATCTCACCACGCTTATCGGCGGAGTGATCAATAACGCCAAACCCGAATATTCACAGATCTTTGTCGTTAACAAACTTACCGGAAATGCCAATATCCTCTCGCCGTTCGACAAGCGGTGGGTGAACCAGCTGAGAAGCATCGAGGGAGTTGACGACACCCACGGAATGGTAATGGCAAACGTTTCGGTCCGTTTCGATAACGGTGAGAGCTCACCGGCCATCATTATCGGAAGCGAATATCCCGAGCTGGCTGCGGGCCCGTCCGATTTGCTGTTGAACTCGGGCAGTACAAGCAACCTGTTCCTCCATGAGACAGTCTCGACCGATTATTACGACAACAAGACGTTTGGTTATGACGTGAAGTTGGGGACCCGCTTCGAGATTGGCGGCAAAAGCGTTACAGTAGGTGCAACCACGAAGAATGCCAAAGGTTTCTCGAGTCCGATGCTCTACACGACCGATGTCACGGCACGCTACTATTCCGGATTTCCGGAAGATGCGGTCAGTGCAGTTATCGTTACGGTGAAGGAGCGGTCGAAAATCGATGAGGTGATCAGCCGGATAAACAGCATTGCTCCTGACCTGAAGGCGTGGCGTTCGGAAGATCTGAACAACGCCACCGTTATCAATGTGATGACGGCAAACAACATGGGTATGAGTTTCGGAACGCTGGTCATCTTTGCCATCGTGAGCGGATTCTTTATCATCGGGCTTACCATGTATTCTGCCACTTACGATCGGATCAAGGATTACGGAACATTAAAAGCCATTGGGGCTACCGGTCGCTACATTACCCTTCTGGTGATTGCCCAGTCGTTCATCTATGCAGTGGTGGGATTTGCAGTTTCGTTGCTTCTGCTGATCATGACCAAACTGGGTATGGCCAAGGCGGGACTTATCATCAATCTCTCCCCGCAGTTTCTGGGATTTCTCTTCTTTGTCACACTGATTATTGCGGTCGCAAGCTCCCTCTTTTCCATCCAGAAGTTGAAAAAGGTGGAGCCCTCGTCCGTCTTCAGATAAGGTTTTGATTCACTAAAAGCATTCACAATGGATAAAAGATACTTTCTCACCCTTGCATGTAGCTTCGTCCTTTTGTCGGTAACGGGTCAGGAGAGCAGGGTAGAGTTGGACAACCTAACACTGGAAAGCGCGCTGACCTATTCATTGGCTCATTCTCCAACGGTTGTCAAGCAACGGCTCAAGTCACAGCAGGCAGGATACCAGCTTGAGCAGATAAAACGGGAATATCTGCCCGACATCTATGCCTCCTCCGAGTTGAGGCGTAACATCGTTATCCCGTCAACGCCCATCCCGGCTTCGATGATCAATCCTTCGTCCCCCGATGGGGAGTTGATGTACATGCGCTTCAATACCCCGTGGAGTTCCGGCGCTGGTATCAATGTGGCATTCGATATTTTCAATCCCGAGACGGCCGGTAGGAAGTTGATGCAGGAAAAGGAGTTAAATATCAGTCGGCTCGACTCCAGGATTTCTGAAAACGAGTTGCGGGCTTCAGTTGCACAGGCCTATGTAGATTGTGCGATAGCGCGGGCCCAGCTGGAGGCGCTGGCAGCCGATACGGTCTATTATGCCTCCCTTTTCAGGGAAGCGGCCGACCGTTACCGGCGTGAGAAGATCTCTCTGGCAGAGAGAAACAGCGCCGAGATCAATTACAATACCTCTCTTGCCCGTTTTCATCAGGCAAAGAACATCTTACACAATGCCAATGTAGCCCTGTTACTGCAGATGGGGCTGGAAGCGGATGAGGATAATTTGAACAGGATATGGCTGACAGATGATATCGAATCGCTTTACCTGAAAATGGCGGAGCTGGAACCTGTGAACGACGTGGCCCCCCTCTCTCATCTCCGGCAGGCCGAACAGGTTTCGCTTTCGGAAATCAGGACCAGGAGTGCGGTATTGAAGTATGCGCCATCACTGTCGTTGACAGGGTATTACGGGGCCAACTATTTCGGTAGGGAGTTGAAGCCGGGCGATCCCGACCGGTGGTTCGGAAACAGTTTTCTGGCTCTCTCGCTGAGGGTTCCCATTTCACGGTCGCTAAGCACTGCAAAGGAGGTCTCCCGATTGCGGGTAGAAGAACAGCTTGAACGTGAGAATCTTCGGGAAATAAAAAACAGCCGCCTGGCCGAATTGTCAAAGGAGAGAGACAGAGTGGAGACCTTAAGGGAGACTTATGGGTTGAAACTGGCAAACATGAACCTGATGAAGCAACAGGTTGTAGCAAGAGAGATCCAGTTTCAGAAAGGATATTTACTCGAAAGCGAGTTCCTTTCAGAGAAGCTGCGCGAACAGAATGCACAGCAGGAGTACCTGCAGGCCGCCTACGACCTCCTTTCGGCTTGCATCAACCTCGAAAAGCTGATGAAGAACTGATCAAGGCCTATTTTTTATCCCGATAGTTATTCTGGATAAAAAACATGGAGATGAAAATATTGGTAATCAGAAAGCCTCCACAACAGGCCAGAAAGATGCCTTTCCATTTCGGCATGGCGATGAGGCAGCTAATGGAGGCGACCGCTATGACTGCGATCGCTATCCACATGATGGTGAAAATCTGTTTTTTTGTAGCCATTTTTTATTGTTTTACCTGTTTTTTTATCCAGGCCGTGATGTCGGACAACACCTCCGGCGAGATGGTCTGCTCAATCTTTCCATACTCATCTACACGGCCGGTTTCGCTCTCCTGAAAAAGATGATTCAGCCGCGGATAGGCCTTCAGCTCATATCGTCGGTTTCCTCCCCTATCCAGTGCAGATTGTATAGCTGCAAGATTTTTTTCAGGGACCACCTGGGTATCATTCTCTCCGTTGATGGCCAGCACGGAACATTTCACCTTTTGTAGGAATTGTGACGGATCGAGTGTCAGAAACTGCCGGTACCAAGGGGTGGTGATTGGGTTCACCTGGTTGCGGATGAAGTTCTCCTTGTTGATTTTCATCTTTACGAAAAGGGGATATTGTTCCCAAAGTTGCGATAGCCTGTCGCGCAATACCACCCGATCGGCTTCTCTCCCTTCCCATTCCGAAAGGCTTTCAAATATCTCACGCAGCGCCCTCAATGATTGCTCGATATTCTCCGGTTCCATGTTGAGTTGCTGCATCGAGATTCGGTTCTGTTCCATTACCGTTTCGAGTCCGTTCTCTCCCATTCCTGCCATCAGGACGATGAACCGGATATCATGCTTCCCTGATGATGCCACCATGGGGGCAATCAATCCCCCCTCGCTATGGCCGATAAGGCCGATAGCCGATTGCATCACCTCTCTCCTTGTTTTCAGGTAGGCCACTGCCGCAGCGGCATCTGCTGCAAAGTCCCTGGTGGTTGCCCCTTGATAGTCACCTGTGGAATTCCCTATGCCCCGTTTGTCGTATCTGAGAACGACAAATCCGTTTCTTGTCAGGTGGTCGGCGATTACCAGAAACGGTTTGTGTCCGAAAATGGTCTCGTCCCTGTCGTGAGGGCCGCTGCCTGCGATAAGCACCACGGCCGGAAACCTGCCTGTGGAGTCTGGTATTGTGAGTGATCCTGACAGTTCGATCTCATCTTTTTTATTGGGGAATTTCACCTCTTCCGATCTGTAGGGAAATGGGGGGAGAGGTTCTTGAGGCCGGTTCAGAAGCGGCTTGCCTGACTGCTTGAGCACAAGCGGAAAAGGGATTCCTCCCTGGTTGAATGTGCCTATAATTGAGTCTCCCTGCACTGTTCCCTGATAAAAAATACCCAGTCCCGTTGCCACAATCTCGAGCCGGTTCCCGGAGAAGGTGGTCTTTGTCGTTGGCACTCCAAAAGCATTTTGCGCGGGACTGTCCATTGTAGTGCTGTAAAGGCTGTCGGTCCTGGAGATATTGAAGACAACAGGCAACCTGTTTCCCATAACATTGAGGGTCCCGCTCCAGCTGCCGGTAATCTCTTGTGCGGCAAGGGAGATGGTGACGGATAACAACAGAAGGATGGAAACTCGCTTTTTCACTTTTTACTATTCATGATGATACGGTTCGCCGTTTAATATTGTCATTGCCCGGTACAACTGCTCCACAAACACCAGCCGAACCATCTGGTGGGTAAAGGTCATCCGCGATAGCGACAGTTTCTCGTTTGCACGGTCGTATACTTGGTCTGCAAATCCGTAAGGTCCGCCAACGACAAAAACAAGCCGTTTGGGCACCGAGTGCGACCGCTTCTCGATAAAGGCTGAAAACTCCATTGACGAGTATTGTTTCCCCTTGTCATCCAGCAACACTACATGGTCGCCCGGTTGAATACGGTTCAGAATGGCTTCACCTTCGAGCTGTTTCTGTTCCTTCTCCGACAGGTTCTTTCTGTTTTTCACATCGGGTACAAAATCGAGTTCAAACGGGATATAATGACTCAACCTTTTTTTGAACATCTCGATTGCCCGGACGTAGAAATCCTCATCGGTCTTTCCAACGGACAGCAAAACCACCTTCATCTCTCGTTAATGGATCTTTTTTCGTAAAATTAGCAACTTGACTGCAAATATAACCTATTATTTTTGAGTCCGCTCCGAAAAGTCGGAGGGATAATTTTAGTTTATAATTTTTCCTGTTCATAACCTTTTATTCACCGGGTGATTTTCACCCTGAAAAATCTCCTTGAAATATTCGCGTATGTAATT
>Ga0116191_1000528_pt1 | contig 33748 bp, 53 predicted proteins | sample AD_UKC111_MetaG_FD_89897 | JGI IMG/M metagenome (GOLD analysis project Ga0116191, IMG submission 89897) | Active sludge microbial communities of municipal wastewater-treating anaerobic digesters from Hong Kong - AD_UKC111_MetaG | ecosystem: Engineered > Bioreactor > Anaerobic > Digestate... | reverse complement strand
GTATTAGCTTTGGTTGGTAAGGAAACAGTTATGTTACCAGTACCGATTAAATTTATATTATTAATGGTCTTTAAGTTGTTTGATGAGGCAATCCTTATAACACTCTGAGTTCCATTATCCTTTTTAAAATAAACCTCACCATCAAATGTATTAATAGCTAATTCTCTAAGAACCAACTGTCCTGTGGTGGGAATAATACCAGGACTAGTATTATATTTAAGCAAAATTAGTGTATCTGCTGACATTGTGTTACTTTTAGATGTATTTAATGAAATATGTACTGTTTGTAACTTTAATTACACATAAATAACATTATACATAGAACAATATGATATGAAATTGTATTCTATTTTAAATGGGTTTTTAAAAAATAGTATAAACTTTTTAAATGAGACCTCTTTAAATCAAAAGAAAATGATATCAACTAATCTTCAAATAAATGCTCGTGTGGGGGTTGAAATAGAAGGAATATTCACAATATTGTCCTTTATTTCACCAAGTAAAGCGTTTGATGTGTTTATGAGTATCTTGCAAAATTTACAAGGAAAGTTACCAGAAAAAATTATATCAGAAACGATCAAAATAATAAAACAAGGAGATGAAGCATATAAATATTCATATAATCAATTATATGATATGGTTGATTCTTTTACTCGACAAAACTTTACAGATAAGGAACAAATGTATCAGTTTTGGAAAATTTTAATTGATGTTTTAACAATAGAAGAACTATGGAGAATAGGTGAGTTTGATATGAATTTACTTGAACAGATACCATATGTAACTGAATTTAATACAGAAGATGATACTAAAGATCAGGAATATGCTAGAAGTGAGATGTATAAGAAGTTAAAAAATCATAATGTAATAGGAAAATATATACGTGAAGTTGTTAGTGATGAAAGTATAAAACTGAGTAATAAAAATACACAAGCAAAAACTTTTACTGCTGAAATAGTGACAGAACCAATCCCTTATTCAGAAATTAAGCAATATCTTATTACATTATTTGAATATTTAAAAAAGGAATTTGGATTTGAGACTAACGTAACAACTGGATTTCATGTCAATGTTTCTATTGACGGAAAGCGTGATATTGACTGGGTTAAGTTGTTAATGTTTTTAGGTGAATACCATGAACTATTAAAATACCAACGATTGTTTAATAAATTTACAGTCCCTCAGATTGATGCTATAACATATAATAAAAACATACCCGTTGAACAACAATTTAATATAACAGAAATTATATCACACGTAGATGCTAATATATCTAATACGAAATATTCAAGTTTTAATACATTGCATTGGAAAAAAGAAAAATATGTTGAATTTAGAATTATTGGAAATGATTATTCAACCAGAATAAATGAAATTTGTAAATCAATCGACAGATATGTATATGTAATGAATATTGCATGTTCACCAACGTTATTTCAAAAAGAATATTATAAAAAATTATTTAAATTATATACAAATATCGAGGATAATAGAAAAAACAATATACAGTATAAAAATTTAAAAGCAAATATAGTTAACAAATTTTCATGGTTAACAAATATAAGACTATCACCTAAAGACGATGATACAACATCTATTCAAAAAATTAATCAAATAAGGTCCTGGTACGATAGGCAAAATATAAAGATGTCTAAAGAAGAAGAATCATTTTTGAGAGAGTTTGAACAAATAATAAAAATATCCAAAAATCATTAAAAAAGTTTTTTTAACAGTTAAAAACATATATAATTAATAGTAATATTAATGAGGAGAAACGTTAATGTCAAAAGATATACACATTTTAAGTGAAGTTTTTATGAGTTTAGAAGCAGAATTTATTTATTCTGGATTCCCCACGTTGTATTTTAGATATGCGCGTTGTAATTTAAAGTGTCCTGGATTCAATAATCCTACAAATGATATTCATGAAGATGGGTATGCTACGTTGAATTTTAACCCAAAAGTATTTGCTCGCTTGCAAGATATGCCTTTAATTGAAAAAGGATGTGATAGCCAATACTCAACAAATGTTAAATTCAAACACACTTGGCTTCATCTCACGGATGAGGAATTAAGCAATGAAGCAATTAAATTATTACCACATGGTAAATGGATCCATCCTACAACTAAACTCCCAATTATTCTTAGTATAACAGGAGGAGAACCAACAGCGTCGTGGAAGAATATTGTTCAAATTTTAAAATCATCTTTGTTTAAAGATGTTAAACATATTTTAATTGAAACAAATTGTACTGTTCCGTTAAAACCAGCTTTCCTACAAGCTATATCAGAATGGTTAGAAGAAGATACGTCAAGACGTTGGACATGGAGCAATAGTCCAAAACTATCGTCATCAGGTGAACAATGGGATAAATGTATTAAGCCAGATGTAGCATTATCTCAACAAAAATTACTACTACAATATCCTAATCGTGTCACACAATACTTTAAATTTGTTGTTAATCCAATCAAAGAGGAGTTTGATGAAATTGAAAAAGCAATGAATGAATATTACAATGTTGGTATTGATAAATCTGTCTTGGTTGGTGCAATGAATGCTGCATGTACCAATGAACAACAACAAGCCACAACAAAAGATATGGCATCCATGTGTATTGATCGTGGGTATTGTCATATTTTTAGACAACAGAATGCAATTTGGGGAAATGGTGTTGGTACTTAATTTTAAAACCAATATTGTTTAAATGTAGAATACTACTACTTTGTTTTTGTTTTTCTTAAAAGGAACTTTATACCATGTTTGTACCTGTATTGAAAAAAATAGCGTCCTATTTCATTTATGGACCAATGTATGACAAATTCGCCGTTAACCAAAGGTTAACAAAAAAACAGTCACAAACAATGTTTGGACCAATGAATTTAACTAAACCAACCAATATTCCTGATGAAGAATCCATGTTTGACATTAAAGAAATTCTTTCATTTCTTTATCGTCAATCAGATTTGGATGATTTAACGAGAAATGTAATCCGTCGTTCACGTTTTGAAATAGAAAATTACCTTTTTCCAAAATTATCTGTACGTCGAGAATTGGCCGAAGCGTTGTATAGTGATTTGAGAACAAATTATGAGGTTATATTTAATACAAACGAACAACGTTTTGTATATCAGATCGTTACGGTATTCCAAGACAAAAAACGTAAAAAATTAATGGTCCCATACGAAGCCACAATGGGTAAGGATTATATTTTCTGGAAGCACAAAACAAACAACAATATCATTTGTACTACAGGTTATAGTGATGATGGTATTATTGCTAGATTTATCTATCCACGATTAGTTAATAAACAACAGTTTATAACTGAGTTGGTTCATAAATATGAAGTAACTAAATTAAATTATCAACAAGATACCTCATCATCGAGATTTACCATTTACACAGTGTGTAAAAACGATCGTGATTCACAAGTTATTAATGTTAATACCATTAGCTCTCAATTTACAGATGATGATGAAGATTCCAATGATGGATATATTAGTGACTACACTGGAAGTGATATATTTAGAACACGTGGTGAAATAGATTCAAGTTTTCTTTATGATAAAGCCGACTTGCAAAGTTTCCAGCGTAATATTGATCCATTTGCATCATTGTACTATTCTGATGATGATATGCAAGTATTTCAACGTGCTAAAAACTGGATTGAATCTTCAGACTGGTATTCACGTAAAAATATTAGATGGCAACTTGGAATGTTATTTCATGGAGTTGGGGGCACTGGTAAAACAGAAATGGCAATTGCTACTGCTAAATCCATTGGAATACCAATTTACATGTTCTATTTAAGCACTTTAACAGATGCTGAATTCCAAGAAGAGTGGAATGATATGGAAACACCATGTATTGCACTATTTGAAGATATTGACAACGTGTTCAATAAACGTGCCCCTGTTAATCCAAACATCAAACTAACCTTTGATAGTTTACTTAATGCTATCTCAGGTGTAAATGCACGTGATGGTGTAATGCTAATTGTTACAACTAATCGTATTGATTATGTTGATGAAGCATTGGGCCGCCCCGTGGATAATACTGGGTTAAGCTCTCGTCCTGGTCGTATTGATGTTGTTAAAGAATTTGGTAACATGGTACCTGATAAACAATATGAAATGGCGTTAAATTTCTTTGATGGAGATGAAACAATTGCAAGACATTTAACAGATACATACACTAACGTCACACCAGCACAATTTCAAGAAATTTGTACACGTCACATGTACAAATTATTAGACGAATCAAAAATCTAATTTTTGGTTTATTTTTTGATACCTTTTTCAAAAATAATACAATTACTTATTGTTTTTGTGAAAGGTATCAAAAAATGTTTAAACCACATACCAATGTAATTAACGCTCCATTAGAAATACAAGAAGAATTAGTAAAAATACGGCACCAACGTGCATTTATCCCATCACGATATCTTGAAATTAAAGCAAGATTAATCAATCAGTATTTCAATCAAAATAATTTATCCCATGTTGTAATAGGTATTTCAGGTGGTATTGACAGTGTTACTTGTTTGTATTTGTTTCTGATATATCTGCGGAATTTATGCTATAAAATTTATCTTAACAACGAGACCCATCCAACTTGTTTATGTTATTCTTTATGTTTAGCATATAAACGTATGAAATTATATGATAACACAATTGTTATTATTGAAAAACAATTTCAACCAATAGAAAATAAAGTTGAAGCTATTTTAAGAAAATACCTATCAATTGCATTTAAAAATAAAGTTTCAACTATTCCAGAATGGATATTTATATGAAGATGTTATCAAAAGGCGGTTGTTCTTGTTACTTTATACGTAATGACTTGGAGCAAGCAATTGAAGTTAAACGAAATATATCCACTATTGAAAGAAAAATATTTGCAGACGAATTCTTCCAAATATACGCGGAATGTGTAGCTAATCCAAACGCGAACATTATCATGATGTCTGTTAAGGAGCAAATGGAACTATTGAGAATGTTCTTACAAAAACATAATTTTAACATAAAAGATGTTTTAAGTTTAGACAAATTTAATCACATACGTGAATATTGGCTATTTGTGTCAAGAATATTCATAATGCAAAATAAAAAAATTGAAAAATTAAATGGTCTATACATTGATGGGATAGAAGCAATAAAAGTTGGCAACCACCACGACAAGCAAAAATTACTATTGGTTGATGATGATATTTGCTCAGGGCAAACGGTTACCCAAATAATAAACGCGTTGGATACACATGAATTATTTCCAAATGCTGATATTTACACATTAGGATTAGCTAATTTATGTTGTGAAAACTATAACATGATTGATTGTATTGACTTACGTGATTTTGTACCAAATACTCTGTACGGAGGGTTAGTTGTACAGATAGGATGTGCACTTGAACGAGTGTGCTATTTGGATGATAATATTGATCTCTATAAACAAGCGTCAATACATCCTAATAAAATAGTGTTCTTTACACAAGAAGTGAAGAAGTTGCTAAAATCTTTATTCAAAATAGGTGTTTAAGATAAATTTTATAACATAAATTCCTCAGTTATATTAGAGATATAACTGCTCACTTTGGAATTTATGGAGATAAAATTCTGAAAAACCAGACTCGAAGAGTGCATGGAAACTCGATACTCTTTAATCAAATTTTTTGATTTGAAAATACAATAGAGTTCAGTCCAGTTTGAAAAACTCCAATTTATCGCATCCTTCCATTGGCGTGATAAATCTTCATTGCTAATCAAATTTGGATAAAATCCAGTTGTATTTTCTTTGCCTCTTCGGGCAATTTCTAACGCAGAACTTAATGCATCAGGTAACTGATGCATTAAATTTCCAACAAATGAACTATACGCAGCATTTACTTTTTTGACATAAATACCTGATATATCACATCTTTTTATTAATTGCTCGTGAATTAATTGACGATGCCATTTATTATTCACGAGTTTATTAAAAGTCTTACCTTTATTGTGATTTTTAGACTGAATATTTAAGTCTTCTAAACACAATCTTGAGACTTGCCAATAAACTAACAAATTGTGAATATCTTTACAAGCGATGATTTTCTCATATTTAATTTTATTTGTATCTGCTTGATTTAAGTGAGAAAAATTATATATTTTTTGATAAACAACTTTATTATTTTCACAAATAACTAATCCAATATAATTTGGATTTAGGTCAATTCCTGCATATCTTGAATTTAATTTTTTGATTTCTTGTTGTTTTTGTTCAAAACTTATTGATATATAAGTTTGGGATAAATTGATAGTAAAGCAATTTTCTTTTAATTCGCATTCATTTTGTAATTTTTGCAGTAATTTTTGTTGATTTGCTTTCAAATCAAGCAAATTTAATACAAAATGTTGATTTTTTGATAATTTGAAAATAATGCAATTATTTCCAATGTTCAATTTGAATTTTCTATTGCCTTTTTGATTTGATTCACCAATGCAATAAATTGGTTGTTGACGTAGTTCTTTCCATTTTTCTTTAGTTATTTTATTATTTTGGCGAGCAATAAAGTTTTTTCTTCCGCCAAATATTATTTTTGTTTGGTTTCGTTCTTGAGCAGATTTATATGCAGCAAATCCCTTGGTTACTGCGCAATGATTCAAAAATGCATCATTGCTTGTATTATTTAACGACTTAATAAATTCGCGTGTTTGTACTTGATTAAAACCATTTTTTGCACGATTATAAGCGTATTTGAAAGATATAGAAAGTTGTTTTTGCAACTCTTTTATGTCTTCATCATTTACGCTTGAATATCGTAATTTAATGGTTTGAATACTCATTGAAAACCTTAGTTATTATTCGTATAATAGTTATATCTTATTTACTTATCATATTTTATGGGTGATTTAAAATAATATGAAAATTAATCTAAGCAAAGCTCAAGATGATTTAAAGATTGTTCTTGAAAAAAAGGGTGTTAAAAATATGCCCATTATGCCAGTCACTGCCGCAATTGACTGCTCTGGTTCAATGGAAAGTAATTACAATTCAGGCAATATTCAAACTGTTTTAGAACAGTTATTAGCAGTTGCATTGAAATTTGATGACGATGGTCAATTACCTGTTGTTTTATTCAGTACTAGTGCTTACACGTTAAGTAATGATTTGAATATCAATAATGTATCTGAATACTTAAAATCACATATTAGACGTGATGGTATTGATGATTCTTTATGGGGAGGAACTGATTATATTCCTGCCATGCGATCAATTATTGAAGTTCATGAAAAGGCTTTTGGTGGAAACTCACTATGGAAAACAATTTTACGCGTTGGTCGTAGAATTCCAATTCTTTCAACAATTTTGGAATTTTTTAATCTTGTAGTTGGTGGGGAAGAATGTAAGACCCCAACAGTATGCTTCTTCATAACTGACGGACAACCTTCAGAACCGTGGAGACATATTGTAGATTTTCTAAACAACACATCTAATAATTATTTTTGGGTTATTGTGTGTGTTGAAACATCTTCGTATGAAACAAAGAAACATTTATCTTCATTTAATAATGTTGATATTGTTGAATTCAAAAACCTTGTTAATACCAATTCAAATTTATATGAAAATATCATTTCAGATAAAATGATTAAGTGGTCGCAAACATTTAATCAAAATTCCAAATAACCTCTATGTGAGTTCTTATTATGAATGCTAATACGCAAAGCGTGTTATTTACAGCATGCGCATCGATTGCAGCTTTTTTGTTGGGTGGATGGCCCGCAGTATTTGTGATTTTAGTTTTAGGTATTTTAGAAATATCATTATCTTTCGATAATGCTGTTGTGAATGCGTCAATTTTGAAAAATTGGGGGCCTGTGTGGCGCCAACGGTTTTTAACGTGGGGTATGTTGATTGCTGTTTTTGGTATGCGTTTTATCTTTCCAATTGCGATTGTATCCGTCACGGCTGGATTGACCCCATTTGAAACGTTATCTCTAGCAACTGATAACCCCAAAGAGTATGAACAGAAATTAATTAATGTTCATCATGAAATTGCTGCGTTTGGAGGTGTGTTTCTCTTAATGGTCTTTCTTAAATTTTTCATAGATGAATCTAAGGATAATCATTGGATTGCTGTTATTGAACGTCCTCTGGCTAAAGTTGGTAAGTTAGATATGGTCCAATCGATTATTACACTACTTGTTTTGTGTTACGTCGCTTCATTATTGCCAGCAACTAAGCAAATGGAGTTTATTGTGGCTGGTATTTGGGGATTAGTTACATATGTTTGTGTTGATGGTATCGGTAACATACTTGATAGTGATGAAGATGCAGATACAGGACCACGTATCGTTAAAGAAGGTATTGCAGGATTTATGTATCTCGAACTATTAGATGCTAGTTTCTCGTTTGATGGTACAATTGCAGCTTTCGCAATCACAAATAACATTTATATTATAATGTTAGGTTTGGGTGTGGGTGCAATGTTTGTGCGGTCTATGACAATCCAGCTAGTTGAAAACAATACGTTATCTAACTATCGTTATCTTGAGCATGCTGCTTTCTGGGCAATCGGCGCTTTGGCTATCATTATGATAATGGGTGCTCATATTCATATTAGTGAAATTATCACTGGTTGTATTGGAGCAACAATGATTGGTATTGGTGTGATTCATTCTATCATCGCCAATAAAAAAGAAGCTTAAAATGATGAGAAAGAGAGTTTTCACTCTCTTTCTCACTTTATTATTTGGAGATTTGAAATGCATCTATCTCTTGATGCTTGGAATACTGTACTAATACCTAATACAATATTCTGCCAAAAAAGAAATGAAATGGTGTCCAAACTTTTCAACGTAAACAGTGAGATTTTGGAACAAGCCCACATCATAACAAAACATCATATTCATATTGACACTGTTGAACATTTAAAATCATATGATCCTCTTGATAGTTTCAAGTTGTTAATGATATATTTGGATATGGAATTTAAACAAGATTTATTCCATGTGTGGTACTGTCTAACTAGATATTTGTTTTTGGAATATCCACCTATCATATTACCGGAAACAATTAATGCTATTAATAAATGGTGTGAGCATAATACATGGGGTATATCCAGTAATACCAATTTTATCACTGGTTCTATATTAAACCACTACATAACAAAATCAATCAATAAGAGTGGGTTAAACACTTATTCTGATTTAGAGCATTTTGTTAAACCAGATCCGAAGTTTTTTGATATCATTAAAGCCAAAGTTAGATATAAAAATCCAGATACAACAATCATACATGTTGGAGATGATATATCTTGTGATATTAATGGTGCTAAAAAAGCAAACTTGGATTTTTTATGGTGTGATAAACCAGAAAATTTAAGTAAAATTATTACATCTTTGTGAAAAAGAAAAGAGAATTTTTATGAAACGCATATTCGCTCAACAATTAAACGAACATACTGACTGTTCGTTACTTGAACTTTACTCCAAATTTAAATTTGGAGATAAAGTAGCCACACATTGGTTAGCAAACATTTTAGCTGAAACATTATGGGAGCACTATCAATATCAGTTGTTATCAGAACAGATTGTTGTTATTCCATCTCCATATAATTTTTTACCAAACGCCGCAAGCATGCTTACCAAAGAAGTTGTTAATTTATTAAACCAACAACTTTGGAAAAAAACTGATTTGGTACTTGAAACAACCATAATCCACCGCAAGGTTAACTATACGTTAGACTATGGTTTTATGGGTCAGAAAGAACGTGAGAAATTAATCGGTAACGATAATTTTTATGTGAATAAATCATTCATTAAAGACAAAACGTTAATTTTTATTGATGATATATTTGTAACTGGAGCGCATGAGCGGCGACTTCAGCAATTATTGGTAGATGAACACATCAATAACAATTGTTTATTTGCTTACTATGGTGAGTATACAGGCACTAATGAAGTATTTGAAGGAAAACTTAATAAATGGTGCTTTGAAACAACCAACCACAAAGAGTTTTTCACCGCCGCAGCAATAAATAACAATTATGTTATAGTACGTGTTGTTAAAGAGTTGTTATCAATGGATTTCTTTGATTTCAAAGAGATTTTATCCGAGATGTATAAAATCAATCCTAATTTCGTTGAGCAGATTTATAATGGGGCAATTGGAGAACGATACCATTTGATACCCAAATATCAACCAAATATTAAATTACTATCTGATTATTTTTAGGACAATATATGACAACTTTATCAACAACATTTAAGAAAACTTTTAAGATTCCTGGTACAAAAACCAAGGTAACTGTAAGCGTTTGTTTACGTCGTAAACATCCTCCTAAATTTAGTGTAACTGTAAGTCAATAGGTGTTATTATGACAAGTATTATTCTTGCTAAAAATCAAACAATCAATTTATCAAAATCAAATCCATCATTAACGAAAGTTAAAGTGGGTTTACGTTGGGGAGAAAGTAACACACGTATTCCTATTGATATTGATGCAATGGTATTTTGTAATCATTTTGCAAACGGTGATTCGAAATTGTTAGCCGATAGTTATTTCGTTTTCTACAATAATCCAACCTCACCTGATGGTGCTGTAATTCATTCAGGTGATGATACAACAGGTGGTGGAAATAGTGATAATGAAGTTATTGAAATTGATTTAAACATGGTTAATCCACGTGTCAATGAAATTGCTGTTTGGATTAACATTCATGAAGCAAAAACAAGACGTCAAACATTTGGTCAAGTACCTTATGTATCATTGTTGATTTACGATCAATCAACAAATTCAACAATTGTTGATTATCCCGTCGAGTCTACTTTTGTCAATGAAACATGTCTTCAAGTTGGTTCATTAATTCGACAACACGGTTCATGGTCATTTAAAGCAATAGGCGCAGGTTATACCATGGAACTGGTTGATGTTGTTAGAGGGTATGGTGGTAATGTTTAATTAAACATATAAAGTAATGTGAAGAGGAAATATTTATTTCCTCTTCGAGGGTACATTATGAACACAGAAATTGTTATATGGTCAAAACGACAGCTTTGTGAAGAATTAAATAACGTTGGTAGACATTTTGATCAAGGGTATGGATTACCTGTATCGTTTATTAACAAATTACCAAGTTATATTGGAATCGTAATGTTGGATAATCATATTATTAACGGTGAATATTCAAAAGGGCACGATGAGCCATTATTACTGATGACACCATCTTTGATAAACATACAACAAAATATTGCGTTTCCATTGTATTTATACATACAGAAACATTCAAAATCTATAATTCTGACATATAGTGGTGAGTTTATATGATCTACACAGGATATTATGGGCGGGATGGCAAAAAGCCTAATTGTGTCGGTATTAGTAACTATGTTCCACACTATCTACCACATGTACCACATATACCTTGTTTGGCTCCCACAATGAGAATGGTGTATGATGCAAACAAAAACATCATTACAAATGAGGAATATGAATCACAGTATATTGCATTATTAGAAAGTCGAAACATTCCCTGGGAACAGTTAGGATATGAATTACAAGGAAAGATTCTTTGTTGTTTTGAAAAAGATGATTTTTGTCATCGACATATAGTCGCTCGACTTTTTCGTGAAAAAGGTTTTGATGTTGAAGAACTTTCAGATATGTTACCGACAATTAATCATCAAGGGATATTTTTTGAGTGAGGATCAAAATGTCAGTAATTAAACAGTCGGATGAATGGTTAAAAGAAAATCTTGAAAAATGCATTAGTGCTGTTATGCAAGATGTTGCACACTATGTTCTTCAAACAGATTTGCCTATTAGTTTTTTGGGAATCAGAATTAGAAAAGGACGAGTGTATCGAATTATATCAATTACAGACTTTGAAAGTATTATTTCAAAAAATATACGGTCTTCTGTTGTTTGTAAGTCATACATCATTAAATTTATCATTAAATACTTAATTCAAACAAAACATATAACCATCAATCATTGTTGCGATTGTTATGAATTAATAGTAGAATACTTTTAATTAACAGGAATGTATTCATGGACGAACAAAATTTTTTAGAAATGTTAGTACAACAGTGGAAAGGTAATGTTTTTGATGTGGAAGATCTCATCAAAAATAATATAACATGCTTTCTCACAATCTCAGAGCAAAAATTCTCTGCAGAACATTTAACTGCGCAGATGGTACCACAATTTGTCACAACTTTCGTTGATTTGAAATTACCAATAGAGGAACATGTTATTGATATTGTTGATATTATTGCAAGCATAGTGACTTTACTCAAACAAGCTCAGCATGATACAATATGTTATAATGATTATACTGTACTTGATATGGGAGCGGTTGAGACAAATAATAGTAATAAATCAAAGGCAAAAAGTGTTTTAATTGGTACACCTCAAAGTTTATCAAATGCTCATCAATGGCACGTGATTAATAACACACATACTATGTTTGAAGAATTATTTATACCAGTGTATGTTCCGCCATCAATAATGGCGGAAGATGAGTTTTTTGTTCTCAAACATTTCGAACCAGATGAAAATTTGCGTCTGTTTAAGGTAGACTTAATTGAAAATCATTTGCGTATTGCTGTGTCACCACACATTAAAGCAAGAGTAAGACGTGTTAGAAAAATGATGATTTCTCAAGTTCAGCAACAGTTTTATATTGATCATAGATATACAGAGTCAAACAATGACACCAAATGAATTTTGTTTTTGGCTCCACGGAGCGATAGAGTTAACACAAAACAATATTCAACCAACGTTGTTTGTATTTCAACAAATAAGATTTCATTTAACTTTAGTTGAACTTACAAACGAAAAGTCTCTTACGTGTCTGTTTGTAAGAGACTTAAATTCTATACTACAATTTTGTAATTATCAAAGATTTTGTTATATTTGGGAGAAAATTGTGGAAAATTTAGAATTATGTTTTACAAAAACCTATGGAGAAAAAAATGACTAAAATACAATTCGCATATTGGTTATGGGGTATCTTAGAAGCCACAAATTATAATATTAACAAATTTGGTTTTGAATTGATTAATGATAAATTATCAAAGGTAACAACAGGTGTAGTTAACAATATTCAAGTTGCCAAATTTGTTGATGATTTAAGTGTATTAATGAAATATACAAAAACATATGACTTATTTGAACCATTTATATTGCCAATCATTGAGCAATTTACAATACTTATTAGTGTGTTGGATAAAGGAGATGAAAATATACCTGTAATGCGTGATATAGGGAAAAAATTGGAAGATTATTTCCCACAACCAGTTACTATTCGCCCTTATAATATTCCTTTAGATACAACGAGAATTATATGTTAACCACATTTATTGACAAAAAAAGTCAAGTAACAAGTATAGCTAAATTTTTAGATATTGTTGTACCCGATTATTACTTTACAGATGATGCTATAAAAAATGATATGTTAACATATCATAACATTCATCACATGATGTCTGTTTGTTGTATTGCTTTTAGTGATTTGATGCAAGGTCCTCAGGGATTTGTATTAACAAAATCAGAACAACAAATATTGTTTTTATCTTGTATGATTCATGATTTTCATCATAAACAAGAAAGCGGTAATGATTATATTAATATTAATAATGCTGTGTCTTATGTGGAAACCAAACTTTATGAATGGTTTCCAACATATTCCAAAAGTTATTCAGACGTTTTAAAATGGTATGTTAAAGACACTATTAAATGCACTGAATTTCCTTTCAAACATGAACCCATGACGAGAGTACAGCAAATAATCAGAGATTGTGATTTAATGATGTTTACACAAATTGATGGGGGAATATATCTCAAAGGTTTATGTAATGAAATGAAAATGTATGATTTAACAGGCGAACAAGCAGTACAGCAACACTTTGAATTCATGAAGTCGATACGTTGGTATACTACAATGGGTCAACAACTATATGATTTGTATTATTCTTCATATGAACCTCAAATAGCTGATCATTGGTTATCTGTTTGTAACCAATTTAATCAGGTTATTTGAAAACAATCTTTGTTTGTATTATAATTTTAAATAATCAAATACAAACGGAGATTATTAATGGATAATACAAAATTAAAGGTAATTAATTTATTTGGTGCACCAGGTTCTGGTAAATCAAAAATAGCTCAATTGATTGCTGGTATGAGTTTTAAATATGGCAATAATATCCAATATGTTGATGAGTATGCTAAAAAGTTATGTTGGGAGAATTCTGATAAAAAGCGCTTTGAAAACCAAGTGCTCATTACAGCAGAACAATACACAAAGCAACTCGTTCTATTAGAAAATAATATCGAATATTGTGTAACAGATAGTCCGATTATTATTGGAACATTATATAGCCCTGAAAATTATTTTAACACATATAATAAACTTTGTTTTGAGTTATTTGAAAGTTTCACAAATTATAATTTTTTAATAAAACGAGGAGATTTTGTCTATGAAACAGTAGATAGAAATGAAGATGAAGCTAGTTCTAATATACTTCACCACCAACAAACAACGTTATTAATCAACAACAATTACGATTTCACTATTATCACAAACTCAGATGCTTTAGATGCTGCAATGCAAATTTTACAGTTAGTCTTTTGTGTTGATAATAATTCTCAGCTATATTAGGAAAATCCAAATGATTCACGATAATGCATTTTTAATTTTAAACGCTATATTTGAAACTGCTAGACATATGGAACATGTTAATATACCTATATCAACCAATAGAGACTCTATTTTACGTCTTGTAAATGCTGTTCTTTTGGAACAATTCGATAAAATTACTAGACACTATACGTTTATGACACCAGACGTGAAAGAATTTTGTTATAACCAACTAATTACTAATATTAGTCAAGAAGATATTGATGATACTTTATCGGATAATCAACAAGAAGTTGAAATGATGCTCAATAATGATATTCTAGCATGTAGTGATATGCTTTTTGCAACATTACGTCCCACAAATATACCCAATGATTCTGATCCCTTTCTTAAAGAACCATATTTAAAGTGGTATCATATTAAAGGAGGTTTACAGAAGTTGGGTTATGTTGTTATAGATCCAAAAACAATGGGTTTTATTATAATTAAAACATCAAATCGTTTTAATGCTGAGTTAAGAAATAATTTGGCAACTAATCTTAAATATATTTTGTTTTTCTGTGAAAAACTAACAGACATTTTATTAACAAATGAAGTTAATGTCACTATTATTGTTAATAATATCATGGAAAAAATCATGGTGAACAATAATGGGTAATATATTTCAAATTCTTGATAAAGATAGAAAATGTGTGTCAAATATTAGAGTTGATAAAATTCAATGTTTAGAATATAACCCAGATGATCGAAATTATAATGCTACGTTAGTGAGTGGTATTGTATACAAAAATATAAGTCATGAAATTTTTTATCTTTTTTTAGAACACTGCGAAGAAAGATTAATTAATGTTAATGGTTTGATTTTTGTTGATGCTAAGCGTATTCAAACATTATCTTGTCTTGACCCAGATCCAAGCAAACATATTAGTGATTATCAGGTAGAAATGATGTTGGTTAGTGGTTGGACAATAAAAGTTTCGTTAGGGTTATCTAAAGACCATTTTCTTGTTATTGAACAAACTTGGAAACAATCAATATGAAATTATCTAATATTCGTTACGGTTTTGCTACGAATTCTTCATCAACACATAGTATATGTTTTATTGATGAGCGAGATGTTGTAAAAGAACCTTCTTTCGATAAAGAAAACAATTTTGGTTGGGATTTTTTCACTTTAAACCATAAAGAAGATAGACTATCTTATATGTTGGTTACTATATATCAAGGTTTGGTCCAACATTTTGGTAATGTTGTAGCAAATATGTTATTCAAAACAATGTGTACCGATATTGAACAAGAACATAGTTTATTGCTTGATGTTGAACACCTTATTAGTGGAGGTATTGATCATCAATCACAAATTTCCATACCTAAATTACATAACAATCACGTTGCAATTGAGTACTGCTATGATTTAGTAAAGTTGGGCTTAATGGAAAATATTGTTATTTATGGTGGTAACGACAATGAAGAAGATCCTATTAGTATTAAAGCTGGTTCTGCAAACGAGATAGATTTTCCTGTAGAAGTTGGAACAACATTATTAGGCCGTCGTGATACTGTAGGTGATGTACCTGTATGGACGCTATTCAATAGTGCTTATGGTTGGAAGACACGTGTGGTTTTTGACAACAACACCAAATACGTTAAATCAACATATCCTGAACTTGTAGATATATCTATAACAGATTATTGTGAGAGTAATTGTGCATATTGTTATCGTGGCTCGACAACTAAAGGGGCACATGCATTGAAAAGGGATATTGATGATTTATTATATGTGCTATATAAATGGGGTGTATTTGAAATAGCTTTTGGTGGAGGAGAGCCAACATCACATCCAAATTTCGTTGAAATAATAAAACAATGCAGAACGTATAATATAGTGGCAAATTTTACAACGAGAAATTTAGATTGGATACGAAACATGTCATGGTTATCGTTTAAAGATGATTTTGGTGCGTTTGCTTATAGCATTGAAAGTGCCAAACATGTACATGAATTATCAGGCACAATATCTTCCGTAAATTTTCCAAAAAACAAATGTAATGTACAATTGGTAATGGGTGTTGTTACAAAAGAACAATTTGTTGAAATTTTGAATGCATGTTATGATACTAAACTAACATTAGTATTATTGGGGTATAAAACAACTCATAGAGGTGCGAATTATACTCCTAAAGATTATTCATGGTTAGTTGATGTAATTAAAGAAAACATGAAAACAGGACGATTTGTACGAATTGGTGTCGATACTGTAATTGCTCAACAATTTAGCGAACAATTAAAAAAGGCTGGTATTCCAGGTTTACTTTTTAATACTGATGAGGGAAAATTTAGTTGTTTTATTGATGCTGTATCGAAAACAATTTCAGCATCGTCTTTTGATGAAAAACAAACTTCGTACGTTAATGCAAAAAAATGGATTGACGAAACTCTAATGCATAATGCATATTTACAATTTTAGGAGGTATTATGAGTTTTAATAGTAATGATAAACAAAAGATTTTTAGAGCTGGTATCATACCATATATCATTAATGACAACGGTGATATTGAAATGTTGTTTATGAAACCTGCTCACACACTATTTGGTGCTGATGCGGATCCTGTTACGGGTGAATTAATAATGAAATATCAACTTGCTAAGGGTCGTATTGAAAAAGATGAAGATGCATTAACAGCAGCTATTCGAGAAGGATGTGAAGAAACAGGTTTAGTCCCTGAAAACATAGCTGCTACGTGGCATATCGGTACTTTTTTAGGTCGCACAGAGGTATTTGTAGCAAAATGTCTTGATAAAACTAATTTTGTGGAGCCTGATATTGAAACAGAGAGTGTGAAATGGTTAACAATTGATGAGTTTGAAAATGAAGGTCGGTTATTACATCAAGAATTGGTCGCCACAGCACACATGATTATTAGTATGAATGAGTCATATTTAGTATGATATTTTTGAGAGAGTTTCACTCTCTACCAAAATCTGGTTGCAGCTTAAGCTGCAACCATTGTTGAGAAGTCCACTCCTTCAGGTGTGGGTAAGTTCACAGGAACACTATAATGTTATTATCAAGACAAGATTTTAAGAAATATGTATTTGAACGTGATAATCACAAGTGCGTATTTTGTGGTGAAGAAGCAGTCGATGCACATCACATTATAGATAGAAAATTATTCTGTTCACCAGTTGAACAAGGTGGATATTTTCTATCAAATGGTGCATCAGTTTGCGCTGAACATCATGTATTGTGTGAAAATACAAGCATATCTGTTGAAGATGTTAGAAAAGCGTGTGGAATCAAAGAAGTTGTTTTACCGGAACATCTTACATTAGATGAAACGTATGATAAATGGGGGAACATTATATTATCAAACGGATTAAGGTTACGTGGCGAACTTTTTTATGATGATGGATTCCAAAACATTCTGAAAAAATATAATTTACATCATCTTTTTACTGAATATGTAAAATATCCAAGAACATTCCACGCACCGTGGTCACTTGGATGCACCTCTGATGACAAAAAACACCCAAACATGAATCAATTTGTTGGAAAACGAGTAATCGTGACAGAAAAATTAGATGGTGAGAATTCTTCATTATACCATGACAAATATCATGCTCGTAGTATTGATACAGATAATCACCTTAGTAGAAGTTGGATAAGACAGTTTCATGCCTCTATTAAATATGATATTCCTAAAGGTTATCGTATTTGTGGAGAGAATCTATTTGCAAAGCATTCAATTGAATATAATAACCTATTAAGTTATTTTTACGGTTTTTCAATGTGGAATGAACAAAATATTTGTCTTTCATGGGATGACACTATAGAGTGGTTTTTGTTATTAGGAATCACACCTGTTCCTATTTTATATGATGGAATATATGATCAGGATATAATAATGGCATTATGGGATCATACAAAACATAATACAAATGAGGGATATGTTATTAGAATCGCAGATTCTTTTGCATATAGTAAATTTGTCGATAATGTAGCAAAATTTGTACGTCCAAATCATGTTGAAACAGATCAACACTGGAAAAATGGTAAAATAATTCAAAACACTCTCAAAGGAGAGTAGATTATGTATGTTAGAATTTTATCACATGTGAACTGTAACTTCACATTGACCTTGTTGACAATGATAGCGATGGTTATTTATTTGAAACCGAAACAAAACCATACTATAATGGTTTCGAACAGTATGATATTTTGTTAAAAGGATAACATATGATATTTACAGGTTCATCAGCAATTAAACACTGGATCCCATCTTTTAGAACACCACAAGACAATGATATAATCCTTGTCAGTGGTGAAACAAAACCTGAAGGTTATGATGCTATATACTTACCACAAGATATTGTTAGCAAACTACCTACAGTGGGTGAATTTCTAACCCTAGATGCTATTTTGACACTTAAAATGTCGCATATGGGATGGGACATAAAGTGGAATAAGCATAAAAATGATGTTATCTTTCTAAAAAAGCAAGGTGCCAAAGTTATAAATGATCTTTATGATGATTTGGTAAATTTCTGGAAAACAGAGCATAAAAACAAGCCATATTTGTCTTTATATAAAACAAAGGCTGAATTTTTTGATGACTATGTTCCTCATGTTTATGACCATGATTATCTTCATGAATTAATAGCATACCCAAACGTTCCTGTTTACACTAAATGTTTGGGTGAAAAACAACAAGTTGCTTTGGATTATGAGAAATTTAAACAACTCCCTCTTCACGAACAATTGTTGATGTTTAGAGAAGAGATGTGTGTTATTGCTTTAGAGCGATGGATTGTAAATGATAAACTTACAAATCATGTTAGTTTATTCAAGGCATATAAATTAGCATTACATAAAACAACAACCGCATTAACAAAGAATTGGGCATGTGACTTTATTATTAACAACATTGAGTATTATAATATTTTTCAGCGTCACATGTTTGAATACGCTCTTAAAACATTACCATTCTCTCATATTTTAACATCGACAGTTGATATTGTTCAATGGATTTCTGGTGGACATCACAAAATACCATTTGATGTTTTATCTAATTTCATCATCAAGCAAATTTCTGATAATATGGTAATATTACAGATTGATAATAAATTTTATCAACTTGAGTATGATATTGTTGATGGTTTTCTACACGATAATAACTGCATGTGTTATGAAGTAAAACCTGTCCAAAAAACCATTACTACGTATGTTTAGGAGAAAACAATTGAGCACGTTTTTATCACAGCTTGAAAAAATGGAATTTATGTATAACCTGACAAATTCCATTTGTCCTCACACTGAATCGTTGTCTGTGTGTGAACTTACCCACACCTAAAGGAGTGGGCTTCTCAACGATGGTTGCAGCTTAAGCTGCAACCAATTTTTGTTGTTGAGCAATCCCCGCCATTCCAGCGGTTTTAATATTAATTGCTGCATTCAGATCTCTACTCATTTCTAAATTACAACAATCACATTTGTATATGCGTTCGGACAAAAGTATTTTTGATTTGACATTTCCGCAATTGCTACATTTCTTCGTAGACGGAAAATATCTATCAATTACAAAACATTTTTTGCCATATAGATCGCATTTATATTCAATCATTTTTCGAAATTCATAAAAATATGAATCTTTCTTCAAGTGACCAATAAAATCGCTAACAGAAAGATCTTCTAAGCATATGAAATCATAGTCTTTTACAATTTGCAAACTAAGTTTATGATAAAAATCTTTACGTTGATTTCTGACGTGTAGGTGAATTTTACTCAACTTTCTCTTATACAAATTGAATCGAGAACTATCTTTACATGCTTTGCTCATCTTTCTTGAATACCTAATTATTTGATTTTGGCTTTCTTTCAAAAATTTAGGTATTGAAATTTCGTTTGTATCTGATAATACAAAAGTTTTACTATTTAAGTCAATTCCAATAGATTTGTTTATATCCAATTTATTATTGGTGATTGCTTCTTTAGTGCAATGAAAAATAATAAAATATTTAAAATTTTCATACTTAATAGTGCAAGACTTGAAATTAGTAGGAAAAGACCTATGGAATTTACACTTTAAATTACCCAATTTAGGTAATTTGATTGTTGAAAAATCCATATCCAAATGATTACTGTTAATCATTTGGATATTAATTGACTTAATTGGTTGTCTTTTACTTTTAAATGTTGGGAAGCCTTTTTCCTTTTTGAAGGAAGCTTTCATTGCTTTTTCCAGATTTTTTAAAGTTTGCTGAAGAGTTGTGGATGGTGCTTCATTTAACCATATCAACTCTTTTTTCAACTTTGTTAAATCTGCACTATTTTGATTGAAAAAATTAAATTTATTTGTTGATTTATAAGTTTCAATTTCTTTATTCAAGAAGAAATTCCAAATAAATCTTGATTGACCAAAAATGTTTGCCAATTGATTTTGTTGAGATTTATTTGGATAGCATTCAAATTTGAAATTAAGATTCAATTGAAACCAATTAAGAAAAATTGTATACTTATTTATATCTAAAAATTTTATAGGTAAGTGAATATTTCATCCCTGTCCTAAAGAGCAGGGTTTTCGTATTCAATGTTTGGAGAAAACCATGAAGGGAATATGTTTTGATCACCTTTTTGAAATATACAAAAAGGTGAAATCATATGCGGAGTTATGCGAGAACCAATACAACTCTACTAGAAAAGAAGGCTCGTTGGATTTTGCAGATTTCGTAATGTGGGCACACAAACTCGAGTTACTACATAAGGGTGTAACAAGTGAAACTATGCATTTCCTTATATGTAGTGTTATAATGGATGATATTTATGCCAGACATACAATAAGCTGTCCATATCAATTGTTGGAAAATAATTTTATTGATGATAACATATATGAGTTGATTTACAAAATCGATGACCAAATTTACAAAACTGTGTATAGCTTCTCATCACAAAATGGATTAGATTGTTGTGATGCTATAACATATAAAGTCAAACCTGTAACCATCACAAAAGTAGTGTATGAGGTGGAAAATGACTAGTGATGTTACCCAAACTAAACAAGATCAATTACAAACAGTATTAAATGAAATTTTTCATATTGTAGCGTCTGTACATGACGTTGAAACTGTTTTAGATGATGTAATATATGACAGTATATATGATCCCGAATTAATTTCTCAATTTAATTATGATTCTAGTAAATGTTACAAAGAACAGGACAATTGGATTATATTTCTTTTTTTATCACAACTCAATAAACATGATTATGATGATATACCACAAATTGATTTTATTAGGTGTGATTCTCGTCAGGATTTGTGGAGAGATGTATCCACTATTATTTTAAAATTTAAAGAAAATTTCTATAGTTTTGATTATCTATGGTCATCCAATAGTGGATACTATTTTTACACAAACACACCTATTTGTTTACATCAGCGCGTTCCTGTAGAACGTATTGTTGTTGATTATGTTGTTAAAGAGGATTAATTATGTTAAATCAATCACAAATCAAACAGTTAGTTGAAGAAGTCTGTTTACAATTTACTGGAAAACCTTTTTTCAGTATTGCGTTAACACAAAAAGATTATCACAAAACAACTTATTTCTCAAAGTTGAAACAATTAGTGTATAATTTTGGTACCAATTCTATTCTGGAAGAATCTGACCCGGATTATGATGGTGAACAATATTTCGTTTTTGACTTTAAAGATCAGTTATATCGTGTTGAATATGAATACACTTCTTATGGGGGAGTTGATTATGATAATGCGGAAATTTTCACAGTAACAAAAAAGGTTGAAACCATTGTCACATATCAACGTGATCCAAGTATTAGAGATATGAATTTAGTACATCTAAATTGTAGAGCTGACACCATTCAAGATATCCATGGTGTGAAGGCTGCATTTGATAACACACAAAATCAATACACACTAAAAAGTGGTGTAGTTGTTAATGAACAACAAATTGCAAATTTTAATTCATTAAAACAACCCATCAAAGGTGGATATTTGATCTTTCTTTTGAATCAGTGGTTGTATTTCGATCCTGAGTATGGTGATGTGTTAGATTTTTAAACAAGTTTTAAACCTAATTCAAAAAACGGAAAATATTTAATATTTTCCGTTTTTTATTTGGTATTAAAAATGATTCACTTATTACATGTGTTAAAGCAAATTTCTTCATTATTTAAGCAATGTGATGGGTTACTTATAACTGCAGGTGCAGGAATGGGTGTGGATTCAGGATTACCTGATTTTCGTGGAAAAGAAGGTTTTTGGAAAGTATATCCGCACCTAAAGGATAAGAAAATACATTTTCAGGATATTGCAAATCCTGCAGGATTTCGACAACATCCCAGTTTAGCGTGGGGTTTTTATGGACACCGTCATGTATTGTATAAACAAACAATCCCACATGAAGGGTTTCAAATATTGAAAAAATTAATCACAAAATTTGCTAATGGTGGTTTTGTGGTTACATCAAACGTAGATGGGCATTTTCAAAAAAGTGGTTTTAACGAAGAGCGAATTTATGAAATTCATGGCAACATTAACTTTTCACAATGTTCAGAACCATGCACTCTTGATTTATCTACCACCCCAAATGTAAATGTTAATGATCAATGTTTAAGTCAAACGATACCAATATGTCATATTTGTGGAGAACATTTACGTCCAAATATTTTAATGTTTAATGATGGAGCGTGGATTAGTTCAAAGTATGATAAACAAGAAGTTGAATTTAATAAATGGCTTAAATGTTGTAAAAAAGTGATGTGTATTGAAATAGGAGCTGGTGTGAACATACAATCAATACGTATGATATCAGAAGAGTTTCACCGCACGTTGATTAGAATTAATCCAAGAGATTTTATCACACCTTACCATAACGGAATTTCAATTCCATTAACAGGATTGCTTGGATTACAGTTGATAGAGTATGCTGTTAACAATTTTGAGGACTAACAAATGTTTTTTGGTGGTTTAAATGGTGACGACTTTTATGATATGGAATATGAAGATTCAGGTCATAATTATTATGAAGAGCGTATGGGTTGCGCATATGAATCACCAATTTCTCTTGACGAATTTAACATGAAGGTAATTCACCAAACAACAAAAGCAATTCTTTTTGAACACAAAGATGAAATGAATGCTTTTTGTTTTTGGTTTCCTAAATGTGGGTTATGTGCACCTCATTATACATATGCAAAATCTTATTTGTGGTACAGTAAATTTCTCAAAACATATTATTTATATAATATGTTCAGCAAAACATGTAATGCCAACAGCAGATTTATCGACTCAATACAAATTTCAGTAGTTGAAGGGACAAGAACATATCAAGATGTGATACTTAGATTTGACCATGTTCGTATACATATAGAATTTCGTTTCCCTGTTATAGGACTACGTAGAACTAGAGACAATATTGTAAAATTTAAAGATCAATATTGGTTGAATGTTGCTATCAGACATATTGTAACAGATATACTAGAAAAATAAGGTGAGAGAAAATGACAATACCATTAACGATAGATTTAGATTCACTTGATTTTAAATCTCACAATAGTTCTTCCACTTTGTATGCTGTTGGTCAGAATGGTGTACAGATTATAAACAATTCGTCTATTGAAGACATGAAAAAACCATGCATATCAATATGTGATACCAGAGAAATTCGTGTAACACATATATCAAAAACAGATCCAAACATATATATGGGAGTTGATAACAAGAATATAATGTTTGTTTTGACAAATCCAATTGTTTTTGAGATTTTAAATAATCAAAAACAAGCCGTTTTATTCAAACATGATATTTTTTCGCATCAAGGTCATTATAATCTATTTACTATTATGCCTACGTATATAAAGAAAGATGTTGAATCTTATTTTATTAATTCACATCAAATAGATTGTAGGTTACAAGGGTCAGGGTGGAAAATTTTAATTGGATATATTACACAACAAACCAAAAAATATTGTATTTTATTAGAGATTAATTTTAAAGAGGATGTTTGTAAACAAAAGATATATTGGAAAATATGTGACTATATAGATATCCACGAGTATGTGGATACTAGACCTGAGCTAGCATTTTCTCCAAATATGGATATTGCGAGTACTCTAAGTTTCCTTTCCAAATTAATGAGATAATTAACATGACATTGATTCAAACATTTTTATTAATTGTAACTATTCCTACACCAAATGGACATTTGCCAGAACATCCTATGGTTTTTTCTCAACCAGGATTTGCCTCTCAACATGAATGTTTAGCTGTTGGAAACAGTATTTTAACAAATTTGGATCCAACATATGTTAAAATTCACAACATCAAAGCTGTTTGTCATTCTCAACAAATTTATATCAGTAAGTGAGAACAATATGATTCGTATTGCTTGTATTATTGAAACTGATTGTCCACAAGCGTATTCAGGACATCGAAACAACAAATGGTATACTCCCCAACATATTATTGATAACAAGTACTTTTACATCTTTTCACGCGTGTTTAGTACTGTTAAAGCAGCACATGATTACATACAAGAAAATTGTAAGTATCCTGAAAAATTTAGTATAGTATGTGAAGAGAAAAAATAAAGGTATTGGAGAAAAAATGAGTGAACTTACCCACTCCTAAAGGAGTGGGCTTCACAACATTGTAAACAACCTTAAAATTTCATTTTTGAAACCATTACAAAAAATGTATAATATTGTAAAAGGAGTATTTTTAAATGTGGTTTAAAAAATTGTTGATATCGATTCTATCATCTTGGCTTAATCAATTAGGGCATCATTCACATACAACACATTCATCAAATAACAAACGATGTAATATCATCAAAGCATCATCAGGTACAATCAATGTAAATGGTCAATCTTTTACGGGAAAAAGTGTCAGCATAATTGGCAATGATGTTTATATTGATAATGTAAAGCAGGTTGATAATATATCAACATCCAAAATTCAAATTTCAATTGAGGGAAATTGTGAGTTATCACAAACAACATCAGGTAATATTCAAATTTCAGGTAAATGCCACACTGTTAGTACTACAAGTGGCGATGTTAATTGCGTATTTGTTAGTGGTGATATCAATACAATTAGTGGTGATGTAAATTGTAAAGAGGTAATGGGAAATATCAAAACTGTTAGTGGTGATGTAACACGAAACTAGGAGATTTGTGAACTTACCCACACCTAAAGGAGTGGGCTTCTCAACGATAGTTGCAGCTTAAGCTGCAACCAATTTTTGGTGTTGAGCAATCCCCGCCATTCCAGCGGTTCTAATATTAATTGCTGCATTCAAATCTCTACTCATTTCCAAATTACAACAATCGCATTTATATATGCGTTCTGACAAAAGTATTTTTGATTTAACATTTCCGCAATTACTACATTTCTTCGTAGATGGAAAATATTTATCAATTACAAAACATTTTTTGCCATATAACTCGCATTTATATTCAATCATTTTTCGAAATTCATAAAAATATGAATCTTTCTTCAAGTGACCTATAAAATCTTTGACGGAAAGATCTTCTAAGCATATAAAGTCATAGTCTTTCACAATTTGCAAACTAAGTTTATGATAAAAATCCTTACGTTGATTTCTAACGTGTAAATGAATTTTACTCAACTTCTTTTTATACAAATTGAATCGAGAACTATCTTTACATGCTTTGCTCATCTTTCTTGAATACCTAACTATTCGATTTTGGCTTTCTTTCAAAAATTTAGGTATTGAAACTTCTTTTGTATCAGATAATACAAAAGTTTTACTATTTAAGTCAATTCCAATTGACTTATTCATATCTAATTTATTATTAGTAATTACTTCTTTGGTGCAATGAAAAATAATAAAATATTTAAAATTTTCATACTTAATAGTGCAAGATTTGAAATTAGTGGGAAAAGACCAGTGAAATTTGCATTTTAAATTACCCAATTTAGGTAATTTAATTGTTGAATAATCTATATCCAGTTGATTACTACTAATCATTAGAATATTAATGGATTTAACTGGTTGTCTTTTACTTTTAAATTTTGGAAAGCCTTTTTCCTTTTTAAAGGATGCTTTCATTGCTTTTTCCAGATTTTTTAAAGTTTGTTGGAGAGTTGTCGATGGTGCTTCATTCAACCATATTAACTCTTTTTTCAACTTTGTTAAATCTGCACAATTTTGGTAGAAAAAATTAAATTTATTGGTTGATTTATAAGTTTCAATTTCTTTATTCAAAAAGTCATTCCAAACAAATCTTGATTGGCCAAAAATGTTAGCCAATTGATTTTGTTGAGATTTATTTGGAAAGCATTCAAATTTGAAATTAAGATTCAATTGAAACCAATTAAGAAAAATTGTATACTTATTTATATCTAATAATTTTATAGGTAAATGAATATTTCATCCCTGTCCTAAAGAACAGGGCTTTCATATTCATCTTTTTTGGTAAAGTAGTTGGATATATTATATCTTCAATAGGTGAACATCATGAGTAAATTTGCGAGCTACATTAATCCCACATATTTTTACGAAACTGAATGCAAAAGTATTGCAGCAAATTGTTCTGCGATTATTTCTGTTGATTGTGATAGTTTTACTGTTCAGCACCAATCATTTGATGGTATTAAGCATTTTGAGACGGTTGATACCTTGTATGCTTTTTTAATTGGTTTAAGTATTGGTATCAATACAAACAAGTTGAAGGAACAATTGTTGTGCGGATAGAAGATGGAAACAATAGAGTCATCTTTAGATTGACACCATATCAAATAGGGAAACATGTGGTAGTGCTTCAGTATGTTGAAGTTATTGAAGACAACAAACGAAATTTCCTTACAGAAGTGCAAGGTATCTATCGTTTTAACAGTTGGTTTAGAGCTAAATTATGTACAAAGCGTATTTTACGAAAACAACATAGATGCTACAAAGATCAACAAGTTAAAGATTTTTACGCATTAATTATAATGTATGTTGCTTTAACAAAGCACAACAAAACAGCAAATTTTTTAGTACCATAGGAAGTTACATATGTTAGAAACAACTTACAAAAAAGATTCCTGGCATTATCGTATAGTTATATCAAAAAACATGTTGATCAACAATATGTTTAACACTCACCAAAAATGGTTACCATTAGAAGATGACGATAAAGAATTTTGTTATCAATACTATCCACCAACTAATACTTGTGATTATTGGTCTGTTGTATTGATGTATATATTTTTGCAAATTCCACTTATGATAATGGGTGGTGCAATATTTATTGCTGGTTTTTTACTTTTTCCAATAGCCACGTGTTGGTTATTTTTTGTTGAAGGTGTACATACACAAGAAATTAATCTGGGATTAACAATGTGCATAAGTTATATTGGTTTTATGATTTATGGTTTTTTAGAACAATACTTTAAAACTCCTGATTTTTTCAACGATATCAAAGAAGTTAAAGAAGCTGTTAAGGGCAAACTTTGCAAGAAAATTAATTTTAAATGAGGTTATACTATGAAAATTTCTTTCGACGTGCAAACACAACAATATACAATTACAGGTAGTAAACAGGAAATTACAGATTGGGTTTCATGCAGCATACCCAATGAATCTCAAGAATGGATTCCATGGATATGGACAAAAGAAAAACCATTTCCGTTAACAACTGATATTAAAGTTGATGTTAAATTCGTAGATGGAAGTATATCCAAAAATTGCTCCGTTGGTATTTGGCATAGTCACGACGTAACAAAATCAAATTGGTATAATCTGGATTCAACATCTGATTGTGACATCATGTTTTATAGAATTTCAAAATCAACTTGATAGAGAGTATTAAAAATGGTTAAAGTTGGAGATTATATTGGCAACCACAAAATAGTTAAAATCATTCAACAGTGTGAACGATTTTATAACGGTTGGGATATGGACACCAAATGGTATGTAGTACAATTGTCAAATAAGAAAATTAAAATTGTTAGTACAGAATTTGGTGAACCTTACGTAGTGAAGAAAAAGGAATTAAAAAAGTATCTTAAACAAATTAAACAAAACTTTAAAAATGTTTTGAAATTGAGAAAACATTATGAGTGAATTTGTATTGTATATATGTTGTGATTCGTGTGGATGTGAAAATCATCACACATTTTGTCAATATCTTCGTACAACTGCATCTGGAGATATCTATTTATGTCCAAATTGTGATGCAGAATGTCTAAATGTAATTAAACAAGAGGTGTTGTGATGTTAAAAGGTACAATTATTAAACGTGCTGAATATAATTATGAAGAGCATGTGTGTTTTTTCAATCAACGTGTTAAAGAAAATCTAACACAAGAAGAGTTACTAAAGTTTCCTCAGTATTATTATGAAAGAGCATGCTTCACTAACATACCTTCGTTGGAGATTATAACCAATAAAATCCAAGAAATTTATAATATAATAAAAGATATAAATGAAACCAATTACGAAAATTTTATAACAGATGATAGATTGGGTATATGTTTTAATCTTGATGTTAAAATTCATGGATATGAAGATGAAGACAATCATGATGTATATGATGTAATTTATGCAATGTCAAGATTGTGTTTTAACAAACAAAATGATGTTAGATTATATAGTCATCCTATTCCGTTGCACCCCAACAATTGTTGTAGTACGCCTATTTCGTTATGGTCAGATCAGTTATTAGAGTTTCGTTTACAGTACTTAAATTGGTTGTCTAAACAGTTTATTAGTCTTATACCACTCCTTGAGAAACATGGTAAACAACTTACAGTTCAATATATACAACAACACCAATAACATACAACTTTAACTTAAAGGAACAATCATGTTAAATTCGGACTTGATGGCAGTATTTGTAGATGATACAGAAATTAGTCATTATCTTATGATGCATATTAATGATAGTGGAAACATGACACCATCACAAGAGCATGTGTGTGGTGTCGGTGCTGATGTTATTGATAATTTAAGACGTCTTGTGAAGAAACAAGAACAAGATATTATTAAACTTCAAGCTATGTGTGATTTTTACACAAACTCTTCTGTTTTGGAGCAAAAAGCAGAATATTCAGAAGAGCTTTTGTTATCAGAATTTAGAGCAGCTTGGTTTCTCACTCAAGATGAAACAGAAAACATTAATGAAGCAAAATTGACAAGAGCTTTTGCAAATCGTATATTAATGCGATGGGGTGACAAAGAAGGCTGTTTTCAAGCTATGTTAACAGCGTCTAAAATGCATATTAAAAATTCAATACCATTGTGGCAAGTTGATGCATATGGCAATGAATGGACATGTACTTATTTTATTCGCTCAAAAGACAAATCGAATGCGATTAACGCTGTAAGACAAAAATATTATGACAATGATGATAACGTACGATTTGGTGCGGAAATTGTCAATGATGATGAAAATAACATATTTGGAGAGTAAGCATGTTGAATTCTTACACAGATTTCTTTAGCGCACGTGTTAAAGAAATGATGCACGATGACTCCTTTGTATCACGTGTACACTCATCTATTTATTTAACTATTGATCCATCACACAATGAGTTTTATAATCACACTATCGACGAAATGATTATTGTTATTAATAGCGTAATCAACGGTAGTTTACAACATATTACAGGTCGCAATGTTGGATTATGTTCAAATATTCATAGATTCGTTAGTCGTTCAAATAGACGCATTAGCATGTCGATTATGGCTGCGTTAGGAGAGTTATTTGTATCCAAATATGATAGTAATGCTGACGTGAATTCTTATTTACCAAATAATCCTATACCATATATGGATTCCAGAGAAGATCTTTGGATTGGTGACGGATTAGAATATAGAATACAATATTGTAAATGGATTATACATCATTTACAAATTTTAAAAAAATACCCATTGCAACTATTAAAAGATGTTATCACATCAGCATTCAATCAAACTATTGATTTAACCACACCACAAAAAATCACCACAGTTTTTTGTTACAATGGATTTTTATGTATTGATTCTGATTATAGCGCCAAAGGTATATTGAATCAACCTGATGCTCCTGGTGAAATTGGTTTTGTTATAGATGCTAACCAAATATTATTCACACAAGAAGCGATTGACATGTTAAAAAATGTACACCACACATCCAGTAATTTGGGTGATGTTGATTGTTATTCTATTAATCACACTGATAATATAATTTTCAGTTGGATAGGTGGTCCTAAACGTTTCTTCGACATGTATGATGTAAACTTTAAGTCTGCTCGTACCGCTAACTTCAACTTATTAAAACCTTCAAAAAATGTAAAGATAGAACCCATATTTCTTCAATATATTGACAATATGCTAGAACAGATGGAAAACCAGTAACAAAAATGTTATAATCTTTTCATGCAAGGAAAATTATATATGGAACATTGTTTAATCGGGAAAACTATTATAGCAATGAACATTGCTTCAGATGGATTAGCATTACAAATAATTACTTCTGACAAAGAGGAAATTATTGTAAGAGTGGATGGTGACTGTTGCTCTCACACATGGATAGAACATGTCCAGTTACCTCCACTAGGCTTTCCAGCTTTGGTTACAGACGTAGATGAACTTACATTTGAGTATGATGATCCTCCAGTTGAAGAACCATTTAACTCACAAATGGAAGATAATGAATATGGTGAGTATGATGATGATGATGATGATGACTACGAATATGATGATAGTGTGATAGTTGAATACGGATGTGCAATTAGAACACTTAAAGGTGATATTTTAATTGAATATCGAAATTCTTCAAACGGGTATTATGGCGGTAATTTATGTTGGCCAGGTGACTATTTTTATGGTGGTGTTCATGGTCAAAATATATCAAACAATCAATGGGTTGAAATTTCGGAGTGCTAACAATGACAGTTTCAGGACATTTTACAACAAAAAATTTCTGGATTCGTATCAACGGGAAGGGTATTTCAGTGAGATGGAAAGGGCTGCCACCTTTCTCGGAACGAAATAACTCTTACGAACCAGCATACAAAGTTGGTCCAGTTGTTATAATTCTTTTGAAATAGGTGTGAACATGAGTGGTCAATATTTAGGTAGAGGTAAGGTTTTGGTGAACGGTCACAGTGTGAGTCTAACAAAACCAGAATTAATTCTATTATTGGATGAAAAACAATCAAAAATAGAACAATTAGAAAATCAACTCAACATTTCACAAACTGTTGATGATATGCCTTCATTTAAAGGTTTTAACTCATCATCTGGTAAAGTATGTCCTGTGTGCAAAACAAATAAAAATTGCGAAACAGTTCTTGTTCCCATAACTGAAACTAAATGTGATGGTATTGTCGAATGTATGCAAGTGCATAAAAAGTGTTATAAACTTTTTATGGAAATGAATTCAGAAATTTAAAGGATATTCACATATGAAAACACTTAAAGAACAAACAGAATTTTACTCTGTTTTTTCAGAAACAAAAGTTATTGAAACACAAGTTTTGAATGAACCACTTGTTTTGGATTTAATTTCACAATATGTGGCGAACAATCCAATTAATAATCGTCAATTTAAAGTTCACCACATGGATATACACGAATATCCAATGCGTATAACAGTTCATCTAATTGACGTTGAAACAAAATCAGAACCTGACGAAGATATGTGTCCTGACAAAAAGTTAAATTCATTCTTTGAAGAAGTTGCCAAAAAGTGTAAATGTGGCTACATATCTGTTCCTTACTACTATTATGGGAAGTAATCAATATGAAAACAAAAGTATTTGTATACAAAAACTTTCTTGGTATTTCCTCTTCAATAGACAGTGAAGGTGTAATGAATGATCCAACATGCCCAACTTCAATTGGATTTGTAATGGATGCATCAAAAGTTCTATTCTCTAAAGAAGCTATTCAAGCAATGGAAAAAATTACAAGAGGTGGTGATTCTTTGGGTGATATTGATTGCTTTCAAACCATTACAGAAACACCTGTTGTTTTTTCATGGATAGGAGGTCCAAAACGCTGTATTGATTTAACAGACAAAGAGATAGTCACAGCAAGAAATACAGATTTCTCTTTGATCAGTCCCACTGACGATGTTGAGGCTGATCAGGATTTCAAAGATTACATTGACAGTCTTTTAAACTAAGACAAAAAGGTTTAATTTAATTAAACCTTTTTTCCGTTTTATAATTAATTTTACCCATATCTATTTATTAAGAGGTTTTTATGGAATTTGGTGTAAATGCAAAAAACAATCGTTCTGATTGGGAATTTGAATATCCTGCTAGTACATTAGCAAAAGCAGCTAACGATAAAAAAGAATATCGTCAGAGTCGTGTTGATTGGTGGAAAGCAGCACTTGAGCGGGTAACTGCTGAAATCAAGGAATCTGGTATTGAATTTAATGAGGGCATGGCAGGTAATAATTTTTCTACTACCTCCATTCAGGCACCAAAAATCACAATTCGTTCAGATTTACAAAGTAAGGTTAAAGAATGTCATGAAAAAATTCACAAACATTTATCTGCTGTTCATGAATATGATGGTTGGGTACAGGTACTAGAAGCAAATCCAACAGTTGTCTTAAAATTAAAGCATGGTGACTGGTTATTCTTCTTTGGAACGAATTAACAAGTTGGTTAACAATTTAACAAGGATATTAAAATATGAAAGTTTTTCTTGGTGGAACATGCAATAACTCTCAGTGGAGAGAACAATTAATTAAAGATCTTAAAATTGATTTTTTTAATCCTGTTGTTCCTGATTGGACACCGGAGTGTATGGAGGAGGAAATTAAACAACGTAATGAATGTGATTTTTGCTTATATGTATTAACTCCCAAAATGACAGAAGTGTTTTCCGTTGCTGAAGTAATAGATGACAGCAACAAGCGCCCTCAAAAAACTTTATTTTGTGTTTTGGAAAATGATGACAATCTTAAATTTGATCAATTTCAAATTAGATCAATCTATCAAGTAGCAAAAATGGTAGTAGAAAATGGTGGAAAATTTTTCACCAACATAAATGATGTAGCAAAATTCCTAAACAATCAAGGCAGTGAACAAAATGTATAAATCACTAACACCATTACAAAAATTATATGCATTGGCAGCAAAAAATTATCAAGGTATCAAATGGACT